>Ga0137306_100148_pt1 | contig 113640 bp, 101 predicted proteins | sample Inofroosms_March_FD_97187 | JGI IMG/M metagenome (GOLD analysis project Ga0137306, IMG submission 97187) | Mouse cecal microbial communities from Vienna, Austria - N-Acetylneuraminic and N-Acetylglucosamine D2O microcosms_March | ecosystem: Host-associated > Mammals > Digestive system > Large... | reverse complement strand
ATGTCCGCACTGCGGCAAAGAGATGCACCGTGTGCCGGAGGTGATCGACTGCTGGTTTGACAGCGGGTCCATGCCTTTCGCACAGCATCACTATCCGTTTGAAAATAAAGAAATCTTCGAGAAGCAGTTCCCGGCCCAGTTCATTTCCGAGGCCGTGGACCAGACACGCGGATGGTTTTATTCCCTGCTGGCGATCTCTACGCTGATCTTCAACAAAGCGCCTTACGAAAATGTCATTGTTCTGGGGCACATCCAGGATGAAAAGGGCCAGAAGATGAGCAAGTCCAAGGGAAATGCGGTAGACCCGTTTGACGCTCTGGAGAAGTACGGCGCAGACGCGATCCGCTGGTATTTCTACGTAAACAGCGCGCCCTGGCTGCCCAACCGTTTCCACGGAAAGGCCGTCATGGAAGGACAGCGCAAGTTCATGGGAACCCTTTGGAACACCTATGCGTTTTATGTATTGTATGCCAACATTGACGGCTTCAATCCTTATGAGCACGGTCTGTCAAAGGAAGTGACCGGGGAGATCAAAGTTCCGGGCTATGACACTTTGGCCGTAATGGACAAATGGCTTCTCTCCAAGCTGAACACGCTTGTGAAGACCGTGGATCACAATCTGGAGAATTACCGGATTCCGGAAAGCGCCCGCGCGCTGCAGGAATTTGTAGAGGATATGAGCAACTGGTATGTGCGCAGGAGCCGGGAGCGCTTTTGGGCGAAAGGTATGGAGCAGGATAAGGTCAATGCCTATATGACCTTGTATACCGCACTTGTGACCGTGGCAAAGGCAGCCGCGCCGCTGATCCCCTTCATGACGGAGCAGATCTACCGGAACCTGGTATGCGGAATCAATCCGGAAGCGCCGGAGAGCGTGCATCTGTGCGATTTCCCGAAGGCGGATGAGGCACATATCGATTCCGAACTGGAAAGCAACATGGAGCATGTATTGAAGCTGGTCGTCATGGGACGGGCGTGCCGCAATACCTCCAATATCAAGAACCGCCAGCCTATCGGACAGATGTTTGTAAAGGCAGAATTTGAGCTGTCGGAATACTATCAGGAGATCGCGGCGGATGAGCTGAATGTAAAGAGCGTGAAGTTTACCCAGGATGTAAGGGATTTTACTTCTTATAATTTTAAGCCCCAATTAAAGACAATCGGGCCAAAGTATGGTAAAATGTTAGGGGGAATCCGTAAGGCGCTGGATACTCTGGACGGAAATACCGCCATGGATGAGATCAATGCCGAAGGCTCCCTGAAACTGGACGTGGATGGACAGGAGATCACTCTGTTCCGGGAGGACTTGTTGATCGAGACCGCGCAGGTGCCGGGCTTCGTCTCGGAAAATGACGGTGGGATCACGGTCGTGCTGGATACGAACCTGACGGAAGAACTGTTAGAGGAAGGCTTTGTACGGGAGATCATCAGCAAGATCCAGACCATGAGGAAAGAAGCAGACTTCGAGGTGATGGATAAGATCCGTGTGACCTATGAAGGAAGCGAAAAGGCAGAAGCAGTATTTGCAAAATATGCGGAATCTATCGGCAGCGATGTACTTGCGGACCATGTCGAGGAGGCAGATCCGGAAGGTTATGTCAAGGCCTGGAAGATTAACGGGGAGGACGTTACAATCGGCGTCCGGAAGATGTAAAGCCACATGGGCAGCCCTGGCGAGAGGTACACCGGGAGTGGCTGTTCCTGGTGTACATGGGGTATGATCGTATACGGACACAGCACTCAGAAAGGGTGGTGACAGGCCATGTTGGAATGGGTATTCGGAAAGTATGAGAAGGAGAATGCAGGCAGAGAAACGATAAGCAGAGAGACTAATAAGGGAGGTAACAAGAGACCAATGAGCAGAAAAAGATTTGACAAGGAAGCATTCAAGGAAGCAGTAAAGGATAATGTAAAGACACTCTACAGGAAGAAGATCGAAGAGGCGTCCCAGCAGCAGATCTTCCAGGCGGTCAGTTATGCGGTGAAGGAAGAGATCATCGACGACTGGCTGGCAACCCAGGAAACATATGCGAATAACAAGGACGTAAAGACCGTGTATTATATGTCCATGGAGTTCCTGATGGGACGCGCCCTGGGTAATAACCTGATCAACCTGACTTCCTATCCTGAGGTGAAGGAAGCGTTGGAGGAAATGGGACTGGACCTCAATGTCATCGAAGACCAGGAGCCGGATCCGGCGCTCGGAAACGGGGGCCTTGGAAGGCTTGCGGCATGTTTCCTGGATTCTCTGGCAACCTTGAACTATCCCGCTTACGGATGCGGTATCCGTTACCGCTACGGCATGTTCAAGCAGAAGATCCGTGACGGTTATCAGGTAGAAGCTCCGGATAGCTGGCTCAAGGAAGGTTATCCGTTTGAACTGCGCCGGCCGGAATACGCAAAGGAAGTTCGTTTCGGCGGGACTGTCCGTTTTGAGAAAGATCCTGAGACAGGAAGAGATAAATTTGTCCAGGAGGGCTTTGAATCTGTACGTGCAGTACCTTATGATATGCCCATCGTCGGTTACGGCAACCACGTAGTCAATACCCTGCGTATCTGGGACGCGGAAGCGATCACAGATTTTCAGCTTGCTTCCTTTGACCGGGGCGATTATCACAAGGCGGTAGAGCAGGAGAACCTGGCAAAGAATATCGTAGAGGTCCTGTACCCTAACGACAACCATTATGCGGGAAAAGAGCTGCGTCTGAAACAGCAGTATTTCTTCATTTCCGCAAGTCTGCAGGCTTTGATCGCGAAGTTCAAGAGAGAGCACGGCGACGACCTGAGCAAGCTTCCGGAGAAGGTGGTCATCCAGATGAACGATACCCATCCGACCATCGCAGTTCCGGAGCTGATGCACCTTTTGATCGACGAGGAGCACCTGAACTGGGAAGATGCATGGGAGATCACAAGCAAGACCTGTGCGTATACCAACCACACGATCATGGCAGAAGCATTGGAAAAATGGCCCATTGACCTGTTTTCCAGACTGCTTCCGCGTATTTACCAGATCATCCAGGAGATCGACCGCCGCTTCGTAGAGGAAGTACGTGCGAAATATCCGGGAAATGATGAGAAATTGAAAAAGATGGCGATTCTCTGGGACGGCCAGGTACGCATGGCGAACATGGCTATCATTTCCGGATTCTCTGTAAATGGTGTGGCAGAGCTTCATACCGATATCCTGAAGAACCAGGAGCTGAAGGATTTCTACGAGATGATGCCGGAGAAGTTCAACAACAAGACCAACGGAATCACCCAGAGACGTTTCCTGGTTCACGGCAATCCGCTCCTTGCAGACTGGCTCACCGGCCGGATCGGGGACAGCTGGATTACGGATCTGTCTCAGATCGCAAGGCTGAAGCCATTGATCAACGACGAACAGGCAAGACGGGAATTTATGAATATCAAGTATCAGAACAAGGTCCGTCTGGCAAAATATATCAAAGAGCACAACGGGATCGACGTGGATCCGCACTCTATCTTCGACGTGCAGGTGAAGCGGCTGCATGAGTATAAACGCCAGCTTCTGAACATCCTCCATGTGATGTACCTGTATAACCAGATCAAGGAGCATCCGGAGATGTCTTTCTATCCAAGGACATTTATCTTCGGCGCAAAGGCGGCGGCAGGATATGAGCGCGCAAAGGAAACGATCAAACTGATCAACTCCGTGGCAGAGGTCATCAACAATGACCGGAGCATCAACGGCAAGATCAAGGTGGTATTCATTGAGGATTACCGGGTATCCAATGCGGAGATGATCTTCGCGGCAGCAGATGTCAGCGAACAGATCTCCACTGCATCCAAGGAAGCGTCTGGTACCGGAAACATGAAGTTCATGCTCAACGGCGCTCCGACTCTGGGAACCATGGACGGTGCCAACGTAGAGATCGTGGAAGAGGTGGGCATTGAGAATGCGTTTATCTTCGGTATGCGGTCCGAAGAGGTCATCCGTTACGAGAACCACGGCGGCTACAACCCGATCGATATCTATTTCAGCGATTGGGAACTGAAGCGCGTGATCGACCAGCTCATGGACGGCACTTACGCCAACGGCGACCACAACATATACAAGAACCTGTATAACTCACTGCTCAATACACAGTGCACACCGCGGGCTGACATGTATTTCATCCTGAAGGATTTCCGGGCATATGCGGAAGCGCAGAAGCGTGTGGAAGAGGCATACCGTGACGAACACAGATGGTCACGTATGGCCATGATGAACACCGCATGCTGCGGCAAGTTCACATCCGACAGGACGATCGAAGAGTATGTAAAGGATATCTGGAAGCTGAAAAAAGTAGAAGTGACAGTGGAAGAGGAATAAAAGATAAATCAGGAAAAGCTGCCGGGAGGCGGCTTTTCTTTTTCAAGATCTAACTTGAAAAAGCATCAAAATTTGATATAATAATATTCGGATGAAATATAAACTGTTTTCAAGAACAGGAGGAAACTATGAACTATTACGACACGAATGATTATTACGACTACGGCAGCCCCTATATGGAGACAACGCTGATCGGCATTATGATGATTTTTGTCATTATAATGCTTGTGTGTGCCATCTTTGCGCTGCTCAGTTACATATTGAAAGGCGTCGGAATGTATACGATGGCGAAGCGTCAGGGCATGGATTATGCATGGCTGGCGTTCGTTCCATTTGCAAGGACCTACCTTCACGGAGAACTGGCCGGAAATATCCGCCTGAAAAATAAAAGCATCCAGAATCCGGGAATCTGGCTTTTAGCTCTGCCGTTTCTCTATGGAGCGATTACTTCTTTATTAAATGTCATCATGTGGTTTGTCGGGTTTGGCTCGATCACCAGGATTTTCCAGAATGCCCTTTGGCCTTATGGGCGGGTCAATCTGAGCGGAGGCGCCGTTATGGGAATTGTAGTTCTGATTTTGATATTTTCAGCGGTCAGTCTGGGGTATACGGCAGTTTATAAGTCGCTCGGGGTATTGGTCAATCACCAGATCTTTGAGCGTTTTACTACAAAAAATATGTCCATTGTACACGCGGTATTGAGCACACTGGTTCCGCTCTATGAATCGATCTGCTTTTTCGTGATGCGCAACCACCCCTTTAATCCGGGAATGGAGCCGCCGACACCGCCGCCGTTTATGCAGTCCCCGCCGCCTGACACATATTATAGAGGACCTGTTCCGCCTCCGGAACCGCCGGTTCCGCCGATGGGAGGAAACAATGTAGATGTTTTTGCGGCACCAGCTGTGCAGGAAGATTCCGTAAATGCTGAAAATATATTCGTTCCGCAGACTGAAAATACCGGAGAGCCAGACGAAGGAAAAAAGGAAGCCCCTGTGAATTTCATTTTACCAGAAAGTGATAATAAAGAGTTTTAGTATTAACTGCTTCAAATGTCGTTTTTGCGGGAATAAAATAGATTTGGCGATTATTTTTAATGTAATTGGAATATTTTAGGACAGTCCCTCATATCATATGATATGGAGGACTGTTTTTATGAGACAAAGAGCAACATGGCAGAAGCTCAAAACATTCGGTTCTTTTTGTCTGATCATGCTTCTGCTTCCCTATATCGTCACGGTATTTGTCCATGGAAAAGATTTTGAATCCCTTGGAAAAAAGGAAGAGGTATATGTAAATGTAAGAAAGCCCAAAGCTTCATCCGGCCTGTCTCAGTTAGAAAGCAGATCTGATGCGGTAGAGACGAGTAAAACATCCGGCTTTTCAAACATCGGGAGTGATCAGGAAGTGGAAACAGAGATCGTCCAGGTACCGTGGGAGGAATATTTCATCGGCATTATGGGAAAAGAGATTCCCGCAGATGCGGAAATAGAGCTTTTGAAAACCCAGGCTGTTCTGCTGCGCACGAAGCTGTACCAGGAATTGGAGAGCCAGGAGCAAAAAGTTCTGGAAGAAGATTATCTGACCCGTCATGAGCTGGAACAAAAAGCTGGCTCATCCGAGGCTGATTCTTTTTACGAAAACATGGTCCGTGCTATGCGCGACACAGAGAACCAGGTTCTTTTTTATCAGGATACTTATGCGCTTGCACCGTTTCACCAGTCGAGCAACGGCCAGACCCGGAACGCCCAGGAAGTCCTGGGGGTGGATAACTGCCCGTATCTTGCTGTGCGGGACTGCCCGCTGGATAAAGAAGCGGATGATGAAATGCAGATTTCTACCTTTGAGTACAAAGACATACAGTCAAAATGTCAGTCATTCCTCGTAGCCGTGGCAGAGGAGGACGCGAATAAAACCTGTCAGTTCTCAGATTTTGAGATCATTTCCCACGATTCTGCAGGCTATGTGCAGCAGATGCGCATCGGAGAGACCGTCTGTACCGGCGACCAGTTCCGGGATGCGCTGTCTCTTACTTCGAGCGCATTTTCCATAAAGGACTCGGACGGAAAGATGAAGATCACGACCATGGGAAAGGGACACGGGCTTGGCTTGAGCCAGTGGACCGCGCAGAAAATGGCAGAGGCAGGAAAAAACTATGAAGAAATCCTACATTTTTTCTTCGAAGGCACCACATTGACAGACGGAGGGCCTGTAAAAGAAAAACTGCAGCCGTCCGAAGCATCGGAACATGGACAGGAAAGTTCCGAAAAATTAGATTAAGAAATCCGATGAAAATAGAATAAGCCGTCACATTTCTGGTAAAAATATAAGCCAGAGGTGATGAAAATGAATAACAATGAAAAGATGTCATTCCTAAAAGGAAAGGGCGCGGCAGTCGCTCTGGTGCTTTGCTTTGTATCTGTGATCGCAATGGTTGGGGCATTTACCTACAACAATTATCAAAAGAGCATGGAACAGCAGTTAGCCGAAGCAGAGGAGCAGACTGAGAATCTCACAAAAGAGGAAAGTGAAGCAACGACGGCAAACGACATCGTGCTTCCGGAAGCAGAACGCAATACATCCGATACAGAAGAGGAAGAGGATGAAAAAGAAGAGGCTGAGGATAAATCGTCTGAAGCGGAAACAGAAGAGAGCAATACAGGGGATGTAACTGCATCCGGCTACACCGCAGATATCTGGTTCGGAGAAGAAAGCATTCTGAACTGGCCTGCAAGCGGTTCGGTGCTGATCAATTACAGCATGGACCAGACCGTATACTTTTCCACACTGGAACAGTATAAATACAATCCGGCGCTGATCATCGGCGGCGAGGTGGGAGAGACGATCGCAGCCTCCGCTCCTGGGATCGTGACAAATGTGGAGCAGGACGCACAGACCGGCCTGACCGTCACACTGGATATGGGAAATGGATATTCCGCTGTATATGGGCAGCTGAAAGAAGTACCGGTGCAGATTGGTGATTATGTCGATACCGGAGCAACTGTCGGATATTTAAGTGAGCCGACTAAGTATTTTTCCATGGAAGGGCCGAACCTCTATTTTGAGATCCTCAAGGATGAAGTTCCGGTCAACCCATTAGATTTTATAGAAGGGTAATCTGCTATAACAATTCAGAATAGCCGTTTGAAGAACCAGACTTTTCAGGTTAACCTGTGAAAGCCTGGTTCTTCTTTTTATCTTCTGGAAATAAGTTTCTTGTTTTTCTTCATGAATTTCAGTATACTGACATATAAAGTCAGGAAAATCTGAGTTACAGGGCGCGGTTCTGCCTGTAACAGATCTAAGGAGAAATACCAATGAATTATACATATATCATGAAGTGCCGTGACGGCAGCCTGTATACCGGCTGGACCAACGATCTGGAGCGGCGTGTCCGGGAGCACAATGCAGGAAAAGGCGCAAAATATACAAAATCCAGAAGACCGGTTGTCCTTGCCTATTTTGAAGAATTTGCTACCAGGGAAGAAGCTATGAGCCGGGAATACGCCATCAAGCGTCTGAAAAGAAAAGACAAGCTGAGGCTGTTAGAATCAGAAGACAATCCGGTCAAAAAAAGAAAGGCTGGGGTAGATTAAAGTGTTTTTTCTTACATAGCTTTCTGTAGTGGATGGAATGCATATGAAAAAAATAATGTGTGTATTTCATACAAAAGTGGTTGACAAACGGGAAAATCGTGATATAATAACCACATATAATACAGATAGATATTATATGTGGTATAAATACTACATATCAAACAGAAAGGAGAAAACATATATATGGAAAACGAAAAAATATCGACGTGTGATACAAAAAAGATGACGGGACTTGACGATTCTGGAATTCGCAAAATTCGTAAAATTTTCCAGGAAAAGAAAAGACTAGGCTGCCGCGAGCTTTTTTCAAGAGCGCAGGTGGAGGAAATCCGTGAAATCGTAGAGTACCAGCGACAACATCCTCATTCGTCGTACATGACGGCATACGATGCTATCACCATGAAAAATGCGCTGGATTCGATCATTACTGAGCCAGCGGATGATTTTACAAGCTTGGCCATTTTGACCATGGGCGAAAAAGAACTTGACCGTTTTTTTGAACTTTTCAACCAGCTGACAGATTTCATGGCGGCATATGATGACGAAAGCGCACAGATTTTGAAAAATTTGCAATCGCTCATCCTCGCGAAAATTTGTTTGCAGGCGCAAAAAAGCAAAAAAAACTGAGAATGTGCAAAATTGATGTCGCCCATTCTCCCAACATATTAAAAGGGGCTGTCGGGAAACAGCCCCTTAATTATCATGTTATGCAACCTTTGTATAATTGATTACTGAGATCTCCTGCATAAGCTGTTTGGCTGTGTTCACTAACTTCTCTAACTGACGTGCTGTTTCATCTGAATAATATTTTGCGCCGCACTGCTCACACTCTTCACAGGGGACATTTTTCACGATAATCACACATCCCTTATAATTTACGACATGAGTCGTGGTAGATTCGATTAGATCATTACATTTACAATACATACACATCTATTTATTCCTCCTGCTTTAAATCTTCCATAAACTTTATAGTGTTTGGATGATATGCTGTTATAATATGAAGGACTTCACCATCAGAGCCAACAACAGTGTGCAATACTTTATGACGAATAGTATAGCCAAATATTAAACAACTTGGATGTGGAAAATCATCAGGATAATCTTCTATGATTTCACCAGACATAATACAGTCACCGATATCATCTATGCTTATATCTCTTTCCTGCATACGTTCAAGGCAATGTGTAGACCATTTTATTTTTGCAGTACGGTATAGGCTCTGGATAATATCTATATTCTTAACGATTGCTACTATTTATATTTATTATATTGTTCTTCACAGTAAAAACAAGGTAAAATGTACTTTCTAATGATAAAACCTGCCCTAGTACAGCATTGTGTAATTAACGGTGAATACTGTACTAGTACAACGAATAATAAGTATCTGGCTATATCGCGCAGGATGATTTTTCAGATACAAGGCAGATTTTCGACGGCGTAGCGGTGGCTACGGCTAGAAAATCTAACGCAGTAGCTGGAAAATCAGACAAGTGATATGGCTAGTTATTTATTATTCGTTGTACTAGGGTGATGACATTGCTTAAAAAAATATGGAATCTGCAATTCTGGCACGAATTGTGTTTAAAGCGCGGAGAAACAAAATGGATAAGAAGTTTACCGTTTGAGCTCTCGAAAGAGGGATCTTTTCTTACCTTTTGGTTACACAGTTTTTTATTACACAGCTTATTCAATTCGCCCAGAACCATACACAGCTATTTGCACAGCCGCTGAAGCTAAAAAAGGGGATCCGCCCAAAAGAGCAAATCCCCTTAAAATGTCGTCGTTCTTTGATTTTACGGGCTTTTTAATTAGCCGAAGTATCTCTTAAGAAGCCCTTCAAATGCCTTGCCGTGTCTTGCCTCATCTCTAGCCATCTCATGAACTGTATCATGAATAGCATCCAGATTAGCAGCCTTCGCTCTCTTAGCAAGATCGAACTTACCAGCTGTAGCGCCGTTCTCAGCATCAACTCTCATTTCCAGATTCTTCTTGGTGCTGTCAGTTACAACTTCGCCTAACAGTTCTGCAAACTTAGCAGCATGCTCTGCTTCCTCGTATGCAGCCTTTTCCCAGTATAAGCCGATCTCCGGATAACCTTCTCTGTGAGCAACTCTTGCCATTGCCAGATACATACCAACCTCGGAGCACTCTCCTTCGAAGTTCGCTCTCAGATCCTTGATGATATCTTCGCTGACGCCCTGTGCAACACCTACTACGTGCTCAGCAGCCCATTCTCTCTCGCCTGCCTGCTCTTTGAACTTCTCAGCGCCAACGCCGCATACCGGACATTTTTCCGGAGCAGAATCTCCCTCATGAACATAACCACATACTGTACAAACAAATTTTTTCATCTTTAAAAATCTCCTTTTCTTCGAAAATGTTTTTGCCGCTTGCGGCATACCGCAGTTCATATGCTGCGGGAATGTGACACTTCAGAGCAGTCACCGCATGTCCCATAAAAAATGGTGTTGCTGGATTCTATCAGGCCGTCAAAGTTCTCTGCGGCCGATTGATTCAGCCTGGTAATCTCTGCCATGTCCAGATCCAGATCCAAAATCCGTCTGCAGCATGTGCAGAAAAAATGATTGTGCGGCTGGACAAATCCATCAAACCTGTCAATCCCATCAGGGGAAGAAATCTTGACTGCCTCCCCGATCTCCGTCAGCAGCTTCAGATTCCGGTATACGGTTCCGAGGCTGATATTAGGAAAATTCTTCCTCACATGCTGGTAAACAATATCAGCAGAAGGATGCTCATTGGTTGATAACAGGTAATTCTTGATGGATTCTCGCTGTCGGCTGTACTTTAACGCTGCCAAGAAAATCCTCCTTTAAATTTAATAATAATAATAATTACTACAATTAAGACTATAAATCATTTCTTGTAAAAAGTCAATAGATATATAAAAAACTTTGAAATTTATTTTTTGACAAAATATTAGCTGAAAACATATATAATATAGAAGGAATTGTTACAATATGTCAGACTTTGCATATGAAAAGTCTGTAAAAAATATTGACATGCAATTGATATACTGCTACAATAGCATCGTAACAAAATTTAACATTTGTGTAACATTTAGAACTTCCTACAAAAGATAAAGTCATAGATTTCTTAAGGAGGTTTTATATGAAGGTAACACATGTGAGGCGAAAAGTGATGCTTTCTGCACTGGCAGGAGCCATCATGATTCCGGGGAGTGTGATCCGGGTAAAAGCGGCTGACAGCAAGACTGAGAGTACGTCGCCGGTGCCCGTCGCAGGAATCGAATCTGTGCTGACAGAGTGCCTTGAGACAAATGTAAAAGACAACATTGATCTGTATTTGATTCCAACAAGTGAGGGTGAGTATCTAAACAGGGCATTTTCTAACGTAGAAGACTTTTCCTACGTTAGAGATGCCCCCAATGAAGAAAGCGAATGGACAGGTAAGATTTATAGCGATTCTACAGTTACCGTACTGGAATTTAAAGGCGACTGGACAAAGATCCGATCTGGAAATGTGGAAGGCTATGTACCTGCCGATGCATTATATACAGGAGAAGAAGCGAAGAAACGTGCAAAGGAGTACGAGACAGATGTGGCTACAGTCCTGGCAGACGTTCTCAATGTGAGGAGCGGTCAGGGAACGGAAAATGATATTTTAACCCAGGTAATGTTCAGACAGCAGTATGAGATTACCGGAGAGCCGGAAAATGGCTGGTATCCTGTGAAGGTAGAAGAATTTGACGGATGGGTATGCGGGGATTATGTGGAAGCCGAGACTACATTTTCCTATGCAGAGTCAAAAGAAGAGGAACAAGAGCGCCTGGAACAGGAAGAGGCAGAAGAGCAGGAAGCTATACAGACTGCCGGCGGTCGGCGGAACCGTCCTCAGGATAATGAAAGATCCAGGACAAGAAATCAGGCAGACAGAACAGCCGGAAGCCGGAATCAAGGCGTCAGAACAGCCGGAAGCCAGACCCAGACAGGCAGTACGGGCGGAACCCGGACAGAGAACCCGGACGGAGCACAGACGGAGGATACAGCCGGGCAGCACAAGGCAGAAGACGATGCAGCTCAGACAGGCGGTGCAGCCAGTGGACAGACCCAGGCGAATGGGACTGACGGAACACAAACGGGCAATCATGATTCTGACGGAACACAGAACGAGCTTCCGGATGATGATATGACACAAAAGGCAGATGATACGGCCGAGGTATCAGATGCTGAAGCTGCACAGCCGCAGGAGTATGCAGGCCAGGCCGTAATCGATTTTGCCTGCCAGTTTATTGGAAATCCTTATGTATGGGGAGGAACCAGCCTGACAAATGGTGCGGACTGTTCCGGATTTGTACAGTCGGTTTATGCTAATTTTGGGATTGCACTGCCGCGTACCACCTATGATATGGTAAATGTTGGTTATGAGGTTAGTTATGAACAGGCACTTCCAGGAGATCTGGTATTATATGATGGACACGTAGGACTTTATATGGGAGACGGAACCATAGTGAACGCGATGAATGAGGCGCAGGGAATCGGAATCTGTACTGCGACTTACGCACCGATCATTACCATCCGCCGTGTCCTGTGACAGGAATGCCAAAATGCAGTTTAAACAGACAGAAATCAAAATTTCTTTCCGCGAAGCAGTGAGCCAGCCAGCAACGCTTGCAAGGATATCTGATTTTCGCAGAGAATGTAGAAAAATAGAGAATATATATTCTGTTATCCGGCAATTTTCGACCGCCGGATTTATAGGAACCAGGAAAATAATCTGTAATATTTGCAGATTATCTCCTGGTTTTTTATATAGAAAAATAAAAAATAGTCTGAGGGAGAAAAAAAATTCTTGTAGACGCGCTCTATTTATTAAAAAAGAAACTTTTTAGAATACGCTAGAATCGAAAATATCTCTTATTTCTGCTTTTTGCATCTATGGAGAGGAAAAATAACAATAGAAAATGCATTTTGTCCATATATTTAAAATTAACTGGCAATTTATACAGGCCCGTTTAGAGATCAGGGCCCGAAAAATGCGAAAATTGTAGATATATGATATACAAAATGCACAAAAATGTAAAAAAATGTCGAACGCAGAAAAAGAGAAGTTTTCAACTTATCCACACAGAAAGTATCAAAAAACGTGGAAAATTAAAGATTTCGAAAAAGTTATCCACATTATCCACATTAAAAAACCCCTTTTATGTGAATTACTCGGTTGTGAAAAAGAACGAATGTTTTGGTGAGATATGATGAAATTCAGAATTTGTCGAAAAAAAGAGAAAAAAATGTTGACTTTTAAGTAGTCAAAAAAGTGATTTTAAAGGTTGTACAATTCTGAAAATTTAGTTACTGTTCACACGGCGTCGTGCACCTGCTGCACGGCGTCCGGCCAATAAAGTTACATTTGCAATAATATCCAGCCCCTCGCCGAAGGCGACTTAAAATGGGCTGGATACTGTTACTGGAGCACCCAAAGGGTGTGAACAGTAACAAAATTTAGTGCCGGACTAAAAAAATATTTTTTCTGCGGTTGATAAATCATAAATTTGGGATTATAATAAGAAGCATTGAATATTAAAGGAGGATAAGAGAAATGACACAGATTTCTAAAGATACAACAATAGGAGAACTGTTAAATGTTTTTCCGGAAGCCGCACCTATTTTGATGGAGATTGGTATGCACTGTCTTGGATGCCCGTCCGCACAGGGAGAGTCTCTTGCAGAGGCTGCAATGGTTCATGGGATTGATGCTGACCTGCTGGTAGAAAAGATCAATGCGTCTATTAAAGCGGCAGGAAAATAAAATAGTTTTTTCCCGTAAGAATGTGGACAAGAACTAATGTTTTGCAGCCTGCGTCCATAATAAGAGCAGATATAAAATTCCGCCCGGATTCGTCTGAATCGCGGGCGGAATTATTTTCCTGAATGGAGTTGTTTTAACGCTCATGCACTGCAGCAGATTTTTAAACTTCTGTCAACTTCTGCACAGCATCTGTAGAAATAACAGTTTCACAATGTTCTTCTAAAAATGCCAGCACAGAACCGGAAACTCTCTCCAGAGTACCATATTCTGAAAGCATATTGCAGATTTTATTAAATTCGTTGCTGGTATGTTCGGATTGTGTAAGCGCCAGAATATAGATTTCATTTCCGGCATCACGATATAATGTATTCCGTCCCTTATACATCTGAGCAATCAGCTGGGCAGCCTGTATCACACGGTCAATATTTTCAAATGAAAACAGCTTTGCCGGTACAGGCTCCGGACCTTTCTTTTCTTCTGAAGCCTGGGCTACTCCCGCCGCCGCTTCTTTGACTTTATTCAGCAGATCCAGAAATTCTTCCGCTCCCTCCAGCTTAGTGAAAGGAGACTCATGAGCAGAATCCAATTCGCCAAAAGGAGTAAACTTTGAAAACCTGGTATCCAGTTCTTCAGGGTCTTCTACCTTGGTGATGATCAGTACGATAGAATCTGCAGAAGCCGGAATGGCCTCAATCATCAGAGGAATATCATCAGCTTCGAAACCAAAGTCAAATGATGCCTGCTGCATCATATCACGGAACAGAGACTTTGCTTTCTCAGTACCATAAGCCAGTTCACTCAATTTTAAGTGGCGGGCCGCCAGATCAGCATGTGTCAAAGTGCAACGAATTTGATTTTCATTCAGTTTTTCGATTTTCATATGATCACATCCTTCTGAATCGATATATTATAATGTATGCAGATCTCTTCTGCCTACAAATACCCAATGGGCAACCCATATATCTTTCTCAACCTTAGTATAAACAATATCTGTGGATATGTAAAGCAAAAATATAATAAAAAATATGGAAACATGTACTATTTGTTACAGTTCACGGCCCAACCGGCCGCGAACTGTAACGCATCCAGCCCATTGAAAAGTCGCCTGACGGCGAGGGGCTAGATGCACGCAACCGCTATTTTACTGACCGGATGCCTTGCAGCAGGGTGCAAGGCACCGTGAACAGTAACTACTATTTAGCTACTGTTCACATGGTTTGGTGCACCCGTTGCACGGTATACGGACAATAAAGTGACATCTGCCATATATCCAGGTCGTATAATGTAACTTTTAAACAAATTCACAGGACTTATAAACAAGAAACACATTGAAATTTTTTGGGGGGCTTCGTATAATGGCAGTCACAGAAGATAGTATTCAGGGATAAATAAATCTTGCATATGAAAGGAGGCCGGATATGGTATTTTTTTGAAAGGATGTCCTGCACACGTCCAAGTAAAATACATCTGCAGCTATAATCTTTTAATCTATTCTGAAGATCAAAGTAGTCAAGGTTCCAGAATCGGGAACGGATTCGGAGAGTAAAACAGTTTAATACGAGTGGTTTATACTATCTTCTGCCTGCATCAGCGGTATGTCACACGCACCTCCTTCTGGCGGATATGCAGGTATCAGCTTATTTATCAGAAACCACCGGGGACTAATCTGCAAAAGCGGATAAGTTATATACGGCAATCAAATTGCAGAAACAATTGGTTGCAGCAAACGAAGGGAGCAGAACAAATGAAGAACGGAATATCATATGAAAAGTTGTACACAGAATTGGAGGGTTTTGAAAAAAGCGGCGTGTGTATTCTGATCGATGGAAATAATGCAAGCCCGATGCAGGTAGTAAAAGCGCACATGCTGCGGGAAGAAGGTAGTTATATGCGGGATTATCAGATGGATAAGGACGGGCATATAGAATCGCTTTCATTTCACAACATTAATAAAAAAAGAAAGAAGAGGTGAGAAGACTGGTCATACCCCTTTTATCCAGATTAAAATCATTTGTCTGCGGGATTTGCCGTATATAAAAAATTAAAATTTTGCCAAAATGCCAAATTACTGATGACGTATAAAAAAAATGTGGTATAATGTTCACGTGAAGTCTGCCGTATAAAACATATCAGAAGTCTGGATAAGTCTGGAACGATTTTTATGCGGCAGAGTTCGGACAGGAGGGAACGAATGGACGAAAGAGAAGGAACAGGATTAGATGCCACAAATCGATGGTCCATCCAGAAGCAGGACGTAAATCCAGAGGGCACGGAGCAGAATTTGGGAGACTACAGAACAGAAGGCTCCAGGCCGTCCAGAGGCATTAACAATGGCAGCACGGGTGAACCGGCAAAACTGCGGAGAATAAAAAAGCTGGAAATTGAAAGTCTGCGTAAGGCTGGAAGAGCACAGATGGGCGATATGCGGAATGCAAGGACATCTGGAACCGGCAGTACACAAGCGGGAAAGATATCTGGAAGCGGTGCTTCGCAGAACGGGAGAGTATCCGGAACTGACAGTATACAGAACAGAAGGAATTTGGACGGTGACGGCACCCAGGGCAGAAGGATACCATCAGGAGAAGGTGCGCGCAGAACAGGAGGCACGGAAGCTGACGGCAGGCGGAGTGCCAGGGCATCACGGCTTGATAACGGCAGAGGATCGGAAGCTTTTGAGAAAGACAATATTCGTGATTCAAAAGTCCCCGGAAGTCCAGGCAGACAACGTACGGGCGGACGCGGGCTGAGAAGAAGCAGCAGGGCCAGAAGAAGACGCAGAAATCTGATTCTTCGTATGGTATTACTTGGAGTATTACTGGTCATTCTAGCAGGAGGCGCTCTTTTCTGGCAAAAGTACGGTCCATCAAAAGAGCAGGCTGATTTGAAAGAATATTATGGGCTGGAAAATGAGAATGACCTTGCAGTGATCATTAATAATCAGGTGATGCGAAGTGAAGAAAGCGGTATTCCTGTAGGAAAGTTGATTGACGGTCAGCCCTATGTAGAATATTCCATTGTCAGACATTATATTAATGAAAGATTCTATTGGGATCCGAACGAAAGCATTATGCTTTATACACTGCCCAACGGAAACATATCAGTGGCAGTCGGCAGCAAAGAATATACCGAGCTCAATGAAAAGAAAACTGAAAATTACGTAATACTGAAAACAGAAGGCAGGACAGCATATATTGCTCTTCCATTTATCCAGCAGTATACGGGTATGGACTTCAGTGTATACGAAAAGCCAGCCAGGGCTGCTATCACATGTGAATGGGGCGAGATTCAGACGGCTTCTCTCAAGAAAAGCACGGAAGTGCGTTTTCAGGGAGGAGTAAAAAGCCCGATTCTGGCGAAAGTGGACAAGTCTGATAAAGTTACGGTATTGGAAGATGAGGGAGACTGGAAGAAGATTGCTACGGCAGACGGTGTTGTAGGATATGTAAAGACAAATACTCTGAGAAAACCTGTAACGGAAACGATATCAGCAAATTTCATAGAACCGGATTATAGCAATATAACTGTGAATAAGACAATTAATATGGCATGGCACAATGTGGATAACCCGGATGCCAACAGCTATATGCTGGAAACCATTGCGAATACGAAGGGGCTGACTACGCTGGCGCCGACATGGTTCAGTATTGCTGATACCGATGGTAATCTCCAGTCTATTGCGTCTTCTGATTATGTGAACTATGCGCATCAGTCCAAACTGGATGTATGGGGCGTTCTAAGAGACTTTCATGGAGGTATCAACTCTTACGATGAGACCTATCAGGTACTGAGTTATACATCCAAGAGAGAAAACCTGATCAACCAGGTAATAGCACAGGCGCTTCAGTCCGGAATTGATGGGATTAATCTGGATTTTGAACTGGTGTCAACGGAGTGCGGAGAACATTATATTCAGTTTGTACGGGAATTATCGGTAAAATGCAGGCAGAACGGGCTTGTGTTTTCTGTAGATAATTATGTCCCGCAGCCTTACAATGAGCATCGTAATCTGAAGGAACAGGGTATCGTAGCCGATTATGTCATGATCATGGGATATGATGAACATACAGAAGGTTCTTATGTGGCAGGCTCGGTATCGTCTTACGGATACGTGAAGGACGGAATTGAGAATGCTCTGAAAGAGGTTCCAAGTGAAAAGCTTGTGGCCGGGATCCCGTTTTATACTAGGCTCTGGCAGGAGACAGAGAAGTCTGCGGAGCAGCTGGCTGAAGAACAGGGGACAGAAGCGGCGGAGTATTCCAAAAGTGTAACCAGCATAGCCATGGGGATGGACGACGCAAGTCAGAGCCTGGAACAATACGGCGTCCAGGCCCAGTGGGATGAAACCACCAAACAAAATTACGCACAATGGGAGGCAGATGGTGGAGTTTATAAGATTTGGCTAGAAGATGCGGACTCTCTTGAAGAAAAGATGAAGCTGATCAAAAGCCAGAACCTGGCTGGTGTAGCAGAATGGTCTCTTGGTATGGAGAATGCCGAAATATGGAATTTGATCCTTCAATATGTAAACTAAATTCTGTAAAGCTTGCCGCCGGCAGTTTCGTAGAGACTTAGGCGAAAGAGACATCCTCTTTTTGCATATACATGAAAATATATGTGAAAGGGGATGTTTTTTTGCGGAAAAAAATAATCATTTTTCTTATGATGGCTATGCTTGCAGGAATCACGATCGGAAGTCAGATGCTTGGTGAGCGATTATATGCGCAGGTGGAAGGAGGAAACGAATTAGAAGATCAGGCAGCGGAGGAACAGAAATCAAGCAATGGAGAGGAAGGAAAAAAATTTGACAAAAAAACAGATGTGGAAACTGCAGGAAATGTAGAAAGGAAAAATAGCACATCCGGTACAGGAAAAGAAAAAAATGCAGAGAGCGGAGATAAGAAGTTGGAAGGAACTGTTGTCATTCTGGATGCCGGTCATGGAGGATTTGATCCCGGAAAAATCGGGATTAACGGAGCACTCGAAAAAGACATTAATCTGGTGATATCACAAAAAATCAAAAAAAATCTGGAAGAGCAGGGAATCCATGTAATCATGACAAGAGAAAATGAGGATGCGGTCGCAGATTCCAAAGTGGAAGATTTAAAAGCCAGAGTTACGATGATCAATGAAAAAAATCCATCTATTGCTGTCAGTATTCATCAGAACAGTTACTCCCAGGAAGGTGTTCACGGTGCCCAGGTTTTTTACTATACTCATTCGAAGGGCGGAGAACAGGCAGCTAAAATACTGCAGGAAGCAATGTTTGAAGTGGATCCGGATAATACTAGACAGGCAAAGGCAAACGATACATATTACTTGCTGAAAAAAACAAAAGGGACGACTGTGATTGTAGAATGTGGTTTTTTAAGTAACCAGAAAGAAGCAAATCTGCTGGTTACGGAGGATTATCAGGATAAAATGGCCGAAGCAGTAGTAAAAGGAATACAGACGTATCTTTCATCTTTAAATTTATGATATTTGGTGCTATAATAGATTCTACGGAAAAAATATCTTGTCGGAAAAAAGACTATATGATTCAATGGGGTGATACCTGTGAAGACGATTATAAAAAAGATAGACGCAAACAGAATAGATATGCAGGTTATTCAAGAGGCAGGATCTATTCTGAAAAAAGGCGGCCTTGTAGCATTCCCTACGGAAACAGTCTATGGGTTGGGAGCCAATGCTCTGGATGAAGAGGCTGCAAAAAAAACGTATGCTGCAAAAGGCAGGCCTTCAGACAATCCGTTGATTGTACACATTGCGGATGTGCAGGCGCTGGAGGAGATTGCAGTTAACATTCCGGCAGTAGTGGAAGAGCTGGCTGATCATTTTTGGCCGGGTCCTCTGACGCTTATTTTGGAAAAAAGTTCTGTGGTTCCATATGGAACCACAGGAGGACTGGATACGGTTGCGGTCCGAATGCCCAGCAATCTGGCGGCACGAGAACTGATCTTGGCTTCCGGAGGCTACGTATCTGCACCAAGTGCAAATATATCAGGGCGTCCAAGTCCTACAACTGCAGAACATGTGCTCCGGGATCTGGATGGGAAAATCCGGATGATTCTGGACGGCGGCAGTGTTGAGATTGGTCTGGAGTCTACAATTCTCGATATGACAGTAAATCCGCCGATGATTCTCAGGCCTGGCGCCATTACGTTGGACATGCTGGAAGAAGTGATCGGGGATGTAAGCGTTGACCAGACGATTTTGGGAAATGAAAGCGATATTCCGCCGAAAGCTCCGGGAATGAAGTATCGGCATTATGCACCGAAAGCAAAGCTGATCATAGTGGAGGGAAATATACGGGAAGAGATTCTGGCAATCCGACAGATTGCATATGAAGCGGTGCGTGAAGGTAGAAAGATTGGGATCATTGCCTCGAGCGAGACAGTAGATTTTTATACAAATGGTGTGATTAAAAATATTGGATCCAGGGAAAATGAAAAGACGATCGCAAAGAATCTTTATTCTATACTGCGGGAATTTGATGAAGAAGAAGTGGAGGAGATATACAGCGAATCATTTGCGCGTCAGGGAATCGGGAGAGCGATCATGAACCGTCTCGAAAAGGCGGCCGGTCATTTGAGGATTTCTGCCGGAGCAGTGGTGAAGCGGCAGAGATTCCACAGGATTGTTTTTGTCAGTCAGTCGGATACGTGCAGGGGCCCCATGGCAGCAGAACTGCTCCGCCAAAAGGAATTGAAGCAGGAATATGTCATTGATTCCCGCGGCATGGTGGTCCTGTTTCCGGAGCCTCCCAATCAAAAAGCAGAGGCTGTAATGAAAAGCATGCAGCTGACATTATCCGAGCATACGGCTCATGCATTTTCGGAGTCTGAGATTGGAGAGGATATTTTGATCCTGACCTTTGAGGAGAAACAGAAGGAAAAGTTGATTTCTGAGTATGGAAATTCAGAAAATATCTATACCTTATGTGAATTTATCGGTGAAGCCGCAGAGCTTGAAAGCCCGTATGGAAAGCCTTTACAGGCATATGGGGAAAGCCTGGAAAAGATTGCTGTGTCAATTGAAAAGTTGGCAGAAGAATTAAATTCGTTTACAGAATAGCAGGGAGGCAGATTATGTGTGAAAAAAGAAAGGATTTTCTTTCGTGGGATGAATATTTTATGGGAGTGGCAATGTTATCCGGGATGCGGTCGAAGGATCCCAATACACAGGTTGGCTGCTGCATTGTAAGCAAGGATAATAAAATATTGTCCATGGGATATAATGGATTCCCGACAGGATGTTCAGATGATGAATTTCCCTGGGCCAGAGATGGAGAAGATCCATTAGAGACAAAATATGTATATTCTACTCACAGTGAATTGAATGCTATTTTGAATTATAATGGAGGAAGTCTTGCCGGGGCGCGGCTGTATGTTTCTTTATTTCCGTGTAATGAATGTGCAAAGGCAATCATACAGTGCGGAATCCGGGAAGTGATCTATGCCAATGATAAATATTCCGATACCGTCAGTGTGATCGCATCCAAGCGAATGATGGATGCGGCAGGCGTGAAGTATCATCAGTATCAGAAAACGGATCGGGAGGTTATGATCCGGCTGTAGAAAATATGCTGCCAGAACACCCAAGTGGTGGGAACAGCAACAAAAATATACATAAACAAGATACCGTGCGAATACAATATACCATATACCGATGGAGGAATATAGTATGGAGCAGAAGCCGGTATCTTTTTTAGTAAAATTTATTATGCGTGCGATTTTGGGGATGGGACTGATCTTTTTTATCAACCAATATATCATCCCCCAGGAGACAGCATGGAAGGTGGGACTGAATGCGGTTTCGTTTTTGACGAGCGGAACATTGGGCATTCCAGGTGTCTGTCTCCTTTACGGCATTCTGATATATCAAAATTTGTAAATGTTGCACAAATTTTTCTGATTTTGAAATTCATACTGGACAAATAGAAAAAGTGTGTTTATAATACAACCTACGCAGCAGATTTCATGTCTGTTGTTTTATCCCACATTATTTCTGGGTGGGGATATTTCTGAAGATCGGATTAATCTGAATTTCCGATCATCATTTTTTCACGCTGCATATTCGCAGCAAAGTTTTCAAAGCGTGACAAGCACGATTAGAAAGCAGGCATATTTTTACAGCCATAGTCAGTGTTGCGTTATCTTTTACAGAGCGGCCACTGTTGATATGGAAGCTTGGAAAGGAGGGATAAGTTGTATGAAGGCAATCTTGTGATCTGTGATCAGGAACAGCAGTATGCCAGAAATCTCCTTCAGATGTTTGCCAGGAACAGGACATCGGATGTTCAGATGTATCTTTTCCATACGTTGGAGGAAGTTGAAAAGTTCGCAGAGCAGAAAAAGGTACACACTTTGTTGATCGACAAGGAATATTCTCTGGCACAGAGGGAGAAGATTCCTGCAATAGAAAGGTTTGTACTGGTCAAAAACAGGCAGGAGCCGCTGGCAGAAAATGAGACGGGCGTTTTTCGATATCAGTCTGCAGAAGATATCTGGTCTCAAATGTACCATGATCCTGCCCCCAAACAGAACAAGAAAAAAAGTACACCGGAAAAGCTGAAAGAGGCGGAAAGGAGCAAAAGAACTCAAAAAACGAAAGCAGATCCTAAAAAGCAGAAACTGCGGGAACCGAAAACATTAGTAGAACGGAGACACATTACACAGGAAGCAAAAGTGGATAAAAAGAGGCCGAAAGCAGCGGCAGGGTATGGAACCAGGGAAAAAGGAGAACTGATCGGGATATACTCACCGATTCACCGTATTGGCAAGACAAGATTTGCACTGGAACTGGGAAAGGAGTATGCAAGAAAGGAACCGGCCTTGTACCTTAATCTGGAAGAATACGCCGGAGGCAGTCACTATTTTCCGGACCAGACAGGACAAAACCTGGCTGATCTGCTCTATTATTCCCGGCAGGAAAAAGGGAATCTCGGACTTCGAATCAGCACGATGGCAGGACAGGACGGATCATTGGATTATATTCTGCCGATGCCTTATGTACAGGATATGCAGGAGGTGTCCGGAGAAGAATGGCTGAGGCTGTTTGAGCAGATTCTGGAGCACTGCATTTATCAAAAGGTAATTCTGGATCTGGGAGACAGCGTGGATGGATTGTTCCAGATATTGGAGGCATGTCATACAGTATATACCCCGTATATCGAGGATGAGACGGCCCGTGCAAAGCTTACCCAATATTCGGAGAATCTTAGGAAAACCGGAAGAGAAAGGATTCTGGAAAAGACAATACAGAAAAAGTTAAGTATTGCTGTAAAAGGAGGAAAAGTCCAATGGTAGGAAAATGAGAGTGGAACAATTATATGATGTTGTCATGGATAGGATGGATCTGACCAGAGACATCGGCGACGAGGAGCTGATGGACATGATTCACGAGGCGATTCGTGAAGCAGCGGAAGCAGAATATATGCCATTGCAGGAGCAGATCAGGCTCAGCAGGCAGCTGTTCCATTCCTTCCGAAAGTTGGATGTTCTGCAGGAGCTGGTAGAAGACGAAACAATCACGGAGATAATGATCAATGGTACAGATGAGATTTTTCTGGAAAGAGAAGGACGAATCATTCAGTCAGACAGAAAATTTATGTCCATAGAAAAGTTGGAAGATGTGATCCAGCAGATTGTAGCCGGGACAAACCGTTATGTAAATGAACTGTCACCTATCGTGGATGCAAGGCTGGAGGATGGTTCGAGAGTGAATGTGGTCCTGAAACCTGTGGCACTGAACGGACCAATCATGACCATACGGAAATTCCCAAAAGATACGGTAACCATGGACCAGCTGATCTCCTGGGGGAGTGTTACAGAAGAGGTTGTAGAATTTGTAAAAATGATCGTGAAGGCAAAATACAATATTTTTGTCAGCGGAGGTACAGGTTCTGGAAAAACTACATTTTTAAATGCCATGTCTGATTATATACCGAAGGATGAGCGAATCATCACCATCGAGGATAATGCAGAGCTGCAGATCAGAGGGGTGCCCAACCTGGTACGCCTGGAGGCTCGCAATGCTAATCTGGAAGGAGAGGGAGCGGTCACGATTCGGGATCTCATTAAGTCGGCTTTGAGAATGCGTCCGGACAGAATTATCGGAGAAGTACGAGGCGATGAGACTGTGGATATGATCTCATCCGCCATGCTCAACGGCCACAGCGGTTCTATGTCTACCGGACATTCAAACAATCCGGCGGACATGCTGCACCGTCTGGAGACTATGATGATGATGGGCATAGACCTGCCCCTTGTAGCGATCCAGCGCCAGGTCGCCTCTGCAATTGATATCATCATCCATCTGGGACGGCTTCGGGATAAAACAAGAAAGCTGCTGTCAATCGTGGAAGTGCTTGGCTATGAAGACGGAAAGATACAGATGCAGACACTTTATGAATTTAGAGAGGAGGGTTGCAAGAATGAAAAAGTACAGGGAGCAATTGTGAAGGTGGAAGAACTGGTTCATCGGGACAAGCTACTGGCAGCAGGATATCCGGCGTAAGGAATATGTTCTGGCTGTTGGGAAGGCGGTTCTTTTGGACTTGATGCTGGCGTATCTCTTTTATAATCATTGGGCAGCCGTGGTCGCGCTGATCCCGGTAAGCATTTTTTACCTGCATCAGTGGCGGGAGGATTATTGTCATAAAAAGGAACAGGAATTTAGAGAACAGTTTCAAAATGGGATGCAGATTCTTTCGTCCTCATTAAAAGCCGGATATTCCGTAGAAAATGCGGTCAGGCAAACAGATAAGGACCTGCGGCCTCTTTACCCGGAAAATAGCCGAATCCGAAGGGAATTTAACCGTATGATTCATGAACTGGATATGAATCTGACCGCGGAGCAGGTGTTAAAAGATATGGCGGGACGCATATGTCAGGAGGATGTGGACAACTTTGTAACGGTATTTGCGACAGCAAAGCGTACCGGCGGAGACAGTATTTCCATTCTGAAAAATACGGTGCAGATGATTGGAGAAAAGATAGAAGTGGAACGGGAGATCCAGACTCTGCTTGCAGCCAAAAAGCTGGAATTTAATGTGATGTGTATTATTCCATTGGGAATGGTACTGTATATGAGGATGGCATTTCCAGAATTTTTGACTGTGCTGTATGGAAGCATCGTAGGGGTGAGTCTGATGAGTGCTTGCCTTGCGGTGTATGGATTTGCATGGAGGCTGGGTACAAAAATAATACAGATTGAAGTGTAAAAGCTTCATATGCCGCTGCTTATGCGGCATGCAGCATAAAAAGGCAGGCAGAATGAAAAAAGCAGGATTTATAACGAGAGAACAACAGATGAGAAAATCAGGAATCCTATCACAGGCAGAAGCAAAATGGAACCCGCTCTATGTGAAAATGGGGGGAATCTTCCTGTCAGTCGGCGCAGCGGCCTTGCTGGTGTTCTGGATAGATAATACACAGCCGTTCCCCAGTGATGAAAGCGGCTTCAGTATTGTAGGCCGGAACAGCCAGGGAGAAGGCGAACGAGAGGAAAAGCTGAAAGTACAGGTCGGCGACATGGAAGAAACGATGAATGTAACCGTTGAGGAACAGGAATATACCGAGGAGCAGCTAGAGAAAACTTTTCAGAGTGCCGGAGAAAAACTGGAGGCACTTGTACTTGGAGAAAATGAAAGCCTGGATGAGGTCAGAAGCAATCTAAAGCTGATCAGTGCAATTCCGGATACAGGAATCAGCGTTTCATGGGAACTGGAGAATCATGATGTAATGAATCAGCAGGGAGAATTGAAGACTGAAAATCTGCCAGATGAAGGTATTCTGGTGAAGCTTACGGCAGTGATGAGTTATAAGGAAGAAATGGCAGAAAATATATTTTTTGCCAGACTCTATCCGCCTCAATTGAGTCAGACGGAAAAGCTGCTGAAAAAGCTGGATGAAGAGATTGAACGGTTGGATGAGGAGACAAAGGAAGAGGAATATCTTAAGCTGCCTTCCAATGTGGATGGTATACCTGTCATATGGAAGTATGGAAGAAACTTCCGGGCAGCAGGACTTATGCTTATAGGACTTGCGATGGCATTATTCCTTTATGCGGCCGAACAGGAAAAGCAGAAAGACAGAAAAAAGAAGCGGGAGCTTCAGATGGCTTTGGATTATCCGCAGATGGTCAGTAAACTGACACTCTACCTGGGCGCAGGCATGACAATAAGAAAGGCATGGTATCAGATTGCGGAAGACTATGAATATCAGAGAGAGGAAAAGGGGGAAAGAGAGGTTTATGAAGAAATGATCTATACCATGCATGAAATTCAGGGAGGCGCATCAGAAGGAGAGTGCTATGAAAGATTTGGAGAAAGGTGTGCTCTTCCGGTGTATAAAAAGTTTGGAGCCATGCTCTCCCAAAATCTGAAGAAAGGAACAAAAGGGCTGGCGCCATTGCTGAGGCAGGAGGCCGATAATGCATTTGAAGAACGGAAGAGCCTTGCAAAGCGTCTGGGAGAAGAAGCGGGAACAAAATTACTGATTCCAATGTTCCTGATGCTGGCAGTAGTGCTTGTCATGATTGTTGTGCCGGCATTTTTCTCCATACAAATATGATGATATCCGTACTTATATACACGCAATCAATTTACTGCGTGAATGATTACAAATCTGAGAGGAGAAAAGGATGAATAAAATAAAGAGAATGAAAAACTTTGTTATGAAAGCAGCCGGGAAGATAAAACAGAGGGTATGTTACAGTATTCAGGTATTGCAGGATAATTCCGGCATGTCCGTGATTGAACTACTGCTGATTTTAGTTGTACTCATTGCTTTGATCCTGATTTTTAAGGAGCAGCTTACAAATCTGGTAGATACTATTTTTAAGAAGATAACCAGTGAGAGCGGTAAGATTTAATATGAAACGAACAAAAAAGGGGGAAATCACGGTATTTCTGAGTTTGATCTTCGTACTTCTGGTGTCATTTATACTGGCATTGACAGAAAGTGCGGTTATCCAGACAGCAAAAAATCAAAAGCGGTTGGATGCAGACCGGGCGGTATTTTCTCTTTTTGGAGAATACCAGAAAGCTCTGATGGAAGAATACAATGTATTTGCTATTGAAGGTACATACGAAACCGGTCAGTATGATGAAAACCTGCTGCTGGACAGAATGTCCTATTATGGAAGCATGGGAATCAACCAGAAAATTACAGATATCCAGTTCTTGACAGATGATCAGGGACAGGCTTTCCGGGAACAGGTACTGAAATATATGGAAACCCGCACAGGAATCGCGCTGGCGCAGGACTTGACAAAGCTTGCATCCCGCTGGGAAGAACAGGAAATACAGGGAACAGAAATATCCGGAGAACTGGATGACGTGATCGCAGAAAGCGGAGAACAGTTTGCGGAAGAGATGGGAGGACTTATACAAGCAAAAAAAAGCGGACTGCTATCTCTAGTGCTCCCGAAGGACTTCCACCTCTCGGGTAAGACAATCCGTCCGGAAGAACAGGTTTCCACACGGACCTGCCGGACGGGCCGGGGCAGCTTTCCGGAGCGGAAAAGCACAAGCCGTATAGATGCAAAGGCCCTCTTTGAGTTTTATATTATGGAAAAATTCAGTTCTGCCCTGGAGACAAAAGGAGAAAATAGAAATCTGGACTATGAGGTGGAGTATATTTTATGCGGTAAAGATAGCGATGCAGAGAATCTGAAAAGTGTTGTAAATCAATTACTATTGGTTCGGTTTGCGGTCAATTATACATATCTGATGTCCGATACAAAGAGACAAGGAGAGGCGGAAGCCCTGGCGGCAGCACTTTCAGCGGCATTTGCAAATCCGGCTCTGGAGCCAGTGCTGAAGCAGGCGATTCTGGTACTGTGGAGTTTTGGAGAAAGTGTCATGGATCTTCGCTCATTGCTTGCAGGAAAGAAGATTCCCATCACTAAGAACGAAGAAAACTGGCAGCTCCAGTTAAGTAATCTGGCAAAGCTTGGAGAGGAGGAAGATACACAGGAAGGACAGGACTCAGAAAAAGGACTTACCTACCAGCAGTGTCTGCACATTCTGATACTTTCAAAAAGTGACGCAAAACTGACGATGCGGACACTGGATCGGGTTGAGCAGAATCTGATTCAGGAAAAGGAACTGCTATTTTTCCGTGCAGATGCATGTGTAACAAAAGTGAAGGTGTATAATACGGCGGATATATGGAATGGAACGACATATTCATTTCCACTGTATTATGGATATCTTTGAGATGTGAATGTATCATGGAGTCTTTTTGGGCCTGGCATAGATGCCTGCTCATCCCGGAACTGCCGGCATTCGTAAAGGCAGAATTCAATAAATATCAGGAAAGGAAAATAATGAAGATGGCTTATCCACAGAAATATATAAATAATAAAGACTCTGACCAGGAACAGGCATCTATGTCAGGCCCAAAAGGAAGTATGACGGTAGAAGCGTCGCTTACAATTCCCATTTTCTTATTTGCAGTGCTGTGTCTCATATATCTGCTGGAGGTTCAGGCGATTCGAATCAGTGTCCATTCTGCCGCCCAGGGAGCGGCAAAAAATGCAGCTGAGGATATTGTTACTTTACCGGTACTGAATCTGTTTAAGTTAAAAAGTGATATGGTCAAGCTGATTGGTCCTGAGCGGTTGGAGGGAGGGATTATAGAAGGAGGAAAATCGGGGATATCTTGCCTGGGGTCCATCTATTATCCAAGTACAGGAGAGATTCATATACGTGTATCTTACAAGATTAAGATGCCTTTTCCGGGATTTATGCATTTGGGAATACGTCAAAGAGATACATTTATCGTAAAGGCATGGACGGGATATAAAAAGCCGGATGTCGAGGATGAAGACGGGCAGATTGTCTATGTTACAGACACTGGAACCGTATACCATACGAACTACCAATGTTCATATCTTCAACTGTCAATACGATTTCTTGCATCTTCCGGGCTGTCCGGGATACGTAACCTTGGTGGAGGAAGATACCGGTCCTGTGAAAAATGTGTCCAGGGCAGGGCTATGGCAGGTGTCTATGTCACAGACAGCGGAAATCGGTATCATAATTCTTTGAACTGCAGCGGCCTGAAACGTTCCATACGTGCAGTAAAAAAGTCAAAGGCCTATGGAAAAGGGCCGTGCAGCAGGTGTGGAACTGCGGCAGCAGAGTGATGAGTAATATAAAATAATGAAGAAAAAGAGAGGAGAAATAATTCATGTATTCATTTGGTCAATTGTGTTGTGTGGGGTATCTTTGTTATCTGTCTGTGTTGGATATCCAAAAACGGAGACTGCCAGAAGGGCTGTTGGCAGCGGGAGTTGGAGTAGCGGCGGCAATCGCGGCATTGAGAATATTCTGGGGATTCGGACCATTCTTACTGAGTCTGGCAGGAGCAGCAATCGGAGTTGGTTTTTTATGGATCAGCAAAATCACGGATGAAGCATTTGGATATGGAGACAGTATACTGATCATTGCTCTGGGGCTTTTTCTGGGTCTTTGGAAGCTGCTTTATCTGCTGATGGCAGCATTTGGGCTGTCGGCGATATATTCTATGGTCATGTTGAAAAAACAAAATTTTCAGAGAACGACTACACTGCCATTTGTACCGTTTTTTGGGGCGGCATATATTGTATTGCTTCTGGCAAGGCTATTTTAAAATGAAACAAAAGAAATGGATGCAGCCTTGCGATGAGCGGGGGTTCAAAGGCGTTATCACGGTTGAACTTTCTTATTTGCTCCCGATAATACTTATGATATTTCTGACAGTGGTCTATGTGACTTTCTATTATCATGACAAAAATATCTTAATAGGGGCAGCCAGCGAAACGGCAGCGGTAGGAGCACAGTTAGAGCGCAAGCCGGATGAAAACGGGCAGACGGATCTGGCAGGGTTTTACCAGGATCGGATTCAGGGAAAGCTTATTTTGTTTTCGGGAGCAGAAGCGACTGTAAATATTACAAGAAAATGGGTTGAGATAAACGTATATGCAGAAAGGAAATGGATGCAGCTTCATGTCGTCCAGCGTGCGGCCATGGCAGAGCCGGAAACTGCAATACGAAGATTATGGATGCTGGAGAAAGCGGCAGAAGCTGTGAAAAAGGAGGAGCCGGAAACTGGGGACGATACGGTAAAAATTAAAGATAATAAAACAGACCAGAAACAGACAGGCCAAATAGGAACAGGCACTGGCGCTGTCGGAGAGCGTAAGTAAGGGCAGACGGCAGGAAGAAGGAGGTGCTGTGAAATGGTGCAGGCAGAATTTGAAACTAAACTGAACAGAAGCTGTCTACATTTATATAGGGAGGAACATTACGAAGAGGATTATCAGATGCCAATGCTGCGTCAGAACCAACTGGATGGACTTCTGAAAGTAGAAGGCTGTGAAGTAGAAGGAAAAGCCAGATATACATATGAGATCAGCGGTCTGACTTCCATGAAGAATATGTACGAAAATACCTGTATAAAAAAGCAGGAGATAGAGGGAGTGATAACTAGAATCCTTGAAGTGACAGAGACATTACAGAGATATATGCTGGATCCAAATTGCCTGGTTTTAAAACCTGAATACATTTTTAATAAAGAAGGTCAGTGGTTTTTTTGTTTTTTTCCTGGTATGGAAGAGGATTTATGTAAGTTATTTCATGAATTGACAGAATATTTTGTGAGGATGCTGGATTATGAAGATACCGAAGGAATCTTCCTGGCTTATGAACTTCATAAGGCAACTCTTCAGGAACACTATGACGTCGAACTGATCATGAAAGAGTATAAAAGCAGAGAGTCAGAACGGAATAAGATGCTAAAAGAAAAAAAGAAAAGTGTGAGAGTGAAGCGTGAAAGCAAAGGATATGATTATGGGAGGAACAGCAGTAAGGAAAAAGAATACGAGAACTGTGTCAGCAACAGTGATAAGGAAAAAGAATACAAAATTTACGGAAGGAACAGCAGTGTGGAAAACGAATATAAAAATTATGGAAATATATTTAGCGTAGCAGATGAATATGATACAGATTCAGACTGTTCGACTTATGATAGGGATGAGCAGATCCATATGGCAGATACAGTCTGTGAAGACGGAGTGGGAGGATGGTGGAAATCCTGGAGGAAAGCGGCAAATGGAATCCGCAGGAAACGCTGGGGGAATTGGGATGACCTGATTTTAGAAACAGATAGACAGGAGGAGGAAAGCTGATTATAATAAAAATATATATTTAATAAATAAGTACAATGGAAAGAAGGATAGGTTTTGGAGGAAAATCAAAAGCAGAAAGCAGCCGCTACAGCAACATTAATTGTGGTTAATATCAGTGTTTTCTTTATTTTTGCAATAATAGGAAAAGCAGAAGACGTATTATTTATGAGGGAATATGGCGCGATGTATGAGCCATATGTGATGGAGGGGCACGAGTATTATCGGTTGCTGACCAGTATATTTCTCCACTTTGGGATTGAGCATTTGCTGAGTAATATGGTAATGCTCGGGGCTCTGGGAATGAATCTGGAACCTGAGATCGGCAAGCTTCACTTTTTGCTGGTATATTTTGCCAGTGGTATAGGAGGAAATATCTGTTCCTTATTACTAAATATCCGCTTTGGGAAAGTAGTAATTTCTGCAGGCGCGTCAGGTGCGGTGTTCGGCCTGACAGGTGCGCTTCTGTGCGCGGTACTCTGGAACAAAGGCCGCATTGGCAGACTGCATAAGAAGGGGGTGCTTGTCCTCGTTATATTAAGTATCTTCCTTGGACTGTCAGAGCCTGGTGTGGATAATGCCGCACATATCGGAGGGCTGATCTGCGGCTTTGTCCTGGAAGCTCTGCTGGGCTGCTTCAAACGGGGAAGCGCTAGATCGGAAGCTTCACTGTGAACAAAGTTCCTTTACCTTCCGTGGAGGCTACGGAGATTGAACCGCCGTGTGCCTCTACAATACGCTGGGATAAAGAGAGACCAAGACCTGTCCCTCCCTGTTTATATGTCTTGAAAGGCTCAAAGATGGATTCGATATTCTCTGCAGGGATACCACATCCGCTGTCTTTTATCTTTATGGTCAGTATATCCTTCTTTCGTCCGGCAGTCAGCAGGATTGTCCCATGGCCTGGAATGGCTTCCCTTGCATTCTTCAGAAGGTTGAGGAATACTTCTTCCAGTTTGATCTTATCTCCAGTAAATTTGCCTAGATTATCTGGGATGGAAGAAGAGAACTCGATATTAGAATCTGCTTCATCCAGAGATATGGCAAATGAGATGGCAATATTCTTTAACAGATGCTCAATGGAAAATACGGAATAATGTAGAGTATTCCCATTGTTGAAGGTTGAAAGCTCTTCGAGAAGCTGACGCATAAAATCAATATCTTCCATTGTCTGCTTCCAATGGGAAAATTCTGTTACCTCAGGATGCTGAACTTGTATGATCTGGAGCGCCGAGGAAATCAGAGTCAGAGGGTTGCGTATCTCATGCGCGATGGTGGATACTGTGATTTGATGGTTTTCTAGCAGCTGGCTGATGATCTTCCTTGCATCTTCATTCTCTTCCATCAGCTGATTCATTTTATTAATATCAATATTGTGCATCATTGATTATTCCCTCCTGACATTTTAATTGTAGTCTAACATGTCCCAAAGCAGCAATCAATTAATTCATTCTGACATTTTTCGACATAACGGCTAAAGACGTTCATTTATTATAGTCTTGTTATAGAAAAAAAGCAATTAGCAAATATGGACGAATAGAACATTTCTATGTATTTTCTGATTTTTATGTTCTCTTTTCTCCAAAAATGCGCTATACTACATACAATAACTTGAAGACAGAAGAAAAGAGAAAGAGGTTAAAAGTTATGAAAGAAGAAAATTGCATTTTTTGTAAGATTGCAGCGGGGGAGATTCCATCAACGGCTTTGTATGAGGATGATGACTTTCGGGTAATTCTGGATGTGGGTCCGGCATCAAAGGGACATGCGCTGATCATACCGAAGGATCATTATCGCAATCTTTACGATCTGGACGATGAACTTGCGTCGAAAGCATTGCTGTTGGCAAAGAGAATGACTGTAAAGCTGAAGGATGTGCTGGAATGTGATGGTTACAATATTATACAGAATAATGAGGAGGCAGCTGGTCAGACTGTATTCCACTTTCATATGCACATGATTCCGAGATATCACGGAGATAAGGTTGGTATAGGATGGCATATGGGAGAACTGAAAGAGAAGGAAAAGGAAGAAATCCTGAACAAGTTAAAGTAATCACCGGAGAAAGAACATTGACTGAAAAGCCAGCATTTAATGAGATTTACAGCAAGTATAAAAATCTTGTTCTGAAAGCAGCGTACACATATGTGGATGATCTGATCTCGGCGGAAGACATTATGCAAGACACATTTTTTGCATTGTACAAAGACATGACGAATAAAAAGATTGAGAGTGAAGAAGAATATTCCAATATCAAATCCTGGCTATATACAACGGCGAAGCACTTCGCTTTGAACTATGGTAAAAAGGCGGCACGGACGGTAGCGACGGAGACAATGGAAGAATCTGATGTGATAGAAGAGCCGGTCAGTGAAAGTCTGGAGTCAGAGTATCTTAGCAAGATAGCAGAGGAAAAGCGTGCAAAACTGCATGAGCGTATTTTCACTGCGCTGATGAAAAAGAATCCAAGATGGCATGAAGCGATTATGATGGTATGCTACCTGGACATTCCGGCGGCAGAGGCAGCCAAGAAGCTTGGCATGTCTGAAAATGCTTTTTATGTCATGATCTACAGAGCAAGACAATGGATTCATAAAAATTTTGACGCAGAATATGAGGAACTGAACCGATTTTAAGAAAGCACATTCTAACCGGGAAGACGAAGTGCTTTCTTAGAAATCGTTTTATATGCAGAAAGCTGTCCGTGGCAAACTTTCTGGATCAAATGCGGATCAGAATCTGAATATTTTCTGGTTCAGTATGCAAAGACAGTTACCGATATCACGGTTTACGGACTTCTTCAATCAATTGAATGATTGTACGGATAGAATCTTGCTGTCCGGAATCACACATGGCATTTATATATGTGTTTCGGTTTTGATAAAGATGATTCACTGCGTCAAGGAGGGATTCCCTGGTGACTTCTTCCTCTTCCAGTACAATACTGAAGCCCTGACGTTCAAAGGAACGGGCATTTAATATCTGGTCGCCGCGGCTTGCATTGGCGGAAAGCGGGATGAGAAGATTCGGCTTTCTCAATGCAAGAAGCTCACAGATTGCATTAGCGCCGGATCGTGAGATGACCAGGTCGGACAATGCAAAGATGTCACGCAGTTCATTTTTTATATATTCGAACTGTTTATATCCTTTTGTATTAACCAGAGTTTCGTCAAGCTTTCCTTTGCCGCAGAGATGAACAACCTGGAATTGCTCCAGAAGATCTGGCAGAGCGGTACGGACTGCTGTGTTGACCGCGACGGAGCCAAGGCTTCCGCCGATGACAAGAATGACGGGTTTATCCGATGAAAATCCGCACATCTCCATGGCAGCAATTTTATTGCCGGACAGTAATTCCTGGCGGATAGGAGAACCGGTCAGGAGCGCTTTTTCTTCCGGCAGATGCTCCAGCGTCTCTGGAAAATTGCAGCAAACCCTTGTTGCGGAAGGAATAGCGAGTTTGTTGGCAAGACCGGGAGTCATGTCTGATTCGTGGATAATGACAGGAACTTTTGCGTGCTTCCCGGCAAGTACAACAGGTACAGACACAAAGCCGCCTTTGGAAAAGATAACGTCAGGCTTCAGTTCCCGGACCAGTTTTTTGGCTTCACCGAGCCCCTTTAGTACGCGGAACGGGTCAGTGAAGTTTTGGAGACTGAAGTAACGGCGCAGTTTCCCGGAAGAGATTCCATGGTAGGGGATATGGAGAGCCTGTATGAGTTCTTTTTCAATACCGGTGTAGGAACCGATGTATTGGATATCATAGCCAATCTCCTGAAGCCGGGGAATCAAAGCGATATTTGGAGTGACATGACCGGCAGTTCCGCCGCCGGTGAGTATGATTCGTTTCATAAAAAACCTCCAGATGAAATATATTCCTCATAGGTAGTAACGATTCCTTGTTACTGTTATAGATTCATATTAACCTTATTTAAAGAAAAGTCAAGTGAAAACTATCATGAACTGATAAGTGACAAAGATGTATAAGTTGTTTATGTGAGTTAGATGAGTAAACTATTTTGAGATAATTTTTAGGCGGGGGAGGGGCGATTTTGCCCGAAACAGGAATTTGAGCCCAGGTGTGTTTTAGGGATTATGAGCAGATGACCTGGTTTAAACTGTATGGATCATGGGAAATCCATTAGATAATCCCTTAACGTACAGCGGCAGCTAAAACAAGTATAATTCCTTGGATAATGAGAGATGAATAAAAAAATGTAAGGGGCAAGAGAATGCAAACACAAAAAAGATCATCAATAACACTATCATTACACCAGGAAATTGAAAGAGAAGTACAAGAAATAGAAAAAGAAATGGCGAGGCATACGGAACTTGACGAAATCCAGGTAACAGAAGCTATGGATAGAGCCCTCATTAAAAAAATCCAAGCTTATGATAAGGAAATGGAAGAAAAACGGGCGGCAGAAAAAGCAGGAGAGGATATTCGGAAAATTCGTAATGCTTCTGTGGAAGTTGAGGAAGAGATTATTTCTGACGACTCTGATGGATTTGGAAAGCCTGGTGTAAAAAATATATTTTATATGGATAAAGATTTTGACGATTCCGATGATCTGGTAGAATTTTCAGAGGAACTCGTGCCGAACCTATCCGGAATGGCTATGGGGAATATCGGAAAAGAGCGGAAATATGCGGGAGAAAACAAAGAAGGAAGGACGATTTATCGGAGGAAGAAGAAAAAATATCTGGTGGTTTCTCTGGCTGCGGTGCTCATTATTGTATTGGGTGTTAGCGTGAATAGCGTGGGGAGTAAGTCATACTGGAAAGTGCTGAGAGAAATCGTCGTTAAGGATAAGCCGGTAAATGTGATTAGTGTTGAAGACATGGAAAAACAGAGTACGGAGGATATTGACGAACTAGCAGCATATAACGAAATTAAGGATAAAATTCATATTGAGCCTGTTAGATTGATGTACAAACCGGCTAAGATGAAATTAGAAGATTATATAGTAGATGAAGAAATGTTAACAGCACAACTATTATACAAAAATCAGAATGAAGTAATTAAATATATATTATATGTTAATAGTGCAGATTCATCTTGGGGTGAAAAAGAAGAGGATGAAAAACTAAATGAATATATTGTTTCTGTAAATGGTATAGAAATTAATGTAGAAGAGTTCCGAGTACGTAACAGTATAGAGAATAGGCAGTCGGCAAATTTTGAGTATCAAGGTATTCATTATCAATTAAAAGGCGTTATGAAAAAATCAGAATTTAAAGAGATTTTAAATAATTTATATTTTTTTTGAAACACGCGTAAGATTTTTATAGATGAATTGTTTACTTAATAAAGGTAAGCCAAGTTAAAGGATTTGGAGTAGGGAGGGTTATAGTGAAAAGAATTTTGTCTGTAGTGGGTACCATATGTATTTTAAGTGCTATGGCTTCAATAGCATCAATAAACGTAGAGGCTGAAGACATTGGACATTCGGGAAGATTAGTAGATGGCTCTTATCTTACATATGACGATTATTCTTTTGGGTCCTCATCCAATCAAATGTTTAGAGGTGAGCATCTGATGGATGGAGATAGTATTATTACAAAGACTGGAAATGGAAAGATTTACACATATGGACAGACCACGGCAAATCATGATGTGGATTTTGTAGCTGTATTAGTATATGTTGACCAATATGATGAATCAGATGGTCTATGGGGCCAGATAGATGCCCGGGTAAAAGATGCACGTGATACATATTATGTTATTTCCACTAAAACATTAGCAGTAGAGAGAGGGTATTTTTACCGTGTTCATTGTGAACATTTTGCCGGAAATGATGATGAAGAGATGTATGATTCAGCAATATCATTTACCGATGGAATCTGGATTCCATAACAAGTAATAACCGTCCAGTTCCTTTTGAGCAATGAGAGCAGCCACCGCGTTGTATTTTTGCAGAGTAACCCATTAACTTAGTATAAAATAAGAAAGAGAATAGGTTTGCCTGTACCATAGAAGCGCCACTACTTAAATGCTCGTACATACCGGTGGCTGCTCTCATTGCTCAAGAGGATATGTAATTAACAAAAAAATGAGTGTGTTGATACACTATGAAATCATCATAAATGTCGATGATACAATTTATAAAGATAAAATATGGAATTAATCATTAAATGGCATTCATAAAAAGCGGCCGGAATTTATCTTCCGGTTGCTTCTTTTAACGCTTTTGCAAGCTGATCCGGACAGGATGTGGATTTATAACCGCAGTGTATTCCTTCCATCCGGGAGATTGCTTCATCTACGTCCATTCCTTCGATCAGGCGGGAGATTCCCTGCAGATTTCCGTTACATCCACCGACAAAACCGACATTACGTATCTTATTATTCTCAATGTCAAACTGAATCAACTTCGAACACACTCCCTGGGGTTTATACTGCATATCTGACAGCCTCCTTCGTTTTTTAAGAATGATATATAGCCGGTCGTGCAAACCGGACAAAAATTGCTATGACACCATTATAACAGATATTTTCTATTTGAAAAGCCTAAAAATGGTTCAAAAAAATAAGTTTATTATTGGACGTTACTGTTCACGCCTACGGTGCTTGCAGCAACGAATCCGGTCTGTTTAAAGCTGCCTTACGGTAAGAGGCCGAATTTCGGGCTAAGTACATACTGGCCTGTGACTGTGCATCGTGGTGCACGGCCCAGGCGTAAACAGTAACACAAAATTACAAACGCTGTAAAGCTGAAATGAAAAATGTTTTGCTATTGTATAGGGCATCATATATAATAATATTAACATAAAAAATGATTCATGACTGATATTTGAAAGTTTGTATCTGTATGTAAAGGCTCCTTTTGGCAGATTGGGGAAAGAATAGAGGTATCGGTTAAATATTCATCGTCGCCCTTTTTGGGTTGCGCTATACAATCTTCAAGGGAAAAAAGAAATAGCCGCCACTACTCCCAATAGTGACGGCTGACCTTGTAAAAAGTTAATGCTAAAACATATTCGGAGAGTAGACACTTCTTTGTTTTCCCTCTTTTCACATCGTTGGTATTCAGGCCGTTTATCACCGCAGGCAATTTATAATGACGGCCTGAGTTACGGAATGCTGGCTAAGCAGTGAACTGTAACTATGCAGCGTTACTGTTCACGGTGCCTTGCACCCTGCTGCAAGGCATCCGGCCAGTAAAATAGCGGTTGCGTGCATCCAGCCCCTCGCCGTCAGGTGACTTCTCAATGGGCTGGATGCGTTACAGTTCGCGGACGGTCAGGCCGTGAACTGTAACTATGCAGCGGTTTCGTTGTCTGCTGTTTTGAATCATTACTTCAAAATCAAACAAATACGTGATAATATTAAAATAATAATGAAAAGGAGAGCAGTATGGATTTTGTACAATATAAATGCCCCTGCTGTGGGGCGGCACTTCGGTTTACGCCGGGGGTGCAGAAGCTTTCATGCGGGAGCTGCGGCAATGAATATGATCTGGAGACTTTGCGGCAGTATGAGCAGGAGGAGAGGGGCAACGGAAGAGAGAACGGGGAACTGAACTGGGAATACCAGAAGGAAGCCCAGGGAGCGAAACGGACGGAGGAAGGGAAGTATATCTGCCCGTCCTGCGGAGCGGAGATTGAGACAGATGAGAACACGGTCAGCACGACCTGCCCTTATTGTGATAACGTAGTCGTGATACGGGCATCCGCAACGGGGATATATGAACCGGATGTGATGATCCCATTTCAAATCAAGGGAGATCAGGCGCGGCAGATGCTGGATGATTTCTGCAAGGGGAAGCGCCTGCTTCCGAAAAATTTTCGGGACAGGAGTTATCTGAAAAATCTGAAAGGCTACTATGTGCCATACTGGCTGTTTGACTGTGACGCAAGTGCGGAGATGAGCTTCAACGCAACCCGGACCAGGGCGTGGAGTGATTCGGAGTATGATTATCTGGAGACTTCCTATTATCTGGTGAACCGGGCGGGAGGAATGGAATTTTATCATGTGCCGGTGGACGGGAGTACGGAGATGGACGATGACACGACGGAATCTATTGAGCCATTTGACTACGGAGCGCTGACGGATTTTAACCCGGCATACCTGGCTGGGTATGAGACAGATAAATATGATGTGGACGCGAAGGCGGCAGAGAGCAGAGCGAAGGAGCGGCTCTATCGGAGCGCGGAGCAGGTGCTGCGGGGGACGGTCAGCGGGTATGACACAGTGGCGGTGAAGCACCGATATCTGGACGCAAAAAATGGGAAGGTGCATTACGCTCTGTTTCCGGTCTGGATGTTCGAAACGGTCTATCATGACAAAAAGTACCAGTTTGCGATCAATGGGCAGACCGGAAAGATGGTAGGGGAGCTGCCGGTGGATACAGGTGCATTTTGGGGATATCTGTGTGGATTTACAGCGATCGGGACAGTGATATGCTCTATCCTTGGAATCTTATTGTTCGGGGGTGTGCTGTGATGAGACGATACGATAGAAATACGGATGGGATAGAGAGGGGAGCTGTGAGGAAGATAGGAAAGAGATCAGATAACAAACGAGATAAGAGAATATGCAAAGGTGAGGCTGTGCCGGGCGGCGGTATCAACTGGAAAAATATCATGTGCAGAACAGCTATCATCCTTTTGGCGATATACGTATGGAGCCTGAATACTGGCAATCTGCTTGAAGTGGAAGCAGCAGATGAAACGGCGGATAGGAACGACAGAATCCCAAAGTCGGAGATCAGCGGAGAGCCATTTACCGAAGTATGGGAACGAGCCGATGAGCCAGGGGGAGCATTAAACAGTGCAGGCCAGGCAAGAGTTACAGAGTCAGGCAGGATGACAGGAAATAAAAATCAGATTCTGCTTGCGGACGCGGAGCTTACTTCCGAGGCGGAAATCCAGACTTTGGCTGATGTGTCACCCCAAGAAACGTATTTTGACGGCTGGGTGCAGGACGATGCCGGACTTTTGACCCTGGACGAAGAAAATGCTCTGGAATCGGAATGCAGGCGGCTGTTTAAAATATACGGTACGGGTGTCTATATAGTGACTACCCCGAATTTTGGAGGAGGAGACATTAAGGACTGGCAGAGACGGATATTTACACAGTATGAACTGGGAGCGGACTGTGACGGCAGCGGCGTGATGCTCGCGATCAGCATGGCAGAGCGTGACTGGGGGCTGGTCGGATTCGGCTCGGCTCAGGGGGCATTTTCTACATATGCAAGGGAACGGCTGGGAGAGCTGATCCTGGATGATTTGTCGGACGGAGAATTTTATGAGGCATTTTCCGGGTATTTGTCGATCGCAGATGATTACCTGGCAGCAGCGGAGGAAGGGAAGCCCTATACAGAACAGCACCGATATCGGGAAGGCTGGAGATTTCCGGTGATCTTCGGAGTGTCGTTTCTGCTGTCACTGGGGATATCTGCGGCAGTCGTGATAGCCTGGAAAAAAGGGATGAATACCAGAGCCCGTCAGAATGGCGCGATGGAATATCTGAAAGCCGGGAGTTTTTATCTCTCAAACAAATCGGATCTGTTTCTGTATCATACAGTCAGCCGAACGAAGAAACCAGAACATCATTCTTCCGGAGGGAGTGGAAGTATGCGCTCAGACAGTTCAGGGACCAGCGGAAAATTCTGAAAGATTAAGATTTTAAAAATATATTATCATTCTAGTATAATCCAAACTAATTGCCCATATGTTTCGTGCAGGATAAATTTCCATGTGCAAGGAAGCTGAATGAGGCGATGCCGGTAGCTGTTGTCACAAGGAGAGACCCGCTTGCGGGAGGATTCCTTATGACCTAATCGTCGATTGAAGCTGACGTGGCAGATGGAAATTTAGGCAAGCGAAAGGTGTGGATAATTATCGTGAGTTATACTAGGCATTTGCGGAAAGGAGAACATTATGGGATTAATAAGAGCAGCATCGAATGCAGTCAGAGGGACGCTGGCGGATCAGTGGAAGGAATATTTTTACTGTGATGCCCTGGATGCGGATGTGCTGGTGGCGAGAGGGATGCGGAAAGTGTCGGGGCGTTCCTCCAACAGGAGAGGAGACGACAACATCATTACCGACGGCTCGCATATTGCGGTGGCAGACGGACAGTGTATGATCATCGTGGAAGACGGCAGGGTGATGGACGCATGTGCGGAGCCGGGGGCGTATACTTATGACATGGGCACCAGCCCGTCGGTATTTGGCGGTTCGTTTATGGAAGGACTGAAAGGAATTGCAAAAGAGGCCTGGGAGCGTTTTCAGTTTGGAGGCGGCGCAGGAAAAAATCAGCGGGTCTATTATGTGAATATTAAGGAAATACCGGGGAATAAATATGGTACGCCGAATCCGGTGCCATTTCGGGTAGTGGACCGGAATATCGGGCTGGACGTGGATATTTCTGTCCGGTGTAATGGAGAATATTCTTACCGGATCGTGAATCCGATGGCGTTCTATGCAAATGTGTGCGGAAATGTGGGAAATGTGTATACCAGGGATCAGATTGATTCTATGCTCAAATCGGAGCTTCTGACTGCCCTGCAGCCTGCGTTTGCGAGGATCTCGGAGATGGGTATCCGCTACAGCGCTCTGCCGGGGCATACGATGGAGCTGTCGGACGCGCTGAATGAAGTTCTGTCCAGAAAGTGGACGGAGCTTCGGGGGATTCAGATCTACTCTTTTGGGATGAACAGTGTGACAGCGTCCAAAGAGGACGAGGATATGATCAAGCAGCTGCAGAAGTCTGCGGTAATGCGGGATCCGGGGATGGCAGCGGCAACTCTGGCCGGGGCGCAGGCGGATGCCATGCGTACAGCAGCAGCAAATCCTGCAGGTGCGATGACCGGGTTTATGGGAATGGGTATGGCACAGCAGGCAGGTGGAGCCGGGATACAGGGATTGTATGAGATGGGAAGGCAGCAGAATCAGCCGATGCAGAGCGGCGTATATGCGAGTCAGCCAGATCAGGGTGGCTCGTATACGGGTCAGCCGGGCCGGCCGAATCAACATCCGCAGGGCAGTATGCATACAGGACAGGGGAATCAGCAGTCGTCCGGCGCCGCGTCAGGCGGGGCTTTCGATACGTCAGGCTGGCTCTGTGCCTGCGGAAAAGCAGGAAACACCGGGAAGTTCTGTACGGAGTGCGGAGCGCCGAAACCAGCGGCAGAAGGCTGGACCTGTGCCTGCGGAGCAGTGAATAAAGGAAAATTCTGCTCCGAATGCGGCAGTCCGAAGCCTGCAGGAGTCCCGCAGTATAAATGCGATAAATGCGGATGGGAGCCGGAAGACCCGACAAAACCACCGAAATTCTGTCCGGAATGCGGAGATCCGTTTGATGACGGAGATATGAAAGCTTATTAAAATCTTTCCAACTGTGTGGTTGCGATTCGGCAGGTCATATGCATACAATTTCTTGTAATGCATATGACCTGCCGAATTAGTAACCCACATATTAATGAGCAAAAAGTGATCGCGTTAGCAGACGTAAAAGTGCGTCAGCACGTTTTTGGCGAATGAATAAAGCTAAATAAGGATGAACCGCAAATATCCTGTATCAACTCCTGGAATACTTGCTTGGGTTCTGTCCAAATTCCCGCTTAAAAGCTTTCAGGAAGTTGGAGTAATCGCTGAAGCCGCAGCAGAGGCAGGCATCCATCACAGGACTGCCTGCTTTGAGCATATTGCGTGCGGAGATGAGACGCTTTTTCATGATATATTGATACAGGGATAATCCGGTAAACTGCTTGAACTGCCGGCTGAGGTAATATTTACTGATATAGAATCCGGAAGCAAGCTGATCTAAGGATAATTCTTCGGTCAGATTTTCATTAATATATGTAATGACCTGATTGATCTTTTCATTTTCCGTAATGTCATTTTTTACGGAATCAGGGGCGTCATAGTAGGCCCGGCTTACGTATACCAGAAACTCTGTCAGGTATGCGGAGGCCAGGGCCTGGCTTCCCATCTCACGGCTTTGCCTGGCTTTGGACATCTCATTACAGAGCTGTTTTAAATGGGCGATATTCTGGCTGTCGGGCCGGATCAGCCGATGATCCTTCAAGGCAGCATCCGTAAAACAGGCGGTAAAGTCTTCATCAAAAAAATCCTGCAGACGTTCAAAAAAATCGTCTGCCAGCCAGACTACGATCCGCTCGTAGGGCCTGCCGGGGCGGATATCGGGACGGTGGATGTCGGAACTGCTGGTCAGCAGGATATCTCCCGGTCTCAGCTTGTAGCTTCTTCCTTCAATAATATATGTCACGTTCCCGGATAAAAAGAAAAAAATCTCATAAAAAGGATGCTGGTGAAATTCGACTACAGGAGGTATTTCATTATAACTGTGGTGAAATTCGTAGTAGCGTTCCGTCATAATCTGACTCGGATTAAATTGTTCTTTGTACATTATTCACAAAAACACCTTTCTGGAATTGGCAAATATATATAAAAACATATTTTTATACTAATATTATATAGCAATATTTACCAGGTTTCAAGCAGTAACTACCACGTAAAAAATCCCGCAACTTGATATACTATATACAACAACAGAACAGTTGCTGAAAAAGCCCGGACCGCAGAGGTGCAGAGCATGGAGCGGATGGCTATTAAGTCAGCAATGTCTTTGCCGGCGGACACGTTTTGTTAGAAACAGTGCCCTTGGATATACCTTGTGAAACGGCCGGATGGCCATAACGGGGTGCTTTTGGGCATAGATACAAAAACAGAAAAAGGAGGAAGTAAAATATGAGACAATGTCGCAGGGTGCTTGCTGTGCTTGTCAGCGCAGGGCTCGTGACAGCAGCGCTTTCCGGCTGCGGTGCAGGTGGGGGAGACAAGAGACAGATTATCCGGATCGGACATAATCAGGCAACAGACCATCCAACAAATATTGCACTAATGGCTTTCGAAGAGTATATCGAGGAGAAACTGGGAGATAAATATAACGTAGAAGTCTATCCAAGTGAACTGCTCGGTTCTCAGACAGACATGGTTCAGCTGACCCAGACAGGTGCGATTGACTTCTGTGTGGCAAGTAATTCCATTTTGGAAACATTTTCACAAAATTATACGCTGTTCAATCTGCCGTACTTGTTTGCATCTGCAGAGGCGTACCATAATTCCATGGACGATCCGGAGATTGTGGAGCCAATCTTCGAATCCACGAAACAGGCAGGATTTGAGGCAGTCACATGGATCGACGCGGGAACCCGAAATTTTTATACGGTATCAACGGAAATTCAGACTCCGGCTGATCTTAAAGGGCTGAAGATCCGTGTGCAGCAGTCTCCCACGAACGTAGAGATGATGAGCCTGCTGGGCGGTTCGGCTACGCCGATGGGCTTTGGAGATGTGTATACCGCGCTTCAGTCCAAGGTCATCGACGGGGCAGAAAATAATGAGATGGCGCTGACTTCCAACGGTCACGGGGATGTGTGTAAATATTATTCATATGATATGCACCAGATGATCCCGGACATTCTGATCGGAAACTGCGCGTTTCTGGATGAACTGCCAGAAGAAGAGAGAGAAATTTTTGAAGAAGGCTTTCAGCTGGTTAACAGCGTAGAGCGTGAGGAATGGGTGAAGGCTGTGGAAGCGGCGAAGGATAAGGCGGAGAATGAACAGGGAGTCACCTTCCTGTACCCGGACACAAAGCCATTCCAGGAAATATGTGAACCAATGCATGCGGACATGCTGAAGAGGTATCCGGATCTGACTCCGATCTATGACAGGATCCAGGAATACAATGCAGAATTTCCGTCTGAAGCAGAGTAGGAGGTGCGGATAGATGAATACATTTCGTAATGGGATAACCCGTATATTAAACGGACTGGCAGGAATCAGTTTTCTTGCGATGGTGCTCCTGACCTGCTGGCAGGTATTGACCAGATATGTCCTGAAAAACCCGTCTACATGGTCGGAAGAGCTGGTGGGATATCTGTTTGCATGGATGAGCCTGCTGGGGGCGTCGCTGGTGACATGTGAGCGCGGACATATGAATATTCCGATCATTGTGGAACGGTTCAGCGAGCCGGTACAGAAACTGCTGAACTGCCTCGGGGAAGTGATCGCGTTTCTGTTTTCTGCAGTCATCCTTGTATTCGGCGGAGTTCAGATCACAACACTGGCTATGGGACAGATGACTTCTTCGCTAGGCGTTCCGATCGGTATCTTCTATATCGTACTGCCGCTCTGCGGAGTTTTAAATATGATCTATACGGTCCTGAATATCATAGATATTGTACAGGGACATACGGAAGAAAAGGAGGCGGTATAAATGGCAATTCAATCGCTGGTTATGATTCTTGTTGTGCTGTTGCTTTTGCTGGCTTTGGGGGTTCCGATCGCATATTCTATCGGGATCTCGGCCCTGGTTGCGATCCTGCAGACAGTTCCTTTGGATGTGTCGGTAGTCACTGCCGCACAGAGGACATTTGTGGGTATGAGCAAATTCAGCCTGACTGCGATCCCATTTTTTATCCTGGCAGGCAACCTGATGAATCAGGGAGGGATCGCAAAGCGCCTGGTTGATTTTGTAATGGCGATCCTGGGCAAGCTGCCCGGAGCGCTCCTGGTGACCAATGCCGGGGCAAACGCACTGTTCGGCGCGATCTCAGGCTCTGCATCCGCAGCAGCAGCGGCTGTGGGAAGCATGGTAAAAGAAGGGGAAGAAGAGTTGGGATATGATCCTGCATTGTGCGCGGCGACCAATGGGGCATCGGCTCCGTCCGGCCTGTTGATTCCGCCTTCCAATGCATTGATTACATATTCTCTTGCATCTGGAGGAACGTCTGTGGCAGCGTTGTTCCTGGGAGGATATGTTCCTGGATTTTTGTGGGCGCTGTGCTGTATCATCGTAGGTGTGATTCTTGCAAAGCGGAAGGGCTACAAAGGCTCAGAGGGAAAATATGACTGGAAAAACCTTGGCGCCGCGACGGTCCGCGCACTGCCGGCCTTATCGCTGATCGTGATCGTAATAGGAGGGATCGTAGTAGGAGTATTTACGGCGACAGAAGGTTCTGCGATCGCAGTAGTTTATGCGCTTGTGCTTGGAATTTTTTACCGAAATATCACGCTGAAATCTTTTTGGGATATCGTAGTGAGCAGTGCCAAAATGAGCGGTATGGTGGTATTCTTGATCGGGGTATCCAACATCCTGGGCTGGGTGATGGCATTCCTGCAGATCCCGCAGGCGGTTTCCGCTGCGTTGCTGGGGCTGACAGATAATTATTTCCTGATCCTGTTGATCATGAACGTGATCCTGCTGATCGCAGGGACATTTATGGACGTGACTCCGGCAATCCTGATCTTTACACCGCTGTTTTTGCCTATCGTAAAGACATTCGGCATGCATCCGGTACATTTCGGGCTGATCCTTGTGTACAACCTGTGTATCGGAAATATTACTCCGCCGGTGGGTAATACGCTGTTCGTATCGATCAAAGTTGGAAATACCACGCTGGCAAAGACGATACCATACATGCTCTGGTATTATGCCGCGATCCTGATCGGACTGCTGTTAGTAACGTATATTCCGTTCCTGAGTATCGGGCTGCCGACGGCAGCCGGACTGATATAAAATAAAGGAGGACAACATTATGCAAATGACATTTCGCTGGTACGGCGAGGGAAACGACAGTATTACCCCGGAAATGATCAAACAGATCCCGGGAGTGACCGGGTTGGTCTGGGCGCTGCATGACAAGCAGGCCGGAGAGGTCTGGGAGGTGGAAGAGATTGAAGAGGCAAGACGCCAGATCGAGGGCGCAGGCTTCAACATGGATGTGGTGGAAAGTGTGAATGTGCATGACGACATCAAGATCGGGCTTCCAACCAGAGACCAGTATATTGAAAACTATAAGACTACGCTGCGCAATCTGGCAAAGTTCGGTGTGAAGGTGGTGACCTACAATTTTATGCCCATTTTTGACTGGACAAGAACAGACCTGTTCCACCCACTGGAGGACGGCTCGACGGCATTATTTTATGAGAAGGACCGGATTCAGGACGACTATAAAGAAATGGCAGATTATATCCTGAACAACCTGCACGGGATGACATTTCCGGGATGGGAGCCGGAGCGGATGGCAAAGCTGGATGAACTGTTCGAGGCATACCGTCCGGTGACGAAGGAAAAACTGTGGGATAACCTGAAATATTTCCTGGAAGCGATCATGCCGACCTGCCACGAGACGGGGATCAAGATGGCTATCCACCAGGACGATCCGCCGTGGGATATTTTCGGGATCCCGCGTCTGCTCTGCGACAAAGAAGCGATCGGGCGGTTCCTGAGCATGGTGGACGACGAGTACAACTGTCTCTGCCTGTGCTCCGGGTCTCTGGGTGCGAATAAGGAAAATAATGTGGCGGATATTGTACGTACTTACTGCGACCGGATCGCATTTGCACATATCCGAAATGTGCGCCACTATCCCAACGGGGACTTTACCGAGGCGTCCCACCGGGACTGCGACGGGGACACGGGAATCCTGGAGATCGTAAGGGCTTACCATGACTGCGGATATACCGGCTATGTGCGCCCGGACCATGGACGGCATATCTGGGGTGAAAAATGCCGGCCGGGATATGGGCTTTATGACAGGGCTCTGGGTATCATGTACCTGTGGGGCTGCTGGGACATGTTGGAAAGAACCGAAGGAAAAGTTGCGAAGTGATCGCGGGGCAAAGGAGTATATGATGGAAAAATTTATGGATCGGGATTTTTTACTGTCCACGGAAACTGCAAAATGGCTTTATCATGAGGCGGCGGAGAATATGCCGATCATTGATTACCACTGCCATATCAATCCGCAGGAGATCGCAGAGGACAGGAAATTTGACAATATCACGCAGGTCTGGCTGGGCGGTGACCATTATAAATGGAGACAGATGCGGTTCGGGGGAATCCCGGAGGAGATCGTTACCGGGGACGCGGACCCGAGGGAGAAGTTCCGTGCGTTTGCAGCCGTACTGCCCCGCCTGATCGGGAATCCCATGTATCACTGGAGCCATCTGGAACTGCAGCGTGTATTTGGGATCACGGAGCCTTTGACGGAGGAGAACGCGGACGAGATCTACGATAAATGCAATGAGGTGTTGTCGCATTTATCGGCCCGGGGGCTGATGCGGAAATTTCATGTGAAAGCAATCTGCACCACGGATGATCCTTGTGACGACCTGCACTGGCATGACGTGATCGCGGCGGATGAGACGATGGAGATCAAGGTGCTGCCTGCGTTCCGCCCGGATAAAGCGATCAACATTGAAAAAGCGGGCTTTGCGGAGTATATCGAAAAGTTGTCGGCAGCATGCGGGTTTGCGGTCCGCAGTGCGGAGGATGTGGTGAAAGCGCTTCTGTCAAGGATCGACTACTTTGCGGATCACGGCTGCTTGTGCGCGGATCATGGACTGGACTACTGTATGTACGCCGAGCCGGATCAGGAGCAGGCTGAAGCTGCATTTGCATCGGCAATGAAGGGGGAGCGCCCCGAAAAAGTGGATGCGGATGCTTACAAGACACTGGTGACCATTGCCTGCGCGAAGAGATATGCGGACCTGGGCTGGGTGATGCAGATCCATTTTGGATGCCTGCGCGACAATAACAAGCCGCAATTTGCAAAGCTGGGGCCGGACACCGGATATGACGCAGTGAACAGCCAGTCCGGTGTGGAAAATGTGGCTCCGCTTCTGAACGCATTTAAGGAAAATAAAGGGCTGCCGAGGATGATCCTGTACTCGCTGAATCCCAATGACAATACCGCACTTGTGACGATCGCGGGATGCTTCCAGGGAGACGGCATCGTGGGACGGGTGCAGCACGGAAGCGGCTGGTGGTTTAATGACAACCGCAGCGGCATGCGGAGCCAGCTTATAGAGCTTGCCAACAATGGGATGCTGGGCTGCTTTGTGGGAATGCTGACGGATTCCAGGTCATTCTTAAGCTACACGAGGCATGAGTATTTCCGGCGTATTCTCTGCGAACTGATCGGGGAATGGGTGGAAAGCGGACAGTATCCGGAGGATAAGAAGCAGCTTGTGCAGATCGTGGAAGATATCTGTTTCCATAATACAAATACATTTTTTGGATTCGGAGCTTCCTAAGAAGCAGTTAGAATTTGGAGCATGGACAGGATAGACAAAAGCAGAAACGGATATACTTTTGATAGGAACAGGACATGATAGAAGAGAAGATCGGAGGAGCAGAATGAATTTACCTTTGAATATTGATTTTACAGGAAAAGTGGTAGTTGTGACAGGTGCAGGCGGTGTGCTCTGCGGTACGATGGCGAAAGCATTTGCGCAGGCGGGAGCGAAGGTGGCTGCGCTGGATCTGAATGAGGATGCAGTGAAAAAACTGGCGGAAGAGTGCAAGGCAGAGGGCTTCATCTGCGAGGGCTATAAGGCGAATGTGCTGGAACCGGAGGCGCTGGAGGCGGTCCATGCCCAGGTATTGAAGGATCTGGGGCCGTGCGATATCCTGGTAAATGGCGCCGGCGGCAATAACCCGAGGGCGACTACGGACAATGAATACCAGCATGAGGCGAAGGAAGGACAGAAGACCTTCTTTGATCTGGACGCAGGAGGCGTGGACTTTGTATTTAAGCTGAATTTCCAGGGGACGCTGCTTCCTACACAGGCATTTGCAAAAGATATGGTGGAGAAAAAATCAGGTTGTATCCTGAATATTTCTTCCATGAACGCGTATATTCCGCTGACCAAGATCCCGGCTTATTCCGGGGCGAAGGCAGCAATCTCCAACTTTACGCAATGGCTGGCGACACATTTTGCGGGAACCGGTATCCGCTGCAATGCGATCGCGCCGGGATTCCTGGTGTCCAACCAGAACCGGGCGCTGCTGTTCAATGAGGATGGGACGCCGACGGCGCGTTCAGAGAAGATCCTTAACGGGACGCCGACCAGGCGGTTTGTAGACAGCGAGGAACTGCTGGGCGGCGTGTTCTTCCTGTGTGACGACAGGGCGGCAAGCGCGATCACGGGAGTAGTGCTGCCGATCGACGCAGGGTTTGCGGCGTATTCCGGGGTATAAGCAGAACCGCGTATAACAGAGGAGCAGGCAGCCTATTTATCTATTCGTAAAATCCGTGCTTCGCACTTTTGTGCCTGCTAACGCAGCCACATTTTACTCATTAATGAGGTAGGTTGCTAATCCGAAGTCGCATTTTCATTGTAATAAATTGCATAAAAATGTGACTTCGGCTCCTGTCAAGTTCAAAAAATAGGTTTCCAATTCTTCACTTGTAATGGATATTTTGTTTCCAATAATATTTCACTCAAATTTGTCATCTTCTGTTTCTTATCTGCATTTATCATAAAAGAATAATCCTAATCAAACGCAAATAAATAGTAAAAAAGAGTAAAAATTATGCACGCAACTGCTATTTTACTGGACGGATGCCTTGCAGCAGGGTGCAAGGCACCGTGAATAGTAACCTTTTCTTTCACAATCCTTGTTTCCAGTGGATGCCATATTGAGAAGAACGAAAGAATCGGCTATAATCTTAGATAGAATAGATTGAGGACGGATACCACAAAGATGAAAGAAAAGAAAAAATTGGGAAAAACAGAAAGAAGACTGCTTACTGCATGTGTATTTTTTGCAGTGTCAGGGGTTTTGATGGTGTGTGCAAGGCAAATACCAGGATTTGCGGAGTGGTATTCGGTACATATCTATCAAAAACTGACAGCGGTTGTGGGGAGAGTGACAGGGCTGGCGCCTTTTTCGGTTGCGGAGATCGGATTATACGTGCTGCTGATCATGCTTCCTGTGACAGGAGTGCGCACGGTTGTGAAGTCTGTACGCTTCGGGCAGGGAGGAGAGAATGCGTTCCAGTGGGCATCTGGAGTATTTCTGACAGTGTCGGTGCTGATGTGTCTGTACGCGGTTAACTGTGGAGTTAATTACCAGAGGGAATCTTTTTCAGAGAAGTCCGGGTTGGAGGCGGAACAGTATACGGCTGAGGAATTAAAGGCTGTCTGCCTGTGGCTGACGGAGGAGGTGAATGCCCGTGCGGGGCTGGTGGAACGCGGCGGCAGCGGAGAAATGATCCTGACGATGCATGGGGCGGAGGACCGGGGATCGGGCCCGTCCGGCGAAATGTCTGTGTCTGGAAACAGGAATACTGCAGCGGGTGCGGATGGAGATAGCCGTGCGGCAGGGACAGGGGAGATGCCCCTGCAGGTATTGGGAGATATGGCTGTGCAGGCCATGACGAAACTGGCTGAGGATTATCCGGATCTGAAAGGGTACTATCCCCATCCGAAACCGGTCTGCATATCGGAGATCCTGTCCTATCAGAATCTGTCCGGGGTATATTCTCCATTTACGGTAGAAGCAAATTATAATGCAGACATGGTTGATTATAATATCCCTTTTACGCTGTGCCATGAATTATCCCATCTGCGGGGATTTATGCAGGAGGAAGAGGCGAATTTTATTGCGTTTCTGGCGTGTATCGGGTCCGGGAAACAGGACTTTGAATACAGCGGATATCTGACGGGATGGGTGTATTGTATGAATGCGCTCCGCAGGACGGCAGCAGAGGAATGGCAGGAGGTCCGGGAAGAGCTGGACGAAGCGGCGGAAGCAGACCTGCGGGAAAATTCCCGGTTCTGGGATTCTTACGATGGGGCAGTTGCGGAAGTCTCCGATAAGGTGAATGATACATACCTGAAAGCGAACGGGCAGAGCGAAGGCGTGAAAAGCTATGGGCGTATGGTGGATCTGATCATCGCGTATGCAGAGAGTTACAGTTCGCGGCCGGTCAGGCCGTGAACTGTAACAGGGTGTGAATAGTAACATAAGGTTGGTATTTTCCTGCTTTACAAAGAGTTTACCGCATGATAAAATAACCACCGTAGTAGTAGACCCGGATAAAGGAGGAGCATGATATCATGATGAAACTATACGACAATGGAGTATATCTGCTGAATGGCACAGATATTATCGAAGACACAGGCGGCGTGCAGGTTCCGCTTTCGAAGGAGGAGGCGGCCAAGCAGACGATGGCTTACGGCATCCTGCGTGACCACAACACCTCAGGAAATATGGAAAATCTGCAGATCAAGTTTGACAAGCTGACCTCCCATGATATCACGTTCGTGGGAATCATCCAGACGGCGCGGGCTTCGGGACTGGAGAAGTTTCCGATTCCCTACGTGCTGACAAACTGCCACAATTCCCTGTGCGCGGTGGGCGGCACCATCAACGAGGATGACCATATGTTCGGACTGACCTGCGCGAAGAAATACGGCGGAGTCTATGTGCCTCCTCATCAGGCAGTCATCCACCAGTATGCGCGCGAGATGCTTGCAGGCGGCGGCAGGATGATCCTCGGATCTGACAGCCACACCCGTTACGGCGCATTGGGTACCATGGCTATGGGCGAGGGCGGACCGGAGCTTGTGAAGCAGCTTCTGAACAAGACCTATGATATCAAGATGCCGGGCGTGATCGGTATTTATCTGGACGGTGAGCCGATGAAGGGAGTCGGTCCCCAGGACGTAGCCCTGGCGATCATCGGCGCAACTTTTGGAAATGGTTATGTAAACAATAAGGTAATGGAATTTGTGGGACCCGGCGTCCACAAACTGAGCGCAGACTTCCGGATCGGCGTGGATGTGATGACCACGGAGACGACCTGCCTGTCATCTATCTGGGCAACGGATGAGAAGATCCAGGAGTTCTATGAGATCCACGGAAGAAGCGGAGATTATAAGGAACTGAATCCGGGGGCATGTGCATATTATGACGGTATGGTTTATGTCAACTTGAGCGAGATCAAGCCGATGATCGCGATGCCGTTTCATCCCAGCAATGTGTATACGATCGAGGAATTGAACGCCAACTTAAAGGATATCCTCCATGATGTAGAGCAGAAGGCTCTGGTGAGCTTGGACGGCGCGGTGGATTACAGCCTGCAGGACAAGGTCGTTGACGGAAGACTATATGTAGAACAGGGGATCATTGCCGGATGCGCCGGCGGCGGATTTGAAAATATCTGTGCAGCGGCGGATATCATCCGGGGCAGGAATATCGGTTCCGGAGCGTTTACGTTCAGCGTCTATCCGGCCAGCACTCCGGTATATATGGAGCTTGTGAAAAACGGAGCGGTTGCGGATCTGCTCGGGGCAGGAACTATCGTTAAGACGGCGTTCTGCGGACCCTGCTTCGGCGCAGGAGATACTCCGGCCAACAATGCGCTGTCCATCCGCCATTCTACCAGGAACTTCCCCAACCGGGAGGGCTCCAAGCTGCAGAGCGGACAAATTTCCTCAGTGGCGCTGATGGATGCACGGTCTATTGCAGCGACGGCAGCGAACCAGGGATTCCTGACACCGGCTACGGCGCTGGATGTAGAGTATAAAGGACAGAAATACCACTTCGACAGGAACATTTACGAAAACCGGGTATTTGACAGTAAGGGTGAGGCAGATCCTGCCGTGGAGATTCAGTTCGGGCCTAACATCAAGGACTGGCCGGCTATGTCTGCATTGCCGGAGAACCTGATCCTGAAGGTGGTATCGGAGATCCATGATCCGGTCACGACTACGGACGAGCTGATCCCCTCCGGTGAGACCTCTTCCTATCGCTCCAATCCGCTGGGGCTGGCGGAATTTGCATTGTCCAGAAAGGACCCGGCTTATGTGGGACGCGCCAAGGAAGTGCAGGCGGCGCAGAAGGCCATTGAGGCAGACACATGCCCGCTGGATGTGCTGGAAGAGTTAAAGCCGGTGATGGCTGTGATCCAAAAGGATTTCCCGGAAACAGGCAAAGGCAATATCGGCGTGGGAAGCACCATCTTCGCGGTGAAGCCGGGAGACGGCTCTGCCAGGGAGCAGGCAGCATCCTGCCAGAAAGTATTGGGCGGCTGGGCAAATATCGCCAACGAGTACGCTACCAAGCGTTACCGCTCCAACCTGATCAACTGGGGGATGCTTCCGCTTTTGACAGAGGCGGATCATGAGGCGCTTCCGTTCAAAAACGGAGACTACCTGTTCATTCCGCAGGTGCGCAGGGTAATCGAAGAAAAGCAGAGCGCGGTGAAGGCATTTGTGGTGAAAGAGGAACTGCAGGAGATAGAATTAAAGCTCGGGGAAATGACCGACGCAGAGAGGGAGATCATCCTGAAAGGATGCCTGATCAATTATTACAGAGGATAAAAAATTCCGACTGGAAGAAAGCATATAAAAAGGACGGTTCGATCTGACCGTCCTTTTTAATACCATCGTATGCAGAAAAGCAGCCGGTGGCAAGTTTTCTGCATGACTATATTTTCAGTAAACCCTGCTGGCTTAACGTTTCAGCTTAAACTTCTCTGTCTGTGCCTCCAGCATATGAACCTGTTCAAAAAGCTCTGCACTGACTGCAGCAGATTCTTCACTGCTGGCTGAATTGGACTGGACAACGGTAGAGATCTGTCCGATTCCTTCGGTAACCTGTGAAATGGAATCTGCTTCGCCCTGGATGGCGTCTGCAATCGTATGTATCGCTTCGTTGGACTGTTCTACCAGCTCCAGCGTCTTTTTCAGTGATGCGGAAACTTTTCCGACGATTTCGGTTCCGCGTGCCGTCGTCAGGACGGAATTTTCAATCAGATCCTTCGTAGCCTTAGCTGCTTCATCCGACTTGGCTGCCAGGTTCCGCACTTCATCGGATACTACAGCAAAGCCTTTTCCTGCTTCTCCGGCGCGGGCAGCTTCTACTGCCGCATTCAAAGCCAGGATATTGGTCTGGAATGCGATATTCTCGATCGTAGCAATGATGTTGCCGATCTGCTGGGAAGATTCGCTGATATCTTCCATTGCCTGAACCATCTGTTCCATCTGCTGGCTGCTGACGGATACCTGCTCTCCGGTGAGACGGGCATTTTCCTGAGCTTTGTGGGCAACGCCCACATTGCGGTCCGCATTGCGGGAAAGTTCTTCAAGAGTAGCATACAACTCTTCCACGGCGCTTGCCTGCTGGGTTGCGCCCTGGGACAATGTCTGGGAACTGCTGGATAACTGCTCGGCATTGCCGGATACCATCTTTTCCGCCCGAAGGATGTTGGACATGGTCCCGGACAGGGTGGAGGTCAGGCTGTTCAGCGACATCTCGATGGAGCGGAAATCACCGATAAAAGGCGCGGTCGTAGAGACATTGAAATTGCCCCGTGAAAGCTGTTCCATGATCCGGTTCAGATCCTCAACATAATCGTGGATCAGGCCCATGGACTTTCTCAGGGTTGTCGCCAGGTCGCCCAGTTCATTCTCCGCGTGGTAATCCAGTTCAAATTCCAGATTTCCTTCCTGAAGAGGACGGCTCTGTTCAGTAATGACTATGATCGGCTTTACAATATGCTTCAGAACATATAACACCAGACTGATCAGACACGCAAGCGCAAGGACCAGACAGACCCCGCATAAAATATTCATCGTGAGGATCATCTGCCGCATCTGTGTGGTACTCTCCTGGCTCTTCTGGGTGCAGTCCGCAACGATCTCATCCAAAAATCCTACCAGTGTGCTGAGGTTGGAGAGAATCGTGTTCTGATAGTAGGCCTGGGCCTGGGTCGGACTAGTTTTCATTTGATCCAGTACCTGAATGGCGGATTCGTGCAGCTCCTTGTGGAGAGGCTCGATCTTGTCGCGCAGCGCCAGAACATCGGCATCCTCAACGTTCTCGCCGCTGTAGATCCACTTCCCGAGAACACAGGTGGTCGGGTCGGTACTGCCGGTAAATTCGGTATCGGCATACAGGGCATTGCTCAGATTGCTGGACCATTTGTAATGGGCTGTCTCAGCAGTCTGTACGGTGTACAGCAAGTTGTTGACATCCGCATTATCGGCCTGCATATTTTTAATGCGGAAAATGTTTACTGTCATTACGCTGCTGAAGAGAATTACGGATGCGAGTGCCGCAATCACTCGGATCCCGACGTTTGTTTTAATACTTTTTCGCATAAATGTACATCCTTTCGTTAATGAAGTATGGGAAATCAATTATTTTTTCGGATTCATTCCCTTTCTGCTTAGTATAACATGAGAGGCAAGAGATTTTCAATACTTTCATAAAACTTCGTTTTGTTATATATTTCATGAAATATCCATTTGTATGTTGATATTCTATGAGTAAATACATATAATTATGGAGTCAGCAGATATTAGTATAACCCACGATAATTATCGTGAGTTATATTAGAAGATGCAGCTTATGGCTGACCAGGGAATGAATTAAAAAATTTCCACCTGTACGGTTGCTAATCCGAAGTCACATTTTCATTACAATAAATTGCATAAAAATGTGACTTCGAATTGCAAACGTACAGGTGGAAAAATTTGCAACAATTTCTCATTTTTTATACTCTTATTTATATCACCACGTTGGTAAGAAACAGAAGGCATGCCGGATTTGGAAGGAGGGGGAGCGGATGTATGATTACAACGATAGTTCGGAACTGGCCCTGATCCGAAGGGCACAGCGCGGGGATGCGAAGGCATTTTCGGGGCTGTACGGGCGGATATACAAGGAGCTGTACCGGTTTGCGCTGTACACAATGAAACATCCCCAGGATGCGGAGGACGCAGTCAGTGAGGCGGTGATCGCGGCGTATGAGAATATCCACAAGCTGAAAAAGGAAGAATCTTTTCGGAGCTGGATCTTTACGATACTGGCGAACCAGTGCAGGAAAAAATTAAAAAACATACCAAGGATGGAAGAACTGCCGGAAAGCCTGGCGGCCGAAGAGCAGGATCATGCGGGGCATTGTGATGTCAGGGCGGCTTTTATGAAGCTGGACGAAGAGGACCGGGTCATTGTGGCCTGTTCCGTGCTGGAAGGCTATGCCAGTGCGGAGATCGGCAGGATGCTGGGGATGAACCCGGCGACAGTGCGTTCGCGGAAGGCACGCGCCATGGACAAGCTCCGTCAGATCCTGGTCTGAGATGACAGATACGGGGAATCTGGCAGGAGGCGCAGGGATGTCCGAAAGGAATCTCATAGTACATGTCCTGCGGGACAGGCGGATATTGTCCGACAAAGTGATAGGAAGGAGACGCTTGATATGAGTATGGATGAGAAAGATTTGAAGAAGCTTGTGGAAGCGCAGAGTGAAAATATAAAAATTCCGGATTCTTTAGAGCCGGAGCAGATGGAGCATCTGCTGGAATCCAGGGCAGGGAAAAAAAGAAATCGATATTATGGAAAGATCGCAGCGGCAGCGGCCTGCGGCCTGCTGGTCATCGGTACGGCTGTTGCCGGGACGGGAGGATTCGATTTTGTTACAGGTACCAAGTCGGACAAGCAAGAGTTACAGATGGCGGCAGACAGCGGGGCGGCCGGCTCTGCAGAGGGAGCAGCGGAATCGCCGGCAGACAGTTCAAAAAGCAGCGCGGCCGGGGAGCAGGACAGTGCCAAGGCCAGAGAACCCTTTGAAGTAACAGATATCAAAACCGCAAAGAACTATGATGAGGTCTATGAGTATATCGAAGCGGAAAATAAACGGATACAGGAGATGCAGAGCACCGCGGAGGAGTATGCGGTGATGGACAGCGCGGACGGCGGGATGAGCGGCGGAACCGCGAAAATGGAAAGCTCGGCCGCGGACACTGCGGCTTCAGAAGATATGGCTATGGAATCAGGCGGAGCCTCCGGCTATTCGGATACCAACATCCGGGAAGAAGGGGTTGGGGAAGCAGATATTGTAAAGACAGACGGAAAACGGCTGTATATCGTGAATAACCAGCAGATTCAGATCGTCGGCATTGAAAAGGAAGAGATGGAGAATTTAAGCACCATCCGACTGGATCAGGAATGCTATGTTTCTGAGATCTTTGTAAAGGGCGACCGCCTCATTGCGGTGTACAGCCAGTCGGAATACCGGGATCAGGGCGATGTGTCCACAGGGGAATACGGCGGGCGCTATCTGCAGTATGCGGTTGCAGAGACATTTGACATCAGTAAGCCGGGAAAACCGAAGTCCATAGGAAAGATCTCACAGAGCGGGAATTACAACACCATGCGGGTATCCGGGGACTATGTATATCTGTTCAGTGATTTTTACGCGGAGATCTACAGCTCCAGGACGGACCGGGACGGATATATTCCGACAGTGCAGGGAAAGCGGATCGAAAGCGGGGACATTCTGATGCCTATGGGCGCCCAGGCGGAAAAATACACGATCATTTCTGCATTTTCCATCAAGGATCCGGAGAAAAAAGTGGATACAAAGGCTGTCTTCGGAAGTGCGGGGATGTGCTATGTGAGCAGGGAAAATATATACATCTGCGAGAGCGATCACGGCAGCTATGGCATCATGCCCCTGGCGGGCGGCGGCAGTTCCGGGCAGGACGTATCCGGAACCTGTATCCGGAAGATTTCCTACAAGGACGGAGTGCTTGCAGCCGTCGGGCAGACAGAAGTGGACGGAACGCTCAACGATTCGTTCAGTATTGACGAATATGAGGGAAACCTCCGGCTGGTCGTGACCGTGACCCCGCTCTCCTCTGATAACGGAATTGAGCCGCGGCTGTTTGGGCTTGCGGAAGAGGCTGAGCCGGATCAGGCGGCAAAAGATACAAATTCCCTTTATATTCTGGATGAGAATCTGGAAGAACTGTCCCGGATCGAAGGCCTGGCAGAGGATGAGACGGTCTACTCCGCAAGATTTATGGGCGATATCGGGTACTTTGTCACATTCCGGCAGATGGATCCGCTGTTTTCGGTGGATCTGTCAGACCCGGATCATCCGGAGATCCTGGGTAAGCTGAAGATACCGGGGTTCTCAGAATACCTGCATCCTTACGGAGAAGGGAAGCTCCTTGGAATCGGCATGGATGTAGATGAGACGGGGACTGTGACGGAGGGTGTGAAGATCTCCATGTTCGATATCTCAGATCCGGAAAATGTTACGGAAACGGAGAAATACGTGCTGGAAAATACGTATTCCTCGGATGTATTTTATGATTATAAAGCGGCGTTTGTGGATGTGGAAAAGAACCTGATCGGATTCCGTGTGGACGGGGACGTGATGCGCTATGTTATCTTCACCTACGGGGAAAATGGGTTTGAATGCCTTTTCGAACGTGAACTGAGCGGATATGCATGGAACGCCCGGGCTGTATATTCCGGCAGCAGGCTGTACCTGGTGGCAGGAAATACAGTAGAATCTTATGACATGAAGAACTATAAGAAAATTGACGATATCGTTTTATAAAGCGGCTTGGGGAGGAGAATATGATTTTTGATACACATGCGCATTATGATGATAAGCAGTTTGATCCGGACCGGGAGGAACTCCTTGGACAGATGGAGGACGGCGGGATCGGCGTTATCGTAAATGCCAGCGCTGCTGCGGACTCCTGGGACCGTGTTCTGGAGCTGACCCGGAAGTACCCGTTTATATACGGTATGATCGGGGTACATCCGGACGAGGTGGGAGATCTGAATGAGGAAACATTTGCCAGGATGAGACAGCTGTTAAAAGATGAAAAGATCGTTGCTGTGGGAGAGATCGGGCTGGACTACTACTGGGATAAGGAAAAGCATGACCTGCAGAAGAAGTGGTTCCTGCGCCAGCTTGAGCTTGCCCGGCAGGAGGGCTTCCCGGTGAACGTCCACAGCCGGGAAGCGGCGGCGGACACGATGGAGCTCCTCAAAGAGCACGGACAGGGAATGGATGTGATCGTGCACTGCTACTCCTATTCCCGGGAGATGGCAGAGGAATATGTGAAGATGGGGTATCTCATCGGAGTCGGCGGCGTGGTTACATTTAAAAACGCGAAGAAATTGAAGGAAGCGGTACAGGCTGTGCCGCTTTCCCATATTGTACTGGAGACGGACTGTCCCTATCTGGCGCCCGAACCTTACCGGGGAAAACGGAACTCCTCGCTGAACCTGACCTATGTGGCGCAGGCAGTGGCGGAATTGAAGGGCGTGACAGCGGAGGAAGTGATCCGGGCGACAGAGGAAAATGCGCGGAGGTTTTATAAGATATAGAGGCCTCCGGCCAATACAATCATGGAGCGGGCATCCGGGCCGGCTCTGCACGACAGGACCTGCCTGAAACAGTTACGAAAGGACATTATGATCATGAAGGAACCAACGCTTGGAAATCCGCAGAATACGATCGCGGTTCTCCAGAAATATCATTTTACATTTCAGAAGAAATATGGGCAGAATTTTTTGATCGATACCCATGTTCTGGATAAAATCATACGCTCTTCGGAGATTTCCAGGGAGGATATGGTGCTGGAGATCGGACCGGGGATCGGGACGATGACCCAGTACCTGGCCTGCGCGGCAGGAAAGGTGATCGCTGTGGAGATCGACCGGGCGCTGATCCCGATCCTGGAGGACACGCTGGACGGCTTTGACAATGTGCGGGTCATCAACGGAGACATTTTAAAAATAGATCTGGCAAAGCTGGTGGAAGAGGAGAACGGAGGGCGGCCGATCAAGGTGGTGGCGAACCTTCCTTATTATATTACCACCCCGATCATCATGAGCCTGTTCGAGGGGCAGGTGCCCTTAAAGAGCATTACGGTGATGGTGCAGAAGGAAGTGGCGGACCGGATGCAGGCGGCTCCGGGGAGCAAAGATTACGGTGCGCTTTCGCTTGCAGTGCAGTATTACGCGAAGCCTTATATCGCAGCGAATGTACCGCAGAATTGCTTTATGCCCCGGCCGCGGATCGGATCTGCGGTGATCCGGCTGGAACGCTATGATAGTCCGCCGGTGGAGGTGAAGGATGAACGGCTGCTCTTTCGGATCATACGCGCATCTTTTAACCAGAGGAGAAAAACGCTGGCAAATGGACTGAAGAACTCGGCGGAGCTGGATTTTACGAAGGAGGAGATCGAGGCGGCCATTGAAAAGCTGGGGAAGGGCGCTTCCGTGCGGGGGGAAGCGCTGACGCTGGAGGAATTTGCGGAATTGAGCAACTGGCTTTGCAGAGGATGATGGTAAGATCAAGATATGATTCAGGATCTGCGGGACTTTTTGCTACTATTCACAGCCGCTTCACACATATGCGCAAAAAATAAGCGGAATCCGGGGAACGGAGGGAAACATGCTGATTCAGATCGTAGAGGATGACCGGGCGTTGAGCGACGGCATCCGTCTGGCGCTTCGGGAGGCGGAGCTTGCTTTTACTCAGAATACAAATATCAGACAGGCGAAACAGACCTTTGAGCAGGAGAAGCCGGAGCTGCTGATCCTGGATGTGAACCTGCCGGACGGCAGCGGATATGATTATCTGGAGTGGGTACGGGAGCGTTCCCGGATCCCGGTGCTCATGCTGACCGCCAACGACATGGAGATGGACGAGGTCAAGGGCCTGTCCCTGGGAGCCGACGACTATATGACTAAGCCGTTCAGCATCGCCGTGTTAAGGGCCAGGATTCAGGTGCTGCGCAGGAGGCTGGGCGAGAAAAGAGACAACGCCTATCATGAGGACGGCTTTTCTTTTGACTTTGAGAATCTAAAATTTTTTATAAATGGGCGGGAGATTTTTCTGAGCGTCAATGAACAGCGGCTGCTCCGCCTGCTTGTGGAAAACCGGGGCCGGATCCTGACCCGGGAAGTGCTGACGGACCGAATCTGGGGCGACGGGGAATATGTGGATGAAAACGCACTTTCTGTTACGGTCAGGCGTCTGCGCGCCAAACTGGATGACAGGGAGAAACATGGAAGCTGCATTCAGACGGTGTACGGACAGGGGTATCTGTGGAAAAGCCGCGGATAAGTTAAAAATAGGATACGATTTTGATCATAAATGACAGGGGGCCTGTACCGGGCCCCCTGTTCAGCAATGTCCTGACGGGTATCTGCCATCCATGCCCACTCTTTTATGGCGCATGGCATGAAGAGACTCATAGATCAGGATCCGAAATCAATCTCCGTATGATGTATGGCGATTTCTTTGATAAAGTCAGCCGGTTCTCCCACGGTCAGCTTTTCTTGGATCGCTGCATAGTCATCCTCCGAAGCAACAGGGAAGTAATATACGTGGATCTTTGATACGTTGAAATCTCCGATCGGCAGCATACCGACTTTATCCAGCATATATTTTCCGTCGGCATCCAGAACGACACTTTGAACAGATTCGTAGTCGTATGCTGCCTTGCTCTCGTCATGTGCGTAGTTGAGTATGATCTCAAATTCTCCTTTTTCTGCCGTAGTGATCCCAAGACCGCCTGGTCCGTAATCATTGACCTCTTTAACGATTTTTTCCGTCTGTCTTGCCGCAACGTCCGCCTCAAATGTCCAGGGACCGTTAAGGGCATAGGTTTTGTCAGGAGCCTGCGAGACATCATAGTATGTGTAAATATCCGTGATCTTCATGTTCCAGTGGAAGGATTTCGGAACTGCATCAGGAAAACTCCAACTCATGTCGCCGTAGCCGTATCCCATGGAAAAATCAATCCGGGTGCTGCCTGCAAAGGTGTGCTCATCAATATACTGGCCGCTGAACTGCAGAGGGAAGATCATGGTGCCCTCCGCAAAATCAAAGGTTTGTTCTGCATTTGCTATGAAATAATCGACGGAATCACTTTCCGGCTGTGTGAGATAATCCGGAAAGCCCTCTTTTGATTCAAGCAGTACGGTCATATACATGGCTTCCGTATTGCAGTATATTTCAGACAAAGAAATCTTCAGGCCGTCGACCACATTTTCCGATTCCTCGGTTTGCGGTATGGTCTGCACCTTCGTTTCATCCATATCTCTGTAATAGGGCTGCTTATCCTCTAACTGGCTGAACAGATGTCCGATCAGCGGAAGCTGCGCCGCCAGTACGGGGTTGGAAACGGAGAATATGACCAGGCCGGCTATGCAGGCCGCTGCCGCGGTGAAGCTGCACAGAATCCGGGTACGCTTCTTTTTCCGGGAATGATTCCGGATCATATCCAGTTTTTCATTTACTATATTTTCCAGTTCCTCCTGCGGAACTTTGATCGCTTCAAACAGATTCTGCATACATGTAATCCTCCTTCAGATATTTTTTCAATTCATCGCGTCCGCGGCTTAAATAGGCTTTCACGCTTCCTGCCGGGATTTCCAGGATATAGGCGATCTCCTGTACGGACATTTCACTGAAATATTTTAAAATGATCACATTCCGATATTTTTCAGGAAGAAGTTCTATCGCGTTCCGGAGATCCCAGGTCTCCTCCAGGGAGATCCCCTCATAGCGCTCAGGAATCTCTACCTCGTCAATGCTGCTGAAATAGACAAGTTTCTTATTGGCGTCCTGGGCGCACCGGATCAGGATGCGTGTGATCCAGGTCCGGAACCACTGGGGATTTTTCAGCGACCGGATATTCTGGTAGCCTTTCAGGATGGCCGTTCCGACCACATCCAGGGCATCCTGCTGATTTTCTGTATAGACATATGCCATCTTGTAGAGATATTCCTGATTCCTGCGGATCAGTTCCCCATAAGCATCGGCATTTCCGCGGATTGCTTTTTTTGTAAGCTTTACTTCTATATCATGTTTATCATCACTTTTCTCATTTCTTTGCAAGTAAAACCACCTCTTTCTTTTGGCTGGCGCTTCTGGAAATTGCCGCTGCCGCGCAGCCGTTTCCAGAACTGTGAAGTTCCCGTTTTGCTCAGATTGCTTCCGAAATGTGCTTCGGTGATAACCGGTTATACCTGTTAGACACATTTTCAGGGTGATTGGTTACAATTATTTCAAACTTTTTGATAAATGGCAAGGTCTGATTGCTGTTCATTCCTGGGACGTGCAGCGTAGTGTACGTGTGACGTTACAGTTCGCGGCCTGTTAGGCAGTGAACTGTAACCGTGTGACAAGCATTGAGGATGGAATCCACCTCTTTCTCTTGAAGTAAAAAGCACTTTCCTGTATAATTTAAGAAAACCCCGCACCGGTTCGATTTCCATACAGGAAGGAGCACGCAATATGGGAACTTTTTTGAACAGCCTTGTTCCGTTCAACTCATACCAGACAACAGCATACGGAACATATTCTGTCGATAAATCTTCTTTGCTCGATGAGCTTTTGCCTGCAATCGGAACAGAAGAACGACAAAGAAACGAAAGAACATTCCTGTAAGATAGAAGTCCTGTAACACCGCGCCGGGGCCATGCAGTGTACAGGAAGCGGAGGCAGATCATGCTGGAAGTATCGAATATCAAAAAGCGTTATAGAAGAAAAAATGTGCTGGAGCATATAAGTTTTCATGCGGGCTGCGGAGAGAGTGTGGCGATAGTCGGCAGGAACGGCTGCGGAAAGACGACATTGATGCAGATCCTGGCAGGCGTCACCCCGCCGAATGAAGGGGAACTGCGGTACTTTGGGAAGGATCCGCTCAGCAAAAAGAAATATTTTCATAAGCTGTGCGGCTATGTCCCTCAGGAACTTCCGCTGATGGAGGAGCTGTCCGTGAAGGACAATCTGAGACTGTGGGGAGTGGGCAAAAAGAAAGAAGATAAAGAACTGATCCATGAGTTTCAGTTGGAAGAACTGATGCAGGTCACAGCCGCAAAACTTTCGGGAGGAATGAAGCGTAGGCTCAGCATTGCCTGCGCGCTGGCCGAATGGCCGCCCATCCTGCTGCTGGACGAGCCGAGCACGGCGCTGGATTTATACTCTAAGGAGAGTATCAGGAGCTGGATAAAAAAATATTGCGAAATGGATGGTATCGTTGTGATGGCTACACACGATGAGAAGGAGATCCTGTCTTCTGACAGATGCTTGCTGATGAAGGAGGGGAGGCTGCGCGAGCTGTCAAAGGAAGAGATGGATATAGAGGATATAAAAAGAATACTATAATCTGCCTATATTATATTTTAGAAGAAAGAGGGAGGAACAAAATGAGTATGAGATTTGACCCGGTAACAGGAGAACGGATTCAGGAGGACAGCCAGGCGGCGCAGAAGGAGACTCCGCCGGGAGCGGAGGCAGGAGGAGACGACCGGGGAACGGCGTACAGCAACGCATCTCAGGGCACGCTTACAGCCGGAGGCACCCCGGAGACAGGCGATTCCGGACAGCCCAATCAGTCCTATTTTTATCAGCAGCCTGCGCCGGAGGAGCAGCCGAAAAAGAAGAAAACAGGACTTATACTTGCAGTCATAGCAGCCTTGCTCGTGCTGGCGGCGGGCGCAGTGGTCTGGGCTGTAAAAAGCGGCGTGTTTACCAGCAATTCCGCAAAAGTCCTGGAGGCAGTCGCCAATACGTTCCGTGATACGGACGATCTGGCAGGCGCTTTTCGGTTTGGAAATATCCTTCTGTCCGATGAATCTACGGTTACGGTCAGCAGTGAAGCCGAGGATTTCAGCATGGAACTGCAGTTCCTGTACGGAAAAGACCGTAAGCAGATGCTGGGAAGCATGGACATGCCGGACTTTATGGAGGTGTATTTTCAGGCGGAGCTGACAGCGGAAGAACTGATGGTCCAGGTTCCTTCGGCGGCAGAATATATATTTACCTATAATTATCGGGAGCCAAAAAACGGCTACCTGCAGGATTATTACGGAGACAGCCTGGATGATATCGACGAGCTGCTGAAAGCACTGTATTCGCCCGAGGACCAGGCGGAGCTGGATACCGACCTGGCAAAGGCCATTGCCGAGGAGTACGGCAAGCTGGAATTTGAGAAGGCATCTTCGGAAGAATTTGAGGTGGATCAGGAAAAACGGACCTGCACGGGAATTGCGACAACCGTGACCCGTGAAAGTCTGGAAAATATATTCGATGAGTTGGAAGATGCTGTCCGGGACAGCATGGAGAGCGCCTATGGCTATGGAGACATCTACACGGAGTATTATTTTGACCAGATAGAAGACAGCATTTCAGAGATAGAGGATGTGGACCTGACATTTTTCATATATGAGAAGAAGCTGGCATGTGTCCGCGTGGAGATCGAGGATGAAGAAGCAGAAATCCGGTTTCTCGGCGGAGATACCCGGATGCAGAATATGCAGTTTTTGATCGACGGGGAAGAAATGCTGAGAATCGAAGGCGAGAAAAAGGATACTACGGAAGTCAGGACAGTATTTTTAGAAGGGGAAGAGAGCGTCACCCTGGAGTATAACCGGAAGACCGGATTGCTGGATATCACCGCTGACGGCGGCAGAACAGTCATAGCGGGAAATATATTTCTGGATAAGGACAGTTTCAACGCGTCCATAGACAGAGTCATGGTGGACGGACAGTTTGTGGATCTGACATTCGGCATGAACATCAAAAAAGGCGCTGCGTTCCAGGAATTTGACGGAGAAAAGTTCGACCTGGGGCAGGCGTCGGTGGAAGATATTCAGGCATTGTTTATAGAACTGAATCAGTTATGAGAACATTTTTTGTATATTTATTTCTTCAATATAAAAAGAGCGTGAAGGTACTGCTGAAATCTGGGGCCAGCCTGCTCTTGACAGCGGGCCTGCTGCTGGGAGGCGCCGCTTTGTTAAGTTATGTTTTTTTCGGCTCTCAGATGTTTCAGGCGATCGATGTGGGGGTGTCCGTCCCGGAGGGAGAAAAAGAGACAAAGGCGGTGGCCCGCTTCATCTCTGCCATGGAGAGCGTGGAATCCGTCTGTAATTTCCGGTATTTCCCGGAGGACAGGGCGATGAAGAAGCTATATGAAGGGGAAATTCAGGCAGTCATCGTACTGCCTGAAAGCCTTTATGAGGATATGTATATCGGGCAGAAGGGAAGGATCACAGTGTATCTGCCGGAAGATCCGCCCTTCCGTGTGCAGGTGTTCCGGGAACTCCTGGCAGACGGGGTATTGCTGCTCACGACGGCAGAGGCGGGGGTTCTTGCGGCCAGTGATCTGGCAGAGGACGGGGTGTTTGAATCCGGCGAGAGGGCTGAAGACGGAGCGCCTGCATCCGGCGGCACTGTAAGGGACGGTTCTTCCAGGATGAAGCCTTATGAAGCGGCAAATTTCATTTCCTACGAGTATATTAAGTGCGCGCTGGGCCGGAATAAAATGTTTGACGAATACGTGTATTCTCCTTTAGGACAAATGAACCTGTATCAGTATTATTTCGCCGCGGCGGTCTCGGTCCTTCTGCTGATGAGCGGGCTGAATTACAGCTTTTTATATCAGGGGAACAGCCGGGCAGTGGAACAAAAGCTGCGTATCATGGGGCTCGGGGCTTTGAAGGCCTCAGCCATCAAGATCCTCGTCATGGCGAATGCATCATGGCTTTTGGCGGCGGCCGCGTATCTAGCAGGATGCCTGTTTTCCAGATTGTCAAAATCCTATTTTCTCTGGTTTCACGGGTCGGCACTGCTCTGGCTCATTCCCGCCGGCATCGGGTCGGCGGTATATTTTCATGCGGTATTCTCCATATTTGGGAAAGGGATGCAGGGGGCAGTGTTCCTGCTTTCTGTAAATGCGGTGATGCTCTTCTGTTCCGGCGTGGTCATCCCTTCGGCATATCTGCCGGAAATGATTGGAAGGCTGGGAAAATATTTGCCGTTGAATATATTGCATCAATACTGTGCGGAAGTGCTTTTCTGAATGCCGCAGTGCACCGCCGCAGGCACGAAATTTGCGAATTGATGAATGGGTTGGCTGCTCCGGGGGACAGCCACTTCACACACATGCGCAAAAACAGGAGTGATTTTGTCATGGCACAATATAAAATATGGTATACGCTGCAGCTTAAGGCTTGGCTCAAACGGAAAACATCGTGGCTGCAGGTTCTGGGGATGACCCTGCTGGTTCTTCTGACCGTCCATATTCATTTGCCTGATGCAGACAATACAAGAGTCGGCGTCTGCGGTGCGGCGGATGAATCTTCGGACAACATTTTGAAAAGCCTGCGGTCTGGAGACAGTATCTTTGATTTTATTGAATATCCGGAGGAAGAAGCAATGCGCCGGGACATGGTATCGGGCAGGATCGAATGCGGGTTTATTTTTTCTGAGGATTTTCAGGAACGGGTTCAGGAGGATCAGCTGAAAAACTCCGTAACCTATATCTGCACGCCGTTTTCCGCAAAAGGGCTGGTGGCGCAGGAGACATTTTATGCGGCATTTTTTGAAAGCTACAGTGAAAAAATACTGATCGGCAGTGAAGAAGAAATGTATGGAAGAAGCAGCGGAAAACTGACGGAGCTGCTTCTGGAAAAAAGAGATAGTTACCTGTATGACAGCGAGATGTTCCGCATGGACATCATAGAAACTGCGCAGCTGCGGAGAGAAGCAGGTGCATCCGGGGAGGTACGGCCGGTACAGGGGATGACAGGGCTGTTTCTCTTTGCGATCCTGTGGATGGCCCAGGGGAGGAAGTTCGGCGGGAGCGGTCTCGGCGTGTTGTCAGCTCTGGATCAGGGACGGCGGCGGAGGTTCCGGTATCTGGGATGCCTGGCGGACGCGACTGTTCCGGCTGCGGCAGGACTGATCCTCATCATGTCGGCGCCGGGACACCGGGGAATCGGGACAGAGATCGGCAGCATGGTCCTGTTTGTTCTGGTGTGCAGCCTGTGGGTGTCAGCTGCGGGCAGCCTGTTTCACAACAGTACGTCTTTTGCCGGGTGGACCCTGACGATCCTGCTGGTTCAGATGGCAGTCTGCCCGGTATTCGCTGACCCGGGGGAGTATTTGCCGGCGCTGAAGGTGATCCGCTGGGGATTTCCGCTGGGATGGCTGTGGTGACCTTCCGATCATCCGACCGTACAGGCAGAATTTAAAGAGATAAGGAGCGGACCTATGTTCGGAAGTAAAACACTGGACCGGCTGAGCCGGATGCTGGACGACGCTATCGCCGGTACATTTCAGGAGAGGGACTATGATGAATCCAAGCTTTCGCGGCTGGAATCCAGGTGGAAGCAGTACCTGGCCTCCACGGTGCTGACCGGCGAAAACCTGCGCCGCGAAAAAGAGAATGTAAAGAGCTTCGTCTCCGACATTTCCCACCAGACCAAGACCCCGATGACCAACCTGAAAATGTATGCGGCTCTCCTGGAGGAAAACCTGCAGGCCGAGACAAACATGGAGAACCGGGCTGAGAACCTGCAGATGCTGGACGAAATGATCCGCCAGACGGAAAAGCTGGAATTTTTGATACAGTCGCTGACCAAGCTCTCCAGGCTGGAAACGGATATCGTGGAGGTGCGTCCGAAGCATCAGGAGATTTCGGCGCTGCTGACAGAAGCGGAGGCCGGGATCCGGCAGCGGGCGGCAAAAAAGGAAATCTGCATACAGAACTTTTACACCGGAAACGGCAGCGCCTGCTATGACCTGAAATGGACCAAGGAAGCGCTGGAAAATGTCCTGGATAACGCGGTGAAATATTCACCCTGTGGGTCGGAGATCCTGCTGCCGGTGATGGAGTATGAGATGTACGCGGCGGTTTCAGTAAGGGACCACGGGCAGGGGATCCGGGAGGAGGACATGCCGAAGATCTTCGGACGGTTTTACAGGGCGGAGGACGTGCAGCAGGAGGACGGTATCGGGATCGGGCTGTATCTGGCCCGGGAGATATTGAAAAAAGAGAATGGGTATATCAAGGCAAAGTCTGCGCCGGGAGAAGGGGCGGAGTTTATCCTGTATCTGCCGAGGGATCATACGGGGACAGCCGGACAAAGCCATCTATAGTAATTTCCGAAACAAATTGCATTTCGCGGAAATCCTTTCACAACTGTTAGATTTGTGAAAGATTGTGGTAAGAACTATATGATAAAATAAGGACAGTGAAATATGGAACAGCCAGTCATGCATCTGAAAAGCAGCATTTTTGCATGATATGAGACTACTCGTCAGGCTGATTCCGTCACTGTCCTTTTATCGTTCCATTATATACAGGCAGGCTTTCTGTATGAAAAGAACTGCCCCATGATGGTTACGATTCACAGCCTGGCTGCGGATTGTAACTCAAAATCATCTATGAAAGAAGGTCCAATTATGAATGTCTTAAGCACACAAAATCTGAAAAAATATTACGGAAACGGTGAAAACCTGGTGAAAGCTCTGGACGGCGTCAACCTGGATGTGGAACGGGGCGAGTTTGCCGCCATCGTCGGCACGTCCGGATCCGGAAAGTCCACCCTGCTCCATATGCTGGGCGGCCTGGACCGCCCCACGGAGGGAAAGGTCTATGTAGACGGGAAGGACATCTCTGACCTGAAAGACGACGCGTTGTGCGTATTCCGCAGGCGGAAGATTGGCTTTGTATTCCAGAGCTACAACCTGGTCCCGGTGCTGAATGTCTACGAAAATATCGTTCTGCCCATTGAACTGGACGGAAATACGGTGGATAAAAACTATGTGGAGCAGGTCATTGTGGTCCTGGGACTGTCCGACCGCATCCACCGGCTGCCCAGCCAGCTCTCCGGCGGGCAGCAGCAGAGAGTGGCTATTGCAAGGGCGCTTGCCGCAAAACCAGCCATCCTGCTGGCCGACGAACCTACCGGAAACCTGGACTCACGTACAAGCCAGGATGTGCTGGGACTTTTGAAGGTGACGGGGGAGCGGTTCGGCCAGACCATTGTCATGATCACCCACAACGAGGAAATCGCCCAGACGGCGGACCGGATCATCCGGATCGAGGACGGCAGGATCAAGTCGGACAGCGGCAAAGGAGGGGATTATCATGCGTAACGTAAACAATAAGAAAGCCATCCGCCGCCTGGCAGATAAGAGCTTCCGTGCCGCCCGCACCAGAAATCTTATTGCCGTGACCGCTATCGCATTGACCGCCATGCTGTTTACCACTCTGTTTACTATCGGTATCGGTGCGGTGGAAAACTTTCAGCGGGCTACTATGCGGCAGAGCGGAGGCGACAGCCATGGAGTGATCAAGAACATCACCCCGGAGCAGTATGAAAAACTAAGCAAAGATCCCTCTATTGAGGAAACTGCCGACTGTATGCTCATGGCGGAAACCATTACCAATCCGGAATTTTTGAAACGTCATGCGGAACTGTGGTACATTCCCCAATATCACTATCCCCACTGTTTCATCGAGATTCTGGAAGGAAAAGTCCCGGAAACGGCGGAAGAGATCCTGATGGATGAGGTATCCATGGAGCTCCTGGGGATGGAGGCAAAAGCAGGGCAGCAGGTGACTCTGGATCTGAAGATCAAACCCAAGGACACGGAAACGATAAAGCGCACCTTTACCGTTTCCGGTATCATCAAAGCGGATCCCGCGCTGAACGTAGGATTTGGAATTGTATGCGATGCATACCGGAAAGCCCATGCAGAAGAACTGACCTATACCTATCCCGTTGATTTTGCAAATACAGGCTCTGTGCGGATGGATGTGAACTTTTCCAATTCCTTTTCCATACAGAAAAAGCTGGAACAGGTGATCATAAACGGGGGATATTCGACAGAAGAGATAGAATGCAACGCAAACTGGGCCTATATTTCCGATGGGGCGGACGGCGATCCGATTACCATAGGGGCAACGCTGTGCGGACTGCTGCTGATCATACTGACCGGCTACCTGATCATTTACAATATTTTTCAGATTTCTGTCATACGGGATATCCGCTATTACGGACTTCTGAAAACGATCGGCACCACCAGCCGGCAGGTGAAAAAAATCCTGCGCAGGCAGGCTCTTTACCTGGGACTGATGGGGATTCCGCTGGGATTGGCGCTGGGATTTTTCACAGGGACGGGAATCCTGCCCAGATTGATGGAGGTGTCCAGTTATGGGGGCGAGGAAACTGTCATTTCCGTCAACCCGTGGATTTTCCTGGGAGCAGCAGTATTTACCATGCTGACAGTGTGGATCTCTACGGGAAAACCGGCCAGGATCGCGGCAAAAGTCTCCCCGGTGGAGGCGGTCCGCTATACTGACGGCGGGGAGCGGGGAGGAGCTGCCGGAAAGCAGAAGATTTCCACCAACGGCGGCAAACTGTGGAGAATGGCACTTTCTAACCTGGGCAGAAATAAAAAGCGGACCGTGCTTGTGCTCTGCTCCCTCTCCCTGGCAGCGGTACTGCTGAATAGTGTATTCACGGTGACCCATGCCTTTGACATGGATATCTATCTGAGCAGATTTCTCTCCTCCGATTTTACCATTGCAAATGCGGTATACTACCAGAACCAATACTATGGCGGCTCCGAGGAATCAGTACAGGAGGAAAAGCTGACGGAATCCTTTATACAGGCGTGTGAAGAGCTGGACGGATTTCAAAGAGGCGGACGGCTCTACTTCAGCATGACCGCCTTGTTAAAAGCAGACAGCTGGACTCCGCCTGATACAGTGCCGAGGGACGAAAACAATGTTCTGGGCAGATATGTGTCAGGACGCTTTTATCCGCTGAACCGGCAGGAGGATCATTATCTGGCGAGTCTTTGCGGGATGGAGGATTACTTTTATGACAAGCTGGAGATCTGGAAAGGCGAATCCGACCTGCAGGTCATCCGGGAAAAACTGGAAACCGGAAATTATCTGCTCTGCTCGGTTCCCGTGGATGATAATCGTTTTGTAGAGGAAGACAAGGTCATGCACCAGCCGGGAGACAAGATCGTCCTGGTGAGCAAGGATGGACAGGAAAAAGAATTTGAGGTGCTTTCACTGATCAAGAAAGATAATTATGGAATGACGAACCGCATCGGAGCACCCTTCCTCTATTATGTACCTGCGGAGGTATTTAAGGAAATGGCTTCAGACGAGTATCTGATGAGCTATTCCTTTGACGCGGAGGATGAGAGGGAGGAGGAGATCGGCCGCTTTCTGGAATCTTATACTACGACGGTGGAACCGATGATGCACTACGAATCGAAGAAGACGTGGGAAGACCAGTTCTACCAGCTGTCAGGATTGTTCCTGTTGGTAGGCGGGGTCCTTACATGCGTCGTAGGGCTGATCGGAATCCTGAACTTTATCAATTCTGTGCTCACAGGAATCGTGACCCGGCAGCAGGAATTTGCCATGCTGGAGGCCATCGGCATGACAAAGCGGCAGCTTCGGAAAATGCTGGTGCTGGAAGGACTGTATTACGCCGGCGGGACGATTGTATTTTCACTGTCGCTGGGGTGTATTTTCTCAGTCACCGCGCTGCGGATGCTGACAGAGGGCATGTGGTTTATGCGGTATCAGTTTGCAGTCTGGCCCATGCTGGCCGTGTTTCCAGTGCTGCTGATTTTGGGGTACGCGGTGCCGGAACTGGCGATACGGCTGGGAAAGAAGGAAAGTGTGGTGGAAAGGCTGCGGAAATCAGAATGAAAAACAGGATTGGGAATGCTTTCAAAGAGTTCCCGATCCTGTTTTGCTTCAAAAGAAAAATGACAGCAGCCGCAACTGCGCTCCGGCGCGGATGTGCATGCCGGCGCGATTTTACTTTCTCAGCATCTGATACACCCATCGCCCGGATTCACTGAGATCCTCCTGGGTAAACCCGCTGTTTTTCCCGCAGCCGCTTTTCAGCATCGCTGAGGATTCTTCCTTGCCAGAAAGATTCCATGCAATATAACTAATCCCATATTTATCTAAAGTTTCCACCCACAGGTCTGCCTGGGCTGTGTCGATGGCGCCGCTTCCGCTTGCATCACAGATTCCGTACTCCGATACAAAGACCGGAAGCCCGCTTTCTACAGCGCCAGTCAGCTTTTGGCGCAGATCGTCGGTATGTGTTGCGGCATAAAAGTGCAGAGTATACATGATATTTTCATAGCTTGCTATCGGATCTGCCGCCGCCTGGTCTACATACTGGGACCAATTTGGCGTGCCCACCAGGATCACTGCATCTTCATCCTGGGAGCGGATGACAGGAATGATCTGCTCGGCATATGCCTTGATTTCTTCCCAGGAGGTGTCTCCGTTCGGTTCATTGCAGATCTCATACAGGATATGGTCTGACTGTGCATATTTGGCTGCCATTTCCCCGAAAAATGCTTTCGCATCCTCCAGGTACGTATTTGGATTGGAGTCAGACAGAATGTGCCAGTCAATGACTGCATACATATCCTGCCGCCGGGCAGAGGTGACGCCCCTGTCAATTAATTGTTTCAGGGCGTCACGGTCACCGCCCGTGCAATAGCCGCCATATTCCGCGGTATACATGGCAAGGCGGATCACATTTGCCTGCCATTCCTCATGAAGCTGCCGGAAACAATCTTCATTTACATATTCCGGAAACCAGGCCAGTCCGTGGGTACTGATTCCCCGCAGCTGTACCGGACTGCCGTTTTTGTCTACAAGCTGCGTTCCGTCGACACGAAGAGCGCCGTTTACGGAAGGACAGGCCAGGCCGGGTGCAAAGCTATCGGCCGGGGAATCTGAAGTACCGCCTGCTTCATCGAAAGTCAGGGTGATATGAGACGCCTTCCAATTGTCCCCGTCCTTTTCCATTGAAATTGTTCCCGATGCTTTTGCTGCAGGATTCCCCGCAGATGTCTTTATCTCCGCAGAGAAATCATAGCATTCCTCTTTCCCGGATCGTTTTGTGAGTTCCACGCTGCCGGCATTGATATCAGAACCGATCTCTTTAGCCAGTGCAGCGCTGCGGTATATCGAACGGCTCATCGCAAGATCTTTGATACAGGCATCGGTCATGGATCCGCCAAAATGGTTCGTGAGGTGTTCCATCAATTCCTCATCATTGCCGGAGAGCAGCCCGGCTTCGCTGTCTTCCGTTGTTTCCGTAAAAGCCGCGGACATCGTTGTGTCGAAATCATCCGCCTGCTGCAGGGTGCAGGAGAGAAGCTGTTCCAAAGCTGCCTGCGATTGCTGCTGCGGGCCGCGGCCATTTTGTTCGCATCCGGCTGCAGAAGCAAGTAAAACAAGGACCAGGGCGAGCGGAAGAACGTATCGGAGCAATTTTACAGAGATTTCTTTTCTATCAGCTATGGTTATGTCTTTCTTATGCCTTCTTAAGTTTAACATATGAGCCTCCTTTCCGCCGTGTTCAAAACGGCATTATATGATTACGATATTTGTTAAACTTATTTTAATGCAAATGTGGACCAGGCACAATATCTTTTGCGTGAATGCAGTATTTTCCTGTTTCAATTAAAAAAATTTCTAACTGCACGGTTGGAGAATTTATAGGTTGACTTTCCGACACGCGTGTCGTACAATAATTACTGACACGTGTGTCGGAAGAAGAGGGAATGCCATGAATAAAAAAGGACAGAAAACAAGGGAACATATCAAAAACTGCGCGGCGGCCTTATTTGCCGAGAAGGGCTTTAAGCAGGTCACCATGAAGGATATCTGTGAAGCCGCCCGGCTGAGCCGGGGCGGTCTGTACTGCCATTATGACAGTACCCGTCAGATTTTCCAGGAGATGATCAGCGATATGATGGATCGCCAGGATCAGGAGATTGACTGGAGGATCGGGCAGGGGCAGTCCGCCGTCACGATCCTGAATGATATTTTGGAGCTCTACAGGAGGGAAATGCTTGACAGCCGGTCGTCATTGAGCCTGGCGATCTACGAGTATTTCAGCCTTCCGGACCTTGCGGATCGGGAAAATGCGCTATACGCACAGTATCAGCTTTCTGCGGATGCATGGAGAAAGCTGATACTGTATGGGATCGACAGGCGGGAATTTCAGGAAGTGGATATTGGTGCGGTATTTCATCTGATCCTGTTTTCCTATCAAGGAGTCAGGATGTACAGCAGACTGATGCCTGTAGATGAGGAGATTCCCTTCGGGATCATCAGAGAGATTAAAAAAATATTAGTAAAGGAGTAGTTTTAAGATGGCAACTATATTTGAACGATTTTGTGAAGACTGGGACGCGATGATCAATCCTTGTGACCTCACCCCAAAAGTGGACGGATTCCCGGAGGTGTGCGTCACCACATTTTCCGAAGGCATCATAAATGATTTTATCGGACATAACCCGGCAAAGATTATCGCTTATCTGTATACCGCAAACGGACAGCTTCCTGTATATGAGATCGAATACGCGGGCAAAAAAATAGGCTTATTTCTTTCCAGGGTAGGCGCGCCGGCCTGCGTGGCCGGCCTGGAGGAGGTCATCGCCATGGGAGCGAAGAAGCTCATACAGTTCGGCTGCTGCGGCGTATTGGATCAGGCCGCGGCGGACAACCGGATCATCATTCCATCGTCAGCGGTCAGGGATGAGGGCACAAGCTACCATTATATCCCGAAAAGCGAGGAGATTCATGCGGACAGAGTATCCGTTGATACGGCGGTCAGGTGCATGGAACGTCATGGGATTCCCTATGTGGTGGGAAAGATCTGGACGTCGGACGCCATCTACCGGGAAACAAGGCAGGCGGTGGAGGAGCGCAAAAAGCAGGGTTGCATTGCAGTGGAGATGGAATGCTCCGCTTCGATGGCCGCCGCCCACTTCCGGAAGATCACGATCCTTCAGTTTTTCTACGGGGCGGACAGCCTGGATTCCGACAAATGGGAGCCCCGGGATTTGACGGATTACGGCATGAGCTGTAAGGATAAATATATGGCCATCGCGTTGGAGTGCGGAATTGAACTTTAGAAAAACAGAACCGCACTGAAAAAAGCAGCTTTTATGTGCATCCATTCGAACGATCAGTGTGGTGATGGTCGGCGGGACACACAGTCTGTAAAAGGGAAGGACGGACAGGACCGCAGGAGGCCGCGTCCAGACTGGCAGACCGGGATAAGGAAGAGGACGAGTAAAAGATAGGGGCTGGCAAAAGAAAAAAACATTCTTTGTCTATTTTATACAAAAATGAAGATAATAATTTTGATAGTTTTCACAAAAAAAATCGATATAGATATAAATGTTAATATATTTATATAAAAATGTGACTTTTGTGAAATCAGGGTATATGTTGGGCACACTGCTTCATTTACAGCAGAGTGCCCTTTTATTATAATTTTAACTGGTTTTAGAGGTTACAGAAGAGAAAATGCAGGCCCGGGATGTATTTCTATTTGTGACCGTAAAAAATGGGTCAGGCAGATATGATCTGTAAAGGGTATATCTATCTGATAAAAAATAAAGGAGTGGAGTTATGATAAAATTATCGCGTATTAAAGTGGCGGTTTTGATGCTGATCTTGTTGTTGTCGCTCACCGGATGTGGAAAATCCGCAGATGGAAAGATACATCTCACTTTTCAGATCTGGGATGTGTATCAACGCCCCGGGATGCAGGCTATGTGTGACGCATATACTGCCCAGCACCCGGATGTGGAGATTGAAGTACAGGCTACCAGTTGGAGTGAATACTGGACGAAGCTAGAGGCGTCCGCAGAGAGTAATACTATGCCGGATATATTTTGGATGCATACCAATCAGCTTTTGTATTACGCGGATTTCGGTATGCTGGCTGATGTGACAGATCTTTATGACGATGTAGAGTCGGATTATTATGAAAAACATTTTTCGGAGATTTCCCGCAGAAATGCCAGTGGAAGTGACGGTCATCTATATGGTGTACCGAAAGATAAGGATAATGGTCTTCTGGTATATAATAAGGAAATGTTTGATGCGGCCGGGGTTTCTTATCCTACCGAAGAATGGACATGGGAAGATCTGGCGGATGCTTCGCAAAAGATATATGATAAAACCGGTAAATATGGGTTTATGGCTTATAACGATGATCAGCTGGGTTATTGGTGCTTCGTTTATCAGGCCGGCGGACATATCCTTACTGCTGACCGTACGCAGGCGGGCTATACGAATCCTGGATCTGTCAAGGCTATGGAATTTTATGTAAACATGCAGAAGGAGGACTGGTGCCCGGATCAGACTTATTTTACGGAGACCGCGCCGGGAACAGCTTTCTTTTCTGAGGCGGGCGCCATGTATTTGGAGGGAAACTGGAATCTTCCCCAGTTAATGGAGAATTATCCGGAAATGCGGGGAAAATGGGATCTGGCCAAGCTGCCGAAATGTGCGGATCCAATAGAGGACAGTGAAAGCCTGGATCAGGATGGACGTGCTACTATGTCCAATGGCTTGTGCTATTCAACCTCGGCCCGCGGCAAAAATCGTGAGGCTGCCCTGGATGTGATCAAGTTTTTTGGTACGGAAGAGGCACAGCGGATCCAGGGAGAAAATGGTGCTGCTATCCCTGCTTATATTGGCTGTGAAGAGACCTGGCGCGCCGCATTTGATTCCTACGATGAAAAGCTGGATCTGGATGTTATTTTCGATCAGTTCGATTATGCGGTGCAGGCCGTTTATAATTCTGCCAGCCCGAAATGGAAGAGCCAGGTAATAGACGAATTGACCAGAATCTATTCCGGCAACCAGGATCTTATGGCCGGCCTGGAGAATATGGAACGTATTGTCAATACAGAAACCGCTAAGAAATTAGAAAAGTAGTAGGAGGAATTTTTATGAACAATAAATTATCTGCTGCAGCCCGGCGGGAAGAAAACTGGGGCTGGTTTATGGTAGCGCCTACGATCATAGGTCTGGTCGTTTTAAATTTGTGGCCTTTTGTACAGACATTGTATGCAAGCTTTTGTGAGCACGAAGGCTTTGGGCATTACAAGTTCATAGGCCTGCAAAATTATGTAGATATGTTTATGAATGCGGAGTTCTGGAAAGCAACCTGGAATACCATCTACTTTTGTATATTGACGGTACCTGTGGGAATTGCGTTAGCGCTGCTGATTGCTATGCTGTTGAACGCGAATGTGAGGTTTAAAGGAGGCTTTCGTACGATTTTTTTCCTGCCTCTGGTCTGTGCCCCGGCAGCCGTTGCCATGGTGTGGCGTTGGATCTTCAACGGTGAGTATGGTATTCTTAACCAGATACTGGGGGTAAAGATTCAATGGATTACGGACCCGAAAACGGCTGTACTGGCTGTTGCTATTGTGTCCGTCTGGAGCAGTATCGGTTATGACGCGGTTCTTCTCCTTGCCGGACTGCAGAATATTCCGAAGTCGCTTTATGAGGCAAACAGCATTGACGGCGCAGGAAAAGTTCAGCAGTTTTTTACCATTACATTGCCGATGGTTTCCCCGACTTTGTTTTCTGTACTGATCATGCGTCTGATGGCTTCCATGAAAATTTATGACCTCATTTACATGATGGCAGATGAGACCAATCCGGCTCTGACAGATATGCAGAGTCTGATGTACCTGTTCTACCGCTCCTCTTTTGTAGCAGGAGACAGAGGGTATGGTTCCGCTATCGTGATCTGGACTGTTGGATTGATACTTCTTGTGACCTTGGTACAATTCCAGGGGCAAAAGAAATGGGTTACATATGATATTTAATATGATGGAGGTATTGGAATGAAAAATACAAATTCTTTGAAGCGCTCCTATATGATCAATAAGGCTCTTACTTATTTCTTCCTGATCCTGGGCGCGGTTATTATGATCTTTCCTTTTTTGTGGATGATCCTTACCAGTTCCAAGACGGTTCCTGAAAGTATGCTGATTCCGCCGACTTTTTTTCCAAAGCAGCTCATGCTGGATAATTTTAAAGAAGCGATCGCCAGTCTGCCGTTTGCCAATCTATATTGGAACACGATACTGATGGTATTCTTCCGGGTGGTATGCGCCGTTTTATTCAGTTCTATGGCGGGATATGCGTTTGCCAAGCTGAAATTCAGAGGCAAGAATATTCTTTTTGGTATTGTACTGATCCAGATGTCTCTGCCAAGCCAGATTTTTATCATTCCTCAGTATCAGATGGTTGCGAAAATGGGTATGGCTAATACTATATTTGCCTTGGTATTTCCTGGGCTGGTCAGTGCTTTCGGCGTGTTCTTTCTGCGTCAGGCATATATGAGCATTCCGGATGAGGTGGGTGAGGCCGCCTATTTGGACGGCTGCAACCAATGGCAGACATTTTATAAGATCATGTTTCCGCTGACGGGGACTTCCGTAGCAGCCCTGACCATTTTTACCGCGGTTTTCGCGTACGGCGACCTGATGTGGCCGCTGGTGGTAAATTCCGATCTCAAGATGATGACGCTGTCTTCAGGACTTTCCACGCTGCGCGGCCAGTTTACCACCAACTTCCCGGTGTTAATGGCCGGTTCTCTGTTGGCTATGCTGCCGATGGTGGTGCTATACCTGATCTTCCAACGTCAATTTGTGGAAGGGATTGCCGGTACCGGCGGAAAATAGGTGGGAACTTTTTGAAACAGGGCTGTGCGTTTGCCGCGCTGTCTGCAGGAATATATAAAAGTTGTAATTGGATTTTTCATACCAGTCCCGGTATAAAACCAGCCGGGACTGGTTTTATACCAAATATTTATCAGGGGGTATCATTATGATCGTACTTGACCAGGAAAACAAAATCTTTACACTGCATACGCAAAATACTACATATCAAATGAAAGTAGATCAATATCATGTTCTTGAACATATCTATTATGGAGCAAGGATTGACAACCGCGATCTGTCCGGGCTGATCAAGTGCGGTGAACGTAGTTTTTCGCCTAATCCTGATGAAGCAGGCAGAAACAGGGATTATTCCCTGGATGTGATGCCGCAGGAATATTCTACCTGTGGTGTAGGGGATTTTCGTCTGCCTTCTATTGAATTGGAACTGCCAGGAGGAAGCCATACGGCAGACCTGCGGTATGAGGGATTTCATTTGGAAAGGGGAAAGTATAAACTGGAGGGACTGCCTGGTTTTCATGGTATGGAAAATGAGGCAGAGACTCTGGTGGTCTTGCTGAAAGATTCGGCTGCCCAAATAGCAGTGGAAATGTATTATGGGGTGTTTGAGGATTTTGACCTTATCACCCGTGCCATCCGGTTAGTGAATGAGGGGACCGAGACAATACGTGTTTGCAGGTGCGCCTCACTTTGTCTGGATTTTACCCGGTCTGATCTGGATCTGATTACTTTTAACGGTCATCATTTGATGGAACGGTGTTTGGACCGCGGACCGGTGCGGCCGGGAATACAAAGTGTAGGCAGTGTACGCGGAATATCCAGTCATCAACATAATCCTTTTGTGATGATCTGTGATCATGACGCAGATGAAGATAGGGGGATGTGTTATGGCGCCATGCTTCTGTACAGCGGTAACTTTGAGGCAGCGGTGGAATGCAGTCAATATGAGAACAGCCGTCTGGTCATGGGAATCCATCCCTATCATTTCTGCTGGACGCTGGAACCGGCCGGGACATTTACGGCTCCGGAAACGGCAATGGTCTGCTCACCAGATGGGTTTGGACAAATGAGCCGTCAGTATCACAAAGCAATCCGGAAACATTTGCTCCGTGATCCGTACCAGTATGAAAGGAAACCAGTTCTGGTAAATAATTGGGAAGCTACTTATTTTGATTTCGATGCTGACAAACTGGTTGATATTGCCAGAGAAGCAGCTGATTTGGGAATTGAGCTGTTTGTAATGGATGACGGCTGGTTCGGTTCCCGAAATGATGATAACAGCGGGCTTGGTGACTGGCAGGTAAACCGGGAAAAGCTGCCTGGCGGACTGGAGGCCCTGGTTCCATGCGTCAAGGATCTGGGAATGAAATTCGGAATTTGGATGGAGCCGGAAATGGTGAATGAGGACAGTGATCTCTATCGTGCCCATCCAGACTGGATACTGCGTGTTCCCGGACGAGCGCCTTCCAGGGGCAGGGGACAGTTGGTACTGGATTTCTCACGTAAAGATGTGAGGGATCATATTTATGATCAGATGAAAGCAGTACTTGGCAGTGCAGACATTTCTTATATTAAATGGGATATGAACCGCAGCCTTACAGATGTCTGGTCCGCCGGACTGCCTGCCGGGCGCCAGGGGGAGGTCTATCACCGATATGTCCTGGGCGTTTATGATCTGTTGGAGCGGCTGCATTGTGACTATCCTTATATACTTATTGAAGGGTGCTGCGGAGGAGGAGGCCGGTTTGACGGCGGTATGCTTTACTATACGCCTCAGATCTGGTGCAGTGACGATACGGATGCGATTGACCGTCTGCGTATCCAGTATGGAACTTCTTTCTGCTATCCGGTTTGTACCATGGGAGCCCATGTTTCAGCGGTTCCCAACGAACAAAACGGGCGGTTTACCCCTTTGGAGACACGGGGAATCACTGCTATGAGCGGAGCTTTTGGCTATGAGATGGATCTGGGGAAATGTACAGAAGAAGAGAAAAGAAAGATCCGGTGTCAGGTGGAAACGTATAAGAAGCATTATAACCTGATACATGACGGGGACTATTACCGTCTCAGCAGCCCTTTCCAGGACAGTTCATATACAGCCTGGGAGCAGGTGTCCGCTGGTCAGAAAGAGGCTCTGGTTAACGTGGTGATGGGATGTACCCACTCTGCTCCGCCTTTCAGGACGCTGCGGCTGAAAGGGCTGAATCCGTCATTTCAATATCAGGTTGATGGAATCGGGGAGACTTACAGCGGAGGGGAATTGATGAAGGCCGGTTATCCCCTTCCGCAGATACGGGGGGATTATCCTGCTTTTCAGATATATTTGAAGGCAGTTGGATGAGATGAAAATGAAAAGGGCTGACTCATTGTGGGTCAGTCCCTTTCTGCGTGATTGTGTTTTCTCCACTCCTGGGGAGGCATGCCGTAGAATTTTTTGAAAGCCTGGGAAAAATGAAATTGGTTGGGGTATCCGCATTGAGCTGCTATGCTCTTAATGGGCAGATCAGTAAGACTCATTAACTCGGCCGCGTTTGTCAGACGCTGACGGATCAGAAATTCCTGGGGAGTACAGCCTATGACTTTTTTAAATTTGCGGCTGAAATAATTTCGGTTCAATTTGCAAAAACCGGCTACTTCATCGACAGTCAGTTCACGGTTGAAATTCTGCTGGATATACACTACCGCTTCATTGATATAAAAATCTTGTTCTCTTTTTTCTTCTGTATTCTGCCGGCTGGTGGAGAACTCAATGAGTTCGTCCAGAAACAGGTATAACTTTCCAACCAGGTGGATGGGAGATCTTTTAGAGTTTTCAAAAAAATAGAGCATATGGTCCTGCAGAAGTTTTCCCTCTTCTATGCTCCGTGGGCGGTAAATGGGCTGGCTCTGTTCTAAACCCGCCTGGAGCAGACATTCCTCTGCGCGCATTCCGTCAAATTCTATCCAGACATATTTCCAGGGATCTTTCTCATCAGCGGTGTATAAATTAATTTGTCCCGGACAGATCAGGAATCCCTGGCCTGCTTCCAGGCGGTATTCGTGTATATTACCATTGGCGGCGTGAGAATACAACATTCCCTTTCCGCTGATGATGTAGTGGAACAGATAATGGTTGCGGACAAAAGGACCGAAAGAATGGAGAGGTTCACATTCTTCCCAGCCGTATTGATAGGGGCGTATATCCAAAAAATGTTCATGAGGGAAAAGCGCGATGTGAGGTGTGTCCATAGCAGGCAGCTCCTTTCAATATGTTGAAAGCAATATAAATAGTTTATTTGATTTTTCAAGATAAATCAATAGTTATTTTTTTGCGCCGCGGTATCCGATTGACCGGAACATTTGACAGGGGAGGGACATGATCAACAGAGAGGATATGCTGGAGCTGACGCGGCACTTGACGCCGGCGTGGACTTCCATCACAAGGATCGCAGGCTGCTACGTGGACCGGGACGGGGACTTTGACGGCAGCTTCCCATGGCATTGAAGGAATGCGGCCTGAAAACGATCAAATATCTGACATTATATTCTGTAGATGACCGTCAGCCTGTTGCATTTACCAAACAACCCGGGAACCTGCCTGACGTCACATCACTGTCAAATGTGTTGAAGCAGTTAGATCTACTCGGACTATGCAGACCGGAAATCGCAACCGCACAGTTGGAAAATATTTAAATATAAAACGGGACAAAGAAGGGACAGTATGTTCGGTAACATATAAGGAAGAAAAATGCAATGGAGCCTGCAGATACCATGGGTATTTTGCCCTGGTCTCTAGTACAGCATTGCGTAATTAACGATGAATACTGCACCTGCTATTTCTGCCAGCACTGCGTTGTCGTCAATCAACGATGCCACCGCATCGCCTCTTTCCTCCGCCTTGTCCTGACAAAAATATCAGGCACATTATTCACCATTATATACGCAATGCTGTACTAGCCATGAGAAAGACTGTTTTGAAGCACTGAAAAAATATCGTAAACGTGAAAAAGTATAGGAATATTTCCAGATGGCAAAAGAAGATGCCGATGCATCAAAACCATGGGTATGGTATGCGGACCATCTGATGGGGCGGATGATGGTACAGTTCATAGCACTTGCATATGAAGACTATCTGCGATACAGAATAGGGAAAATGAAAGCGGAACTTTTAGGGGTAAAAAAGAAGATTTCTGCGTATAGCACAGAAATCTTCCTTAAGTTAATGACATGACATTGGTTCACACCCTGACCGGGCGCTCACAGTAACAGTTATTTCTTCAGCGTTCTGTAATTCTCTTCCTTGTCATATTCTTTTCCCACGCCGTCATCCTCATATAGCGTATACTCTGCCCCTGCATATCCAAGCATGGTCAGATTTCCGGTATCCAGCGCATCCACATACTCTGCGGCTTCTGCAACCGGAATACATTTCCCGCTGCGGATGAACAGCGGTACTTCATTCAGTGCGATCTCCACATAATGATGTCCTTTTCCTAACACCACTTCCGAGACAGACCCATCCGGCAGGAACTTGACGAACTTCATTTCCTCAGGCAGATATACATAACGTCCCCGGGCATTCTGGGTGTAGACCGGTGCGATCATGACCTCATTGCCAAGCATCATCTGATCCTCCACCTGAACGGCCATGGAATCGTCAGGATATACAAATGCAAGCGGTTTGAAATACAGGTCGTCGTTCAGCGCGGCCTTCATATATTCGCTGTACAGATATGGGATCAGCCGGTAGCGTACCCCGACTACATGGCGGAAATCATCCAGATCCTCAAACTGGTAGCATTCCTGATCTCTGGTTCCGGCAGCCGCATGATCCCGCATCAGCGGAGTGAATACGCCCAGCGCCAGCCAGCGCAGCAGCAGATCCCTGGTGGTGTCAGCGCCGAAGCCGCCCAGATCCGCTCCGGTATACAAAAATCCGCACATGTTCAGAGACGGCAGCATTTTCAGATTCAGCAGGATGTGGGACCACCAGGATTTGTTGTCGCCCATCCAGATTCCGCCGTAGCGGTGCATTCCGATATAGGAGGAACGGGAGAACATGAGGAAACGCTTCTCCGGATCGATTCGCTCAAATGCCTCGCCTGCTGAACGGGTCATGTAGTACCCGAACAGGTTGTGTACCTTGTCGTGGCGGATCCGCTCCCCGTTTACCGTATGATAAAAACGTCGGTAATCCTCCTTGCTGTTTGCCAGTCCGCTGATCTTTCCCATCAGAGGCCAGATGGAAGCTCCGGCGGCTTCGTTTTCCGCGCTGTCGTTGGTATCCGATGTAGGAGCAACAGCCAGTGTTCCCGCGTTGATTCCGCTGTTGTGGTCTTCATTTTCCAGAAATGCTTTCAGCATTCCTTTCAGCTCTTCGATTCCTTCCGGGGAATAGAAGATCGCAGGCTCATTCATATCATTCCAGAAGCCTTCGATGCCTTGGTCTGTCAGAACACGGTATTTATCTCCGAACCACGCGCGGGCATCGTCATTGAGCACATCCGGGAAATGGGTATCCCCCGGCCACACTGCCGCCACGAAGTCGCTTCCGTCTTCACGCTGGCAGAAGTATCGGTTCTTCACACCTTCTTCGTACACGTCGTAACCGTCCTCCACCTTGACGCCCGCGTCGATAATGGGGATCAGCCGAAGATTTTTATCTTTCATTTCCTGCACAAACTCTGGGAAATCCGGGAAATTTTTCTCGCTCAGCGTAAAATCCTTGAAATCCTGCATATAGTCGATATCCATGTAGACCATATCCAGCGGAATCTTATTTTCCCGATAGCCATCAGCGACCTTGCGGAAATCTTCTTTCGTCTTGTAGCCCCACCGGCTCTGCCCGAAACCAAAGGCAAACTTCGGAGGGATGTAGCTTCTTCCGATGATCTTCCGGAACTGCTTTACAACATCGTAGGGCGAACCTCCATCGATTACGAACAGGTTCAGATCCGCCTCGGCACAGGTCACCTGCAGAGTATCCATCCTGGTATATCCGACATCAAATGTCATGGCAGACGGGTAGTCAAAGAACAGTCCGAAGGTTTCCTTTCCGGACACCACGATAAAATTGTGGGCTCCGTAGAGGGAGCGCTTGTCCTCTGTGTGGTTGGGATCGTCCGTACAGTCACTGATGTAGCAGTAGCCCCGCTTGTTCAGTCCCCGGTTGGCCTCTCCGAGCCCGTATACGATATCCGTTTCTTCCATAATATAAGTAAAACAAAATCCCTGTTCCGTTTCAATCCTGCCGTAAGACGGCGTCCCTTCTGCGGTAGCCACCTCCGTTACAACGGCCTCTGTTGAAAATGGTTTTCCATACACATACTTCCGAATCATCACGTATCCTCCTGTTCTTGATCAATACTGCGCCGCATCCCCGAAAGTCTGCCGGCAAATCTTTGAAAGGTGCTCTTCCCAGCGGCCTTTCATCTATAATAAATACATTATAATATACTTCCGAGATAAATGCTTACACTATTTTATGAAATAATCACGAAATTTTGACTTTTTAACTCGCGGTAAGCGTTGCAGGTCACATCCTTACCAGGCGTGGCCTGTAACCTATAAGTTACTGTTAAAAAGCTATGTCTGCGCCGTCGCGTACTTTTTTGGTATGTATGGTCATAACAGGCCGTGAACTGTAACTCCTGATCTGGTATCACTCAAGACGCACACTTATAGAAATTTTTTAAATATCCCTATTGACAAAATATATTATACAGAATATAATATAGATAAATAAAATATATGATTTAAAAAAACATATATTTTAAAACAACACATAGAAAGGACTGATATCATGACATTTCCGTTGAATGCGCCTATGTTCGATCTGCTTGTCCTGTCGGTCATCGCGGAGTCTGACGCCTACGGCTACCAGATCAGCCAGATCATCAAGCGTGCGGCCAACACCAAGGATTCCACCCTTTACCCGATCCTGCGCCGCCTTCAGGAACAGCATTTCGTTGAGACTTACGATGAGCAGTACCAGGGCCGGAACCGGAAGTATTACACTATCACGGATTCCGGCAGATACTATCAGGAAGAACTGTCGAAGGAATGGGAACGCTATAAGACAATCATCGATGACATTGTGAAGGGAGGAACTGAAAAATGACCAGAGCAGACTATATGACGATACTTTCCCATAATCTGCGGCGCCTGCCGAAGGAAGACTACGACAGGGCCATGGAATATTTTGAAGAATACTTTAATGAAGCAGGACCGGCGCATGAGCAGGATGCGATCCGGGATCTGGGTGCGCCCGAGGACGCTTCCCGGGAGCTGATCATGAACCTGGCAGAAAAGAACATCGAGGAGCCGCCAAGAACCGTAAGGCGCGGAGTACACGCGGTCTGGGTGGGAATCCTGGGAGTATGCGCCGCCCCTATCGCACTACCTCTGCTGCTGGCGTTGTTCTGCGTGATATTCGCACTGTTTATCACCGTATTTGCTGTATTGGGAAGTCTCTTCCTGGCGGCGGTCTGCGTGGCGGCAGGAGGCGTGGTCGCCCTGGCAGGCGGATTTATCCTGACATTTCACGCTTTTGCGGATGGGATCACAACCATTGGGATGAGCCTTTTCACAATAGGGGCCGGGACTCTGTTTGTATACGGTTCCTTCCGCCTGTGCCGCTGGGCGCTGGGGAAGATGTCACAATCTTTGGGAAATATCACAAAAGGAGGACGCAGACATGAAAAAAAATACTAAAATACTGATCAAGGCTTCCCTCGCCCTGACTGTTGTGGGCGCGGTGCTGATGATGATCGGACACCTGCTCGGCGGCCGGGCGGGCGTCGCTTTTTCCAGAAACGGAGTCGTTTCCCCTTACACGGACCAGGAGCCTTACATCATGAAAAAAACAAAGATCGACGCATTTACCGACACGGAGATCAAGATCGGCTCCTACGCGGATGTCCAGATCCTGCCTTCCGGCGATGACGACTTTTATCTGGAATACAGGCTGGACGGTGATTACGGCGAACCCTTATGGAAAGTCAGGGATGATACGCTGGCCCTGACGCATACAGGCAGACAGCCTGGGTTCGGCTTCGCCGTGAATTTTTTCTATATCGGGAACAGGGAAGTGCTCCAGAATGCGGAGGTAAAACTGTATATACCGGAGGGGGAGAAGATGGGCCGGCTGGAGGTGTATAATGATTTCGGCGATTTTTCTGTAGAAGATCTGAACTTTGGGGATGCGAAGCTGGATATCAGCTATGGGGATGCCAGGCTTCGGGATGTAAGCTTCCGGAATCTGGAACTGGGTATGGAATCCGGCGATCTCAAGGCAGAGTCTGTGACTGCGGAGGACGTTTCCCTGAAAAATGAATATGGAAATGTTACATTGAAGGAGATCACTGCCGAAAAAGCGGAGGCGAAGCTGGAATCCGGAGCCCTGAAAGCAGATTCATTTACATGTGATACCCTGACTGCAAAGGTGGATTACGGCAATGTTGAACTGGACGGATTTTCTGCGGAGACGGCGGAGTTCACGCTGGAATCCGGGAACCTGGATCTGGACGCCCGGGAACTGACGGACCTGTCCTGTATCAATGAATACGGCAATGTCAAGATCAGGCTTCCAAAAGATCTGTCGGAGTATTCCGTGAATGCCCGCAGCGAATACGGTAGCATTGACATTCCCGAGGGAGCTCCGGGTCGTCAGGTATCTGGTGATGGTGAAGGAGTTTATACATCGGAAGGAAAGTCTCAGGGTAATATCAGGATCAAGGTAGAATCAGGGGATATCGTCATTAAATAAACATTGGCTCCATGAAGCTGCAGGCAGGTAAGGACTTGCAGCTCATGGAGCCTTGTACTAGCCGCAATAATTACCACTATGTTTCGTGCAGGATAAATTTTCATGTGCAAAGCAGCTGAATGAGGTGATGTCGGTGGCATCGTTGATTGAAGCCAACGCCGCAGATGGAAGGAATCGTAAAAAAATTAAAAATCTGATTGACGATATATAGGAAATTAACATATAATATATTTGCAATCTAAGATTTCGACAGGTTATGCCATTTACATGTTACATTTCCGGCCGATCATTACGCTGATCGGTCGGAAAAATGTACATAGAAGTTGGTATTCAGGCCGTGATCCGCATCGGATGCACATTTATAAAAGAAGTACAAATAACATACATGTCTGAAGAGTCAGACATTACTATTTTATAAGGAAAGAGAGAGGCTGCATAATGAAACAATTTTTTGGAATGAGCCGGAACGGAGACTTGAAGGAAGCGGCCCGCGGGGTGACCAGACCACAGTTTATCATGCTGCTTTCAAACGGAGATCAGTTTGAAGCGCACGTGAAGGAACTGGAGGCGCTGTTCCCGGGCGTGCCGAGTATCGGATGCATCGGCATGAGCTATGATACCAAAGTGGTAGAAAAAGGCGTGGGCGTCATCGCATTTTCCGAAGGAGTCAGCGCCGCGGCCAATGTACTCGAAGAAGTTTCGGTCATGCCGGTAAAATATATCGACCGGCTGGAGCAGGATGTAAAGTCGGTTAACGGCACGGAGCGCGATACGATCTGTATCGACTTCTGCACCGGCAACGATGCCTGCGTACTGACGACCATCTACAGCGTCCTGAAGCGCAGAAATATTTCTTTGGTAGGCGGAACCGGCGATGCGGGCAAGGTCTCTGCGAACGGCAGGGTTTATGAGGACGCCGTAGTCTACGGGGTCATCAAAAACCAGAACGGCAGGGTCAAGGCCTACAAGGAGAACATTTACCACCAGATGCAGAACCACCGCTTTATCGCTTCCGGGACTGATAAGGCAAGATACATACTGGGAACCCTCAATGGCCGTCCGGCCAGACAGGTTTATCAGGACATCCTCAAGATCTCGGAGCAGGAGATCACGACGCAGACCTTTAAGAATCCGTTTGGAAAGCTGAACGGCGACGACACCTGCATCGTATCGATCAAGGAGGTCCAGGGTGACGCACTGTGCTGCTTCCGCCAGGTCAATGATTCGGATGTTCTGCTGCTGCTGGAGCTGGGAGACTACAGAGCCATTGTTAAGAACACGATCCGTAAGATAAAACACGATTTTCCAAATATTTCAGCCGTATTTTCCGTGAACTGCCTGTTCCGGTATCTGCTGTTCACACAAGAACATTATATGCAGGAATATCTGAACGAAATGAGCGCGCTGGGCAGACACGCAGGACTTGTAGGATATGGGGAGCATTATAACAACCGCTTCGTAAACCAGTCCATGACCTGTGTGGTATTCGAATAGGAGGGAAAAGATTATGGCATTTTGGAAAAAGAACAGGCAGGATACAAAGATGCTGCCTCAGCAGGAAAAAAGCCTGGAGCCGGTACTGCATGTGATGAAGACTCTGAAAGACTACCATGGGGAACTGGTACAGAGGGAGGTTGACTCTCTGTGGGAGTTGGACCGGATCGGCAAATCCTTCGGCCAGGTGCTCTCGGAGGCAGAGAATTTTCAGGGACGTCTGCAGGGGTTCGGGCAGAACTTTATGAGCATTGAACAGGTGTCGGGCGAATTTTCAGAGGTGAAGGAAAGTATCTCACAGTCTGTTGTCCGCGCCCAGGGCGGCGTGGAGGAGCTGAAGACCAGCTCTATGCAGGTGGATTCTTATTTTAAAGAAATGGAGACTACATTCGAGAATCTGCAGGTTGCGGTGGAGAAGATCAAGCGGTGCATGGGCAAGATCGTGTCCATTGCCGAGCAGACCAACCTTCTGGCTCTCAATGCGTCTATTGAGGCGGCCCGTGCCGGAGAGCAGGGAAAGGGATTTGCTGTAGTTGCGGTTGAAGTCAAGAAGCTGGCAGATGAGATCAAGGAACTGACCGGAGAGGTAGATTCGGGCATCCAGGATGTGGAGCAGGGGACAGAGAAGCTCAATGTCAACATCAACGCTTCGCAGGAGGCGCTTGGTGAGAGTCTGGACAAGGTCAATGAGACCTATGAGAGGTTTGATGAGATCACCCAGTCCGCAGAGGGCGCCGCGTCAGTACACAACGAGATTTCCGGCGTGATTGACGATTCTAAGAATGCGCTGGATTCACTGTGCGGATTCTTTGAGCAGATCAAGGGACTGAATCAGGACGTGGTGAAGCACATCAGCCACGCAGGAAAGCTGGGAACGACCAAGAGCGCTATGTTTGAGGACATTGATAACCTGATGGCGCAGATTCCGCCGATCATCAAAGAATACACTTCTGAAGAGAAATAAAAAAACAAAGGCAGCCGGAATACTTCCGGCTGCCTTTCTATCTTTCGGCTTCCTGCTGCCAAAACCGTATAAAAGCAATGACTTTAGTCAGAATACATGCTATAATGAATTACACTAAAACGCAGGCAGGACATAGTGAAAAGGATGAAAAAAATGAGCAGATTATTTGATGATTTCAGACAGTATTTAACCAAAATGCAGCAATACGAGCACGTAACGAACCTGCTGTATTGGGACATGAAGACAAAAGCTCCGAAGCTGGGGCTGGCCGCCCATATCGAGGCGGTGACTTATTTTTCAGCGGAGAATTTTGCGCTGTCCACGGCCGATGAACTGGGCCATATGCTGGATAAGCTGGCAGAGCCTCAGGAATATGACGCACTGGACGACACATGGCAGTTTATTGTACGCCGCATGAAACGGGACTTTGAACGCAACCGGCGGATCCCGGCAGAGGTGTTCGAGGCATTTGTACGGGCGCAGGGAGAGTCAGGGACAGCCTGGGAGGAAGCCAAAAATGCTTCGGACTTTTCCATCTACGCCCCCCATCTCAGGAAAATGATCGAGATGCGCAGGGAGATCACCGGCTATACGGATCCGGACAAAGAAATCTACAATGCCATGCTGGATGAATTTGAGGAAGGCATGGACTCCGCAACGATCGACAGACTGTTTGACGACCTGAAACGGGAACTGATCCCTCTGGTCCGGAAGATCGTCTCAAAAAATCAGCCGGAGGACCTGAGGTTCCACGTTTATTCTGACCCGGATGCCCAGAAAAAGGTGCAGTGGATGCTTTTGGATTATATCGGGTTCCGCAGGGACGCAGGGGCGGTAGATGAGACGGAGCACCCCTTTACTACCAGCTTTTCCTCGAAGGACGTGCGGGTGACCAACCATTATCATGAGTATGATCCGCTGTCCGCCATATTTTCCGCGATCCATGAGGGAGGACATGGGATCTTTGATCAGAATGTAAATCCGGACTACGATAAGACGGTGGCGGGGAGCTGCGGATATATGGGGATTCACGAGAGCCAGTCCCGTTTTTATGAAAATATCCTGGGCCGGAATAAAAATTTCTGGATTCCGATTTATGAAAAGCTGGGTGAATTGCTGCCTCAGTTCCGGGAGATTTCCCTGGATGACTTTTACCGGGAGATCAACCATGTGCAAAACAGCTACATCCGCACCGAAGCCGATGAACTGACATACTGCTTCCATATTATACTGCGCTATGAGATGGAACAGGCGATCTTCCGCGATCAGGTTCCGGTAGAGGCGCTTCCGGCGCTCTGGAATCAGAAAATGAAAGATTACCTGCAGATCGTTCCGGAGAACGACAGCCAGGGCATCCTACAGGACGTGCACTGGTCGGACGCATCTTTTGGATATTTTCCGTCTTACCTGCTGGGGAGCATCTACGACGGGATGCTTCTGGATACGATCGGACAGGAGCTTGGGTCTGTGGATGAACTGCTGGCAGCAGGCAGGATTTCTGAGATTACCAGGTGGCTGAATGAGAAGATCCACTGGTACGGGAATACACGTAAGCCGAAGGAAGTCATCGAGGCGGTCTGCGGCAGGGAAGTGTCTGCGGAGCCGCTGATCCGGTATTTCAAGAGAAAGTACGGGGAGATTTACGGGGTGGCCTGAAGCTGATGACAAGTATAATCTGGGAAAGCAGACACAGGAGTGCGGGAGCACGGATTTTGCGAACGGATAAATGGGTTGGATGATCAAAGAGCATCCAACAGCATAGCTGGAAAAGTTTCGACGAGGAGGGATGCTATGGATAAGAACAGAATTGAATGGAGTATGGCGGAGCAGTTCAAACTGGCCTTTGCCTGGGAAGCAAAAAAGCTGTTCTACAGATTGTACATTCCGGCAGGGATTTTCCTGGGCGTGCTGCTTCTGATCGGGCTGCTCCCGCAGGCAGCCTGTGATTTCCTGAAGAGTGATGCATTTGGTTTCGTTGCATTGATCAATACAGGGTTTGTGATTGCAGAGGGGGTCGGAATATTTCTGCCGGTGCTCATCCTCATTGCACCATACGGAGATCAGACGCGCCCGGTAAAAGTATCGGGAGACCTGTCAGAAGAAGCATCCCTTATGGAAGGCCGAATGGCTATGAAGGGATGCCCCCGGGTATCCCTTCTGGCAAGACTGGCCCTGGGCGAGGCAGTGCTGTCAGCGATGCTCCTGACGGGCAATCTGGCATCTGTCCTGATGGAAAAGTTCAACACAGAATCTATGCGCTGGTTTCATCTTAACTTTACATTAGAATCCTGTAAAATACTGGTCTATCTGGGTGCGGTCATGCCGCTTGCGATCCTGTGGATTTTCCTGCGCCGCCTCGGCAGGTATCAGGAACGGCAATATATACAATCTGTTTTTTTGGGCGGACTTTTGGGTGGATTGATCAGCGCGGCCGCGGAACTGCAGATCCTGCATTTTGCACCGGGAAAAGAGCCGCCCCTGTGGATAATGGACGGCGTGTGGTATCTGGTCATGCTGGGGAGCGCGGCGGCTCTGTTCCGGCTTAGCCTGCGGCAGATGCATAATTCCGGGCAGCCCAGGGCTGAAGGGGCCTGATGCACAGAATTTAAATAATATTCATGCAAAAGCAGGCAACAGTTTTCTCAGCCCATAGTCTGACGCTTCACCGTATCCAACGCTTTTGCGACAGGCGGCATGGACAGGATGACCAGTGTAATGATCCCTTCCGTGCCCAGATAAGTTCCCTGATACAGGGAAGAATACACCCATGGATTCATGCCTTCCGGCGCGTAAGAGGCAAAGAAGATCACCCCGGACAGTGTGGAAAAGACAAAACGCCCCACGACTCCGGCTGCATATCCGATCTGCAGGCCATATTTCCGGTCACGGAAAAAGCCTGACAATCCCAGCGCTCCGAAAGCAAACGGATAATCAAACAACAACTGCGGGACAGAAAGAAAATACGGATCTACGATGAACTGCAGAATCCCATATGCAGCCCCGGTCAGGATTCCATATTTGGCGCCGAACCAGTAACCGATCAGGCAGATAAACAGCATGGATAACAGTGTGACGGAGCCGCCCATCGGCATCTCCCATACTTTGATATAGGAAGTGACCATTGCAAGAGCGATCCCCATAGCAGAAAAAACGAGTTTCCTGACGGCAGAAGATGCACTCCTGCCTGTGACAGAATGAATTTGTGACATTATGAAATTCTCCTTTCCTTACGCCGGCATTACCCGGATCAAGTTAAAAGGGTTCGTATGAAAACACATACGTCTCAGCCGTTTCAAAAACCGTACCGCTGCCGCTTACGGCAGGATGTGATCCGGAACAGTTTCAGGCACCCCTGTGTACCTTTAAAAGCATAAGGCAGCCGGACGAAAAAGTCAAGTGGAGATTGCATTTCACTTTTATTTTTGATAAAATCTAATCAAAACATACCGAAAAATTTAAAAGTCACAAAAAATATTTAAAAAGGGGCGCATGTATGAAGGTCAGTATAAAAGCAATCAGCGAAAGAACAGGATTTTCCCCGGCGACTGTTTCCAATGCTCTGAACCATAAAAAGGGCGTCAACGCAGATACTGCGTCAGAGATATTCCGCGTGGCGAAGGAAATGGGATATATTAACGAAAACCGGATCCGAAAGATCAAGATCGTTGTGTTCAAGCATAGCGGTATGATCGTGGAGGATTCTCCATTTTTTTCTCTGGTAATCGATGGAATTGAGAAAGGATGTCGGGAAACGGGGATGGAGATGGTGCTGTGCAATCTGAATCATGGGGATGAAGATTATGAAAAGCAGGTAGATTGGTTGATCCATGATCACTCCTCCGCGGTCATCTTTTTGGGAACGGAGCTGATGGAAGAAGACGTGGCATTGTTCAAAAATGTTACATGTCCATTTTTGATGCTGGATTATTGGAACCATGATATGGCATTTAACGGAGTGCTGATCAACAATGCAGATTCTGCGAGAATGGCAACGGAATACCTGATCAGGAAAGGACATAAAAGGATTGGATATCTCCGCGGGGAATGCAGGATCAAGGGATTTCGGTCGAGGGCGGCAGGATATGCAGATGCATTAAGAAAGGCCGGATATCCGGTGGAAAAGAAGTATACGGTGACACTTTCGACAACGGTGAACGGAGCCTATGAGGATATGAAGAGATATCTGGAAACAGAGCCTGAGCTTCCCAGTGCATTTTTTGCAGACAATGATATGATTGCTCTGGGGGCGGTCAAAGCGATGACGGAAAAAGGAATCCGGATACCTCAGGATATTTCTGTCGTTGGCTTCGATGACCTGCCGTTTTCGGAGATTGCCAATCCTCCGCTGACTACACTGAGGGTGCCGAAGCAGGAGATGGGCCGGCTGGCTGTACGCCGCATCATTGAGATCATTGACCAGAAGGACGGGCTGAAAACGAAAACACAGGTGTGTACGACATTTATAGAACGGGAAAGCGTGCAGGAATGTAACTGCCCGGATCAGGACACATGGCCGCTGGGACAGCGGACAGACAGGGATTAAAGGAGTAAAAGCAAACAGACATGGGACGGGTAAAATCAAAAGAAGTGGCGGAGGCGCTGGGGGTATCAACGGCGACGGTCTCCCTGGCGATCAACGGAAAGCCAGGGGTGAACGGAGAGACCAGGCAGAAGATCATGGAGTATATTTCCAGGACACAGGAGCAGGAGGACTCTCAGATTCAAAAAGTAAAAAAGATCATTTTTGTGTATTCTGAGCGTATGTTTTCACCGGAAATGCAGAGTATTTTCAAAAGTTCCCAGCTGGAGGCTGTTGCGCGCCTTCAGAGAGAGGGCATGGAGGTGGTCATGGCCTACGCATATGGGAAAGAAGAATTACGGGAGATTCTGGAAGACAGTAATAGCGACGGGACGAAAGGGATGATCGTGTATGCGGATGAATTTACGGATGCAGAATACGAAATCATGGATCTGTGCAAAATCCCATTCGTGATGCTGGACTGTGAAATGCGGCAGTCAGAGTGGAATGTGGCGGTATTTCACAACCGCATGGCCGTGAGAGAAGGAATGCGCTATTTAAAGGCGCGGGGATGCCGGGAGGTGGTATACTTCAAGAACAGCGAGCAGATATATAATTTTGAGATGCGCCGGAGGGCATTTTTGGAATTTCTTAAGGACGATGGGGAGGTGCGGGGAGAAATCTTCGAAGTTGGAAAGGATTTAAAAAGTATAAGTACGTATGTGGCGGACTTTGTGGCGCATAGAGAGAAGCTGCCGGATGCTATTTTCTTAGAGAACTATCTGGTATCCATCGGAACTGTCGGTGCATTGGAGAAGCTGGGAATCCGGATTCCGGAGGATATTTCTCTGATTGGAATTGACGGAATACCGGGAACTGCGATCCTGCCCTGCAGATTGACCCACTTTGAAGCGCCTCACGGAAGGAAAGGGCTTATATCTGCGGAAATGTTAATTGAAAAAATGCGGAATCCTCAGATGGAAGAAGGAGAATGCCGTCTGATCAGTATGAAATTTATCAAAGGAGACAGTACGTCTTAAAGAAAGTCTGGATTTCTGGAATTTGTATTAGAACTAATGCAATAGCAGTATAAATATTCTTAAAAAACATTCATATAAACATTTATGTAAATATTCATATGAATGTTTTTTTGTTGTCCTTTTTGTGGAAAACAAGGCAGAAACATGTGCATTATGCACAAAATGGGGGGCGTAAATTTATATAAATAAACGATATTTAAATATTTGATTGAATAATATATAAAATAATATTAAGATAAATTTAAATCAAACATAAAAAGTTTAAATGAAAGCGCGCGCTATTTAAACAAATGTAAGATGACTAAAAAAACAAGTGGAGGAATTATTATGAAAGCAAAGAAGCTTATGGCTCTGATATTGGCATCTGCAATGACATTTTCGCTGGCATTGACCGGGTGCGGCGGCGACGGCGGTAACTCAGGTGAAAGCAGTACAAATGACGGAAATTCAAGCGGCGGCAGTGCAGACGGCGCAACGGAAGTAACATTCTGGACTTTAAATACAAGACAGAATGCAGTGGACCCGATTGCGGAAGCGTTCAACAGCAGCCAGGATGACGTTCATGTGACGGTTTCCTACTATGATACGGACGGAATCAAGGATGCGTGCAAGGTGGCTGCTTCCTCCAAAACACTGCCGAATATGTGGTTTAACTGGGGCGGCAGCCTGGGCGGATTTTATGCGGAGAATGGGCTGACCTACGACCTGACCCAGTATGCGCAGGATAATAACTGGTCAGATAAGTTTACACAGACTTCCATGGATCTGTGTACATTGGACGGTAAACTGTCCGGATATCCGACGAGTTTCAATGTTCTTGGCATTTATTACCGGAAGGACATATTTAAAGACAATCAGATTGAAGTTCCGACTACATTTGAAGAGTTTGAAGAGGTATGCGCAAAGCTGAAAGAAAACGGCATCACTCCGATCAGTACGGCGGGACTCAACGGATGGCATACCATGCGGTTTGTAGAGCTTTTGATCGAGCACTATGCGGGCTCCGAACTTCACGATAAGATGAATACATTTGGTGAGAGCTATGATAATGACGCGGTCGTGCAGGCTCTTGAAAAATATCAGGAGTTCTGCGACAAAGGATATTTCCCGGACGGTTTCCTTACACAGGACCCCAATGATACACTGATCGGTATGGCGAACGGCCAATGTGCAATGGACATCCAGGGCCAGTGGCAGGACGGAAAGATCCTGCAGGAAGGCCTGGACATTGAGAATTATGGTATATTCCCATTCCCGAGCGGAGAGACGAACAGGATGTCAGCTTTTGCAGAGATGACACAGTTCAATGCGGATAACAGCGAGGAAGAACTGGATGCATGCGTAAAGTTTATGGATTTCTATTATAGTGAAGAAAATGTAGAACAGTATGGAGAGTATTACAATCTTCCGCTTCCAAAAGTAGATGCGGCAATGCCGGACGGCCAGCCAAACGTAGAAAAGCTTATGTCATTGGCGGAAGAAACGGGGATCTTTACGATTACAGACCAGGCTTTCCCGACAGAGGTTGCGGATGTACTGTTCAACGCGCAGGATGCGATCGCAAACGGACAGATGACTCCGGAAGAAGGGGCAAAAAATATTCAGTCTGCAATCGAGGCGTATAACAGTAAATAACAGCAGGCCGCAGATCCTGCGGATGCTTGTGATCAATCGGATTCACGGAAGGAGCGGGCGGGCGAGACCCGTGTGCTCCTTTAAAATAGGTGAGAATATGAAGAATAAAAATAATTTTGTAAAGACGGATAAAGCAGCATATTTATTTCTGTTACCGGCAGCCGTAATCTATCTTTCTGTGATCGTTGCTCCTGTGTGTTATTCCTTTTTTATCAGTCTGTTTAAGTGGAACGGGATTGGAAAAATGGAATTTACCGGCCTTTCTAATTACATTAATTTGTTTCAATCAGATGAGATCTTTCAGACCGCGATCATAAATAATCTGATCTGGATCGTCCTGACGATATTTGTAACGATGACGATATCCCTGCTTTTTGCGGTCATTTTAAGCAAGCCGTTTAAAGGGCGGACATTCTTCAGGGGATTTTTCTATTTCCCATGCGTCATTGCACCAATCGCGGTTGCCATTATCTGGAGATGGATCTATAATCCGAATATCGGTTTTATCAATGAATTTTTCAAGGCTCTCGGAATCCCATTTTCCCAGGGATGGATTTCAGATCCGAAGGTCAGTTTGTATGCGATCTTTGCAGCGTCCCTGTGGCAGGCTATCGGTCAGCCTATGATTCTGTTTCTGGCAGGACTGCAGGCAATTTCGCCGGATGTACTGGAGGCAGCAACGATTGACGGGGCCAATGGGATCGAGCAGTTTTTTCTGATCAAGATTCCGCTTTTAAAGGATACATTTGTGATCGTGGTTGCCACATTGATCGTTGCGGCAATGAAGGTATATGATGTAGTACAGGGCCTGACCGGAGGCGGTCCAAACAATTCTACGCAGATGATGTCAACCTACATGTATTCACAGGTATTCCAGTATAACAATGTAGGATACGGAACCGCAGTGGCATGTCTCATGGTATTGATCATGATGGTGGTCATCATACCATATGTACTGTTTACTGCAAAAGAAGATTAAAAGGAGGATATCATGAGCGGAAAAACAAAGAAAATCACAAAAAAAGTATTGCTGTATGCCATTCTGATCATCCTTGCATTAATCTGGGTGGTTCCTATGTTTACTTTGATCGCAACGGCGATCAAAAGCAAGTCAGATTTTTACTCTGGAGCAGGGTTGTTCAGTCTTCCAAAAAATATTGCGTGGGAGAACTTTATCAATGCAATTACAAAAGGACGCCTTCTGACCTATATGAAAAATGATCTGATCATATGCCTTCTGAAAGTTCCGCTGGGAATCTTTATCGAGGCAATGGCCGCTTTTGCGCTGACCAGGCTCAATGTAAAGCACAGGACCGGAATCTTTATTTTTTTTCTGATCGGCATGATGCTTCCCATGCAGACTGCGCTGGTTCCGATCAATGTGGTATTCAGTAAGCTGGGACTGATGAATTCCTATTTCGGCCTGTTCTATGTATATGTAGGTTTTGGTATTTCTTTCGGTATCCTGATCTTGAGAGGATTTTTCAACGGGATTCCCAAGGAACTGGACGAAGCCGCGTACCTGGACGGGTGTACGAAATGGCAGCTTTTCTATAAGATTATTCTTCCGGTAGCAAAGCCGGCGGTGGCAACGCTGGTCATTTCTGATTTTTTGTCAACCTGGAACGAATATCTGCTGGCCAGTGTTATCATCAACGATAACGCGAAGAAGACGGTCCCGGTCGGCATCATGACATTTGTAGGCGAGCACGGTACAGACTATGGTTACCTGTGCGCCGGGGTACTGCTCTCAGTGGTTCCTGTCCTGGTCGTATATCTGCTGTTCCAGAGACATTTTGTAGAAGGTATGGCGGGCGCCGTAAAATCTTGATAAATTGATCCATGAAAGGAGAAGCTTATGGAGGCTTTAGATTTTCAAAAAGAAGTTGAAAAGTGGGGGATGCTGGAAGTAAAATGCAAAGGACCGTCCGATAAAAATCCATTTACAGATTACCGTATCGAGGGAACTTTTACAGGAAAAAATGAAACGGTAACAGCAGACGGATTTTATGATGGAGATGGGATTTATAAAATACGCTTTATGCCATCCTTTGAGGGATGCTATCAATTTGTAATAAGAAGCAATTTTGCAGAAGATGCGGCAGGGGAATTTCAGGCGGTTCCGCCGAAGGAAGGCAACCACGGACCGGTCCGTGTGGCCAATACCTGGCATTTTGTTTATGAAGACGGGACGCCTTATTACTCCATCGGAACGACCTGCTATGTATGGAACCTCCAGTCAGACGAAATGGTAAATAAGACATTGGAGACATTGGAGAAAAATACTTTTAATAAGATCAGGTTCTGTGTATTTCCGAAGCATTACGATTATAACCTGAATGAACCCTATTCCTATCCTTATGAGGGTACGCCTATGGATTCCTCTGTCCTCAATAAAGAAAATTTTCTCGAATATACGGGGAAGACAGAAGGGAATCACTGGGATTTTACCAGATTCAATCCGGCACATTTTCAGAGGATTGAAATGTGCATCCATAAGCTGCAGAAGCTGGGCATCGAAGCAGATCTGATCGTGATGCATCCATATGACCGGTGGGGATTTTCTTCTATGAAAAAGGAAGAGGATGACCTTTACTGGAACTATGTGATCGCCAGGTTTGCTGCTTTCCGGAATATATGGTGGTCTCTGGCAAATGAATACGATCTTATGGAAAAAAAGACCATTGCGGACTGGGAACGGTATGCCGAAATAATCTGCAGGAAGGATGTATATAATCATCTGCGCTCTATCCATAACTGTAAGCCGTTTTATGACCACAGCCGTCCGTGGATCACGCACTGCAGCATTCAGCGGCAGGATCTGTATAAATCGGCAGAACTGGTCAATGAGTGGCGGTCTCGTTACAAAAAGCCGGTGGTTCTGGACGAAATTGCTTATGAAGGAAATATTCAGCATGGCTGGGGAAACATCAGCGGAGAGGAACTGCTCCGCAGATTCTGGGAGGCTGTGTGCAGGGGGGGATATCCAGGGCATGGAGAGACTTATCAGCATCCTCAGGATATTCTGTGGTGGTCTCATGGCGGTGAGCTCCATGGGGAGAGCCACAAACGGTTTGGCTTTCTCTATGATATTATGAAAGAAACACCGGGCATCGGGCTGGCTCCTTATAAGAACTGCGGATGGGATGAAGTATGTGCCGTGCCCCAGGAGCAGGCAGAAGATCAGAATCCGGTGAAGGACTATTACTTGTATTATTACAGCTTTATGCGTCCCGCCTTCCGGGAATTTCACTATGACGATGATACGGAATTTTCTGTACATGTCCTGGATACCTGGAATATGTCTGTAGAAGACAAAGGAGTGTTTAAAGGGAAATTCAGGATTGAACTTCCGGGGCGGATGTATATGGCGATTCAGGTGAAGAAGGTAAGATAATGGAGGTCATCTGCGGTGAGGCAGCTGAGTTTCATAAATTCTTCGAACGAAAGCCGGCTTATAGAAAGACTCTATAAGCCGGCTTCCCTTATGTTATTTTGCAATTAGACGGAAGCCGAAATAAAAGCTATACTAAAAGACAGAAAATAAAGGGTATAAAACAAAGGAGAAGAGCAATGGCAAATTATGCAGAAATGTGGAAAGATTTAGGGATGGACCTGGAGGCGCACGACGCCCTCTGCGCGGTGCTGCCAACGGCATTCGGCGACGTATACCTTTCCCAGGAGAACCGTCCCGAGGGCATGGGCTTCTGGGATATGGTCGTGGCGGATATCCACGGCATCCGTCCCGCGGAACTGATCGAGGCGCAGAAAAAAGGACAGAAGGTATTCGGTACGTTCTGCGTCTATGTGCCGGATGAGGTGGTGATCGCGGCGGACGGTATCGTGACCGGCCTGTGCGGCGGTTCCCAGTTCTGGGTTCCGGGCGGGGAAAAAGTCCTCCCCAAAAGTGTCTGCCCATTGATCAAGGCATCCGTGGGAGCACGTCTGGAACGGACCTGTCCGTTTTTCCGGATCGCGGACATGTATGTGGGTGAGACGACCTGCGACGGCAAGAAAAAGGCCTGGGAGATTCTGGGGAAGGACGTTCCCATGCACATCATGGACATGCCGCAGATGAAGCGTCCACAGGATGTGAAAAAGTGGGAAGGCGAGATCAAAGAATTTGCCCATATTGTAGAGGAATTTACCGGAAATGAGATCACACCGGAGAAGTTAGGCGAAGCCATCCATACCATCAATGAAAAGAGAAAAGCGCTGGCCCGCCTGTACGAAGCGAGAAAGGCAAAGAATACCCCGATCAGCGGAAGGGATGCCCTGCTGGTGATGCAGATCGCATTCTTCGACGATCCCGTCCGCTGCGCGCAGATGACGAATAAGCTGGCCGACGAGCTGGAGCAGCGGATTGCCGACGGCGTATCCGTATTCCCGGCAGGAACCAAGCGGATCATGTTATCCGGGACGCCGATGGCGATCCCGAACTGGAAGCTGCACCACATCATCGAGACCAGCGGCGCCGCGGTGGTATGTGAGGAGACCTGTACCGGAACACGCTATTTCGAAAATCTGGTGGATGAGACAAAGACGACTCTGGAAGAGCAGTACGCGGCGATCGCCGAGCGGTACATGGGAGTGAACTGCGCCTGCTTTACGCCGAATACCGGAAGGGTGGATGATATCCTCCGCCTGGCAAAGGAATATGATGTGGACGGTGTCATCGACGTGAATCTGAAGTTCTGCTGCCTGTATGACACGGAAGGCTACACGGTGGAAAAGGCATTGAAGGATGCGGGCATTCCGGTTCTGGGGATCGAGACGGATTATACGGACGCAGACGCGGAACAGCTGCGTACCAGGATCCAGGCATTTGTGGAGATGCTGGGATAAGATGGAAGAAGCAAGCAGAATCAACTATTATATCCTGTTTGAAAATTATACTCAGGGGATGCTGCTGCAAGAGCTTTTGCGGGAAGAACACATTTCTTCCCGCATTTCGCCTGCGCCCCGGTCCATCCAGGGGGAGCTTGGCTGCGGCATGTCCCTGCTGATCCAGCCGGAGGACATTGACCGGGTGCGCGAATGCATAGAGAAGAACCATGCCGAGTACCACCACATCGCTGCCCTTCCCTGCCAGATCAATCCCCGGAGGAATCGGTTTTGCTGAGAAGCCGTGAGCCGGTCATTCCCGGTTACTGTTCACACGGCGTCGTGCACCTGCTGCACGGCATCCGGCCAATAAATCCCAAACAAGCTGCTTGAATAGGAGCATTTTACCATTGTTTATTCAAAGTTTCTTTGCTATAGTTACAGTATGTTACTGTGAGCGCCCGGTCAGGGGGGAACAGTAACGGGCGAAAAGACTTTATGGATTCCATGCAGAGCGAAAAAGCGGAGAAAAACAATGGCAAAAATCTTATTACTTGAAGACGATACAAGCCTCAACCGGGGAATCAGCTGCAAGCTGGAAAAGGAAGGATACGAGGTGCTCAGAGCCGTCCGGGCCGCCCAGGCGGAGGAGCTGTTCCGGGAGCATGAGGTGTCCCTGATCATCAGCGACATTACCATGGAGGACGGCGACGGACTGGCATTCTGCCGGAGCATCCGCAGGTTCAGCGATGTTCATCTGATTTTCCTGACCGCACTGGATCAGGAGGTGGACATCGTAAACGGCTATGATGCCGGAGCCGACGACTATATCACCAAGCCATTCAGCCTGATGGTGCTGATCTCGAAGGTAAATGCCCTGATGCGTAGGATCGGGCAGGATCAGGATGACCGCGGGCAGACGTTATTTTCCAGGGACATCCGGGTGCAGTGCCGGGAGATGCGGGTCTACAAAGGGGAAGAAGAACTGATCCTGAGCAAGAAGGAAATGCAGCTCCTGTTATATTTCCTGGAATATCCGAAACAGATCATCTCAAAGGAGCAGATTCTGGAAGCCGTGTGGGACACGGACGGGCAGTTTGTGGATGACAACACCGTCCCGGTCACTATCAGCCGATTGAAAAAGAAGATCACCGGAGATGAAGTTTACGAGTATATCAAGAATGTCAGGGGGCTTGGGTATGTATGGACGTCGGAAACGGTGAGAAAATAAACAGTGACGGGGGTATAGAGAGCCCGTCTCATGTAAGATCAAAGGACTGCAGAGCGATAGGGGAACGAAAAGAACAGTCACAGATAAGGTCTGCCGACAGAGGCAGTATCGAAAAAATGATCCGGGATCAGGAACGGGGCTATATCTGGCTGGAACAGGAATGGAAGAAAAATCTTGGGATAAGTACGGCAGGAATTGCAGTCTTATTCCTTTTTCTGTTGCCCGCCGGAATCCCGCTGCCCCGTTATTTTGCACTTTTTGCCGGAGTAGTCCTGGCAAATGGGATCTGGTGCTTTCTGACATACCGGCGGAAATATAATGATTACCAGGAAATTTCAGACTGCCTGGAAGCACTGGAGACCGGAAGCTATGAGTTCCGCATGGGTGAGGATGCACTGAAAACCGGAATCCAGCCCCAGCTGCGGGAACAATTGGAGCGGGTCGGACATGCGGTGGAGGTGTTCAAAAAGCAGCTGGAGGATGAAAAGGAGAATACCAAAGCCATGATCACAGACATCTCCCACCAGCTGAAAACCCCGGTATCGGCGCTGGGACTGAGCCTGGAACTTTTAGAGGACGGACAGGTGACGGAGGAGGAAAAGCGGGAATTTCTGGAAAGGGGAAAGCAGGAGGTAGAAAAGCTGAATCACCTGATGGGAACACTGGTAAACCTGTCCCGGCTGGAGGCGGACATGATCCGCTTAAAACCCAGGAACGCCAGCCTGAAAGCAACCCTGATCCGCGCGGCGAACGGCATCTATCTCAAGGCGGAGGAAAAGAAGATCGAGATCGAGCTGAAGGAATTTACCGATATGGATATCCTTCATGATCCAAGATGGACGGCGGAAGCAATTTCTAATGTATTGGATAATGCGGTAAAATATTCTCCGGGAGGGAGCAGGATCTGGATCCGTGTGGAGCCTATGGTCTCCTATGTATTTATCGAGGTTGAGGACGAAGGGATCGGGATTGAAAAATCCGAGTATCAGAACATTTTTAAACGTTTTTACCGGGGGAAGAGGCCGGAGGTCGAAGTTCAGGAAGGCGCAGGCGTAGGACTGTATCTGGTGCGGAAGATATTTGAGGAGCAGGGCGGAAATGTATGTGCGGTTCCGGCGCACGGCAAGGGAACCGTGATCCGTATGATGCTTCCGAAGAAGTATGAGGCGGGGCGTGTATAACAAAAGTGTTATCTTTTCTGAAAGGTTCTTGTAAGGGTTCTGGAGTATGATATATACAGAACAGAATAAACACAATATATATTCGAAAGGAGCCTTTATCTATGCATTCGATTTTAGAAACCATTGATCTTGTAAAATATTACGGTGACGGGGAAAGCCGGATCAAAGCCATCGACCACACCAGCATCACAGTCGATCACGGGGAATTTGTGGCGGTGGTAGGCCGGTCCGGTTCAGGGAAATCTACCCTCCTCCACATGCTGGGCGGCCTGGACCGGCCGGACAGCGGGCAGGTCATTATCAGCGGACAGGATTTATTTTCCTTAAAGGATGAACAGCTTGCGGTATTCCGGAGACGGAAGATCGGATTCATTTTCCAGGATTTCAACTTGATCCCGGCATTAAATGTATGGGAAAATATCGTCCTCCCCATTGGCCTGGACGGCAAAAGGGTGAATAAAGATTATGTGATGGATATCATCCAGAGCATCGGTATGGAGGAACGCTTAAAAGCCCTGCCCAGCACGCTCTCCGGAGGACAGAAGCAGCGGACCGCCATCGCAAGGGCATTGGCATCCCGCCCCGCCATCATTCTGGCCGACGAACCCACAGGGAATCTGGATTCCCGCACCGAGATGGAGGTGGTCGCCATGCTGAAAAGCTGTGTGGCAAAATACGGCCAGACGCTGGTCATGATCACCCACGACGAGACCATTGCCCAGATGGCAGACCGCACCCTCATCATCGAAGACGGGAAGGTGGTGGGCTAGATGAATACGATCAGCAGGACGGCACTTTCTAATTTCAAGAAAAACAAAAGCAGAAATCTATTGATCGGGGCGGCTATCGCGCTCACCGCGTTTTTGCTCACCGCGGCGCCCACGGTCATTCTCGGTTTTATCACAATCCAAAATCAGGCAGTGAATCAATATTATCCGACATTTCACGCGATGTTTCGGGATGTGGACAGCCAGACAGCGAAGAAGCTCCTGGCGGATGAGCGGATCGAACAGGCCGGGCTCCGGGAGGATGCGGCTGCCATGTACTGCGACCGGGATCCCGACGTCCGGATCACCATGCTGTCCATTGACCAGGCGGCAGCAGAACTTTCCAGACAGGAACTGGCGGAAGGACATTTTCCGGAGAAGGCGGATGAGATTGTCGTATCAAAAGGTATCCTGGAAGCCATGGGGCTGGAAGGAACGACAGGGGACCGGATCCAGGTTCCGTTCCGCCCGAACGGCGGGAGTGAGACCAGGGAGAGCCGGGAATTTACTATTTCGGGAATGGTTGCTGATTCTGAGATTTCCATTCGGGACAGCCTGTACTTTTGCTTTGTTTCGGATGCATTTGCCAAAGAGCTCCTGACGGAGGAGGAGCGCCAATACCGGATCTATCTCCGGCTGGCCGGTGCAGACGGGATGATCACTGACGCCATCCAGGAGCAGATTGAAACACTGGGCGGGGAATACGGCGTTGAGAAAAATGAGATCATCCTCAATGGGGAATATCTTATGGCAAATTATGTGGATCCGGCCACGTACAGCGGACTCGGGCTGATGATGGCGCTAATCGCGCTTGCCGGGGCGCTGACCATTTACGGTATTTATTATGTATCTATGTTGGATAAAGTGCAGGAATACGGAAGGCTGCGCGCAGTGGGCGCTACGAAACGGCAGATACGCCAGCTGGTCTTCCGGGAAGGGCTTGCGGTTGCGGCGATCGCGGTCCCAATCGGTCTGCTTCTGGGACTCCTGGGCGGCGTGCAGATGATCCGGCTGACGGCCAGATACAGTGTCAGCAGTGATTTTGCCGTTGCGGATCAAATGAAGCAGATCGTAGAAAACGGCGAGGTGAATCTGATCCAGCCCTGGATCATTGTGTTCGGCATTCTGACCAGCTTTGCGACGGTATACATTTCGCTGCTGAAGCCTATGCGCACGGCGTCCAGGATTTCCGCCATAGAGGCGCTCAGGTATCAGGGAGATGCAGGCAGTACGCGGGCTTCCCGGAAGAGATCCGGGTCAGGCACAGAAGCAGAAAAAAATGCTGCGGCTGGCGGGAAGAAATCTGTGGGGCTGCTGCATTTCTGGAAAAAAAGCAGCAGCACGGCCGGGAAGACCAGAAAGGGCTATGAGGAGATCGACATCCGGAAGCTGACCCTTACCAACCTGAGCCGAAACAAGAAACGCACGGTTATGACCATTTTTACGCTGGGGGCAACCGGAATCCTGTTCATGGTCGTTGCGACGGTCTGCAGCTGTATGTCTCCTGAGGATATGGTGAGGGATGACCTGCGGGAGGATATCCGGCTATCCGTGGATTCCTGGGCGGACCCCATGTATCCGGAGCGGGCGCTGAACAAGATTCAGCAGAATAACCCGCTGACAGAGGAATTGAAGGAACAGCTCCTGCAGATCGGCGGAGTGAAGGACATTGATGTGGATATGGCAGTGAATGTCAGGCTGGATGGCCCCACGGAGGCGGACGGAAGCCCGCTCGCAAGCGGGATTACAGGAGTCAGCGCGCGGGCGCTGGAAGCGCTCAGAGACTATGTGGCGGAAGGATCCCTGGACGACCCGTCCCTTGCGGAAGGCACCGGGATCATCCTGGGAGAGAAGTTTCGGGACCGGTATGAAGAGATGAAGGACTGGAAGCCCGGGAACACAATCCGTATGGAGCTGATGGACGGTGAGAATCTACTGCAGAAGGAATTTCGGATCGCGGCAGTCGTAAACGGCCCGGGCAGCTATGGCGGAACCTGGCTCGCCATGCCTGCGGACGCGCTCCAAAGCCTCTGTGAAACGAATCTGACAGACTGCCTGGAGATCACCGTGGAGTCCGGGATGGAAAAGAGCGCCGCAGAGGAAGTACGGCATCTGACAGCAGATCTGGAATATCTGGAGATCAGGACTTATGCAGAAGCCTATGAGGAGGCGGAAAAGTCCATCGGCATTCTTCTTTCTATCTGCTATGGGGTGCTTCTGATATTCGGCCTGATCGGGATCCTGAACCCGGTCAATACCATGATCAACAGCGTGTATGTCAGGCGCAGGGAGCTGGGAATGCTGCAGGCTATCGGCATGTCCGAGCGGCAGACGGTCAATATGCTGCAGATGGAAGGGCTGTTTTACACGATGGGGACACTGGCGCTGTCGCTGGGACTTGGAAGCCTGCTGGGGTACGGCGCGTTCTTGTGGTCAAAAAAGACAGGAATCTTCTCCATCATGAACTACCGGTATCCCGTGGTCCCGGCGCTGGTCCTCGCGGCGGCGGTGCTGACAGTGCAGCTTCTGGTCACATATCTGGTGAATCAAAGCTTCCGGAAGCAGAGCCTGATCGACCGGATCCGGTTTGCGGAATGATGATTATTAAAAAAAATGAACCGCCTGAAGTTTCGTGTCGAATATAAGGTGAACAGGAAAGGAACAGCCGTAATCCATATATATTATTTCGCGACAGTTCCTGAGGGAGGTGAAGCATTGGAGGCAAGAGAGATTGAAAGATGCATTGACAGCTTTGGCACGGACATATACAGATTCTGCCTGAAGCTCTGTCTGGATAAAACGGATGCCGAGGACTTATACCAGCAGACCTTCCTGAAGGCACTGGAAACCGAGTGGAGGCTTGACTGGACACAGAATCCGAAGGCCCTGTTTTTCTCACTGGCACACAACCTCTGGAAAAGCGGCAGGCGAAAACAGGCCCGCAGGAACCGGATCGCTCCCTGCGGGAACCTGGATGATGAGACAGAAATGCTGCTGCCATCCGGGGAGAGTATCGAAGAAAATTATTTTCAAAAAGAGCTGGCCGCGGAAGTGGACCGGATCATCCAGACCCTTCCGGAAAAAATCCGGGTGCCGCTGCTCCTGCTTTACTTTTCCGATTGTTCCGTCGAGCAGATCGCGGCGATCATAAAAAAGCCGCCCGGAACCGTGAAAAGCCGATTGTTTAAAGGAAGAAGCGTGATCAAAAAAAGATTGGAGGAAGCCGGCTATGAAAGATAACCGTTTTGATGAAAACATAGACGAGATCATCCGTTCATCCGTGAAGCTGACGGAGGAACCCGCCCCGGAGCTGAATTGTAAACTGAAAGCGGCCCTGTACCAGCAGGAAGCCGCCATGCGAAAGCATCCTGCCGCCCGTATCGTGTCTCTCTGGTATCTGCCTATGATCCTGAATCTGGCGACATTTATGATGCTGGCCGCGGCTGCGCTGCTGGTGATTGACAACAGCTATCTGGCGTATTTCGCCGCCGGAAGCTGCTTATATATTGGTCTGGCCGGTGTGCTGCTGACCATCGTCGGCGTAAAAAGGACGAATTTGAAAGAAACGATTGCGATCCGGGTTGAGAAAAGAGGTGAATTGGCATGAAGGATACAAAGAACAAAAAAAATCTGCTTTTCATAGGGATTCTAGTCATTGTATTGCTGATCTTACTGCGGTTCGGACTGTATTTTCTGAAAAGCGATGGTTTCAATGGCCTCTCGATGCTGCTTCCGGCTTTCATGCTGGGCTTTATGCTCTTCGCTTTCAGTACCTCCGGGTTCTTTGCGGCATGGATCTATCAGGACTGCAGAAAACGGGGCGACGACCCGGTATTATGGGCGCTTTTGGTCTTTATCATGTCCCCATTTATCGGGATGCTGATCTATTTCCTGCGCCGTTCGGAAATCAAGGGGGAATGCCCTGTCTGCGGACATCGGATTTCAACGAAGGCAAACTATTGTGAAGAATGCGGAACACATCTCGAAAATAAGGAGGACAATATGATGTTGACAAAAAAAGGAACCCATCACTTACACTTGATCATTGCAGGCGCAGTCAGCATGGTGCTTATGCTGGCCTGCCTGACAGGCTTTATCGTAAAAGCCGCATCCGGAAACGGCATAAATACAGATCCTGCGTCTAATGACCGGGTTTGGAACATAGGGGTGATCGGTATGGAGCTCAGCACCTATTTCGACAATGTCTGGCATCTGGAATTCAAAACCGCCAGCAAAGGCTATATTGTGGAGCAGAATATGAAGATCGAGGACGCGGATTCCCAAATGCTGTATGCGGATATTTCCTGCGGTTCCGTACCGGACGGCGCCGCGCTTGTTCTGTGGCTGGTACAGGGCGAGGAGGTGCAGTCTGTGGATGTGACCAGCCTTTCCGAACCTCTCGAATATCCGTTGGACGAATTTGAAAATGGAAAGATCTATGTGCGGCTTCAGATCAACGGAGTAAAAGATACAGCCTCGGACATCTGTATCAAGTAGCAGTTACGAGAGTGGTGATCCGGGTCGGGATTAAAAACATTTCAAGCCCGGAGGAAAGCCCATAAAATCAATGATTGTATGGCTCAAGGAGTTGCTTGCTAGCCCATTTTTGAAAGAGCCTTGAAATGACAAGACTATACCGTATAAAGAAGGGGAAATGTTTGTCTTTATGCTTTACACTCTGGTACACTTTGGGTACAATAAAGATATGAAATGGTTTTTATAGTTGTCTTAGAGAGCACTCTTAGATTGTACGGGGGAGGAATCAGTAAACATGGACACAAAGGATCTGAGGTTTTTCCGGCAGGTATACGAAGAACGCAGCATCAATAAAGCATCGAAGCTGCTCTTTATCACGCCCCAGGGCCTGAGCAAGAACATCCATCATCTGGAGGAGGAGCTTGGAGCCTGTCTGTTTGAGCGTACCTCCAACGGGATGGTTCCTACGGAAAGCGGTACATATCTTTACGAAAACAGCACACCGCTTTTGGAGCATTTTGATGAGATCATGATCGGGCTCCGACAGATCCAGGACCAGAAGCTGAAGATCGTTTTTTCCTGCGGCGTGCTTAATATCTTCCCATTCCGCAAACTCGATGAGTATCAGAATATGTGGCGGTGATCGGAGACTGCGCGAAAGTGTCCACCATTACCAACGCGGTGTATCAGGGATATCATGCGGCGCTGGATATCTGATTGCGGGCGGCACGGGGCAGCAGTGGATTGCAACGGGGGGTGAAAAGGAAGAAAAAAGGAATGAACATAACGAAGGAAAGACAAAAAAAGCTGACCGGAAAACGGTGGAGAGGATTCCGGGGCAGACGGCAGGAAAGGATTGGAAAGCGTGGACAAGGACTGGGAGGAAATGCTGAGAGAACCTGTATTTTACGTCATGATCCTGATGCTGACCTGCGGGGCTGGTGCTGTCGTGTATTGGTCATATGGCTGAGAAACACAAATTGCGCTATGCAGTAGAATTAGAAAATTGTAATCGGAAATTACATGAAAAAATAGAAGCGTTTACTGCTTTTTTAATGAGAATGAGTCAAAATATACAGGGAGTTATCGGTGATGAGTAAAAGTGAAATTGCAAAGCGATATATATTGTTTATAATAAGCCTCTTTTTTTCGGCTTTAGGTGTTGCATTTACAAAACACGGTGAATTGGGAGTGTCGCCTATTTCATCTGTGGCAAATGTTATGAGTTATAAGTTTCCTTCGCTTTCTTTAGGAACATGGCTTATTATTTGGAACTGTATTTTGATAGCTGGGCAGATTTTCATACTTCGCAGAAAATTTCAGCCTATACAACTGCTGCAGGTTCCTCTGTCTTTTGTGTTCGGGTGGTTTACCGATTTTGGGATGTGGCTGATGTCATTTATTCCTGTAAATACATATTTCATGCGTATTATTATGGTGGTGGCTGGAATTGTAATTCTTGGTTTTGGCATTTCACTCTCCGTTATTGCAGATGTTATTATGAATTCCGGTGAAGCATTTGTAAAAGCAGTTTCGGATACACTGAGCAAGGATTTTGGAAATGTGAAAATTGCATTTGATGTTATTTATGTTATTATTTCTATTGTTTTGTCTTTATTGTTTTTTGACTTTACTGTTGTGGGAACAAGGGAGGGTACTATTATTTCTGCTTTCTTGACAGGAATAGTAGTAAAATTTTTTTGCAGTAATCTGAAAGAACCTATAAATGCTGCCTTATTTCACAAATGAAATGGGTAAGACAATGGAGTTCCATTTCATATTCAGACATTCCAGCATCAATCATCTGGCAGATACAGTGTTGCTGCTCCAAAAGCCTGTCAGGTATAAGAAAGAGTATTTCTGCAGCAGCCAGATGTTGCAGTGCCGGCTAAAGCTGGCGGCATCATAAGTGAGTTCTTTATTCCCAATATTCTTTTACATAATCATAAAATTGTCTTTCATAATAATGGTATCCTTCTTCAATCAAAACAAACGGATTGTGCATGCCATCTGTAAAATAACCTCAGAAAGCTGTACGATTCTCAAAAAGCCAGAAAACTTATGGAGTCATTAAACTCATAAAAACGCAGATTTATTATGATTAAGATACTTTTCGTCTGCCACGGCAGGACGAACGACTACTGTTCTGTGGTTGAATTATCGGGGCAAAATGGGGCAAATAAAGGCTTTTGCTGTGCCAGAGCACTACGGTCGGACTACGACTGACGGAAGCAAAAGTAGTAAATGTAGTAGTCAAAAACAGTCGAGTAGTTTCATTTGAACACCCTTTAACGATTTCAAGCAGTTATCGTTATAAGGTAAACATAAGAGCAAAAGCAGATAAAACTTGATATTTGGGAGTTTTTGAGTGATATATGTAACGACTCTTTATGGTCAAATATAGGTAATTGCGAAACTCAAAACAAATTAACTGAAAATTAGAAGAAAGGGCAGAAAACAAGGCTGGATTTGGATTGGAGACAGAAAAATAAAATGACAGATATTTGAAAATGGTTTAAAAATGTTGTGACTTAATGCAAAAAGCAATGTGGTACTGAAAAATGGGCGCACTGATAGAGGGAGAGCCAGAAAGTGATCTTTTTAGTTTCCTACAAGTGGTAAGCCCTATGCGATCAGGGGTTTCAGGCTTCGTATATATTGGTGTTTGTGTATTTTATCAGCAGTCAGAACTGTGACCAGCTGGGTGATCCCCGCCAAAAGCAGATCCGCATGGAGTGTCTTTTCATTCCGGGTTTTACGCCCCGCAACACAGAAGCTGTCTTTGAAATGGTTAATGGCTTTTTCTACATTTACGCGAATCTTATAAGTAGAAATCCAGTCTTCTGTCCCACGGGCAGTACCGGGATAGGCACGAAGATCCTTTTCTGGATAAATATAGAACATCCGCCCGCAGGA
>Ga0137306_100147_pt1 | contig 114035 bp, 96 predicted proteins | sample Inofroosms_March_FD_97187 | JGI IMG/M metagenome (GOLD analysis project Ga0137306, IMG submission 97187) | Mouse cecal microbial communities from Vienna, Austria - N-Acetylneuraminic and N-Acetylglucosamine D2O microcosms_March | ecosystem: Host-associated > Mammals > Digestive system > Large... | reverse complement strand
CAGAGCAGGCTCATTTACAAATAATGCAGGCGGAAGCAACGTAGACTTCGGTCACTGGAATGCAGCCGTCAATTTTTCGTGGAATCCCGGAACAAGCTATTTCAGAATAGACGGAGATACTCCTACCGGTACCGAGATGATTGTTTACAGTGAGATGTCAAACTCAACTTATCATATCTCATACAAATATATGGGCTACAATACGTTTTTCACCTGGGCAAACGCCGGTTACAATTACGGCAGTCTTTCCGAAACTCATTCTTACGGTACTATGGCTTCCGCCGTAGGTAAGTTGCCGACTGTTTTGATTATACTATAAATTTTTATTTATTGCAATTATTTTGAAAAAGTGTTAAAATAAAAGAAATGAAAATCGAGATAAGCGAAAAACTTTATAATTTAGCCGAAAAATGCGCTTTCCCTCTGTATATCGTCGGGGGGTACGTCCGCGACGCGCTTGCTGATCTTTTTACGCCGTCGCACGATATAGATATCTGCGCACCCGTAAGCGCGGAAGAGTTCTGCAATACCGCAAAGAGCTGCGGTGCGGTTATCGACGCGACGTATAAGAATACGGGCACTGTTAAGCTCGGCTTCGGAGAAGAGAAATACGAATTTACTTCTTTCCGTTCCGACGAGTATGTAAGGGGAGTGCATACGCCCGTAAAGACTTTTTTCACCGACGATATCCGCCTTGACGCAAAGCGCCGTGATTTTAAATGCAATGCGGTTTACTACGATATAGCCAAGGGCGAAATATGCGACCCTCTCGGCGGAGCGGAGGATATAAAAAACAAATCCGTTTCAACCGTCGCGGACGCGGACAAAGTTTTCGGCGAGGACGGACTGCGCCTTATGCGCCTTGCGCGGCAGTCGGCGCAGACGGGGTTTACCCCGACGAAAGAATGTATTTCGGGAGCAAAGGCGAACGCAAGTCTAATTGCGGACATTTCTGCCGAAAGGGTGTATGCCGAGCTTGACGCTATTCTGCACGCCGATAAAAAATACGGCGTCGCGGGCGCGCAGTACAGGGGTTTGAAAATTCTGGACGAAATAGGCGTTCTGGACGTAATCCTGCCCGAACTCACTCTGGGCAGAGGTATGATGCAGAACCAAGCTTACCACAGCTACGACGTTTTAGAACATTCTTTAAGGGCGGTTTTGTACGCCGACGGTGCGGTGCGTCTTTGCGCTCTTTTGCACGATATCGGCAAGCCGCGCCGTTATGCGGACAGCGGAAATTATCACGGGCACGAAAAGGAGGGCGCAAGGATAGCAAGGCAGGTTTGCACGCGGTTGAAAGTTCCCAAAAAAATCGCGGAGGAGGCGGAAACGCTGACGTACCTTCATATGTACGACGTGGACTTGCAGACGCGCGCAAACAGAATAAAAAAGTTTATCGTCGATAACTTAAAAAATTTCGATAAGCTTCTGATGATAAAGCAGGCGGACTTTTCCGCCTGCAAGGACGATACTTCCGAGGCGCCGTGCGTTACAAAATGGAAGAAAATATACGGCGATATGAAAAACGGTGGCGCGCCTTTCACGCTTTCACAGCTGAAAATAAACGGCAGCGATTTAATTGAGTCGGGCGTGCCTCCCGAAAAAATCGGGGCGATACTGAAAAGCTTTTTGTACGATTGCGTTATAGATACGCGCCTCAACGACAAAAAAACTCTTATAAGGCGCGCGCAGAAGCTCAAATTCGATTGACAATTCAATAAATTTAATGTAATATTTTATTACCTTGCATACCGAAAGTGGTATGCCGATTAAGTCCGGGAGGTGAATATTTATGAAAACTTACGAAATGCTTTACATTTTGGACGCGGCAGTTTCCGACGAGGGAAAAGAAGCGTTTGAAAAGAAGTTCGCGTCAATCGTTGAAGCAGCGAACGGTAAGGTCGTTTCCGCAGACAAGTGGGGCGTTAAAAAGCTGGCTTATCCTATCAACTATAAGCACGACGGCTATTACGTTTTAATGACTTTCGAAGCGGAAAGTTCGGCGGTAAAAGAGCTTGACAGAGTTGCAGGCCTTTCTTCCGAAGTTTTAAGAAGAGTAATTACGGTAAAACAATAAGGTACAGAGGATGAATAAAGTATTTTTAATCGGAAATTTGACCCGTGATCCGGAACTTACGGAAACAAATACGGGCGTGGCTCTCTGCCGTTTCTCGATAGCTGTAAACAGAAATTACGGCTCGGCGGACGGTGAGAGAAAAACCGACTTTTTCAACGTAGTGGCTTGGCGCGGTCTCGGCGAAACCGTTTCGCGCTATGCAAAGAAGGGCAACAAAGTTGCCGTAAGCGGTTCGATAGAACTGAGAAACTACGAGGACAGTCAGGGCGTTAAGCGTACGGGCGTCGATATCGTGGCGCAGGACGTTGAATTTCTTTCGCCCAAGGGATCCGGCGACAGCTTTGCCGACGCTTCGGCTCCTGCTTCCGACAGGAAGAGGGCAAGTTTGCAGGCGTTCGACGACGACAGCGATATCCCTTTCTGATTTTGAAAACGTTCTTACTGCAATACGGCGATAAGCTTGCGAGCGACCGTTTTTGAAATCTCAATTATTAAACAGTGAGGTCTTAAAAAGATTATGGAAGAAAATAAAACCGCAGCTCCCAAAAAGAGCTATAAGAGAATGCCCCGTAGAAGAGTTTGCGCATTCTGTCAGGAAAAGGTAACCGAAATCGACTACAAGGATATCAGCCGTTTGAAAAAATTCGTAGCCGAGAGCGGAAAGATTATGCCCCGCAGAATGACGGGAACTTGCGCAAAACATCAGCGCGAGCTTTCCACCGCAATCAAACGCGCAAGGGTTTCGGCTTTGCTTCCCTTCAAAGCAGAGTAAATATTAAGCTTTAAAAGGCGTTGTAATTGAAAAATTACAACGCTTTTTTTTAATACTTAAAATAATTGATATAAAGATAAATCAAGTTTTTTAGCTATCGAGTACAATGACTCGATAAACACGTTTTTGCCTTGTATAATTCTGTAATAAGTGGAAGTATGTATATTGCGTTTTTTGCTGCCGTCCTATTCTTAACCTGAAAAAAATATTTATTGCAATCGGGAAAAGCTTGTGATATAATAAACTCAACGGCGGTGAATTGATATGTTTACGTTTTTATGCGTTGTATACCTTATTTGCGAAATAATAATGGTTATCTATCTTTTAAACAAAATAAGAAAGTGCAAGCAGATATCCTTGAAAGATACGGCTATCTATCCGTTTCTGATGCTTGTCGGCTTGTTCGTTATGTGCACTGCGCATACGAAATATTTCGAATATGCAAACTGGTTAGAAAACGTGACGTACGCATTCTCGCAGATTTTCGATATAGTAAAACTTTCGGTAGACACGTCGCTTGCATCGATTCTGTATGAAAAAGACGCGTTTATGCTTACCGTCTATTTAATGCTTTACGCGGTTTCGGCGCTTGCGCTGTTCAGCCTGTCGCTGTCGCTCGTCAAGACTATCGTCAAAAACGCCGTAAGGATAAAATTTTTCAAAAAAGAAATAAACTATATTTTCGGTCTGAACGGGGACGCGGAGATTTATATCCGCAACCTTACCAAACAGCAACGTAAATTCACCTGCGTCGTTTTAAAGCAGAGCGAGTTGAAAAATTACAGCAAGGAGAAGCTGTTTCTGGACGAAAACGGAATAAAATATTTCGTACTGCCCTACGACGGCGATAAAAGTTTCAATAAAACGCTGTCAAGGCTTACGCGCTCGAAAAATAAAAAATACTGCATAATCACTTTTTTCGACGCCGACTGCGAAATTTACGATTTCGTCACCCGTGCGCAGAACTTTTTGCGCGTGAACGGACTTTACGGCAAGAACGTGCAGTTCATCATATCGGCTTCGGGCGATAAAACGCAGTTCGTCAGGGAACTTATCAAGGGCAATCCCGACGGAATAACCGTTGAAAACGCCAAGGGTAAAGCTGTGAAATTGCAGGACGAGAGCAGGGGCAATATCGTCGTTTTCGACAAGTACGAGATAAAGGCTTTCGATTTCATTTTAAATCACAATTTAGCGAAATATTTCCCCGAATCTTTGCTCAACGGCAACTGCACCGTTTCGGACTGCGATATCAATTTATACGTTTTAGGTCTGGGCAAAGTCAATCAGGCAATCTTAAAGGATATCCTTGTGGAAACGCAGTTCGTCACCGTCAGGGACAAAAAACTTACGCCGCTGAGGCTGAACGTATTCGTCTACGACAAGGGTAAAAAACTCGAAAGTCTGCCCCTTTCGTACGGGCTTCTGAAATACACGCCCGAGGACTATAAAAAAGAGAACTACTTCGACCTGCCCGAAAGCTATTCCGCCCACGTCAATTACCGCTACGGCACGAATACGGGCGAAGCAAAGTTCATAAACCGTATTTACGACGAAATAAAAGAGCGCGGAAAAGTCAAACCGCAGGTAAACTATTTCTTGGTTTCGCTTGACAGCGACTGCAAAAATTCGCTGGTTGCAAAACGGCTGAAAGACAGCCTCTGCGTGCTCGGCGAAAACTGTTTCAGCACTTTCTTTATAAGGTGCCGTCACGGCTTGCATCTGCCCGAAAGCAACGGCGGATTTATCTATTTCGGAAGCGAAAGCAGTATTCTCACTTATGAAAACGTGGTTGCCGACGCCGTGTTCAGAGGCGCGAAAACAGAGAGCTGTATATATCAGGGCAGTCCCGTTACCGAAGAGAATATTACCAAGGAGTGGTGCACGCTGTCGCAGATAAAACAGCAGTCGAATCTGTATTCGGTTGCAAGCCTTCCGTTCAAGTTTTCGCTGTTAAGGTTTAAAGAGGGCGCAAGCGAAGAAGAATTTTTTGCGCGCTACGATCCCGAAAACGACAGAAACAACTACGTGTATTCCGATAAACTTGCGTCCGCAGGCGGAAAGTTTTCGGCGCGCGACGTTCTGGCTTTTTCCGAGCACGAGCGTTGGAACGCGTTTGAGCTTAGCGTCGGCGCAATGCCGATGAAGATAAAAAATTCGCTTAAAAAGGACGGCGAGGGCAAAGCGGTATTTTCCAACAAGTCGGAAAACGAAATTTACCACCTCTGCATTACCACGGCGCACGGACTTAACGAATACTACGATTACGTTACGAAAATCAACAAAGATTACGGTTTAAACGAAACCGCGGACGTAATAAAATACGACTACGATCTGATGGACAACGTTTTAAAATATATGCGCAGTCTTAAAAACACGCGGACGGACGGTAAAAAATAAACGGGAGAGCAAGCTTTTTTTGTCGTTTATTATTCGGATACATAATAAATACAGGGTAAATTCAGCAGTATGAAAGATATAGAAAAAAACGTAAAAAATCTTTTGAACAGCCTGCCCGAAGCTAACCCTTTCGGCGAAAAAATAACGTTGGTCGGAGCGGTGAAAACACAGACGCCGGAGGATATCGACGCTGCGGTAAAGGCAGGGATACGCTGTATAGGCGACAACCGCGTGCAGGAATTCCGCGACAAGTACGAACTGATTTCACAGCCCTGCGAACGGCATTTTATAGGACGGTTGCAGACTAATAAAATAAAGTATCTTATCGGCAAAATCGATCTGTACCATTCGGTTGACAGATTTGACCTTGCTGACGAGCTGTCGCGCCGAAGCGAAAGAGCAGGGGTGAGCTCGAATATCCTCCTGCAGGTGAATATCGGCAGAGAGCAGAGCAAGGGCGGTTTCGATATCGATGAAATCGAAGGCGTTTACGAAAAAGTAAGCAAGCTTTGCAGCCTTAAAGTAAAGGGGCTTATGGCAATGCTTCCCGAAAGCGAGGATAAAGAACTGCTGTGTTCCCTCGCGCATATGATGCGCACCGCATACGACAGGCTGAAAAGTGCGGATAAAGACATATGCACGCTGTCGATGGGTATGAGCGGTGATTATGAGCTGTGTATCGGGCAGGGCAGTAATATGATACGGCTCGGCACGGCGATTTTCGGCAACCGCAATTACAACGTTTGATAAAGTCTTCCCTTTGGGGAAGACTTTATTTATAAAACATAAAAAATTCGTTTATATTTAATAAAATCTTAACAAAGCCGTAGTATAATCCGATAAGTACAGGAGAAATAAATATGATAAAAATTCTCGTTGCCGAGGACGATAAGAATCTCAATTTATCGGTGTGCAGGCATCTGTCGTCGCACGGCTATTTTGTAAAGGGCTGTTCCGACGCCGTTCAGGCGCTCGGTCTGCTGGCTGCGGAAAAGTACGATCTGATAATTTCGGATATAATGATGCCGAAAACCGACGGCTTCACTCTTGCGAAAATAATCCGTAAAAACGATAAAAATATTCCCATTCTGTTTATGAGCGCGAGGGGCGATTTTTCCGCAAAAGAGAGAGGTTACAGACTGGGCATAGACGAGTATATGACAAAGCCCGTTGATTTAGACGAATTGCTTTTAAGGATAACCGCGCTTCTTCGCCGTGCGCAGATAGCCGAAAGTAAAAAGCTTTCCGTCGGCAATCTCGTGCTCGACGAGGACGCTGTCAGCGCGGAGGTGGACGGCGTCCCCGTCGTTTTGACTCTGCGCGAGTTTCAGATTATTTACAAACTTTTGTCGTACCCGAACAGGACGTTCACGCGCGGCCAGCTTTTAGACGAATTCAGCGGATACGAAAGCGAAAGCGGACTTCGTTCTGTCGACGTCCACGTCACGAATTTAAGACAGAAATTTTCCGCCTGCACGGGTTTTAAAATCGACACCGTGCGCGGCCTGGGATACAAGGCGGTGCTGTTGTGAAGAGGAAAAAGGACGAACGCGTAAACGCCAAACGGTTCGGTTTTATGTTTTTTTGCATAATCTTTGCCGTGTTTATCGCAATTTCGCTCGCGTTTCTGGGCATATATCTGTCCGCGCCGAAGGGCGACGCAATGCTCAGACTGTATCTCGTGGCGGCGCTTGCGTCGTTCATAGGCGTAATGAGCGGAATTTCGATAGCTCTGTTGAATATAAATTACAGGCATTCGGTTATAGAACCTCTGGAAAAGCTTTCGGAGGCGGCGAAGCAGGTAGCCGAAGGCGATTTTTCGGTCAGACTTCCTTCGCTCAGAAAGGACGGGAAAAAGGACGCGTTCGTGTTACTGTTTGAAGATTTCAATACTATGGTTTCCGAACTCGACAGCGTGCAGATGCTGAAAAGCGACTTCGTTGCAAACGTCTCGCACGAGATAAAAACTCCGCTTTCGGTGATTGCGAATTATTCCTCTATGCTGCAAAGCGACGGTATCACCGCGGCGGAGAAAAATGAGTATTCCGCAAAAATCGCCGAAGAGACGAAACGGCTGTCCTGCCTCGTCACCGATATTCTGCAACTGAGCAGGCTTGAAAATCAGAAGATTGTCGTCTCGCCCGAAAGGTATAATTTAAGCGAACAGATCTGCCGGTGCATAATAGGCTTTGAAAAGATATGGGAGGAGCGGAATATAGAGATAGTCACTGACTTAGACAGCGGACTGTATCTTAATTCCGACGAAAATCTTTTGGATATAGTATGGAACAATCTCTTATCGAACGCGCTCAAATTCACGCCCTACGGGGGAGAGGTCAAAGTTACCGCAAAAGAGAGGGACGGATATGCGGTGATAACCGTCGCCGACAGCGGATGCGGAATGAGCGAAAACGATTTAAGGCACATTTTCGAAAAGTTTTATCAGGCGGACACCTCGCACAAAACGTCCGGCAACGGGCTGGGGCTTGCGCTGACGCTTGAAATTATCCGCCTTGTCAAAGGCAGGATAAGGGCGGAGAGCGTTATAGATAAAGGTTCGCGCTTTACAGTGACGCTCGGCATAGACTGACATACCGCGCAGACTTTGAGTCTGCGCGGTATTTTTATATCTTCGGTTTACGGCTCGAATGTTAAGTTAATAACATAAACATAAAATTACCTTAATAATTGCTTAACAAAAAAGGCGTATTATTGCGTTACAGACGATAAAAGGAGATATTTTATGACAGTAACAGTCGTATGCGACGTTTTGGGGGAAGAAAACAACGGCACTTCCGTGGCGTCGTACAACCTCATACGCTATTTGAAAAAACAGGGTCACACGGTGCGCGTTCTCTGCGCCGACCAAAGCAAGTCGGGCGAGGAAAACTTTTTCGTCGTGCCGAACCGCAGTTTCGGGAAATTTATCGATTCGATAGTAAGGCGCGTCGGTGTTTCGCTTGCAAAGCCCGATAAGGCAATTATCGAAAGAGCATTGAACGGCTGCGACCACGTTCACGTTATGATGCCGCTGTTTCTGGGCACGGCGGCGGTGGAGATTGCGCGTGAGCGCGATATCTCTATAACCGCAGGTTTCCATATGCAGGCGGAAAATTTTACCGCGCACATCAAATTGAGCAAAGTCGGATTTGTCAATAACTTGGTTTACAGATATATTTACAAACGCGTTTACCGCTATGCGGACGGCATACATTATCCGACGGAATTTATAAAGGACGTATTCGAAAGCCGTATCGGCGTGAGCACTGACGGCTACGTCATTTCAAACGGAGTCAATTCCTGCGTAAAGAGACGGAAAACGGAAAAGCCCGAAGAGTTCAAAGACAAAATCGTAATTTTAAGCACGGGCAGGTATTCAGGCGAAAAATCGCAGGATACGCTGATTAAAGCCGTAAAGCGTTCAAAGCACAGGGACGCAATTCAGCTTATTTTCGCAGGACAGGGCACAAAGGAAAAGCAGTATAAACGCCTCTCGAAATCCCTTCCGGTAAAGCCCGTATTTAAACTTTTTGAACGAAGCGAGATAAATAACGTACTGAATTACTGCGATTTATACGTTCACCCTGCCGTCGCCGAGTTAGAGGGGATAGCCTGCCTTGAAAGTATCGCGTGCGGAAAGCTGACGATAGTTTCCGATTCGGAAAAAAGCGCGACGAAAAACTTCGCAATAGACGGCAAGTGCATATTCAGGCGCAGAAGCGCGAAAGATCTTGCGCGCGTCATCGACTACTGGATAGACCGCCCGACAGAGCGCGCCGAATACGAAGAGAAATATTTCAACAGCGCGGTTGCGTTTGACAGCGATGAGTGTATGCGGAAAATGGAAGAGATGATAAAAACGGCTAACGCGGGTCACTCTTTCAAATATTCGGCTTTCAGGGCGGAAGCCGAAGCTTACGCGGAAAACGCGCATACGGTTGCGTACTCGTTCCGCGAATAACCGAGGATGAAATTATGGAAATACTTTACTGGTTTTTGCTGATTTCGGGCGGATTTCTGCTCGGCAGTATAATGTTCTGCGAGCTTATCCCGAAAATCGTTTTAAAAAAGGACATATATAAAATCAGCGTCGACAACAACCCCGGCGCATTCAACGCGATTAAACACTGCGGAAAAAAGATAGGTATACCGTGTCTTATTCTGGACGTATCGAAGGGCTTTATCCCCGTGCTGTTGGCAAGCCTTTTTATGAATACGGAAAGCATAGCGTTTTCTTTCGTCATAGTCGCGCCTGCTCTCGGTCACGCAATCGGACTTTTCAACCGCTTTCACGGCGGTAAGTGCATTGCCGTGTCGTTCGGAATAACGCTCGGGCTTATTCCCGTCAGCTGGATAAGCTTCGTTATTCTGGCTTCGCTGTATATTGTCTTTTCTGCGTTTATTAAAATCAACCCTGCAAGCAAGCGGAGCGTCGTAGTCTATGCGCTGTTCTTCGTAATAAACTGCACGGTGCTGGGCGCGACGGGCTGTTTCTTTACGGCAATCGGATGCGGAATGCTTTCGCTTCTGCCCATAGTCAAATTCCTCTTTTCGAAAAACGGTATGGTTGAAAACACTTTCGACTGCGAACTTTCGGACGGGTGCGAAGAAAACAAGTAAAAAAAACCGAACGCTTCTGCGTTCGGTTTTTTTATTAAAAATTACCGCCGTTCCAGCCCCAGTCGGAAAAACCGCCGTAGGTGATATAGACGTCGCTTCCCGAAACCGAAAACCGCCCGTTCAATATTCCGCATATCTTTGCGGTCATTTTTTCCGCGTCGGAGGGTGAAACCTTTCCGAACACGCTCACCGAAACGAAAGCCCCGTTTTCAAGCTTTTTTCCTGCAAAGTACAAATCGTACCCGTCGGCAATTCCGACCATAAGATAGCTTTCGCTCTTGTGCATAATCGCTACGGCTCCGCCCAGATCGCTTTTCAGCTGTTCTTTTTCCTCGTCTGTGATTTTCTTTGAAAGTTTAACGTCGATAAACGGCATATTCCGCCCTCCTTTTTTATAATTTAAGTTATCGAATTTTTTCAGATAGATTATTTCGTACGGATCGTCGGCAACGAACACCGTCTTTTGCTTTATGCGGTTTTCAAGCTCGTTTTTTGCGATATGCCTGTCGTGCCCGACTATCGGGTTTAAATCCCGTTCTTCGGCGAATCTTATTACCATATTGTAATTATAACGCCTTTGCTCAGTAAAATCAACCCTGCACGGCTGTATTTTTTTACGCCCGTAAACGATTGTGTTTATTTTTTTCATTTTTTGCGAAATTGCTTCAAAACTGTTGACATCTTTCGAAAATATGATATAATAATTTTCGAAACTTGATTTTCGTTTTTCGCAGACGGAAAAGTTTATTATTTGGAATAATAAAGGACGCAGTCTTCGACTGCGTCCGAGCAATGCTTTAATGATAAATAAAAATGAATGGAAGGAGAAAAAAATGAAAAAGACGTTACTTGCAATACTCGGCGTTTTGCTCTCGTTCGTGTTCGTTTTGTCGGCGTGCGGCGGAAACGGCAAACCCGACGGCGGCGACAAAGAGTATGAGCTGCCGCTGGAGGACGGATACAGACAGGTTACTATCTACTATAACCGTGCGGAAGGCTACGACGACTGCGATATATATTTGTGGTACGGCACCGTCACAGGCAGAGGCTACGCCCTGCACGGGTGCGAATACGGCGGAAAGGTCGTTCTGAACGTGCCCGAGAATATCGAAGAAGTCGGCTTCATTATAAGAACCAACTGCACACCCGGCAGTGATTCGTGGGACGGCGTCAATAAGGACGGCACCGATTCCGACAGAAAAATCGCGCTGACGGGCGAGCGCACGGTAATCTATACCAAGGCAGGCGACCCTAACAGCTATACGAGCGACGACGGAGGTAAAACTCTGACAGTGATAAAATTCTTATCTATGGCGGATATGCAGGACGCGACGCATATCAAAGTCACGCTTTCCGACGGCTCCGCCGTGACGAAAGACAAAGTTAAAGTGGAGACCGCGGACGGAACGGCAGTTTCGGTTACCGCCGTCAACGGCAACGTTTTAACGCTTGCAAGTCCGCTCAACCTTGCGGTGGCTTACACCGTTACGGTGGAGGGGCTCGAACCCAAACCCGTAGTTCCTATGACGTATTTCGACAGCAAGGCTTTTGCAAGCGAATACACCTATGACGGCGAACTCGGCGCAATCTATTCTGCCGAAAAGACGACTTTCAGGCTCTGGGCGCCTACGGCTTCGTCGGTAAAACTCAATCTCTATGATAAGGGCAACGGCGGAACGGCTTCCGATCAGAAGCCTCTGGAAAGAGGCGCAAAGGGCGTATGGCAGTGCGTTGTCAACGGCGACCTTGACGGAAAATATTACACCTACACAGTCAAAACTTCCGTAGGCGAAAACGAAGTGGTAGACCCTTACGCGCGTTCGGCAGGGCTCAACGGACAGAGGGGAATGGTCCTCGACCTCGACAAGACCGACCCCGACGGATGGAGCAATACCCCGTTTGATTCGGGACTTGAAAACTACACGGATGCCGAAATATGGGAAGTTCATATCAGAGATTTCTCGAACAGGATAACCCCGTCGAGATACAAGGGCAAGTACCTTGCGTTTACCGAAACGGGACTCAAAATGAACGGCGTGCCCGTCGGCGTGGACTATCTTAAAAACTTAGGAATAACCTACGTTCACCTTCTGCCCTCGTTCGACTATGCTTCGGTAGACGAGAGCAAAGACGGACAATTCAACTGGGGCTATGACCCTCTCAACTACAACGTACCCGAGGGAAGCTATTCAACCGACGCTTCCGACGGCTACAAGAGGGTGAACGAGTACAAGCGGATGGTAAAAGCTCTGCACGACAACGGTATCGGCGTTGTAATGGACGTAGTTTACAACCACACTTATTCCGCCGATTCGAATTTCCAGAAAATCGTACCTTATTACTATTACAGATTCAACGAAAACGGCACTTTCTCGAACGGTTCGGGCTGCGGTAACGAAACGGCTTCCGACCGCTCGATGATGAGAAAATTCATAGTCGAGTCGGTTGCGTACTGGCAGAGTGAATACAATCTCGACGGCTTCCGTTTCGATTTGATGGCTTTGCACGATTTGAAGACGTTGCAGGAAGTGGAAAAGCAGGTTCACACCGTCAACCCTAAGGCGCTTATTTACGGCGAGGGCTGGACGGGCGGAACGTCAACGCTTCCGGCAGACGAGCAGGCAACGCTTAAAAACCTTATTGCGCTCAACAACGAAACTTCCACACGCGGAACGAACGGCATTGCAATGTTCAACGACGTTATCCGCGACGGCGTAAAGGGTTCTGTGTTCAGTATCGACGACACGGGCTTTGCTACGGGCGCGAAGAAGGGTAATATCAACAAAATTCTCTTCGGTATGGCAGGCGGATGTTACGTCCCCGGCGGCGGTGTAAACGACGGCGGTTGGTACGCAGGCAGTCCCACGCAGGTTATAAACTACGTTTCCGCGCACGACAACAACACGCTTTACGACAGAATTTGCCACGTTTACGGCGAAGGAAGCGACACACTCAACAAACGCCTTGCAATGAACAGACTTTCGGCGGCTATAGTTCAGACGTCGCTGGGTATTCCGTTTATGCAGGCGGGCGAAGAGATGCTCCGCCAGAAAAAGAACGACGACGGAACTTATAACGAAAACAGCTACAATTCGTCCGACAAAGTCAACAATATCGACTGGTCGCTCCTTTCGGAGAACAGCGAACAGTACAAGATGATGCAGTACTACAAGGGACTTATCGAATTCCGCAAATCGAGCCCTGCGCTCCGTATGAGAAATGCAGGCGGAAAGGGCCCCGTACCTCAGGCGGTAGTTCTGGACGAAGCTTCGAAAAACAACGGCGCGTTTATCGCCGTGACGATAGCCGACAGAGCTACGGGTGAAAAACTTCTCGTCATCTACAACGGCAACGAAACCGCAGTCGATTACACCCTTCCCGACGGAAGCTGGAATCTGCATATCGACGGCACGCGCGCAGGCTCGGCAGTTTTACAGGGCGGCGTTACGGGCAAGCAGAGCATTGCGCCTTTGAGCTGTTACGTTTACAGGCTTGCGGTATAATACAGGAACTTCTGCCCTTTAAGGGCTGTGTTTAAAACAAAAAAATTTTTGGAGGAAAAAAATGAAGATCAAAAAATTAGCAGCACTCGCACTGTCGTGTGCAATGGTCGTTGCAGGCGGCGCAATGTTTGCCGCTTGCGGAGACGAAAAAGACCCCGATACTGACAACACGGGTTTTGTAGAAGATACAAGAACGTGGTTTGCCGTAGGCAAAGACAGTAAAGGCACTTTGAAAGATCAGGGTTGGGATCAGAACAACTCGAAGTATGCGTTCGTTAAGGACACCACGGTAACGAACGAGAACGTATTCACGCTCTCGCTTGACATCTATGCAGGCAACGTAAGTACGGGACTTGCATTTAAGTTCCTTTACAAGGAAACTCCCGACGAGAAAAACGTTCCCTGGACGCGTCAGGTAGGTATGCAGCACCTCGCAGGCAAGGAAGGCACCGACGCAGACACCGTTCTCAAAATGGACGGCGAAACAGTTTTCTGGACGGAAGCAGAAAACGGTTCCTACAACAACATTGCACTTGCAAAGGGGCAGGAGGGAAGATATAAATTCACGCTTAAAACCGAATCGAACACGGATATGAACCCCGTTATTTCGGTTGAAAAAGAATCTTCAATTGCCGTAAATTACGATATGTACGTTATCGGCGATATAAATAACTTCGGCGTAACAAAATTGGAAATGACCGAAAATATCGTAGAAGGCTCGGCAACTACCTGGGTTTGCAAACTCAAAGTTACGGCTAACGACCTCTACCGCGATGCGGAGGGCGCAATAGCTTCTAACAACGACGGCGAAGCGGCAGGGCAGTATGCGGCTGTTTGTATTCTCAACGAGCGCGACGGCAAAATGTTCGTACCCGAAGCAGGCGAAGGCGTCATCCTCAAGAAAGTAAAGAACTTTGCAGGCAACAAGGAATATGACTGCGTTCTTTTGGAGGAAGGCACTTATACCGTAACGTTTACCGAAGTAAAGACCGACACAGAAGTCGGCGGATCTGTAACCGTTGCCGCAAGCGCTTTCGAAATGTATCTTATCGGTACGATAAACAATTGGAATGAAGAAACGGCGTGCACGCCCGAATATGCTATGACCGAACAGGCAGACGGAAGCTGGACGGCAACACTCACCGTTACCAAGGACGAAATGATTAAAACCTTTAATAAGAAAGGTTTACCCAACGAGAAGTATTCCGCAGGCAGCGACGTTACTCTTACGGCAGGCACCTGGGGAGTTAAGTACGATCCCGAAACCAACACGTTCCAGGTCGAGAAATTCGAATATTATGCAGTCGGTACTTTCACCGGAACGAATTTCAATATCGTCAAAGACCTTACGCCGATGCTTGTAGCGGGCGAAGATACTAATATCGTTACGGGTACGCTTAACGTTGTCAGTGCGCTTGCTGAGTTCGGTTGGGTAGCAGAGCAGGGTCCCGAAGGTTCGGTATTTGCTATTCAGGTTGTATACGGCACCGAATTATTAGGTAAAGACGCACAGCGGTGGGTCGGCGGTGGCAATACCTTCATTACAGCTGAGGGCGAGCATACTATTACGTTTGTAATCGACACAAGAACTACTACCGTTACCAAAAATGCGTAACTAAAAGCATAAAAGCTTGAATAAGCGCGCACCGCAGGTTTTGCCTGCGGTGCGTTTACGTTATTATTTTCCGTAAAAAAAGTTCTCCGTTTCTGAGCGGAGAACTTTAAATTTATTTAAATTACTGTTTTGCGTCGGCGACGGTTCCGCGCTCAACAAGCTTGCAGTTTATCATTATATTCTGCGCCTGCCTGCCGTCGAGCATATCCTTTATCTGCATAAACGCCGCCTGACCCAATTTATCGAATTTCTGCTTCATAGTAGTCAGATTGTAAGAGGTGAATTTAAGAAGGCTTAAATCGTCGAAGCCGATTACCGAAACGTCGTCGGGTACGCTCTTTCCGCAGGAGCCGAGTCCGTCGATAAGCCCCATTGCCATAATATCGGAACAGCTTATAATCGCGGTGACGTCGGTTTCGCTGAAATACACTGCCGACTGTTCGCCCGATTCTTTTGTAAAATCGCCGTAATAGATATAATCGTTATTGAAATCTATTCCCACGCGCGCAAGGCCTAAAACGTAACCTGCAAGTCTTTCTGCGGAAACAAGCGACTCTTTTTCGCCCGTGACAAGCCCTATGCGCGTATGTCCGCGCTTGTTTAAGTACTTTACCGCCGAAACGACCGCGCTTGTATTTTCGCTTGAAACCGAGCCTATAAGAGGAGCGTCGGAGAGGTGGTTGTCCAGAAGCACCGCAGGGACGGACAGCGAGCGGAGCTGTTTATATACCCTGCTTTTGAAGTTCATTCCCACGATAAAAACCGCGCTGAAATTGTTCTGTTTCAGAAATTCGTCCAGATCGAAATCGTCGCTCTTGGTTGCAACGTAGTCTATCACCACTTCGAAGTTGTTCGCTATCGCTATATCCGAAAACGCGGTTATGACGTGGTTTAAAATATTGTTGCGCGTGTCGCTGTCTACGCGCTCGTAGAGGGCAAGTATCCGACGCGAGCCGTTCTCTTTCGACTTCAAGCGGTAACCGCTGTTTTCGGCGTATTGCCTTATGCGCTGTTTGGTGTCTTCGGCGATATCTGTAGCGTCGTTCAGAGCTTTCGAAACCGTGCTTATCGACACGTTCAAAGCCTCCGAAATTTCTTTTATCGTCATTTGTTTGCTCCGTTTCCGTTTTAACCGAAAAAGGCTGTGTTTTCCGCTTTCGATTTGCATTTATTATATAATTATGTCGTACGGTTGTCAAGCAATCTCAATTTCCCACAAATGAAAAAACTTTACAAAATTTGAAATATTTTATATAAAATCCTTTGACTTATTCGAAAAATATGATATAATATTTTCGAAAATAATAATTAGTTTTTCGTACGGGGCAGTCGTATGGGTATGCGGTCTAATAACAACAGGAATTACGGAATTTTGATGCCGATTTCGGCACTGCCGTCGGGAGAGGGTATAGGTACGCTCGGCAAGAGCGCGTACGCTTTCGTGGATTATTTAAAAAAAGCAAAGGCGGGCGTGTGGCAGGTGCTTCCGCTCAATCCTACGAATTACGGCGACAGTCCGTATCAGTCGTGTTCGTCGAACGCGCTGAACTATTACTTTATCGATCTTGACTTTCTTGTCAAGGACGGACTTCTGACAAGAAAGGAAGTTAAAGACGCCGACCTTAAAACGGTAGACAGGCGCGTCGATTACGGCAAGCAGTTCAATAATAAAATCGCGCTTTTGAAAAAGGCGTTCAGCCGTTTCGGGGGCGGAACAGAATTCGACAAATTCATAAAGAAGGGCGAATTTTCGGATTTTGCCGTGTTTATGGCTTTAAAATGCAGATTCGGTCACCGCGCCTGGACGGAGTGGGACGAAGAGTACAGGGTCTACGACGAGAAAAAGATAAAGTCGTTTATCAGAAAAAACGCGGACGAAGTTCGCTTCTGGCACTTTACGCAGTACATATTTTCAAAGCAGTGGAAAGCGCTTAAAAGTTACGCCAACGAAAACGGAATTTCGATAATGGGCGATATTCCGCTGTACATTGCATACGACAGCGTGGAAGTATGGAAATACGGCAACGCGCTGTTCCGTATGGACGAAAACAGAAAACCTCTCGGTGTGGCGGGCTGTCCGCCCGACGCGTTCACAGAGGACGGTCAGCTTTGGGGCAATCCCGTCTACGACTGGGAAAAGATGCGCCTTGACGGGTTTTCGTGGTGGAATAAGCGCATTTCGGACTGTTTTGCGCTGTTCGATATTTTAAGAATAGACCACTTCCGCGGTTTCGACAGATATTACGAAGTTGCGCCCGACGCGCTCACCGCAAGGGAAGGGCAGTGGATGGACGGACCCAAGGAAGCGCTGTTTGAAGATAAACTCAATCTCAATATAGTAGCGGAGGATCTGGGAATAATCGACGACGGCGTTCGACGGCTGATGAAAAACGTAGCTTACCCCGGAATGAAAGTCCTCGTGTTCGCGTTCGACGGCTGGCCGTATAACGATCACAAGCCCTCTAACTATAACGAAAATTGCGTCTGCTATACCGGTACGCACGACAATATCCCCTTAAGACAGTATATCGACGATTTAAGCGCGGACGCGCTCGAAGTCTACAAAAGAGATCTGATAGACGAGTGCGGAAAGGCAGGGCTTACGGCAGATCTGACGGACTCGGAAACTATGTGTAAAAGCGTGGTGCGTTTAGCTTTCGCTTCGAGGGCGAAGACGGTGATAATTCCGCTCTGTGACCTTCTGGCGCTCGGCGGAGAGGCGAGAATAAATTTCCCCTCGACAGTGTCCGACAAGAACTGGAGCTGGCGGTTCATAAAGAGCGATTTTTCCGATGAAACGCTGCAGTTTTTGAAAACCGCTGCGAAAGACAGCGGACGCGACTGACATAAAACACTCATTCTCCATAATTTTTTTGTTTTTACCGCAAAAACAAATGCGCGAGCCTGACGGCTTGCGCAATAAAACATTTTAATTGAGCATAATAATACCGACCGGTAATACGGCCGTGTTACTTAAAAAAATCCCGGAGGAAAAAAATGAAAAAACAACTTATTGCACTACTTGCCTGCGGAGCAATTTCGGCAGGCGCAACGCTGGGGCTTACGGGCTGCGGTGGCGGCGACAACACCTTGACCGTATGGGCTCCTCAGACACAGCAGACGCTCGTACAGAAGCTCGTCAACGATTTTCTTACCGAAAATCCCGATTTCGGTCTCGAAGTCAAAGTCGGTATTTGCGGTGAGGACAACGCTTACGCTAATGTCAGCGTCGACCCTCAGGCAAGCGCGGATGTCTACGGCTTTGCAAACGACCAGCTTATGAACCTGAAAGGCTGCGGAGGACTTTCAATGATCCCCGACGGTATGGTCGAAAAAATCAAAGCGACGGACGATCCTCTCGCAGTAGAAGCAGGCAAGATAGGCGACAATTATTACGGCTATCCTTACGCTGCGGACAACGGTTACTTTATGTACTATGACAGCAGTGTAGTTACTGCTGATCAGGCAAAGAATATCAAAGACGTAATCGACGCCTGCAAGAGAAGTCATAAGTACTTCATTATGCAGCTTCAAACGGACGGCGCGTGGTACTTCGGCTCGTTCTTCTACGGCGCAGGCGGAAAGTACGAAACGGAATGGGACGACGCCGAACTCGTCGGCGCGAAGTGCAACTTCAACGAAATGGCAGTGGACGTCAACGGCGTTCCAAGCGATACCTACACTATCGGACAGATAGGCGCAACGGCAGGTATAGACGTAACCCAGAACAAGTCGTCGGCAGGCGGTTTCCTGCACGGCAACGATACTGTAATCGACCAGAGACTCAAAGCAGGGGATCTCGGCGCGGTAATTACGGGAACCTGGAACGCGGCTATAATAGAGGAGGCGCTCGGCGAAAATTACGCAGCTGCACCCTGCCCCAACTACACGAGCCGTCTTGACGGCAGAACGTATCGTATGGCTCCGTTCATCGGCTATAAAATGTACGCCGTAAACAGTTATACAAAACACAACAGAGAAGCTCACCTGCTTGCGCAGTATCTTGCAAGCGAAACGGCTCAGGACCAGAGATTTGACGCTTTGAAAATAGGACCTTCCAACCTCAAAGTTCAGAATTCCGAAAAAGTAAAGGCAAACGTTGCGTTGCAGGCGCTGTTCGCGCAGAAAGATTACGCAGTCGTTCAGGGTCCTCTGCCCGACAACTACTGGTCGGAACTTAAAACCTTTGCGGGCGATATCTGCAACGGTACAATAAACGACGGCAACCTTAACGATAAACTCAGTCAGCTTATCGCAGGGCTTGAAGCGTAAAACCTTATAAAAAAGCGAAGAGAGGGGCAAAGTTTTCTTTGCCCCCGATTCCGATAACAGGAGGTAAATTTTAATGCAGAAAGTATCCGAATTGGATTACCTCAGAATGACGGGCAGACAGAAATTCTGTTACCGCTTCGTTTTATTCTTTCAGAACTTTCCGGTACTGTTTCTGAATTTTTTCAGAGTAAAAATTCCGCAGTGGTTTATAAGGCAGGGGCGTAAAATAGCCGATATCGGTCTTACGATAGGCAGGGCAATGAAGTACGGCGACTGGAAAACGCGCACTTCGTTCGTCGTGTTCGGCTTTTCCCAGCTTGCAAGAAAACAGTGGCTCAGAGGCGTGATGCAACTCGTATTCGAGGTCTTGTTCATTCTCTATATGTCTCTGTTCGGCGCTCAGTATCTGGGGCTTTTGGGAAGTTTAGGCACGGTAGAAACGACGTCAGGTAAAGACGAATACGGCTTCGAAGTCAAGATAGTCGGCGACAACAGCCTTTTGATTCTTCTGTACGGACTTCTTACAATTCTCTTTATTTTAGTTTTTGTGTACGTCTGGTATAAAAATATCAAATCGGCGTACGCTTCGCAGGAAATATGCGAAGCGGGGCAGAAGCTCGAAACGGCTAAACAGGATATGGCGTCGCTCCTTGACAGCCAGTATCACAAAACGCTTTTGGGAATACCTTTGGCAGGGCTTACAATTTTCACGATAATTCCCATAATCTTTATGATTTTCGTTGCGTTCACCAACTACGACGCAGGGCATCAGCCCCCCGAAAAGCTGTTCACCTGGATAGGCTGGGACAACTTCTCGAAAGTCTTCGGCGGTGAAATGGCGAAAGCAAGCAAGTTCGGCTATACGTTTGCAATGCTTCTGATGTGGACGGTGATATGGGCGTTCTTCGCAACATTCTCCAACTACATTCTGGGAATGATAGTTTCGATTATTATCAACAAAAAGGGAATACGCCTTAAAAAGCTGTGGCGAACGGTGCTTGTTATGACGATAGCCGTTCCGCAGTTCGTATCGCTTCTTTTAATGTCGCAGATGCTTGCCGACGGAGGCGCTATCAACAATCTTTTTATAAGTTGGGGCTTGATAGATACGCCTATTAAATTTTTAAGCGACGCAACGATAGCGAAAGTTACGATAATCGTCGTAAATATATGGATAGGTATTCCCTATACTATGCTGATAAGCACGGGTATTCTTATGAACATTCCCGAAGATTTATACGAGTCGGCGAGAATAGACGGCGCGGGGCCTGTAAAGGCGTTCTTCAAAATAACGCTTCCGTATATGCTTCACGTTACGGCGCCCTATCTTATAACCCAGTTTATAGGCAATCTGAACAACTTCAACGTAATATTCCTTCTGACGGGAGGAAATCCCACTTCGTCGGATTTCGCAGGTTCCGCAGGTAAAACCGACCTTCTTATAACCTGGCTCTACAAAATGGTTATGCAGGATAAGGCTTACGGTATGGCGTCGGTCATAAGCATTCTTATGTTCGTTATCACGGCTGTTGTATCGCTTATCGTCTACAACAGATCCGGTTCAGTTAAAAACGAGGAGGAGTTTATGTGATGGCTAAGAAATTACGCAGTAAAAAATCCGTAGAACGCGGTACCAACATTGCAATTTATATCATTTTGACTCTGATAAGCATAATATGGCTGTTTCCTTTCCTGTATCTCGTAATTCAGTCTTTAAGGGGCGAGCAGGGAATTGCAACACCCTATTTCTGGCCCAAGCAGTGGACTTTCGATAACTATATCAAGCTGTTCACCGACAAGTCGATTTTCAACTTCCCCAAGTGGTACGGCACTACGCTTATTATTTCGGTAGTAGTGACTGTGGTGCAGACGGTCTTCGTGCTTGTCACAAGCTACGCTCTGTCAAGACTCCGTTTCAAAATGAGAAAGCCGTTGATGAATTTAATGCTTGTTTTAGGAATGTTCCCCGGCTTTATGTCGATGACGGCAGTGTATTTCCTTCTCAAACTTTTCGGTCTTACGCAGAATTTAGGTTTAGTAGGTCTGGTTTTAGTCTACGTCGCAAGCTCGTGTATGGGCTATTATATCAGCAAGGGCTTTTTCGATACTATTCCCAAATCTCTCGACGAAGCGGCAAGAATTGACGGCGCAAGCAGGCACAAGGTATTTATCAAAATTATTTTACCGCTTGCAAAGCCCATAATCATCTACACCGTACTTACGGCGTTTATGGCGCCCTGGGGAGAGTATATGTTCGCATCTTTAATGGCGTTCGGCGATCAGGACTATTACAACGTTGCAGTCGGACTTAAAGCAATGCTCGACAAGGAAGTCGCGTCTCAGTATTTCACGCGTTTCTGCGCGGCTTCGGTATTGATATCGATTCCTATAACCGCTCTGTTCTTCTGGTTGCAGAAGTACTACGTTCAGGGCGTGACCGGCGGATCGGTAAAGGGGTAAGTTATGAAAAACAAATTTATGAAATTTTCCGCGGTGGCGCTCTGCGCCGCAACCGCCTGCGCGTCTGCTTTTACGTTTACCGCCTGCGGAGGAACGGATTATAATCTTTTGCAGGAAAACATAATAGACGACAATTACGATAATTATTATCAGATTTTCGTCCGTTCGTATTACGATACAGACGGCGACGGAATAGGCGATTTCAACGGCGTTACCGAAAAACTCGACTATATCCGCGATATGGGATATACGGGCATATGGCTTATGCCTATTCACCCGAGTCCGAGCTATCACGGCTACGACGTGACCGACTATTACGCAGTAAATTCCGATTTCGGCACTATGGCGGATTATGAAAATCTTGTAACAAAGGCGCACGAAAAGGGGATAAAAGTAATAATCGACCTCGTCGTGAACCATTCCTCCGATCAGCACCCCTGGTTTAAAGAGGGCGCGGCTTTCCGCAACGGACAGGGCGGAAGCTCAAAGTATTCAAGCTATTACAACTGGTCTTCTACAGAACAGCCTAAGTACTCAAAGATAGGCAACGTCTATTACGAGTCGCAGTTCGATAAGAGTATGCCCGACTTCAATATAGAGGGTACGGCGCTCAGAGAGGAAGTCGGCAACATAATAAAATTCTGGATAGACGACAAAAAAACGGACGGTTTCCGTCTCGACGGCTGTTATTACTATTCGTCCGAAGGCACCGGCAAGAGTGCGGAGTTCTGCGAATTTATCCACGATACCGCGGTAAAATATAACGAAAACGCATATATCGTGGGCGAGTGCTGGGGACCTCCGAGAAGTATTTTAAAATCGACTTTTTATCAAAGCGGTGTGAACAGCTTCTTTGACTTCGAAGTAACGGGCGAAGTTGTCAAAGCCGTAAACAATAATTCGTCGACAAGTATATGGAATTCGATAAATAAAAACTTCGATTCTGCCGACGGCAATATTGCGGCTCCGTTTCTGAGCAATCACGACAACGGCAAGGGCAGAGTAGCCGGTCAGGTCGGGCGCGAAGCCGACAAGATAAAGTTCGCCTACGGACTGCTGTCGATGTTTTCGGGCAATACCTTCACTTACTACGGCGACGAGATAGGTATGACTGCCGTGAATCCGCAAAGCGATCCCGATCTGAGAATAGGAATGCTTTGGGACGATATTGAAAACGTCACGACCCCTCCGTTCGGCGCAAGCGAAAAATCCGAATACCTTTTCGGCAGCGTCAAGTCCCAGCAAAAAGACGAAAGCTCTATACTCAGTTACTACAAGCTCTGCAACAACGCGCGCAACGCGTTCCCTGCGCTTATGCGCGGAGTTCCCGAAAAAATTGATTACGACGACAGAGAAGTTCTTATTATGAAAAAGACGTATCAGGGACAGAGCGTGACGGTCGTCATCAATACGGGGCTCGGCGATAAGAAAGTAAACGGCGTTGAGGGAGCTCTTGCGCAGAGTATCTGCGTAGACGGCAATATCAGCAAAAAGGGTTCGGCATTGAAGATGCCTGCGCGTTCGATTGCGATTTTAACTTAAAAGGGGTAAATTTATGGCAGGATTAAATTTAAAACATATATATAAGGTCTATCCTAACGGAACCAAAGCCGTAAACGATTTCAATATGGAAATCGAGGATAAGGAATTCATAGTATTCGTAGGACCCTCCGGCTGCGGAAAATCCACCACGCTGAGAATGATAGCGGGTTTGGAAGATATCAGCGCAGGCGAGCTTACGATAGGCGATATGATAGTCAACGACGTCGAGCCCAAGGACAGGGATATCGCAATGGTATTCCAGAACTACGCGCTGTATCCGCATATGACGGTCTATGAAAATATCGCGTTCGGTTTAAGGCTGAGAAAAATGCCCAAGGACGAGATACACAGGCGCGTAACCGAAGCGGCGGAAATTTTGGGTATAACGGAGTATTTAAGTAAAAAGCCGAAGGAGATGTCGGGCGGTCAGCGTCAGAGAGTTTCGCTCGGCAGAGCTATCGTGCGTGAACCGAAAGTAATGCTTCTGGACGAACCGCTTTCAAACCTTGACGCCAAGCTGAGAACGCAGATGCGCGCAGAGATAGCCAAACTGCACGCAAAGCTCAACACTACTTTTATCTACGTCACTCACGACCAGATAGAGGCTATGACGATGGGTACGCGCATAGTCGTAATGAAAAACGGCTTCGTACAGCAGATAGACACCCCCAAAAATCTTTACGTCTACCCTGCAAACAAATTCGTCGCAGGCTTTATCGGCACACCGCAGATGAACTTTTTCGAGGGCACGCTCAAAAAGAAGGGCGAGGAAGTGGAGATATGCTTCGACTATTCCGACGCGAAAGTCACCGTTCCTTATTCTATGCTTTACAAGGTGCGCCCTTCGTTCCTCAACGGCGATAAGAAAGTGTATATAGGACTGCGCGCGGAAAACATTTCGCTTAACCGCGACGAGGTCAAAAACAGCAAGACTAAAATCAAAGTCAAAGTTTCGCACAAGGAAGAGCTGGGCAATCAGACGCTCGTCTACGGCGATATAAATATGGACGGCGACGGCTATACCGAGAGCTCGACGAGAATTATAATCGAGGCAGGCAGCGACGTTGAGTTGAAGGCGGGAGATATTCTGGACGCGGCTCTCGATATGAACAAAGTCCATCTTTTCGATAAGGAAACAGAGGACAGCATTCTTCCGAGAATACCCGAATACAACTTCGTCGACTGTTCCGTCAAGGGCGGTTTGCTGACTTTCCTTGAAAACAGTATCCAGCTTCCTCCTGCAATTACCTGCGGTGACGGCAAGTACGAACTTTTAATTCCCTCCGACGCAATTTCGTTCGGCGGAAATATAGAAGTGAACGTCGCCTCTTCCGAAGTTATTAACGGCAAAATTCTCGTTTCGTTCGAAGTCGGCGGGAGAAGAATGTTCGCCGTTTCGGAAGAAGAAATCAAAAAGGGCAAGAAGAAGATTTCCATCGATTTAAAACGCATTTCGTTCTTGAAAGACGGCGAAACGGCAGTTTCGGCAATGCCGGACAAGGTTGTTATGAAGGGCAGACTTATCAAGGAAAAGGTTGTCGAAGAGGTCGAAAAAGACGGCAGGACTAAAAAAGCCAAAGTCGTTAAATTCTTCCTCGGTATCGGCGACGCGAAATTTGCGGCTCCCGATGACACGGCTAAAAAGCTTATTTCCGCAATGGGAGTAAAAAAGGCGTTCACGGAAGAGCTGCGGTATGAGTGCGGTCCTTATGACCTCAAATTCGCGGACAACGGGATTTCGGGCGAAGCCGTCAATACCGCGGATTACGGCAAAGAAAAATTCTCCGAAGTTAAAATCGGCGGAGAAACGGCATATATATATACCGAAGAGGAAAGGGAGGGAGCCGTGCATTTAGTTCCCGATATAGATAAACTTGCCGTCATTATGGCGGAAAAAGATATCAGAATAATTTAAGTTCATTCGGATTTCGTTCATCTTTTTTTCAGTCCGCGCTTTCAAAGCGCGGACTGAATTTTTTTAAACGCCGTTTGACAAGTAAACTGCTTTCCGCTATAATAAAATAAAAAATGCGTATACGCTTTAAACGGAGGATATTAATGGAACAGCTATTGTTGAAAGCCTGCCAGAACGGACAGAAAGGGGTTGTGCTTGCATTCCTGAAAAAAGACGGTCTCAATGTGAATGCCGTTGACGGCGAGGGATATTCCTCTCTCCATTACGCTTGCCTCAAAGGCTATAAGGATATAGTTAAATTGCTTCTGGATAAGGGTGCGGACGTCGGCGCTGTTTCAAACCGCAGCGTAACTCCTTTTCAGCTTGCTTGCGTAAGCGGCAACAAAGAGATTATAAAACTGCTTCTCGACGCGGGTGCGGATATAAACGCTACGGATAAAGTCGGCAAGACCGCGCTTATTTATGCGTTGGAGGCGCGCAAATCCGACGCCGCAAAGTATCTTTTAGAGCTTGGCATCGACGCCGATATCGCGGACAATAACGGTCGCAAAGCCATCGACTACGCTAACGCGTTCGGGCTCGTGCAGATAATAGAGGCTATGTCGTCAACGTCGGAGAACAGAGATTCGAGCGGCAACACTTCGCTTCATCAGGCCTGCTATAACGGCCAGTCGGAAGTTGTTAAAGCTATGCTTGCCAAAAACAAATCGGATATCAACGCCCGTAACGACTTTAAGCGCACTCCGCTGTGCATCGCGTGCGACGAGGACAATTTACTCATAGCCGAGCTGCTTATCGACGCGGGCGCAGACGTGAATTTAAGCGGTCAATACGGTAACACTCCTTTGCACAGCGCATCGTATAACGGCAACGAAAAACTCGTTAAACGCCTGATAGCGTGCGGTGCGAAAATCAATGAGCGCAACGAAAACGGCGAAACCGCGCTTATTATTTCGTCGGCAAAGGGTTACAACTTCATAGCCGCCTTTTTGCTTGAAAAAGGCGCGGACTTCACTTGCGCGGATATTTCGGGTCACACCGCTTTGTACTACGCTACAGAAAAGGGCTTTAACGACATAGTCGAAAAGCTGATAATAGCAGGCGCGGAAAGCTAAAAGGTGACGGGAATGAATATAAACGAATTAAGCGATTTACTCGTTAAATCGGCGGAAGGCAGAAACGGCAAATGCGCAGCCTGGTGGGACGAAGATCCCGAAGGAACGTACAGATATATTTTATTCAGAAAAGAGGAAGTCGCGGAAATCGAAGATTGCGTCGGATCGGCTCAGCCGTCCGTATTATCTGCACACTGCGGAACGAACGGCTTCACTCTCTTTCATCTGCTCGTATGGCATAACTTATACGGTGCAGTCGAGGACGTTCTTAAAAGAAAAGCCGTTGACCCCGATATTACCGACGGCAAAGGCAGGGGGATAACCGCGCTTATGCTTGCGTGCTGCGTCGCTAACTTTAAAATGGCGAAGCTTCTTTTGGAAAACGGTGCAAGCGAAACCGTTACCGACGCGGACGGAAGAGGGTGTTATCACTATCTGACCGGCGTGTGCACTGGGCTTACGCAGTCCTACCGCTGTAAGGAAAAGACGTATAAACAGCGCGGGCTTATAGCGGAAATTTTAACGCAGGGCGTTAACGTTATGGATAACGAAAATAAAACTCCGCTTTTGAAAATGCTCACCTCGCAGGATAGTAATATTTCGTATTCGCTTATAGATGCGTTCATAAAAAAGGGCGCGGACTGCAATTTTATCGACGGCGAAGGTAATACTCTTTTACATATTGCAATAAAGAACAGACACTTCACCTCCGCACTGCGGTTGATTAACGGCGAAACCGTAAACGCCGTAAATAACGCAGGCGAGACTCCGTTGAAGCTTGCAAAGCAATTCTACTGCGAAGGGCTTTGCATCGCGCTCAGGGATAAGGGGGCGGAATGCGACGCCGCGGAGAAGAGGACTGATCTGAAAAAACTTACGACTATGGCTTCAAACGCCTTTGCTTGCGGTAACGAAATCGACGGGTTAGGCATTGCACTGTATCTTGCGGAAAAAATTATAAAATCCGCCGACAGCGACGACGATGACGAAGTCGGTTGTATCGCGGATCTGTTTTTCAATGCGCTCAGCGCAGACGAAAGCTGCTCCGTACTCGACGCCTGCGTTGCGGCGAAGATAAGCTTTATTCAAAAATACACTACGCGCGGTACGGCGTGGTGTTTAAGGGATAAATGTTTTTCAGTCCGTGCAGGACTGAAAGCCGTCGAAAAGCTTTCCTCGCTCGGCGTCGATCTTAACTCGGCGGTCGTCGAGGGCAAGACGCCGGCAAATATAATTGCGGGGCTGAACAAGCCGAATTTTTTCAGCAGCGAAAGGTGTACCTATTTCGAGGACACGGTCGGATATTTCAGTACGGAGAGTATGACCAGGCTCGACAACGACGGAACCTCGGCTATGCACCTTGCGGCGTCACGGGGACACGCGGAAATGCTGAAAGCGATGATAAATGCCGGTGCGGATATAAACGTGACGCAGGACGCGCCGTCGGAGGCAGGCAACACGCCGCTTCATATCGCGTGCCTTAATCGCAAAGTCGAATGTGTAAAGGCTCTCGTTGAAAACGGTGCGGACGAAAGCGTTTGCAACGTCAAGGGCGAAACCGCCGCCCATACGCTCTTTTCTAAATTATCAAAACGTTGCTCCGGCTTGAACGATAACGATGAGAAATATTGTAAACAGATATTAAGTTTTTTAAAAAATACCGACGCGCAGAGAAACGACGGAAGAACGCCGCTTATGCTTCTGCAATTTTGCAATATAAATTTAATCAGAGCGGTGCAGAGCTTAATTCTCGACGGCGGTGCGGACGTCAATAAAACCGACGACTACGGCAGGACTGCGTTAATTATTGCGGCGGACGAGCATTGTTTTAAAGAAACGGTCAAAGAACTCGTTATCGCCGGCGCGGACGTGAACGCGGCGGACAAGAGCGGCAAGACCGCCTTGCACTACGCTTTGAGGTACGGCTCGCAGGACGTGGCGCGATATTTAATCAAAAAGGGCGCGGACTATAACAGGGCGGACAACAACGGCGTTACGCCGGTTGAGATAGCGGCTGAAAGCGGCTATGAAGAGGTGCTGGAGCTTACAACCGATATTTGAAATTTAAATAATGAGCGGACACGTTTAAAAAAAACGGGTTCGCTTTCGTTTTTTATGTTCATAATAGAGTTGATGTTTTACGAAAAGGTTTACGTTGCGGTTTATCTGAAAGTCAGCGCAGAGGGTGTTATGAAGCCCGTTTGCGTGGAATGGTCGGACGGGACTTGCTATAAAATAGATAAAATCCTCGACGAGAGAAACGCTCCGCCCGAACACACGGGCGGAGTGCTTACGCGCAGGTACAGCATAATTATAAACGGCAAAGTAAGGGTCGTTTATTTCGAAAAACACTCCGGCAGGTGGTTTGTGGAAAAGGCGGTTTAATTAAGGCGGAAAAAGTTAAAAATCAGTTTAAATAATATATAAGGGTATTTTAAATGTGTACTGCAATAACTTATAAGACCAGAGACTTTTACTTCGGGCGCACGCTCGATAACGATTTTTCCTACGGCGAGGAAATAGTTATAACTCCCCGCAATTATCTTAATTTTCGCTTTCGGAAAGGTTTTCACAACCGCTTTGCAATCATCGGCACGGCGTTTGTAAACGACGGTTATCCGCTGTATTACGACGCCGTAAACGAAAAGGGGCTGTGTATGGCAGGACTGAATTTCGTCGGCAATGCGCATTACAGCGCCCCGTCGCAGGGCAAAAAAAATATTGCGCAGTACGAGTTTATTTCGTATATTCTCGGCAGTTTTTCCTGTGTGAAAGAAGCGGTAAAGGAAATAAAGAAAATAAATCTGACCGACGAAAGTTACAGCAAAAGTTTACCTCCCGCCGAATTGCACTGGATTATTGCAGACAGAAACGGTGCGGCAACCGTCGAGTTCGTAAAGGACGGACTCAGAATTTATAAAAACAATGCAGGCGTTCTCACGAACAATCCGCCGTTTGACGGACAGGTTTTCAATCTGAACAATTATATGCGCCTGTCGGCTTCGGAAATAAAAAATACGTTTTCCAAAAACCTGCGTCTGAAAAATTACAGCCGCGGTATGGGCGCTTTGGGACTGCCGGGCGATCTGTCCTCACAGTCGCGCTTTGTGAGAGCGGCTTTTTTCAGGCTGAACAGCGTTTCTGAAGACGGAGAACAGGCGAGCGTAAATCAGTTTTTCCATATTCTCGGTACGGTGGCTCAACCTCGCGGCGCGTGCAGGGTGAGAAAGGACGGCTATGAAATTACCGTTTATTCCTCTTGCTGTAACGCAGATAAAGGTATTTATTATTACACGAGCTATGAAAATCACCGCATTTCGGCGGTAGATATGCACAAATTCGGGCTCGACGGAAAAACGCTCTTCCGCACCCCGTTAAAGAGCACGGAAGATATTTTGTTTAAAAACTGAGTGATATTTTTGAAAATCGTACAGAAGTCCTGCTAATATTTCGGTTAAGCTTTTTAAGCGCTTCTAATGAGTTGACATATGTGTTGAGGCGTGATATTATATAGTCAATAAAACGGACAGTTCGTTTGCGCCATCCTGTCTTTAAACAAAACCAGGGCATCTGAATGGGAATAGTCTTTTTGGGTGCAGTCGTTTTGTTGCGGCTGTACTTTTTTGCGCAAAGGGAGAGATATGTATTATTTAAAAACTTCGGCTTGTTTTGACAGCGCGCACTTTCTTCACGGATACAACGGCAAGTGTGCAAATATCCACGGTCATCACTGGATTGTGGAAGTAAAGATAAGCAGTGGCAGATTGCGTGAAAACGGCGAAAAGCGCGGTATGCTTCTGGATTTCGGTGATTTTAAGAGGGCGGTAAAAGAGCTTGCGGAAAGATTTGACCATACTCTTATTTACGAAAAAAGCACCCTTAAACCTGCAACTGTTACAGCGCTGAAAGACGAAGGATTTGCATTGGTTGAAACAGATTTCAGACCCACTGCCGAAAACTTTGCCTTCTGCATATATAACGACCTTTGCAAAAAAGGTATGCCCGTTTTCAGCGTAAAAGTGTACGAAACACCCGAAAACTGCGCGGTGTACGGTGAGTGATATGTCCTGTTTTAAAGTTGCCGAAAAGTTTGTAAGCATAAACGGCGAAGGGCCGCGCGCCGGCGAGCTTGCCGTGTTTCTGCGGTTTTGCGGCTGCAACCTCAATTGCGGTTACTGCGACACGCGCTGGGCAAATACTTCCGACGTACAATATAAGCTTGCTTCTGCGGAAGAGCTTGTTGCATACGTGAAATCTACCGGTGTAAAAAATGTTACCTTGACGGGCGGCGAACCGCTTTTGCAGGCGGATATTGCTTATCTTATAGAACTTCTGGGCGCGTCAGGCGCAGATGTCGAAATAGAAACCAACGGAAGCGTGCCGCTGAAAAATATCGTTTCTCTTGCACCGCGTCCTGCCGTTACCGCCGATTATAAACTTCCTTCAAGCGGAATGGAAAAATATATGCTGACCGAAAACTTTTCTTACCTTACGTTACGGGACGCAGTCAAATTCGTGGTCGGGGATAAATGCGATTTGGCGCGTGCGGAAGAGATTATAAAAGGGTACGGACTTATAGACAGGTGCCGCATTTATTTCAGCCCCGTGTTCGGAAAAATCAAACCCGAAGAAATAGCGGAGTTTATGAAAGAGCGTAAGCTTAACGGAGTACGCCTGCAATTGCAGTTGCATAAAATTATCTGGGAACCCGATATGCGCGGGGTATAGGAGAAAGTATGAATATTAAAGAAATAGAAAAACATATCCGCGGATTGTTGGTTGCCATAGGCGAAGATCCCGACAGGGAAGGTCTGCGCGAAACGCCCGCCCGTGTGGCGCGAATGTATGAAGAAGCGTTTGAAGGTATAAAATACACAAACCGCGAAATTGCGGAAATGTTCGGAAAAACGTTTGAAGTTCCGTCCGACCCGAATTCAGGCGGCGCGGTAGTCATAAAGGATATAAGCGTGTTCAGCTATTGCGAACACCATATGGCGCTTATGTACGATATGAAAGTCGACGTGGCGTATGTTCCGCACGGAAGAGTTCTGGGATTGAGTAAAATTGCGCGCATCTGCGATATGGCGGCAAAGCGGCTGCAATTGCAGGAGCGTCTGGGGCGTGACATTGCCGAGATAATCTCGCTTGCGGCTTTGTCGCCTGACGTCGGCGTCAGGATCGAAGGTTGCCACAGCTGTATGACTTCGCGAGGGATAAAAAACGTATCGTCGAAAACGGTTACAAAAACTTATTTCGGTGCGTTTAAAGACGACGTTTCACTGCAAAATCTTTTGGGGGACAGGGTATGAAAGCACTTGTTTTATTAAGCGGTGGTGTGGACAGCGCAACCTGCCTCGGACTGGCGGTTCAGAAATACGGCGCGAAGGAAGTTTCCGCCCTGTCCGTTTACTACGGTCAGACCCACAGTAAAGAACTCGACGCAGCGCAAAAGGTTGCCGATTTTTACGGCGTTGTTTTAAAACGGCTTGACCTTTCGGTCATATTCGAAGGTTCAGACTGTTCGCTCTTGGCGGATTCACCCAATGATATACCTCTGCAAAGTTATGCCGAACAGCTTTCCGAAACGGGCGGTAAACCCGTTTCAACCTACGTCCCTTTCAGGAACGGACTGTTTCTTTCGGCGGCGGCAAGCGTGGCGCTGTCGCACGGTTGCGAGGTGATATATTACGGCGCGCACAGCGACGATGCGGCCGGCAACGCCTATCCCGATTGCAGCGAAAAGTTCAATTCCGCTATGGGCGAAGCTATTTATATGGGCAGCGGCGGACAGCTTAAAATTCTTGCGCCGTTTGTGAACTTAAATAAATCTCAGGTTGTAAAAATCGGGCTTGAACTCGGAGTTCCGTATAAATATACCTGGAGCTGTTATTCCGGTGGCAGAAAACCTTGTGGCGTATGCGCTACTTGCCGTGACCGTGCCGAGGCGTTTAAAGTCAACGGAACAGAAGATCCTGCAATAAAAGGAGAATAATATGCCAAGAGAAAAACAGAACGAAGGTATTACCCTGCTCGGTAATAACAACACCGAATATCCGCAGACATACGATCCGTCCGTTTTGGAAACGTTTGCAAATAAACACCCCGAAAGGGACTATTTTGTAAAGTTCAACTGTCCCGAATTTACAAGTCTTTGCCCCATTACGGGTCAGCCCGATTTTGCAACGGTCTATATTTCATACGTACCGCGTGAAAAGATGGTTGAAAGCAAGTCTTTAAAGCTGTATCTTTTCGGGTTCAGAAACCGCGGTGATTTCCACGAAGACTGCGTGAATATAATTATGAACGACCTTATTGATTTAATGGACCCTGCATATATTGAGGTATGGGGCAAGTTTTTGCCACGCGGCGGAATTTCCATAGACCCTTATTGCAACTACGGAAAAAAGGGAACCAGGTGGGAACAGGTGGCCTGGGACAGGCTTTCACACCACGATATGTATCCCGAAAAAATCGACAACAGATAATTAAAAAGCGGACGGAAGTTCGCTTTTTTTGTTGTGGTTATTTTTTATGAATTTTTTGTGTTCGCGCTTGTTTGTTATCCAAGCTTTGGGTGCAGGTGGCGACGGTGAGGCAATTTTCATTTTTACACACACGCCGAAATAATCTCTATTAAAGAATAATACGAACTCACTTTGCCGTGGGTTCGTATTATTAGCTTGTGGTGACCGACCTAATGACTAAACCGAAACGCCACGATAAATTGAAATTTAAGTAGCTGTCAGGCTTCCGTTATAAATTCCAGTATTCCATATTTCGTCAAATTCTTCTTTGGAAATAATCGTTGCATAAAAGCCATCTCCCCAAACCTTTGCGTTCAATTCATCAACGGTTGGGATTGGACATGCTTCTATGACATCACAATAGGGATCCTTATCAATTTTTACTGTCCTGTCTGCAAAGATTTCTATCTCTCTAAGCGCAAAGCGGTCATCATTCAAATCGACTTCATAAAAATATACCATCGGTAAATCATCAGATTCGTATTCCATAAATAGCTGTATATACTCAATATTCCTTTTCATGACAAACACCTCACAGCAAATCCAGATTTTTTGATTCTGATAAATTATTTGGTAACAGACCACATTATTCTCTAAATTACTGTTTATCGCACAATTTGAGTAAATTTATTATAGCACATATAATACGATTTTTCAACCATATAAACACCGTAAAAAGTAAAATGGCACTGCGCCGCGGTTTTTCGTTAAAAGTGTTACAGTGTGACATAGTGGACTATAAAAGTAATACTAATGATTACTTATTATCGGGTGCTTTTTGCACACTGACTTTTCCGTCCTTTACGGCGATAAGCATTTTGCCCTTACATTTCGGGCATAAGATTTCTATTGTTGAGCCGTCGCCCGCTTTTAATAATTTATACCCACATTCGGGACATACAACGTAGTAGGTCATTGATTTGCTCCTTGCGCTTTTAATCTCGTTGTAACTAACCCGTGGCGTATAACGATATGTACATACTCGCCGCATTTCGCGCATTTCGTATAGCCGTCTAAACCGTTTTGCGCTTGTATGAGTACGGCTTTACAATTCGGACAGCAAGCGTAAAAATACGGTACTTTTATTGTTTTTGTTTCTTCCATATAATCGCCTATTCAAATTCACTCAATAAGTGACCCGCTTGCAGTATGTGATTTTGTGCTTTTTTAAGAAAGGCTTTTTTGCTTTTATTTGCACTTAATTCGATTGTGCAGTCAAGCGAATAAACAGTAAAACGATAGATATGCATTTTTCCTTTGGGCGGTTTTTGTCCCGCATAGCGGTGCAAACCGTAAGCAAATCCTTGTATGGCGTATCCTAACGACGGCACAATTTTTCCCTTTGGAATACCTTTTTCAATTCTATTATCAGCCGCAATATTCCAAATGCACCAATGTGTAAAGTCTTTAATTATATGTGTGGTGTCCTCTAATGTTATGGCTATTGTTTTTGCTTTTGGCGATAAATTATGTATTATAATTTCAGGCGAAATATCTTTTCCGCGCCCCGTATATTCAATAGGGAATTTGCCGCCGTTTTCTAACCCTACAATACTAAATTCCAGAAGTGAATAGTTTTGTATAGCGATATTTTTCATTTTTGCTCCTTGTCGTTTATCGTTTAAGTATTCGCAACTTTATTCTTTCGAGATAGCGCCTGTTCTTTTTCAAGAGAGCAATATCAAAAGGTTTACCGTGCGCGGGGTAGATTGCTTTTATCTTTTCATTGTCGATTAACTTGTCCCAAGTGTGTTTATAATCGTCAAGATTTTCAACAAAAATAATGATTTTATGTTTGCTCGGAAAACCGTTCATCGCCGCATCGCCGCAAAATAAAGTTCCGTCGTCAAACAATAAACCCATTTGGTCGTCCGTATGACCTTGTAAAAAAACTATTTCGGCGTTTATTCCGTAAGTGCGTAAATTATCAATATTTTCACAATCAATAGTTTTATGACTTTGTAAATTCACAATCGGAAAGGTGTGTTCGCCTTTCCCCATTAAGCGCATAAATTTACAAAACAAGTATGCCCGCAGAGTAGTACACCCGCCTACAAAGCGATTGTGCCCCTCTGAAAACCTATTTTTACTTAACAAATTAGTTATTAAAGTTATGTGCGGAAAATTATTTAACAGTTCGGCTAAAAAGCCTATATGGTCGTCGTGGGCGTGTGTAATAAATACATATTTTATTTGTTCCTTTTGAATACGGTGTTTAGATAGATTTTTAATAAAACGTTTATATCCGTTTGAATAGCCCGTGTCGATTAACAAAAATCCGTCGTTTAATTCGACCAAATATTGATTTACAACTCTATTTCCCAAGTTTAATATTTTCATTTTCTTTAAGTCCTTTAAGAAGTATGCCAACACCGACATTAAAACTGTCTCTTATTGACACAGAATTACCAAAACTATCGTGCTGAACTAAATAAACATAACCTTGTAAAAAACTGCGGAATACTCGTATAGTATGAACTTCGTATTTTTCACTTAAATTATAGGCGGATAACACTTGCCGTATAGTTTCTATTAAGCCGCTTGTAGCCGCTATTGTTTCTTGCGATATATGCTGGTTATAAGATTGCATAATGTTGAACAGCCCTAAATGTTCCAATGTAAAATTCAAATATGCGGCACACATAGATTTAATAGCGTCGTCTTTTGATTTGCCGATTGCTGCTTGCATTACTCTATATTCAAGTTGTTTCCAACCGTAAAGCATAAGCGCAGTATGCAAATCAGATAAACTGTTAAAATGGTTATATAGAGAGGGTGAACGTACTCCCAATTTATCTGCCAATACTTTTAGAGTTAAATTTTCTGCGCCTATCTTATCAACTATTTCCATAGCCGATTGCAAAATTATGTCTTTGGTTAATCCTATTCTTGACATTGTTTGCTCCTTATGATATATTGTAAACTAATTCTAATTATATTTTACCTAATCAGATTAGTTTTGTCAAGTAAAAACATAGTTTTATTGTTATTCGCTTGTGCTTACCGTCTGAGGACGGAATACGCCGCCTTGACAAATTGTAAAGGGCGACGATTTTCTCAAAACCGTCGTTTGCTTCGCAAATAAACCCTTGACAATTTGTCTGCGACGGCATTTTTTGCCGGTTAAGACGGTAAGCACCAAAGCGAACACAAAATTTTTAAGCCGCAGTCCGCACACACGCAGACAGCGCAAAGGAGCAACACGCAATGAAAAACGCAGTTATTTACGCCCGTTTCAGCTCACACGCACAGAACGAGCAAAGCATTGAGGGGCAACTTGCCGAGTGCCACGCATTTGCACAGCGGAGCGAATTGCGCATTACGTACGAGTACATAGACCGAGCTTTAACGGGAACGACGGACAAGCGCCCCGAATTTCTGCAAATGATTGAGGACAGTAAGCGCAAAGGCTTTCAATATGTGCTTGTCTATCAATTAGACCGTTTTGCGCGTAATAGATACGACAGCGCGACATACAAAGCCAAGTTAAAGAAAAACGGCGTTCGCGTGTTATCGGCAAAAGAGAATATCACGGACGACGCGAGCGGAATACTCATTGAGGGCGTACTTGAAAGTATGGCGGAATATTATTCGGCGGAGCTGTCGCAAAAGGTTAAACGCGGCATTGCTATGTCGGCGGCAAAATGCAAGTATTTCGGCGGCGTTATTCCGTTGGGCTACAAAGTAAACAGCGAAAAGAGATTTGTGCTGGACGAGGAGCTTGCGCCCGTCGTCAAGACGGTTTTTGAAATGTTTGTCGCGGGGAGCAATTACGCCGAGCTTATCCGCTATCTGAACGGGCGGGGCGTTAAGACCACCAAAGGCGGCGAGTTCAACAAAAACAGCTTTCAGCGCATTTTGAGCAACCGCCGCTATTTGGGCAAGTATATCTATCAAGGCAACGAAATTGACGGCGGTATGCCGCGCATAATCGACGACGAGTTATTCGGGCAAGCGCAACAAAAACTTGCGTTATATGCCACCGCGCCCGCACGGGGCAAAGCAAAGGTCGAGTACATATTATCGGAAAAATTGATATGCGGCAAGTGCGGCAATAAAATGACGGGCGTGAGCGCAATGAGCAAAAACAAAACGCTACACAACTATTACAAGTGTGTAGGCGTTACAAAGCGGACTTGCGACAAAAGGACAGTACGCAAGCAGTTTATCGAAGACGAAATTATAACCGCCATTACGGGCGACGGCACGGAACGGAACAAGTACGGCGTTTTAACGGACGAATTTATAGATATGGTTGCCGCAGAAACCCACACGCTTATTCAAGCGGCACGGAACGACAGTGAGATAACGCGGCTTGAAAATATAATCGAGGACAACAAAAAGGCTATTGACAACCTTATGCAAGCCCTTATGCACGGCAAGGCAACGGATATTATACTGTCGCAAGTGGAGCGGTTAGAGAACGAAAACAAAGAGCTTGCGGACACCGTTGCAATGGAAAAGGCAATGCAAATGAAATACAGCTATTCGGACATTCGCAAATGGCTGTTACATTTCCGCACACTCGATTATTCCAAGACACAGCACCGCAAGGAGTTAATCAATATCTTTATTTACCGAATTGTGCTTTACGACGATAAAATGAAAGTGCTATTCCACCTAAAAGGCGGGCAGAAAGAGGAACTTTTATTGAACTTGATATTCCCCGATTACCCCGACGGGAGCGAGAGCGACGAGGAAAAAATTGCAAAAGAAAAAGAAACCGAAAATTCGGTTTCTTCTTCGGGGTGTTCGTATACCCCTCGCCTGGTGAACATAAACGTAATCAATGCGAACTGTTAAAAATGAACCATTGGAGATATTGTTACTGTGACGGGGTTATTTAGTTTTCCGCAATGAGAAGTTCGTCGTCTTCTGGTTTGTGAATTATAATATTCCGTCAGTAATTAATTTATCTTCCTCATCTCTTGCTGCTTCATGTCTACGTGAATTCGCTAACATTCGCAGTACATAAGCTGCGGAAGGGAACGATATTTCACATTGCTTGGCTTCAGCTTCTAATATTAATGCTTGCTCAATTTCAGGGCTACCGTCTGTTACGATGCGCACGCCACGGAGATTCTCATAACCAATATAAACGCCACGATTAACTTCTGGATCGTCAATAGTTTCCAAGAGTTCTTTTAATGCATAAGGCAAATAATCCTTTTCGGTATGCCCGAAAGAGCGAGCAATGATTTCACCAAGGTGATGGCGAATCGCCTTATCTTTATCAATATCACCTGAGGAAAAATGTATGAAACTGTTAATAAATGGCGTAATCTGTTGTACGGTGAAGTCATTGGGGAATCTCATGTTGCTCATTAGCTCATACTTCGTTCTCATAGGAATAGCATCTTCTTTTGAGAATTCAATTACAGCAAAATATTCTTGGGGGTTTTCTGTAAAATATCTCCTCAATCCATTTGGTAGACCCTGTCTATCAATAATTGGGAATAGCATAAATTCTAAACGAACGATATCGTCGTTATAGTAATTCTTATCCAATTTAAGCAAAACTTCTTCCAAATAGTAGTAGTCGGATGCCACAATATTATCATTACTAATATTACACATAACAGATATTATTTCTTGCATATCCCAATCTTCTTCCTTAAGGTGATACAATATCCACTGGAAGTATGCTATTGGATTGTACTTTTTAATCAAATATATTTCTGTTTCGTTGCTTAGTTCATTTATATGCCTATGTCTGTAAAATAATTTAGTTAGGTCTTCACTTTTCAAGATTCTTTCGGGGACAAAATAGCTGTTCCGGATAAAAGGTATAACTTCTAATAACGTCTCGTCATCAAGCTCATTTATAAAACTGTTTTTCTCTTCTTCTGTATAACGCGCAATAAAACTAGATAACGTACTGTACTTTTTGGCTTTCAGTAATTCTAATATCACAACATTTTTATCTCCAGCGCTTAATTCAGACTCAAATAAAAAGCAGCCATCTAACCCATTATTAGGCATAACGCTAATTATTTTTTCTAATACTATGTGATGCTCATAAGTGTTTAGTAGTTTGTCAAATAACTCGTGCTGATATTTCCTTGCTAAGCGTTCCTCTTTTTCATAATCATCGTCAATAGTTTCTGGAATAGGACAATCATTATATCCAAAGTGTTTGAAAAAAACCAGTGAAGCGGTAAGTTCTTCTGTGGGCTTCAACTGTATAATGATCGGATTGATTATTTCAATAAATTTGGGAGAACTTTCTTTATGATACTTAATGGCGTTATATCTTTTAGCCAGCAAATAATCATATAAAGACGTAGCTTCATCTGTATTTGGGGAATATGAGCGAATGATGAAGTCTGCAATTTTCTCGAAGGTAGTTCGCGTCATAAATAAATAATGATCAACTAATTGCTTAATGATGTCTATATCAGCGCAATCTATTTTATTTAGTATAGCTTCAACCACTCTATCGATAGCTTGATAAATTGCAGGATAGGTTAGAACCTCGTCCTTTAATTCGGGATCTCTCCATTTCAGCGACGAATCAGATAGGAAACCAGAACTCTTAAAGATTATTTTAATCGCATCTGGCATAAAGGTTCTACCGTATTTTGAAATGGTTTGCTCAATAAATGATACCTTTTCCTCTATGCTTAAAGCACTCCTCGTATTATGCAACCATAATAAACTCTCTAAAGTTTCTTGGGGAGTATTGGATATTTTATATGAAAATGTTTTTTTTGCTAAGCATAAAAGAACTGAACATGCTCTGATTTTATATTCATCGAGTTTGCACAGCGTCTCTAATGACCATAACAAATTGCAGTAGTCATATCCGCCACCCAAAACCCAATCCGCATTGGTGTTTGCAAATAATTCCCATAAGACGCTATCAGGATTTTTAGTTTCTTGTTCAACATAAGAAAGATATTTTTCAGGAGAACATTCGGCGATTAGTTTCATATAGTCTGAAATAGTTAACATCATTTCTTTTGTTGGTGTCATTCTTAGTATTTCGCCCAATAAAGAGTCGATTTCAGTTTGTTTATTATTGTAAACAGATAGTAAAATGCAAGAATCCAAAAGTCCTTCTACAATGTATTTGTTGTATTGCCAAACCTTGTTGTAAATCTGGTGTGCAAATTGCTGTTCTCTAGGTAGATCATATTTTGGGTTCGGTTTTGAAAATATGGATTTAATATCCGCAAAAAGGACGGAGATGGTTTGTTCTGTAATGCATTGAGCAATAGAACTCCATAATTCTTCTTTCAAACTAACTTTAATATAGTCGCCATAGATTAAAATGGGGCTATTATCAATTTTTTCCCATTTTTTTATTCTCGCCAAGTACTGATCGGCAGTTTCTCCATCAACTAGAAAGGAATTTAAGATTTCTTTATCGGATTCATTCTTCACATTAATTTTTCCTAACATTAATATGGGGACGAGCGTTAATAAATCATCCCTGTTTCGCCAAGGATTGGTTAAATGTGAAGTCTCATTTTCAAGTTCACGAGCGATTAGAAATACATTGTTCTTTGCGTAATGGCGTAATCTTTCAAGCGTTTGCGTTGGCACCTTCATGTCATCACTTAAAACTTCGTTTAGTATCGACTGCGCCCTATGGCTAAGCTGAATATCGATTCTATTATCACTCGTATCTTTACCATAAATTAAAACAATAATGTTTTTTGTATCTGAAAAATTGTAGTTGGAAATGGTGTCATTTAATATTAGTATCTTATTGCTAGTTAATGTGTTTATTTTTTGCAAGGACCAATAATCGTTGCATATCACAGTTTGTAAATTATTTTCTTCTAAATTACTTTCAGACATTGCAGCTATAACAAATCCGTAGGATTCGTAAAAAGAGGGGCCGGCAACTTTTATAACCTTTTTATTTTTAAGACTTTCTAACAAATCTTTTGTTTCTTTTTCTCTTGATGCAATAAATATTTTAGAGGAGAGCCGAGGGGTAGTAGAATTCCGTAATTTATTATGCGCCGATACAAGGGTGTCCAATAATAAATCTTGTCCACAGATGTTTTTATACATCCAAACTGATGTTGCTAGACAGTTTGACAACCAATCGCATATCTCAATGGCTGTATATACTTTTACTTCTTTCCAAGAATCTGTCTTAATCGTTTTTTTAATTTTTTCAGATGAATTAGAACTAAATGATACGGGGGTTACTAAAATAAAAGTGGATTTTTTCTTCTGTTCTGCGCTGGTTTGTGCTTCCCGTTTTTTATAATCGTCGATTACTTTTTGTGCGGGAGTTTTGACTGTGGCTCCGAGTTCCCAAACGCTTTCTCCGTCCGGTATATATGAAGAAACAACCCCTGAAATTTTTAAAAAGCCATCAAATCCATCGGAATTGATTTTATCGCCGTGTGGAAATCTTATTTCACAAGGAATAGTTGTGCTTTCCTTTATTAATCTCTTAATTAAATCCGGGAAAATCTCTTGCGCGCGTCTTGGATTGTTTGCAAACCAATTTTCAATTTGTGTTGCGGTTATTAACTCTAAACCCGTTGATTGTTTTTCTTCAAATGATATATTGTTAATATTGCAAAATTCATCGACTTTTTTTACTGCACTTGGTTGTGGTGTAGTTAAGCCTTGTTCCCACCGATTAACAGTAGCAAATGCAACTCCAAGATTTGTTGCTAATTCCTCTTGTGTGAGCTCCAAGTGCTCCCTTATTGCACGTACCTTTTCTGAAAATTCCATACTGAACCCCTTATAATATTTATAACTTTTATAACATTATATAACATATCACGCATTTTGTCAAGGATTTTATAGTGTTTTTTAGTATTTAACGAAAAAGTTAATATCCAGCTAGTATTTTTCTTGACACCCAATCAAATTTAATATATACTAAGAGTATGGATGTTATAGGATGTGAAATATGAGATTTATAGGCAACAAGACTAACCTACTCGATAATATCAAGCAGGTGATTGATGAAAACTGTGATGGTATTAATGAAATATTTTGCGACATCTTTTCTGGCACTGGTTCGGTGTCAAGATATTTTAAACCATATTATCAGATAATCAGCAACGATATTCTTTATTTTTCATATCTGCTGACATCGTCCACGATAGAGAACAATGCTGTGCCCGATTTCGTTACATTAAAAAGACATGGTATTAATGATCCTGTTGAGTATTTAGAATCTTCGGAAATACAACAGGGACTAATGAATGAATTCGTTGCAGAAGCGTATTCTCCAAAAGGGCAAGCGGGGCGCATGTATATGACGGAGAATAATGCTCAGCGAATTGATTTTATTAGAATGACAATAGAAACATGGAAAAATAATAAATGGATAGATAGCTATGAATATAAATATCTTTTAGCTTGTTTAATTGAGGGAATCCCTTTTATTTCAAATATAACTGGAACTTTCGGAGCATATTTGAAACAATGGGACAAGCGTGCATTTAAGCGTTTTGAATTATATAAGCTTGCAGTTAGCGATAATGGTAGAAGAAATATTTGCTATAATGAAGATGCGAATGAATTAATTAAAAAAATTAGCGGTGATATTCTTTACATTGATCCACCTTATAATGATAGACAATATCTTCCTAACTATCATGTGCTTGAAACTATTGCAAAATACGATAATCCCACATTAACTGGTGTTACCGGCGTAAGACCCTATGGGAATGAGAAGTCAAATTATTGCATTAGATCAAAAGTAAAGGAAACATTTGATGATCTTATAAAAAATGCAGATTTTAGACATATCATTATTAGTTATAGTGACGATGGTTTATTAAACGCAAATGAGATCATTGAAATACTATCTAAATATTGTGTTGCTGATAGTGTAAAAAAATATGATGTTCCATACGCAAGATATAAAGGAAAACTTGGACAAACCAATAAACCGCATAATGAATATATTTTTTACGCAAAAAAACAATTAGAAAGAGTATATGCTCGCACTGCTGTAATTCCTAAAATACAAAAGTCAACAGACAATATAGACAAGAAACGTTTTATTAAAAGTCCTTTGAACTACATAGGGGGGAAATACAAACTATTGCCGCAAATAATGCCATTATTCCCCAAGGAAATAGATACGTTTGTTGACCTTTTTGCTGGTGGATTTAATTTAGCAGTGAACGTTCAAGCCAATAAAACCATATGTAATGATTTAAACTACATTATTGTAGAAATGGTAAGAACATTATGCTATGCGGATATTGAGCTTATACTCAAAAGGATCGATGAAAAAATTGCTGAATATGGTTTAACAAAAGAAAATGAAACTGGATACAAGGCGTTTAGGGCTTTTTATAATGCCAATAGAAATCCTATAGATTTATTTACACTATCATGCTATTCTTTTAACTATCAATTCAGATTTAATAGTGATTTGGAATACAATAATCCTTTTGGAAGAAATCGAAGCCAATTTTCAGATGTGATGAGAAAAAATTTAATTCTTTTTATGGAAGAAATGAAGAAAAAGAATTTGGAATTTTTCACAAGAGATTTTAGACAAATTTCAATAGAAGAATTAGGCATTGGAGATTTTATATACTGCGATCCGCCATATCTAATCACTAACGGTTCGTATAATGACGGTAATAGAGGGTTCCATGACTGGCAAGAACCAGAGGAAAATGCCTTGTATGAATATCTTGATGCGGCAAATAACCGAGGAATACGGTTTGCATTATCCAACATGATTTTGCATAAAGGGATGGAGAATAAAATATTGCAGAACTGGGCTAAAAAGTATAACACACATATCATTGACAGTAATTATTCCAACTGCAATTATCAATTTAAAAACAAAACTGCCGAGACGCTTGAAGTGCTAATAACCAACTATTAGAGGAATTACCATGAGTGACGAATATCGAAATGGATTGCCCGCAATAGAGAAACTATCCGATATTGAGAAAGCTTCTTTGCCTGCATGGGTTAAAAGTAATTTAGCAACCGCTCGTATTATTGGGAACACATCGAGAACGATAGAGACTCAAAATGGGCGTAGATATAGTTTAGACAATACCATCAACGATTTAGCGGGAGCAGATTGGCCCAAGTACATTTGCTCAGTTATTAATACTCATTATTCGACAAAAGGGGCAGATAGTTACGCTTATGATGTAAGGAAGATACACCCTACACCTAAGCCGCCCCAGCTAATGAGGAATATTATTGAGTTCTTCACCAAAGAAAACGAGATAGTATTTGATTATTTTATGGGCGTTGGAGGCTCTCTTTTGGGCGCTAGTTTATGTAATAGGCGTGGAGCAGGTATTGAATTAAATCCAATTTATGTTGATGCTTATAAAGAAGCTGCCAAGAAATTAAATTTACCTATTAGTCCTTGTATTATTGGCGATAGCGACCAATTATTATCAAATCGAAATACGATCAATAATTTACTTTGTAATGAAAAAGCGGGTCTTTTGCTTATAGACCCGCCATATTCAAACATGATGTCAAAGCCTAAAACGGGCGCAGACATGGCTGTTTATGGTAATTGCGCATCACCATTTACTGATTCAAAATTTGATTTGGGTAATATTCCGTATTCTAAATTCCTAAATAAATTGAAGAATATTGTAGAGAAATCATTGCCATATTTAAAGAAAAAGGGATATTTGATAATATTCTGTAAAGATATGCAACCCAAGAAGAAAGAGCTACATATGCTCCATTCCGATATAGTAACTACGCTTAATGAGATTCCTTCGCTTTATTATCGAGGATTAAAGATCTGGGCTGATCAAACTGTTAAGCTATTTCCTTACGGGTATCCGTTTGAGTTTGTTGCTAATCAAATTCATCAGTATATACTTATATTTAGAAAAAATTAACAGAACCCTATTTGCCTAAAAGCATCTTTTATTGCTTGCGGAGCATTATCGTTAATAAACAAATTCCCGTTTTGGGTTAAATAAATCAATACTTTTTCGTGTGGAATTTTAGTCCCTTCACCACCAAAAAGCGTTATCCATCTTGTAATGGTATAACCCGGATAACTTGGTTTTATATGTTCATTTTCGATTGCATCATAACCCTCGATATCAGATAATCCCTCTTTTAATTTGCCGTACATTTTACCCTCTATTAAGTAGATTTCTTTTGTTATATCATTCTTTAAGACTACATCGGGCAAAAGCAAATTATCCACCCCGCCGTTATCTTTCTTATGTAATGTTGTTAGACTTCCATTAGCCTCTTTAAAGTAGCTCCTTTCACAGCCGGCATGGTTTTCATAAATTCCGTTTATTCCTGCGTACTGACATGCGAGGTGCAAGAGTATTGAGGCTACTTTTTCTGATGACATAGCATACTGCCAATAATATTCGGGTAAATCTACACCCGTAGGAATAGTAATACCATCTAACTTAATGTTCAAAAGCTTACAGATCCGGATGAATTTATTATCTTTGTTTTTTGACACATATGCTTGTGAAACTCCGTGTTCTGTTATTACTATTTCTTTGTCCCAACCAAGCTTTCTTAATGTGCTAGCTATACACGTTAAAGTTCCTATATTAGGGTCGTGAGCAATATTACCTTTCTCTTTCGGCTTAGATAAGCGACCAGAAACTGTAATTTTATCAGAACCAACCTTGTTAATAAGTATAGGAACATTGGTTTTATTGGGGAGCCTCATTTTTGACTTATAAGTTATCAGTTCCTCGATAGTAGTAAATGCCTTAAATATGTCCATTGTCTTCCCGAGGAATTTGATATCTTGTGCAAGTAGCATATTTGTTCCAAAAATATTAGTTTGTGTTGGTGCTCTATTTGTGTCAGGAGTAGTCTCTTCATTATAAAGCATATATTTTGGGATATCGGGACAGTAATGATTTGCATAAGCAAATTTCGTTGCGCGTTGCCCAATTCCAGTATTACGAGATTCCGCATCACTTGTTTTTGTTTCTTCCAAAAGAAACACAATATTTTCAAGTGAATGGTTATCGGGTGCTGCCAATTGTTTTATAAGCATATAATCCATAAAGCTAGAATAACCGCTGACTATTTTTATATTAATTTCTCCGATGTTATCAACAGCTAATCCTTCAACCAAGTATTCGAAAATAAACAGCCCGTCTTTCACCTTGGGTTTAATTTTAATTTCTTCACAGGTCCAACCTATATTATTTGTGTTACAATACTCTTCAATAATGGTTTTTACCACTGAGTTTTTGGGGCGTTCTTCCGTGAGGATCCATAAGTTGTCCATATAAAATTCTCCTGTATAATTTGTTAAATTACATTATATCATAAACAGAAGCAAATATCAATCCAATTCAAAGCGGGTTTCCCGCTTGTTCCGAGCTAGCGAAGCGAGCGGCTCGAAAATACCGCTTTGTGGCATTTTCCTTAACCTGCTTAGGCATTGATAAATGCTACCATTTTGGGATGTCATATCTGGTATTCCATAGCCATAAAAATAATTAAGATTTTTCCCTATTGTGACTGTATTTGTCAACAATATTATGGTATAATGAGTACATGGATAAATTGGCATATCATTTGAATAAAAAGAAAAAACCTGCCAAAACCGAAGGCAAGTTTTTGTATTACTATCCGTGTAACGACGAGGATAAAGCGAACTTTCATATCTGGGACAAGCGGTATATCGAAATAGAAGTTACCGAAAACGAGTGGGCGGCGTTGCGCGAGCTGGATAGGTTTGAGTACAATAATTGGCACAAGGTTTATCGCCATAACGAACCGTTCCCAAAGAACGAGGAAAGGCTATCGTCGCACGAACAACAAAAGTGGATCGACAAAGATATTCCGTTTACCACGCTTTCGCAAGAACGATTGGATAGAGTTAGGGCGTTAAGCACGCTGACGCCGCAAGAACGCAAAGTATATTGTCTTTCCGTGGACGAAGGAATACACCAAAAGGACATAGCGGAACAACTCGGCATAACGCAAGGCGCGGTATCGTCTACTTTTCGTCGGGCACGTCGTAAGTTAGACGCTTACGATTTGAGTAAGGACAATACTCCGGACGATATTGTATGGAAGTTATGGCAAATTTTTATGAGGGATTACGAACTGCCCGATTTCCTTGATGTGGAAATAGAGTTTGTCATAAGAGGCATATTTGGCGATTTGCTTCCGTTTATAAATTGGTATTACAGTATCGGGGAATTGTGCCGCTGCATACTTCGCTACTATCTCTTTGACGAAGATAAAATCAATGCGGATATAGAAAAATATCTTTCAAATGCGCCGCATAACGAACAACGGCATTTTAAAGATTATTATGTGGAACAGCCACTTATTATACAAGGCGTGTATGTTCGGTTATGTATGGAAGTAAAACGCCGTGAAGCAAACAGATTAACAGACAGTCACAAAGCCGTTGACGGCGTTTATACCGCCGTTGAAAAGATCGCAAAGAGATTGAACCTTTCCGTTGAAGAATGTCTAGCTCAAAGGTTGTACCCTTATCTTGCGGAGAAGCGGAACAGACGACTGAAAGAGTTTTACAAGTATTACGGCGGCAAAAAGCCTCTGTAAAAATTTTTTTCAAAAAATTTTGTTTGTGATGTAATATTTCGGACGTTCTCGTGGCTTATAAGTATAAGAGGGAAATATTCGTTGAACAAACGAATTAAGGTCGGCTTTCGGATAGAGAGCCGATTTTGTTTTTCTTCAAATCTATAAAGGAGGTGAAAAAATATAGGCTATTACAGTAATCACGACTACGCTTTGTTTTATCCACGAGATAAACACGCCACTATTTCCGTTCTTACGTTCAGGCAACAAGATTTGCCCGCACAGGACAATTATATTGTAGAAGCGCAAGCGGAATATTCGGTGCATTGGCTGAAACGAAAGAGCGGCATATTTCAAACCGAAATTGCCCGAACGATCGAAAGGTTAAACACACAGTTTCATTCACGCGGAAAGAACAAAGTTTTGGAATGCTTGCAATTCGGTGGCAACCGCGAGTTTTGGCAGGACTTTCCCGATGAGGAAGAAATAGAAACGTACTTTCGGTATTGCTATGACTTTGCCGTACAATACGTAGGTTTTATGCAAACAGATAAGAACATTATCTGCGCATTGACCGTAAACGAGCCGAGCAGGCGAAATCTTTTCTTGTACTATCTGCCCATAACGGATAAATGGAAAGTAAAGGCTATGAGTGACAAAAAAAGCGAAAACGGAAACAAATTGCAAATGCGCGACGCCGACGGTAATCCGATTTATAAAACAAGACGGTTTATAAGCAGACCGCTTTTGTGCCACTCCGAGTTTTGGAAACAGCGCGGCGAAAAAATGTCTTACTCCGTTTTGCAAGAGAGCTTTTACCAATCGGTATCCAAGCGGTACGGCGCGAAGCGCGGTGAAAGCACGTCGCTACTCAAATACACCACTCCCGAACAGGCAGAGCGGTTTAAGCGCTGTAAAGATGACGAGTACGACGTTTTCAAAAAACCGAAAGGAATTTGGGTGTAATCTATTGACAAACCGCAAATAATATGGTATCGTATATATACGATATTTGTTTTACGAGGTGATGATATGGTAACACGCAAGGAAAACACTCCCCGTCGGCTTGCTAACCGCAAGTATGAGGAAAAGAACAAGGAAAAGAGAAAAGCTACCAGCGGCAATTTTCAGACGATGATTCCGCGTGAGCTTTTGGAGAAAATCAACGAGTTTTTGAAAGAATACGGTTATACCAAAGTCGAGCTTATTCAAGCGGGTTATGAAGAATTGCTAGCAAGGCACGATACGAACTTTGCAAAGCTCAAAGACGGGTATGACGATTTCTTCGAGAGCGAATTGGAACAAATGAAAAAGAAATAAAAACAATTTATAATAGCCCGACGAAACGAACAGTTGAGTCGGGCTATATTCAAAAAATATTTAAAAAGGAGGACGAACGCTATAAATGATGAGAGAACATTGTAATCATATGGCGAGAGAACATTGTAGCCGTTCGACAAAGAGAACATAGTATGTCGTAGCATCAAAATAAGGAGAATTGAAACGACAAAACAATCAGGCGCAGCCGAAATACATTCTCGGCGAACAACTTCCCGAAAACAGCATAATGGGTGCTATCGGGACAGACATAATAAAGACAAATGGGATTTCATATACCGATGATTTTATTACAGAATTTGCAAAAGTAATCGTAAGGTATTTCAAGGATAATCCCGAACAGATACAAGATAAGGAGAAACCACATGACAAAGAAAACGGTGATTTATGCGCGGTATAGTTGCGAAAAGCAGACCGAGCAAAGCATAGAGGGACAGTTGCGCGTATGCAACGAGTTTGCGGAAAGAAACGGCTATACGGTTATTCAAAACTATATCGACCGTGCCGTGTCGGGCAAAACAGACAAGCGTGAGCAATTTCAACAAATGCTGAAAGACAGCGCGGATAAATCGTTCGAGTTCGTTATAGTTTACAAGCTCGACAGGTTTGCACGTAACCGATACGACAGTGCAATCAACAAAGCGACGCTTAAAAAGAACGGCGTAAAAGTTTTGTCCGCTTGTGAACAAATAACCGATACGCCCGAAGGTATTATACTTGAAGCGATGATCGAAGGCATGGCGGAATTCTATTCCGCCGAGCTTTCGCAAAAGGTCAAGCGCGGTATGCGTGAGAGCTGTCTGAAAGGCAATGCCGCAGGGATACAGCCTATATTCGGATATTGCATTGTGGACAAGAAATATAAAATCGTAGAAAGCGAAGCAGCTATCGTTCGTAAGCTGTTTTCCGATTATGTTGGCGGTACGACTATCAAGGAATTGGTCGAGTGGCTGAAAATAAGCGGTATTCGTTCGCATAGAGGGAACGTATTTTCTTTCGGACGAGTATCCGAAATGTTGCATAACCAAAAATATATCGGCAAGTGCGCATACGGCGGCGAAGTCTACGAAAATATGATTGAGCCGATTGTAGACGAGCAAACATTTTACAGGGCGCAAGAAAAATTAACCGAAAACGTACATAAAGCGGCACGATCGAAAGCCGCGGAAAAATTCATTTTAAGCGGAAAACTGATATGTGCCGAGTGCGGCGAGCTTATGGTCGGAGACAGTGGAACGAGCAAGACGGACGAAATTTATACCTATTATAAATGTGCCGCAAAGAAAAAGAACGCGCAAAACTGCGCGTCCAAAGCTATAAGAAAAGAAGTGATTGAAAAAGCCGTATACAACGCCATTATTCGGGCATTGCAAGACGATAACTTTATTCTCAAAGTTGCCCGAAAGGCGGTGGAAATTCACAACGCCGATATAGAAGAATCAGCGGAACTAAAAATACTCAACCGGCAAAAAGCCGAAATAGATAAACAGCTTGCCAACATTACAAATGCGATTTGTCAAGGAATATTCAATCAACACACGCAATCAAAGATGGTTGAATTAAGCAACACGCAACAGGCATTGGAAGCGCAAATAGCGGACGAGCAAGCAAAAACGATACTTCCGTTAAAAGAAGCGCGGGTCGTGTCGTTCTTGAAAAACTATACGGAAATAGTAAAATGTGCCGACAAAGCGGAAAGCCTCGAAAATATGAAACGGCTGTTCGACGTGTTTATCCGCGAAGTGATTTTCGACGGCGAACGGTTCTTGATAGTAATGAAAACCACGAACGAGCCGCTCGACCCCGAAAAAGAACAAAAAGAAGAAGCAACCCGAAAAAAGTTCGAATTGCTTCGTTTTGGTGACCCGTGCGGGAATCGAACCCACGATACCACCGTGAAAGGGTGATGTCTTAACCTCTTGACCAACGGGCCTTATAATATATAAACGCAAATCTGCGTTGTTGTTGTGGTAGCGACGGGTGGATTCGAACCGCCGACCTGCCGGGTATGAACCGGCCGCTATAGACCAACTAAGCTACGTCGCCATATTCAAAACGTATATATGCGGCGCAACTTCTCCGTCGCACTTGCGTTTTGTTTTGGTTGTGTACGTCTTTGTACACTCCCGGCAACAAAGCCACGTGCTCCTTGCCTTGCTTGCATCTATCCATTTTGAGGAAAGGGGGATAAGCGGCGGAGCCGAAATCCCGAAAATTTGGTTGCGGGGGCGGGATTCGAACCTCGCGACCTTCGGGTTATGAGCCCGACGAGCTACCTGGCTGCTCCACCCCGCGATAACTGCCTTTACAAAAGGCTTTATCATTTTATTAAATTATAACTTTTTTGTCAACTGTTTTTCTGCCGTTTAATAAATAATTTTTCTTGCAAGCACATTACTTTTATGTTATAATTCAGGTATGATAGATTTAAGCGTATATGCAAACCGCCGCATTTGCGTAGCGGTATCGGGCGGACGCGATTCGATGGCGCTTCTCAATTTCATATACACGCATATGCGCGAGCACGGCATTGTGCTTTCAGCTCTCAACTGCGATCATAAAATACGGGGTAAAGAATCGAAAGCCGACAGCGATTTTGTTAAAAAGTACTGTGCCGAACGCAACATTCCACTGACGTTTTTCGAGTGGAACAGTAAGGAGGCGAAGACGGAGGAGCGCGCGCGCATATGGCGCAGACAGTGTTATGAAGCCGTGTTGAACGGCGGAGCCGAATTTGTTGCTACCGCTCATCATATGAACGACAATGCGGAGACGGTTTTATTCAATCTTGCAAGAGGCTCTTCCGTTTCGGGGCTTTCGGGAATTTGCGACAGCGGAAAAATCATTCATCCGCTTGTCTCCTGCACGCGCGCACAGATAGACGAATACGTTTTGTCAAACGGCGTTCCGTACGTTGACGATGAAACTAATTTTACGGAAAACTATACTCGCAATAAGATCCGCCTCAATGTTTTGCCGGAACTTGAAAAAGCCGTTTCGGGCGCAGTGAAGAATATTTATTCGCTTTCGCGCCTTGCGTCGGAGGACGAAGAATATTTCAAAGAACAGATAGAAAAGCGCAAAATTTTGAATTTTAATAAATTCGGAGTTACGATCAGAGCCTGCGAAAGCGTGATTTTCAAGCGCGCCGCTCTGCAGGCGATAAAACGTTTCAAGAAAAAAGATTACACGCAGGAACATTTAAAACGGCTTTTTGAACTGAGTTCGGCTGAAAAAGGTAAAAAATTTGAGTTTTTAGGGTTGACCGCGTATGCCGAAGGTGGTAAGATAGTACTGACGGAAGAAAATATTTGCCTTCCCGTCAGTATCCCGTTTGAAACGTACCGAGCCGAAGAGATAGGCGGAGTAAAGCTCGTTATAACCGAACAAAAGCCGGACAGCGGAAAGTATCTCAAAGCCGACGCTTTTGCAATCGGCAAAAACGCGGTAGTGCGTTTCCGCCGTAAAGGCGACAGATTTAAAAAATTCAAGGGCGGAGAGAAGAGCCTCGGCGATTATTTTACCGACGAAAAAATTCCCCTTTACCTGCGCGACAGAATTCCCTTGATTGCCGACGGAAGTTGCGTGCTTGCGGTATGCGGAGTGGAAATTTCAGACGCGGTCAAGACAGACGAAAACACGCAGAAAACAATTTATATCATAAGCGAAAATTTCAGTGAGGTGACTTAGATGTTAGACGCAGACATTATTCAGCAAAACGAACAGCTTTACAAAAGACTGCTTGCGGACAGCCTGAGACAGGACAAGCGCGTTTCGGTTTCCTTTCTCGACGCAAGGTATCCCGAACCTTTGTATCTTTACGTCAAATCGGTAGATACCGAAAAGACGATTGCCGTTCGCATCGACGGCGAAGACAAGACTATGCGCTTCTGGGACTACGTTGACGACGCTTACGAGAACGAGGACGGCGTATGGGATCAGATGACGGAAAAGGGGCTTGAAAACTTTGTAAAGAAACTTAAAAAAGTTATGGACTGTGCGCTCGATATCGAATTTTTCAATAAAAAAGGTATTACCGACGATTACTACGCAGGCGTATACGACGGTGAACTGACGGAAGAAATTGCAAGAAAAATTCTTATAAAGCACGGCAAGGACGTCAAGTTTATATATGCAAAAGTAACTAATTTTTTCGGCGATAAAAGCTACGTCTTCGACGCAAGGGGCAACTATATAAAAAGATAGTGCGCGAAAAGATATTTGCGTTTTAAGCAAGTTGGTGTATCTTGTCAATTTTACAATTTTGCAAATTAAATATTCAAATTAATTCAATAGATAAAAAATAGAAAAATTAATTCTTTTAACGGGAATTAATTTTCGTTTTTTACGAGGATAAGACTATGCATAAGGACTGTGAAAAAATACTTTTTACCGAAAAACAGTTAAAAAAAAGAGTGAGAGAGGTTGCGGAATCGGTTGACGCAACAGTGCAGGGCAAGCGTCCGCTCGTCGTGGGAATTTTGAAGGGCAGTATAATTTTTTACGCCGATTTCATAAGGCATCTCACCGCGCCCGTCGAGCTTGACTTTATGGTCGTTTCGTCCTACGGGTCGGGCACGGTTTCTTCGGGTAAACTGAAAATCAAGAAGGATCTGGACAGGGACGTCAAGGGCAGAGACGTCATTATCGTTGAAGATATAATAGACAGCGGATTTACTCTTGCTAATTTGAAACAGCTAATTACGGAGCGCGGTGCGTCGTCCGTAACTATCGTCACGCTGTTAAATAAGGCGTGCAGGAGAGAATACGACATTCGGCCCGACTACAACTGCTTTGATATCGGCGACGAATTTGTTATAGGCTACGGACTCGACTACGACGAACGTTACCGTTCGCTTCCGTATATAGGCATACTTAAAAAAAGCGTTTACAGCGAATAGATTTTGAAAGGTTACGCATATTAACGTAAAGGAGTTCAAAATGGTAATTGCAAATATCATTTCTTACGTTTTAGTGCTTTTAGGCGCGGTGAACTGGGGACTTTACGGCATATTCGATTTCAATCTCGTAAGCTGGATTTTTCAGGGCCCGAGATCGGTCGGTTCGATAATAGTTTACGTCATCATCACCCTTGCGGCTGTATGGCTTATTATCTCTCCGATAATTTCCGGCTTCGGTCTTCGTCTCAGAATGGGCGATAAAAAACGCAGGGAAACGGAAGTGGAAGCATAAATTGTTTTAAATTCAAAGGCGGGGCGGTTTTTTGTAAAAACCGCCCCGCTTAGCTTTTTATTTGCGTACGGATATTGCAAAATTAAAAATTTTTGTTATAATAAAACTATGAACGATATCGGCAAAAAAACTTGGATCAAGGGAAAAGAGTTTCGGCAGAGGTTTCAACAAACGGGGTACAGTGCTATTGGAAAGGCCGCGCTTATTACAGGGTTGACAACAGCGGGTGGAAAGAATATCTCAGCGAAACGGTTTTATTCAACGCTGACGGTATTCGCGTCTGACTGTCTTAATCAAGGGGGAAAGGATGAAGAATTTAAAAATTATTTCATTCGCACCTGAATTGGTTAAAATTTTCCGTCTCTGCTGACAAAACAATATTGACGGTGTATAATAAGGTTGGAGGAAAAATTTTATGAAAAAATTTTTGGTAATTTTACATTCGTTAATATCAGTAATATGTTTAATTTTTACTGTTGGTTGTTATAGAAGTTCGTGGGAATATCCGTTAACTGAAGGAACTTATGAAACAATACAAAAAATTGAAAGATATGATTCACAAATCGGTAAAAATATAGAACACGAACAAATTAAAACAATTAAACTTGTTTTGAAGCAGATAGATAAAAATGAGTTTGATAAAGCGAACGTAAGTAACGTAGTAGAAGATAGGTATCAAAAGAATAACGATAAAAAGTTTTTTTCTTTTGCTTTATACTTTTTTATAAAGGATGTCGACGATTTTGTTCAAGTTACAGTTAGTAATCTTGTATATGAAAACGGTACACCTGACTATTCTGGGCAAATTTTTTGTGAGACAGAGTCTTACAGGCTGGAGAGTTCGTTTTTCTTTGATTATTCGGAAACAGATACAAAGATAGGATGCAATATAAAATGGACTGAAGAAAAAGATCTTTCTTTTTGGGGAGCATATCTTGAATTAAAAAAATAAATACAAATTAGGAGAAAAAAATAATGAAAATTTAGCAACTCAGCGGGCGGAAAGCCCGCTGTTTGATTTATATTTAAAAAATATATTAATAGTGCTGTTTTTATTTTACATAGATATTGCAAAATAAAAAAATGTGTGCTACAATATAATAATGAGTAAATGGGTAACGATTTGGGGGAACGCGACTTCGGTTGCCGAACACCGCCCCGAAACTTACGCTAAAAATATTACGCTGCGCTATCTTGCAAAATGTGCGTTCGGCGGAGAAAAGGTAAGACTGCATTTTTCCAACTTCTGCGGAACGGAAGATATTACGCTGACGAAAGTAACTTTATCCGTTGCGAAGTCAGACAGACAGTCGGATTTGCGGACTTTAAAAAAAGTTACCTTTTCGGGCAAGGAGAGCGTGACGGTAAAAGCAGGCGAAGAGCTGTTTTCGGACGAAATTGATTTTTGCGTCCGTCAGGGCGCGACGCTTGCTGTTGCGATATATTTAAAAGATTTTACGCTTATGCGTTCGGGCGTGGTCGTGACGGGACCGCTTTCAAAAGGCTTCTTTTCCGTCGGCGATACGACGGAGGCTGAAACGCTTCCTCTCGACTTGACGCGCACGCTTTCGACGTATTATTTTCTTACGGGAATAGACGTTTTCGGCGAGGGGAGCTGTGTCGTCTGTTACGGCGATTCGATAACTTCGCAGAGCTGGCCCGACTATCTTGCAAAGAGGTACATAGACGAGGGCAAACCCGTTGCGGTCGTGCGCAGGGCGGCGAGCGGAACGAGGGTTCTTCGAGAATATAAATGTATAACTTACGAAAGTTACGGACTTAAAGGCGAAAACCGCTTCGAAAGGGAAATTTCGACCGTGAGCGGAGCCGAAGCCGTAATTATCCAGCAGGGCATAAACGATATTATCCACCCCGTCGGTACGGACGTGAATCCCTTCCGTCCTATGTCGGATCTGCCGACCGCGGACGAGTTGGAAGAGGGAATAAAAAACTACGTTAAATTTGCAAAGAGATATAATCTCAAAGTATTTTTAGGTACGCTTCTGCCTATTTACGGCTGGCGTACATACGCTCTTTTTCGCGAGCAGTTGAAAGAAGATATGAACAGGCGCATACGGCTGAATACCTATGCCGACGGATGTATAGATTTCGATAAGCGAATCCGTTCGAAAGACAATCCCTCCGCATTTGCGGACGGATATGACAGCGGAGACCATCTTCATCCGAGCGAGCTTGCGTACGAGGCTATGGCGGACGAGGCATACGGAGGAATAAACAGGTGAGAGTTGCAATTTACGGCGCCGGTGCAATGGGCACGATACTCGGCGCATATATTGCCGCAAGCGGAAAACAGATCGATTTAATCACGCGCAACAAAGAGCACGTCGAGGCGATGAAACAGCACGGCGCGAGGGTCTTGGGGCACGCCGATTTTACCGTACGCGTAAACGCTTATACTCCCGACGAAATGTCGGGAATTTACGATATAATTTTCCTTATGACGAAGCAGAGGGAAAACCCTAAAATACTCGTCAATATCCGCGACTATCTTTCGCCCGACGGCGTGATAGTCACTATGCAGAACGGATTGCCCGAACCTTCGGTCATAAGCGCGGTCGGCGCGAAGCGGTGTCTCGGCTGCGCCGTCGCCTGGGGCGCGACTACGGTCGGGCTGGGCGAAGTCGAGCTGACTTCCAAAAAAGAAAAGATGACTTTTTCTCTCGGTTCTATGAACGGGATAACAACCTGGATTGAACCCGTAAAAGAATACCTGGAATGTGCCGGAAAGGTAATAGTCGAAGAAAACTTTTTTTCGGCGCGCTGGGCTAAACTTGTAATAAACTCGGCGTTTTCTCCGCTTTCGGCTATGTCGGGTATGACTTTCGGACAGGTGTCAAGGGGCAAGTATTCAAAGAGAATTGCGCTCGAACTTTTAAACGAGGCGTTCACCGTCGCGGAACAGTGCGGTGTGGAGATCGCGCCTTTGCAGGGTCACGATCTCGTAAGGCTTTACAGGTGCAAAGGTAAGTTCAAAACTGTTGTAGCGCGTATGCTTCTTCCGTTTGCAATGTCTAATCATAGGGATCTCAAATCGGGTATGTACGCCGACCTTTCGGCGGGCAAGCGCTGCGACGTCGATTTCATTAACGGCGTAATAAAGAAGATTGGCAAAAAATTTCAGGTCAAAACTCCCGTAAACGACGAGGTTATCGCGCTTGTGCGCAGTATCGAAAAGGGCGAAAGGGAGATTTCGGCGGACAATATTAAGATTATATACGATAAAGTTTTCAATAAGGCGGAAAAACAATGAACGAAATATTTTATCCCTCTCACGACAATAAAACGACTATTCACGCCTGCGTATGGCGTCCCGAAGGCGAGGTCAAGGGCGTTGTGCAGATAATACACGGAATGTGCGAATATGCCGAAAGGTACACTCCTTTCGCCGAATTTCTGAACGATAACGGCTACCTCGTGGTTGCCGAAGACCATCTGGGTCACGGTAAGTCGGTTTTAGGCGAGGACGATTTAGGCTATTTTAACAAGGATCGTTCCGTGCAGGTCGTAATAGACGATATCAGGGCGTTGCAGCTTGCGGTAAAAAAACAGTTCCCCGATAAGCCCTATTTTATTATGGGTCACAGTATGGGTTCGTTTTTCTGCCGTAAATATATTTCGCTTTACGGAAAAGATTTTAACGGAGCCATAATTATGGGCACGGGTTTCAAGAGCGTTTTAACGCTTGAAACCGCGCTTCTGGCGGTCAGGATAAACGCGCTTTTCTGCGGATGGCGTCACAGAAGCAAGCTCATTAAAAAACTTGCTTTCGGCAGTTACAATAAAAAATTCAAGCCTGCGCTCGGCGAAAATCTCTGGCTTTCAAAGGACAGGGCAAATATCGAGGCGTACGAATCGGATCCGCTCTGCGGTTTTTCGTTCACCAACAACGGGTACAATATTCTGTTCAACGTCATAAAGCAGGCTTGCTCGCACAAGACCATAGACAGCGTGCCAAAAGATCTGCCCGTCTACTTTGTTGCAGGCGCCGACGATCCCGTCGGAGACTATAGTAAGGGTGTAAAAAAGGCGAAAAAGAAATTCGACGAGGCGGAAATCAAGGATGTTTCCATAACTCTGTACGAGAATGCGCGCCACGAAATTTTGAACGATTTCTGCAAGGAAGAAGTGCAGAACGATATTTTAAAGTTCATCGAAAGCCGTGTAGGGGAAAAGAATGGTTGATATCTTCGATATCGAAATTCCTTCTCTCGTCAAGGGCAAAACGCGCCGTGCGTTCGTATATCTTCCCGAAAATTACGGCAACGGCAGGCGTTTCCCCGTGATGTATATGTTCGACGGTCACAATCTTTTTTCGGACAGCGACGCCACATACGGCAAGAGCTGGGGACTTGGCGATTATCTCGACAAAACCAATACGCCTTTGATAATAGCTTCTGTCGAGTGCAATCACGAGGGCAACAGCAGACTGTCGGAATATTCGCCCGTCGACTTCACTTTCAAAAACGGCGAAAAGATAAAGGGCAGGGGCAAAAAATATATGGACTGGCTCGTCGGCAGTTTCAAGCCGATGATAGACGGAAAATATCCGACCCTTCCGGACAGAGCGCACACCGCTGTCGCAGGCAGCTCGATGGGCGGACTTATGACACTGTACGCGCTTTCAAAATACAATAAATTTTTTTCTTCGGGCGCGGCGCTTTCGCCGAGTCTCTGGGCTTTCGGAACGAATCTCGTTTCATTCCTCGAAGGCGGAACGTTCAAAAAAGACACCTGTCTTTATATGGACTGCGGCTCGAAAGAATTTGCTTCGAGGGGCACGGCAAAGGGCAATTTCTGTTCGGCGGTTGAAATTCTGATTAAAAAATCTGTAAATCTGACCGCAAGAGTAGTGCCCGACGGAACGCACACCGAGGCAAGCTGGGAAAGACAAATCCCGTTTTTTATGAACGCGTTGGGCTTCGTCCCCGACGAAGTTTAGCGTTTGAAATTATTCACGGAATTTTCCGACGTCACAAGCGCCGTAAGATTTGCGAGAAAGGAGTTATAATGCGTAATTTTATTTTTATTTCACCCGATTTTCCCGATAATTACTGGAAATTCTGCAAAGAGCTGAAAAACAACGGTTTCAACGTTTTAGGCATAGGCGACTGCCCTTACAATCAGCTTTCAGAAGAGCTCAAAAGTTCGCTTTCGGAGTACTATTGGGTCACTAATCTTCAGAACTACGACGAGGTCTACCGCGCCGTTGCGTTCTTTACTTTCAGATACGGCAAGATAGAGTATATAGAGAGCAATAACGAATACTGGTTAGAGCGCGACGCGATGCTGAGGACGGAATTCAACGTCAAGACAAGTTTCGGTCAGAGAGACATAAGAAAAATCAAATTCAAGTCGCAGATGAAAAAGTACTACGAAAAGGCAGGCTTGCCCGTTGCAAGGTATCACCTCGTAAAGGGGCTGAAAGGCTGTCTCGATTTCGTCAAAAAAGTCGGCTATCCCGTGATAGTCAAGCCCGATAACGGCGTCGGTGCAAACGATACGCACCGAATCAACAACGAAAGCGCTTTAAAAGAGTTTTTAAAACATAAACTGCCCGTACAGTATATTATGGAAGAATACATAGAGGGCGAAGTAAATACTTACGACGCTATCGTCGACGGCGACGGGAACCCCGTTTTTGAAACGGGCAACGTTACGCCGAATTCTTTAATGGATATAGTCAACAACAACGACAACAGTGTTTTCTATATCGTAAACGAGCCGTTCGCTGACGTTAAGGACGCGGGCAGAAGAACGCTGAAAGCTTTCAAGGTCAAAAACAGATTCGTGCATTTCGAGTTTTTCCGTCTTACAAAAGACCAGCGTTTGGGCAAAAAGGGCGATATCGTGGCTTTGGAAGTCAATATGCGTCCGAGCGGCGGTTTCTCTCCCGATATGATGAACTACGCCAACAGCACCAACGTGTTTAAAATCTGGGCGGACGTAATGGCTTACGGTCATTCCGATTTAAAGTGCGGTGAAAAATATTACTGCGCGTTCGCAGGCAGGCGCGACGGGAAGAATTTTATTTACAGCGAAAAAGATATTACCGAAAGGTATGCAGGCAGTATTAAGACCGTCGCCCGCGTTCCCGACGTTTTGAGCGGAGCAATGGGCAACGTGATGTATATTGCAAATTTCAGGACTAAGGCGGAGATGGACGGGTTTTATAAGGACGTTCTCGCAACAAAGTAAACGTCGCATATACTTCGCAATACTTCGTTGACTTTACGTTTTTGTTCGGTTACATACTTCAGTGTATGCGCCCTCGCAAAATCCGCAGTCGCCTTGTATTGCTTGTATTCCCGACATTTTCGCAGTGTGGTAAGTTGTTTTATAATATAGTTATAAAAGCGTCGCAAACAGCGGCGCTTTCGTTATTGAAATTAATTTTAAAGATTCCGTTCTAATTTCAAAACTTCCGCAATAGATTAGTTATACATATAGTTTTTTGCGGAGGCGGATATGGTAGATACAAACGTTTACGAGGATATTGCGGCAAGGTGCGGCGGAGAGATAAAAATCAATTTGCAGGGCGAGGCAGGCGAAAAGGTTGCCGACGCGTTCGTCAATGAAAAGGTGCTTTTTATAAATAAGGCGGACGAGGCGTCTATAGGCGTTGTTATAACGCGCGGAGAGGACGTATCGGGCGCGGTAAATTTATTTAAAAACGCAAATAAACCCTGCGTCGTTGTTCTCGACAAATCGGCGGAGGAAAAAAAGGCGGAGTGCGAGCAAAAATATGCCGTGCCCGTGATAGTCGCCGACTGCGAACGCGTAACGGCGGATAAGGCGGACGATATTCTGCGTTCGGCGCTTTTCGAGTTCCCCGTAAATTCGTTCGATATCGACGTTCCCGAATGGATGAGCTATTTATCGCCCGACTGTTCGGCTGTTGCCGAGCTTTTGGAAAGGGTGCGCGCAGTTGCTCCGCAAATCTGCAAAATGAAGGACGTTTCCGCCTTTGACGGTATGCTTGACGGCTGTCGGTATTGGCAGGGCGAACCTTCGGTAAATATGAGCCTTGCCGACGGTAAAATAAAGTTAAAGGTAAATTCCAAAGACGGAATTTTCTTCGATATGCTCTCGGAGATAGCCGGCGACAGAATAGGCGACGAGTGCACGCTTATGCGCTACGTCCGCGCAACCTCCGACGCGAAGCGCAGTTACGACAAAATCAAGGACGCTTACGAGTGCGCTAAAATCAACGGCTACGGCATTGTAGAACCCGACGATACGGATATGAGTCTCGATAAGCCTCAGGTCGTAAGGCAGGGCGGAAGCGTGGGTATCAAGCTCAAAGCCACCGCGCCGAGCTATCATATCGTAAAAGTTGACGTAACGGGCGAAGTAAGCCCGATTATGGGCAGTGCAAAGCAGTCCGAGGGTATAGTCGAGGGAATGATGAACGGCTTCGAAACCAACCCCGACGGAATGTGGGAAACCAACGTCTTCGGCAAATCGCTTCGCGGGATGGTAAAGGAAGGGCTTGCAGGTAAGGTCTGCGGTATGCAGGACGAAACCAAGACAAAAATGCGCCGTGCAATGACGAGGATTATTAACGAAGGCAAGGGCGGAGTTATCTGCATATTGCTTTAAATAAGATAAAGGGCGTACCCGACAGGGTACGCCCTTTATTGTCTTTTATCAATTATACGTCGAAACAGCTTCCGCCGATAAATTCGCGGATAAGCGAGTTGCAGGGGATAATGCTTTCGTCATCGATAAGGCTGAAGTATTTGAGGTTTTTAATCAGCCTGTTCGCAACCAGAAACTGCGGATCGTTCGCCGAAATTTCCTGTAATGCGGGAAGCGCCTGTTTTTTGAGAACGCACAGCTCGTAGCCCAAGCTTGAATTGAAAACGTAGTCCGCGGATTCCTGATTCGGATATATCCAGCGGAATTCGCCGTTTCTTACCGACTGCCACATATCTATCGTCATCGACGCAGGGCAGTTTCTGAATTTCATATCCCTGACTATGCGCCTTATAAGTCTTACGTTTGTGACCGAAAGGGGGGAGTGGTTGTCTATGTTCATCTGTGCCTGAGGCGCGATATAGATTTTGAATTTCTGGTGTTTGGGAATAGACGAGGTGAGCTTTTCGTTGAGAGCGTGTATGCCCTCGATAATTATGGGCACGTTTTCGTCGACTTTGATAGTCTTTCCCTTTTCTCTCTTACCCGTCTGGAAATTAAAGCGCGGAAGAGTGACTTCTTCGCCGTTAATAAGATCGAACAGGTCTTTATTGAAAAGTTCGATATCAAGACAGTTTATGTGTTCGAGGTCGAGATCGTCCAAAGGTTTATTCTGAATTTTGGCGATTATATCCTTTTCGAAATAATAGTCGTCCATCGAGATGGTGACGGGGTTGATACCGCGCGATAAAAGTTCGATGCGCAGGCGGTTGCAGAAAGTCGTCTTTCCGCTCGAACTCGGACCTGCGATAGCTACGAGCCTAATGTCCTCTATGTCGTTTTCGATAACGTCGCCCAGCTCGGAAAGCTGTTTGTTGTGGCGCGCTTCGCACATCTGCACAAATTCGAGAATATCGCCGTTGTCAACTTTGCGGTTGATATCGGGAATGGTCTGAATTTTAGCCTTTTCGGCCCAGTTATATGCTTTCTGCAAAGTCTTGCCGTAGGTGGCTTCTTCCTCGAATTCGGGGATATTGGCGTCGAGTTCGTGACGGGGATACTGTATGATTATGCCGGGGCTGTAAGGTGTTATCGTATAGTTGTGGATACAGCCGGTAGAGGGAACCATATAGTTGTGCAGATAGTTGTAGTAATTGTCGCACTTGTAGAGGTGGACGGTCTTTTCGGGGCGGTACTTCAGAATTTCTATCTTGTCGCCGAGATTGAATTTCTTATAGATTTTTTCTGCCTCTTCGACCGTTACCGTGACCCTCTCGATGGGGAGGTCTGCTTCGATAATTCTCTTTACTTCGTCTTTGATTGCGTCGACCGCTCTCGACATATTGAAGTTTTTCTGAAGGGCGTAGCACGAAACCGAACGCGAAACGTTGTACGAAAACCTGATTTTCACGTCGGGATAGACGTTGAAAAACGCCATTGCGACTATGTATCTGAGGCTCGCTTCGTAAGCCCGGCTTGCTTCCGCACTGCTGAGGTCAAGGAGTTGAATCGTCATTCCGTTGTTCTTTTCCGAAAGTTTGTAGTTCAGCTCTTTTACCTGAGCGCCGACCTGACAGACGACGAGGTTTTTCTTGTCTTTTTTATCTACAAGGTCTAAAACTCTCGTGCCGTCCTGTACCGTAAGTTTTTTGTTTTTAAATTTTACTTGAATCATATTTTTTCTCACTTATTTTATTAATCACATTATTATACTATATAAATTTGCAGATTGCAACAGCAAACGGTAAAATTTTTCAAAAAATGTTTAATAATTTCAGGGGGGGGGGTAATTACCGTCGGAAAATAAAATCTACCGGCGTTTACTGCGCCGATAGATCTCAAATTCAGTTGTCGTCTGTTTCGTCGGGGATAAACATTTCGCCGTCCGCGTTGTATGCGGCCGCGTCGTCTTTTAAGCTCATAATATATTTATAATACTGTTCGTCGTTCAATTTTATTATTTTCTTTTTTGACATAGTTCACCTCATATTTTTTATTATTATGAACCCCGCGCCGTCAATTTATTCGGTAAAATTCTGTTTGGAGGGAATTTTTGCCAAGTCTGCACGATAACCCCTTTTTTGCTTAAAAATTCAAATTGCCCCCCTGATATCCCCCGATTAACGCAATATTTTTTGTAAATCTCTTAAAATAAATTGATAATTATATTTACTTTTTAAATAAAATGGTGTAAACTAAATAATAGACTAGTATATAGATTAATACAGTATCTTTACGCAAAAGTCAAAGAAGAGGTATCTTATGTCGTACGATAACAACGAAAACGAAATGGAAAACAACGCTCCGAAGAAAGCCGACGTGCTCATCAAGAGAACGCAGGACATCGTTGCGATGCAGGAGGAACTGAGCGAACAGACCCAGATTGCTATTTCCAAAATCAACGAGGCGGTAGAGCTGTGCAACAAAAACAGTCAGGACGCTTCGAATATTTTAGAGTACAGCAACGGAATGTTCGAAAAGCTGCAGAAAGAGAACTCGGCATTGAAGCAGGAGCTTTTATACCTTGCAAAGCAGAGCGAAAATATTTACGCCGGTCTTGCTGAAAAGCTGAACGAGTTGCACGAAGCCGTTCCCCATACCGATATGCCCGTTCATCCGGAAGATTCGCTCGGAGCGGGATACTACGAGCTTGCAGACAGGCTCACCGAGCTTTCAGACAGGCTCGTCGATCTGTCCGCGAGGGTAGACGCGCTTTCGACTTCGACCGACAGGAGCGACGACGAGGCCCTCAATGAAAAATTTGCGATACTGTACGACAAAATAGACGCCGTTTCGGCGGATACCGTAAAGAGTCTGCCCCGTCACCAGAGCGACGGCATAAGCGAAGAGCTTTCGGACAGACTCAACAGGGTTATGGAACTTTTAAGAAAGAACGAGGGCGCACATTCGATGCTTGCCGACAAATTCGAAATTCTTTCGATGCGCGTCGAGCAGTTCGGCTACGAGAGCGCTAAGGTTCAGCCTGCGTCTGTCGCTCAGCCCCAGCCTGCACCTCAGCCCGTTATGCCCTATCCCGTATCCGTTCCTCCGGCAGAGATCGATTACGACAAGCTTGCCGAAAAGGTCGCCGAAATGCTTTCGGTCAGAGAGGCGCTTTCACCCGATCTAATCGCTTCGAAGGTGGCTGAGCAGATCGTTCTGCCCGATATGGATATGCCCGTTGCCGAAGTCGACTCGAAGGAGATTGCAAGAGAGGTCGCTTCGCTCATAGACGTCAAGTCTGCCGTAATGGAAGCCGAGGCTGAAAAGCAGCAGCCTGCACCGCTTGACAGCGACGCGCTTGTGGAGCGCATTGCCGAGAGAATGGGCGGTATCGTCGAGGAAGCAAAGCAGGAGCCTATTAACGAGGACGAGTTCGTCGAGAAGATTGCCGAGAGAATGAACGGCATCGTTCAGGAAGTTAAACAGGAGCCTTTAAACGGCGAAGAGCTTGCGGAGCGCATTGCCGAAAAGATAAACACGGTAAACGCTGAGGGAGCCGTCAATATAGACGAAGAGGTTCTCGCCGAAAGAATAGCAGAAAGACTGAACACGGTTTCCGACAGCGAGAGCGCGGTTTCGGCGGCGTCTGCAGTGGATATCGACGAGGAGTCGCTTGCAGAGCGCATTGCCGAAAAGCTTTCCGTGACGGCGGAAACAGAGGAAGCGCCTGCGTCGTTTGAAATAGACGACGACGCGCTCGTCGAAAAAATCGTTTCGCGTCTTGGCGGAATGTTTACGGCTTCGAATACCGCGAACGCGGAGATTAATATAGATCAGGAAGATTTAGCGGACGCGATCGCGCTTAAAGTCGGCAGTCTGAAACCCGAGGACTTTGAAATTTTGGTGGACGACGCAGGCTGCGCTTCCATTTCAAAGGAAATCGCCGAAAAGCTCGATTACCACGGCATAGCCGAAGTTATCGCGGACAAGATAAGGGAAATTCTCGATCTCAACGCGGCTAACGCTCCCGATTACGAGGATATGGCGGAACGTATCAGCGAAAAGATTACCGTTGCAGGCGTCAACGAAGACGCCATTGCGGAAAAGGCGGCGGCGGTGCTTTCGAATTATCTGCCCGAGTTCGATACCGAGGAGATTGCGGACAAGGTGACGGGCGCCGTCATAGACGTCGTCAGCGCAATGCCTCAGCCTGCTCTGGACAGCGAGGCTATCTGCAACGAAATAAGCGAAAGGCTTATCGAAAGGCAGGAGGACAATAATTACGATATAGTCGTGGACGAGGACGGTATTTCGAGAATTACCGCTATCGTTACGGAAGAGATAGGAAAGAGTACGGACGCGCGTTTTGACAAACTTGAAGAGAGTATTGCAAAACTTTCCGAAATGCTCGAACCCGAAGAGGTCGAAGAGGAAGAGACCGCCGAAGAAGAATATACCGAAGATGCGGTCGAAGAGGAAGCGGAAGAAGAAGTTTCGATTTCCGAAATCGTTGCGGAAGAGCTTGAAAAGGGCGTATCGCCGAGGTTTGACAAGGTTGACGAGGACATCGCCAGAATTTACGAACTCGTTTCCGGCATAGTAGTCGAAGAGACCGAAGAGGAAATTTCCGACGGTGAAGAATATGCCGAAACGGAGGAATACGCGGACGACGCGGATTACTCAAAGCTTTCGGAGATTGTCGCAACCGAGATAGAAAAGGGCGTTACCGCAAGGCTTGACAGCGTTGAAGAAAAGCTCAACAGCCTCACTGATATTCTCACTCCCGAAGAAGAGGAAGAAATTGCGGAAGAATATTCCGAGGACGCCGAAGAAGAGACTGCCGAAGAAGAAGTTTACGAGGGCGAAGAGGTTGCGGAAGAGGACTATATCCGCCTTTCCGAAATTGTCGAACAGCTTGAAAACAATCTGTCCTCGCGCTTCGACGGCGTAGAAGAGAAAATAAATTCGCTTACCGATCTGCTCACCGCGGAAGAGGAAACCGAGGAAGAAGCCGAAGAGGACTACTCCGAAGAAGAGGACGGCGAAGAGAGCGGAGAATTTACAGAAGCCGAAGAGGACGGCGAATACGCGCGTCTTTCCGAAATTGTTTCGGCGCGTTTCGACAGCGTGGAAGAGAAGATCAATAACCTCACCGATATGCTTATAAGCGTCGACGGAGACGCGGAAGAATACGAGGAGACGGACGAGGCGGACGAAGAGGACTACACCAAGCTTTCCGAGATTGTCGCAACCGAGATAGAAAGGGGCGTTACCGCAAGGCTTGACAGCGTCGAAGAAAATATCAGAAAAATCAACTCCATCGTCGGCGGACTTGCCGTTGCGGGAGTTGCCGTCGCAGGCGGAAGATCCGTAGAAACGGATATAAAACTCTACGAACAGTTCGACAGGGTTTCCGAAGATATCAAGAGGATAGCTCAATACGTCGAAGGCGACGTTCCCGTAGTTGCGAACGAGCGTATGGACAGAATAGCCGAGGAGATCTCCAAGATTTCTCAGATGGTGGAAGGCGAGCTTTCCGTCGAAACCAACGCGCGTCTCGACAAGTTGCAGGAAGAGATTGAAAAACTCACCGTGCTTCTGGGCGGAACAGTCGAAAACGAGGACAGCGAACGCCTTGAAAGGGTAGAAGGCGGAGTAGACGAAATAAAGGGTATGCTCATAGGCGGAGCCATTATGCAGTCGAACGAAACCGCCGCGGCGCAGACGGCCGAAGCCGAAGAGGAAGCCGAGGAGCTTGTTACCGTGAGCGACCTTGTCAAACCCATAGGAATTATTGACAGCACTATCGAAACGGAAGACAGCGATGATGACGGCGACTTCCTTCTCAGCGCTATCGATATGGATAAATTCTCTGACGACGAAGCTATGCCCGGCGAGCTGAGCGACCTTGAAAACGGCGTCGATTTCGAAAATATGATGAAGTTCAACCGCAGCTTCATTGCGAGAATAATTCAGAGCGACGACGACTGCAAGCAGTATTACGGCGAAGTAAAACACGCGCTTCTCTCATACAAGAAAGTAAACTCGAACGTCGCCTGGAGCAACGAGCGTTTCAATAAGGGCAGAGAGACTATCGCAAGAATGAAAATAAGGGGAAAGACGCTTGTAATATATCTTGCGCTCGACCCCAACGATTACAAGACTTCGGTTTATCACCACGCAGACGTCTCCGACAATAAGACGGTTTTAGGCACGCCGATGATGATTAAGGTCAAATCCCCTCTCGGCGTCAGAAAGGCGATAAGACTTATAGACGAAATGCTTGCAAAGCGCGACGGCGAAAAACGCGACGTGCCCGAGCGCGATTACGCGGCAATGTATCCTTACGAAACCATAGAAGAACTGATCGAAGACGGTCTTGTAAAGGACGTAAGAAAGAAGTAACCAAAGATAAGGAAAGGAAGGGGGGTTGATTTTTCCTAAAAATCAACCCCTCGATGTTTCGCCTGATATAAATTTAAAGATAAACAGGCATAGACATTCAAATCACAAAACATCAATTCAGGAAGTAACATTTTGGAAAATAAGAACGATAAAACTCAGAACAAAAAAATCAACAGAAAAATAGTAAAACCGCCGGTAAAGACGGCAAACAGAACCGATAAAAGAAATCAAAGCAAAAACCCGAACAAGCGTCTGCCCGTAAAGGCAAACGCCGAAAAGAGCAATAACAGACATATAAGAAAGCCGTCGCTCAAACCCAGACCCCTGCGTGTGGTGTTTCTCGGCGGAGTAGGCGAGATAGGCAAGAATATGACGGCGTTGGAGTGCGGCGACGATATCATAATTATCGACGCGGGCGCGATCTTTCCCACGGAGGAGACGCCGGGCTTCGATCTTATTGTCCCCGACGTGAGCTACCTTGTGGAAAACGCAAAAAAGGTGCGCGCGCTCATTTTAACGCACGGGCACGAGGACCATATAGGCGGTGTTCCCTACCTTTTAAAGGAAATGAAGATTCCCGTCGCAGGCACTAAACTTACGCTTGCGCTCGTCGACAACAAGCTCAGGGAGCACAGGATTAACGACGTGAAAGAGATAACTCTTTCGCCGGATAAAAAAGTCCAGTTCGGCTGTTTCAAGGTTCAGCCCGTCAACGTCAACCACTCTATCGCCGGCTCTTTGGCGCTTGCGATAGAAACGCCGTACGGCACGGTTTTCCACAGCGGAGATTTCAAAATCGACCTAACCCCCGTGGCCGGCGAGCCGATAGACCTTAAAACCATATCAGACATAGGCGCTTCGGGCGTTCTTTTGTACCTCGGCGAGAGTACGAATATAGAGCGCGCAGGCTATACTATGAGCGAAACGACCGTCGGCAACACGCTTGACAGGCTGTTCGGCGAAAATTCGGACAGACGCCTGATAGTTGCGACTTTCGCTTCCAACGTTCACAGATTACAGCAGATAATAGATATCGCGGTAAAACACAGGAGAAAGGTCGCGCTGTCGGGGCGCAGTATGCACAACGTTCTGGAAGCCGCCGAAAAGATAGGCGAGATCCGTATTCCCGAAGGCGCGGTCGTGGATATTTCAAAGATAAAGAATATGCGCGACAACGAGATAGTCGTAATATCTACGGGAAGTCAGGGCGAACCGATGAGCGCGCTTACGCGAATGGCTAACGGCGACAATCCGCAGATTTCCGTCGGCAAAAACGACACGGTGATAATTTCCGCATCGCCCATTCCCGGCAACGAAAAGCTCGTTTACAGGGTTATAAACAACCTTTACAGGCTTGGCGCGGAAGTGGTGTACGAAAGCCTTGAAAATATCCACGTTTCGGGACACGCCTGCCGTGAAGAGCATAAAATTATGCATACCCTTTTAAAACCGCAGTATTTCATTCCCGTTCACGGCGAGTACAGGCATCTTAAAAAACACGTCCTGCTTGCAAAAGAGCTCGGAATGCCCGAAAACAAGATGTTCATACCCGAAATCGGCAACCGCATAGAGGTGACGAAAAACGGGCTTCGGCGCGTTGAAAACGTTCAGTCAGGCTCGCGCCTTATCGACGGCGAGGGCATAGAGGACGAAAATCAGAGTATGGTAATAGAGGACAGGCGTCAGCTTTCCGAAGAGGGACTGTTCATCGTTTCGATAGCCGTTTCCAACGGCGAAGTCGTCGGCGAGCCTGCGATAAATTCGAGGGGCTTCGTGTTCGATTTCCACAGGGACTACAACAGGGAAATAAGGGAAGTTATTTTAAAAGCTATCGACAGTTTCGATTTGTCGAGGGGCAATATCGACGACTTCAAAAAACATATCAGAAGAAATTTAAGAAATTATCTTATGAAAAAGACGAGGCAGTCGCCTATGATAGTGCCCGTAGTGGTAGAGCTTTAAAATGGAAGAGTACGGTTACGCCCATTTCGATACGTCGAAGGGTGAGAGAAAAAGCAGAACTTCGCACTTCAACCGTCCGGACATATGCGACGAACTGCAAGAGTTGCGCTCGGACGCGTTCAGGCGCAGTATCCCTACGGCGGATGACGAAACGCTTTGCTTTATTTTAAGCTTTGTTGCGGCGTTAAAACCGAAAAAAATTCTCGAAATAGGCACGGCTGTAGGCATTTCGGCTATCGCTATGCTGTCCGTATGTCCGAAGGCGCATATAACCACGATAGAGAAAAACGCACAGTTTTTCAAAGAAGCCGAAAGCAATTTCATACGTTTCGGGGTTGATATGAACGTGAGTGCAGTCAATGCGGACGCAGGCGAAACGCTTACGTCGCTGACGGATGAATACGACTTCATATTTATGGACTGCGCAAAGGCGCAGTATATAAAATATCTGCCCGAACTCAAAAGATTATTAAAAAAAGGCGGAACGCTTGTTGCGGACGACGTGCTCCTCTTCGGCTGGCTTACGGGCGAGAGCGAAGTTCCCAAAAAGCGGAAAATGCTTTATAAACACGTATGCGAATACGTTGAGGCGGTGACGTCGGATACCGGGCTTATAACTACGGTTATGGATATCGGCGACGGACTTGCGCTCAGCGTGAAAAGATAGGATATGAGTATAGAACTTTTAGCCCCTGCCGGCAATTTTGCAAAACTTAAAACTGCATTTTACTTCGGTGCGGACGCGGTGTATGTAGGCGGAAAGGATTTTTCTCTGCGTTCGTTCGCGGACAATTTCACGCGCGACGAGCTGGTTTCCGCAGTGAAATACGCGCACGCGCTTGGTAAAAAGATATACGTTACGGCGAACGTATTCGCAAAGAATACCGATCTGCGCCTTATGGAAGATTATTTCGGATTTCTCGGCGAAGCGGGCGCGGACGCCGTCATCGTCTCCGACAGCGGAGTGTTTTACGCTGTCAGAAAATCGGCTCCCAAGCTCAGCGTACATATCTCCACGCAGGCAAATCTCACCAACAAATACGCCGTCAGGTTCTGGAAGGAACAGGGGGCGGAGAGGGCTATTCTTGCAAGGGAGCTTTCGCTCGGAGAGATAGCCGAAATTCATTCCTTCGTTCCCGATATCGAGCTTGAAGCGTTCGTTCACGGCGCAATGTGCATTTCCTATTCGGGCAGATGTCTTTTGTCGGATTATCTCGCTTCGCGCCCGTCCAACAGGGGCGAATGCGTTCAGGCGTGCAGGTGGAACTATACGCTTAAAAGCGGAGACAGGGACCCTCTCACGGTGGAGGAGGACGAACGGGGCACCTACGTTCTCAACAGCAAGGACTTAAATATGTCCGCTCACCTCGATAAAATGCGGAAAGCGGGCGTATGTTCGTTCAAGATAGAGGGCAGAATGAAGTCCGAATACTATCTTGCGACAGTGATTAACGCCTACCGCCGCTGTATAGACGGCGGTTTCAATAAAACGGTTGAGGAAGAACTTCTCACTGCGGCGCACCGCGATTATACTACCGCGTACGCGTTCGGCGAAAATCATCAGACCGTAAACTATTCGGACAGTCAGACAAAGGGCGACTGCGACTATATCGCAAACGTGCTGTCTTCCTCGGACGGATACGCGGAAGTGGAAATGCGCACAAGGTTTTTCGTCGGCGACAGACTCGAAGTATTATCGCCTGACGGCGATTTCAGGAAAAGCTTCACTGTGGAAAAGGCGTTTAAGTCTGACGGAGAAGAGGTTTCCGACTGCAAGCTTGTTCAGGAGAGGTATAAAATAAGCTGTCCGTATTCCCTTTCGGAAGGCGATATACTAAGGCGCAGAAAATGAATTACGAAGTAAAAAATATTTATAAAAAAACCAACGGCAAAACGGTAAGGGTAAGCGTGCCGGGTTCGAAATCGATAACGGCGAGGGCTATGCTCATCTCCGCAATAAGCAGGGGCACAAGCACCCTTTACAATGCGCAGTATTCAGACGACTGCGCAACGTTTTTAAAATGCCTTGAAAATCTGGGGATAGGCTGTATAAGGCAGGGCAATACCCTGCATATAGAGGGTTGCGGAGGAAAACTCAGTAAAAAAAGCGCAGAGCTGAACGTAGGAAGCGCAGGCACGGCGGCGAGGTTTCTGCCCGCCTTTCTTGCCTTTCAGGACGGGGAATACTTTCTCGACTGTTCGCCGCAGATGAAAAAAAGACCGATAGCTCCGCTTATCGAAGCTTTGAAGTCGCTCGGTGCGCGGTTTGAGTTTTTAAACGGAGAGAATTGCTATCCATTTATAATAAAGGGCGCCCGAAACGCAAATACTTGTATAGAAGTAGATATTTCAAAGAGCAGTCAGTATCTCTCGGCGCTTTTGATTTCCGCCGTATGCGCAGGCAGGAAAATGAAGATATGCGCAAACGGCGAACACGGCGCCGACTATATTCATATGACCGAAAATATAATGTGGTCGTTCGGCGCAGACGTAAAAGAGTGCGCTCGCACATATGAAGTTGAGGGAGAGTATTCGCCTAAACGCTATCATATCGAACCCGACGTTTCGGGCGCGTGCTATTTTTACGCGATGAATAAAATTCTCGGCACAGACGTATGTGTGGACGGACTTATGCCGCACTCTATGCAGGGCGATATAAAATTTATCGATCTTATAAAGAATTTCGACGGCGGAAAAGTCGATATGTCCGACTTTTCCGACCAGGCGCTGACGCTTGCGGCGATTGCTCCGTATCTTGATAATCCCACAGAAATATGCAACGTAAAACATATCAGGGGACAGGAATGCGACAGGATAAAGGCTATTGTGAAAAATCTGACCGCGATGGGCGTGGAGTGCGAAGAGAGAGAGGACGGAGTTAAAATTTACCCGTCACAGCCCCATGGCGCGCACGTCGATACTTTCGGCGACCATCGCGTCGCAATGAGTTTTGCGGTGACGGGACTGAGGGCGGACGGCATAATTATAGATAATGCAGAGGTTTGTTCAAAGACTTTCGGCGATTTCTTTGAAAAATTGGACTTCTTGACGCAAGTTCTTACGGAGGATTGAAAATGGAATTTATAAAGATGAAGCTTGGCACGTCTTTGTTTTATTACATATATATAATACTGTGCGCAGGCGCGTTTGCCGCTCTGTATTTCGGGCTAAGGCATAAAAGCGAAAAGACGAAGTACCGGGCTCTGTACGGAATTTTGGCTTTTAACTTCGTTCTGCACTTTTTAAAGCTTGCGTTGCCGTACTATTACGAGAGGGGCTTTCCCGAAGTTCTGAGGAAATGTTCGTTCGAAAACATATGTGCCGTAAGCACTCTCGTTTTTCCCTTCGCATATTTATCGAAGTGCAATTCAATCAAAGATTATATGTTCTACCTCGGCGTAATAAGCGGTATTATAGGCTGCGTCGCGCCTATGCCGGTTATAGGTTTGCCGTTCTACCACCCCGAAGTTATAAGGTATTATATCTGCCACGCAAGCATATGGACAGTTCCTCTGTTAATGGTCATATTCGGCATTCATAAACTCGACTACCGCAGAATCTGGAAAGTAATTGCAATCTATTTCGGCGTGCTGTGCCTTATAATAGTCAACGAAATTATTTTAATCCGCTTAGGCTGGGTTTCAACTTCCTCCTTCGAAGAGTTTTTCGATCCCTCCGAAAGAGATATGGGTTACGCGATAGGCTTTCCGCACGAAATGCAGAAAATCGCTTCGTTTATCATATGGCTGACGCCGAAACAATGGAGAAACGTACCTATTTTATGGGAGCTGTTCCCCGTTATAGTCTTCGGCGGTCTGTATATGCTGTTTTTATGCTCCTACTGGGAACACGAACATATTCGGCGTGATATAAATTCGTTCATCGATAAAATAAAGTCTAAACGCAAAAAGAATAACTGTTCTGACGACGACGTATAATTTATGGAAAGGGTAATAATTCATTCCGATCTGAATAACTTTTATGCTTCCGTAGAGAGAAGGTTGAACCCCTCTCTTATCGGCAAGCCCGTGGCGGTGTGCGGCGACAGACAGACGCGTCACGGCATCGTGCTTGCCAAGAGCGAAGAGGCTAAGCGGTTCGGCATAAAGACGGCTGATACCGTATGGCAGGCGCAGAGAAAGTGTCCTGCCCTTATAATAGTGGAACCGCATTTCGACCTGTATATACAGTTTTCCAAGCACGTCAAAGAGATATATTCGAGATACACCGACAGAATAGAGAGCTACGGCATAGACGAGTGCTGGTTGGATCTGACGGCTTCAACGCTTCTGTTTCCCGTATACGGCGGTGAAAAGTTTGTCGAAAAGGACGGGGTAAAGTATTATACCGACGGGTTTTTAAGACACCTCGGCGACCATATCAGAAACACCGTAAAAGAGGAACTCGGCGTCACGGTTTCCTGCGGAGTTTCGTTCAACAAGGTTTTTGCAAAGCTCGGCTCAGATCTGAAAAAGCCCGACGGCACCTCTGTTATTTCAAAACTGAATTACAGGACGGCCGTATGGGGACTTCCCGTCGAGGACCTTCTTTTCGTGGGCAAAAGCACTAAGGAAAAGCTTTACGGAATGGGGATTGATACAATCGGCAAGCTTGCGGAGGCGGACGATAACAGGATAATAAAAGAATTCGGCAAAGTCGGACAAAATCTTTTGAAAAACGCGCGAGGAGAGGATGACGGCGAAGTAAGTCTTATGGACGAAAAGAGGGAATACAAGTCGATAGGCAATTCTTCGACCTATTCCGAGGACGTGACCGATTTGAGGAGCGTGAGGCGCGATTTATACGTTCTGTCCGAGAGCGTCGCCGCACGGCTGAGGGAATCGGGTCAGGGGCTTGCCGATACCGTACATCTTTGGGTAAGGTTCAGCGATCTGTCGGATTTTGCCGTTCAGATGAAAGTAAGGCATACCGCGCTGTGCGGAGAAATAGCCGAACACGCTTATAAGCTGTTCTGCGATAATTTGAAACCGCCGTTTAAAGTCCGTTCTCTCGGCGTAACCGTTTCGGGCTTCGACAACGGCGCGTCTCAGATAACTTACGACGAGGTATGCGGAAACTACGCTAAGCGCGAAAAGTTAGAGCGCTGCGTCGACGAAATAAGAAAAAAACACGGCTACGATAAATTGCAGAGGGGGATAATTGCGGAAAAGCCCGAACTTATGAAAGACGACGTAAAAAACAGGCACCGCATAAAGCCTGCAAAAATCGACTATCCCGAAGACTAATACTCAAAAGACTGCTTGCAAAGGTATTTGCAAATTGCACCGTGCCGACGGCGAAAACCGCCTTGCACCGTAATTATTTTAAATAAAATTTCAGTAAAGAGGTAGTATGAATTTAACCGAAAAATTTGCGGAAAACGTCTTTTCGGACGCGGTACAGAAGGAAACGCTTCCAAGCGAGGTCTACAACGCGCTCCGTGCCACTGTGGAGGCAGGCGAACAGCTCGACGTTTCGATAGCAGGCACGGTGGCTTCGGCAATGAAGAAATGGGCGGTTTCCAAGGGCGCAACGCATTACACTCACTGGTTTCAGCCTCTTACCGGCTACACCGCGGAAAAGCACGAAAGCTTTCTCGACGTGGAGGGAGGAAGGGCGATAATGCGCCTTACGGGCAAAAGTCTTATCGTCGGCGAGGGCGACGCTTCGAGCTTCCCTTCCGGCGGAACAAGGGCGACGCATATGGCAAGGGGCTATACGGCGTGGGACCCTACTTCGCCTGCGTTCGTTCGCGGAGGAACTCTGTACATACCTTCGGTTTTTGTGTCCCATACCGGAGAAACACTCGACAATAAATCTCCGCTCCTGCGCTCTATGAGCGCGATTTCCGGGCAGGCAAAGCGGATTTTGAAACTGTTCGGCGTCAGCTGTAAAAAGGTTATACCCTGCGTCGGGTGCGAACAGGAATATTTTCTGGTAGACAGAGACGTTTATTTAAAGCGCAAGGATCTGCGCCTGTGCGGAAGAACTCTCTTCGGTACGCCTGCGCCCAAGGGTCAGGAACTCGAAGACAACTATTACGGCGCGATAAGCGACAGGGTTTCCGCATTTATGCGCGAGCTTGACAGCGAGCTGTGGAGTCTGGGAGTGGCAAGTAAGACCAAGCACAACGAGGTTGCGCCTGCCCAGCACGAAATGGCCCCCGTCTATTCTACGGTAAACGTTGCGGTAGATCAGAATATGCTCACTATGGAGATAATGAAGAGCGTAGCAAAAAAACATAACCTCGTTTGTCTTCTTCACGAAAAACCGTTCAGGGGCATCAACGGAAGCGGAAAGCACGTCAACTGGTCGCTTGCGTCCGATTCGGGCTTCAATCTTTTAGAGGCGGGCGACCACCCCGAAAACAATACTCTTTTCAAGTTGGTGCTTACTGCGATAATAAAAGCGGCAGACGAGTATCAGGGGCTTATGCGCGCTTCGGTTGCTTCCGCAGGCAACGATATGCGGATAGGCGCGGACGAAGCTCCGCCTGCGATTGTTTCGGTGTATCTCGGCGATCAGATAGGCTCAATGGTCGAAAGCATAGTAAAGGGCGGAAACTACTGCGCGGAAAATCATCCTACGAGTTCGATAGGCGTGCCCGAAAGCCCCATTTTTCCCAAGGACGCAACAGACAGAAACCGCACTTCGCCGTTCGCCTTTACGGGCAACAAGTTCGAGTTCAGAAGCGTCGGTTCCTCCGCGAATATCGCCGAGGCGAATATCTGCCTCAATACGATAGTTGCGGACGCGTTGAAATCGTTTGCAGACGAGCTCGAAGGCAAAATGCAGGTGGAGCGTTCGGCAAACGCTATTATAGCAAGGGAGCTGAAAAGGCACTGCAAAATCATTTACAACCTCGACGGCTACGGTCCCGAATGGACGGAAGAGGCGGAAAAACGCAGACTTTTGAATCTGAAAACCACCGCTTCGGCAGTCCCTGTTTGTTACGAGGAGAAGAATATCTGCGTGTTCGAAAGACACGGCGTTTACACCCGTCGGGAAGCCGTCGCGCGTGCGGACATACGCCTTGAAAATTACGTTAAAACCGTCAATATCGAAGCGCTGACAATGACCGAAATAATAAAGCGCGATATAATTCCCTCGGTGTCGGAGTTCGTTTCCCGTCTGTGCGGCTGCGCTTGTGCAAAGAAGGCTGTCGGCGGTGAAATTCCCTGCCGTGCTGAGACGGAAACAATAAAAAAACTCTCCTCTCTGAACGACGAGGCGTATTCTCTCGTTTTAAAGCTTGAAAAAGATCTCAGCCTTATGGACAGATCTTCGGTTGTAAAGTCGGCTTCCCACGTTGCGGAAATAATAATTCCCGATATGGAAAAGCTGCGGGCAGTCGCGGACAGAGAGGAGGAAATCACCTCTTCGCAGTTTTGGCGTATGCCGTCGTATTCCGACGTTTTATACAGCGTTACTTAGAATTTGTTTGACGGAAATTGCTTTTAGTGATAAAATATACGCAAACATAAAACGAGGGTAAATTTACCTTTTTACGGTTCAATGAAAAGGAGCAAAAGAAATGAAGAAGAAAATAGCGCTGATAATACTGGGTATATGCAGTACGGTGCTGTGCGCGGCAGGACTGAGCGCAATCGGCGTTGAAATCGCAGTAGGTGCTTTCCGGCACTGCGACGCGAACGGCAATCCCGTCCGTTGGTGAAACCAAATATAAAATCTGCGCTCGGGCAAAAAAAGCTCGGGCGTAAATTTATTTTAGTGGGTAAAGCAGGTTTACAAAAGCGGTAAAAGGTGGTAAAATGCGTTTATGACCAAAGACAAGCTGAAAAACAATTTGCGGCTTTTTGCCGACAACGGAATAAATTTAGTACTGATAAGTTTGCTTACGGGTCTGTTTGCAGGCGTAGTGGTTACGTTTTACAACATTTTGGCGCATATAGGCGAAGAGACTTCTGTCAAGCTGTATTCGCTTCTGCGCGACAACCCTGCGTTTATTCCTCTGCTGTTTTTGGGGTTATCGGCAGGCGCGATAGTAATAGGTACTTTCGTGCGGTTGGTGCCTATGATCCGCGGCAGCGGTATTCCGCAGATTGAAGGCGCGGCGAGAGGTATTATCCGCTTCAAGTGGTACGTCACTATGTGCTCTATGTTCGCCGCTTCGCTCGCCTGTATATTTTTGGGACTGTCGGCAGGCGCAGAGGGCCCTTCGTTGGAGATAGGCGGCTGTGCAGGTGAAGCCGTAGGCAGAATTTTGAAGCGCAATCATATGATACGCCGTTTACAGATAGCAAGCGGTTCGAGCGCGGGACTTGCCGTTGCGTTCAACGCGCCCGTTACGGGACTGTTTTTCGCAATGGAAGAGGCTTTCCGCTCGTTCTCTCCTCAGGTGTTTGTCTGCGCAGGACTCAGCATAGTTACGGCTCTGTTCACGCGCAACGCTATACGCCCTGCGCTCGGCTACGGCACGGGCTTCACTTTCGACACGTTTGTCTTTACCGATAATTTTTCGTTTATGTACTGCGTGTGGATAATTCCCGCGGCAATAATCTGCGCGCTTGCAGGCGTTGGCTTTTACTATTCGGTATTCGCGCTTAAAAAAGTTTTCAAAAAAATCACCTTTTTCAAAAAGGCGGGCAAATATCTTATTCCTTTCCTGCTTGCGGGCGCGTTCGGGCTTGTTACGGCTTACGCAATGGGCGGAGGTCACTCCTTTATCGAAGCGATAGGTACGCACGGCACGGGCGAAATCGAAATAGAAAAAGTTTTCGGGATATCGGTAGTTCTTAGTCTTATTATAATAGTTTTGTTCAAATTCATTTCGGGTGTGCTTGCAATGGGGTGCGGCGTGCCCTGCGGTGTGTTTATTCCTATGCTTGCGATAGGCGCAGGACTCGGCGCGGTGCTTTCGACAGCGTTCAAGGCTGCAGGAATGGACCCGGCTTTTTGCGACTATTTCATAATAATATGTATGTCTGTGTTCTTCACTACGATTGTAAGAGCGCCCGTTACGGGAATAGTGATGGTGTTCGAGCTGACGGGTCAGTTCACTAATTTCCTGCCTGTGCTGATAGGCGTTGCGATAGGCTATCTTGTCAGTATGCTTTTCAGGGTTGAACCCATTTACGAAAAGAATCTGGAGCTGTTTATCGAAGAGGAAAAACTCTACGAGAACGTCAGAAAAGAGCGCGTATGCCTTGCCGTTCAGCCCAATTCCAAGGCGGACGGCGCAAAGGTGCGCTCGATAGTATGGCCGACTAACGGACTTGTCGTCGAAGTAGTAAAGGCGGACGGCGCGACTATCGTTCCCGACGGCGAATACACGTTCGACGCAGGCGACGCACTCGTGTTCGAGTGCGAAACCGACAGCCTTGAAGAGCTGTACGGCTATATGTACGGCATAGTCGGCAAACCTTCCGAAACGGAAGAAAACGAAAAAAATCAAATTTAAAATAATTTACGGTGCAAGGTGGCTTCGCCGCCGATAGCACGCCTCAATACAAGGCGTTGATTTGCGTGAGGAGGATATTTATGCTTACAAGTATTTGCGGAATAAACTGGGGTGACGAAGGCAAGGGAAGAATGGTTGACCTTCTGTCGGAAAACTACGATATCGTATGCCGTTATCAGGGCTTAACCAATGCAGGGCATACCGTTATAAACGAGCGCGGAAGATTTATTTTAAATCTGCTCCCTTCGGGCATTTTAAGGGAGGGAGTGGTCTGCGTTATGGGCCCCGGAATGGTCATCGACCTGAAGCACCTTTCAGGTGAAATCAAGGCGTTGAGAAGCGCAGGTATCTCCGTTTCGCCCGAAAATCTTAAAATCAGCGACAAGGCGATAATCACTATGCCTTATAACGTCTTGCAGGATATTATGGAAGAGGACAGGCTTGAAAAGGCGACGGGCAAGCCCTACGGCTCGACGAGGCGCGGAATTGCGCCCGTGTACGCGGACAAATATATGAAAAAAGCTTTCCGCACGGGAGAGCTGAAAAACCCCGAACGGCTTTACAGGCGTCTTCCCGATATCGTAGAGTGGAAGAATATGACCATTAAAGCCTACGGCTTCGAGCCTTTGAAAGCCGAAGAAGTGAAAGAGTATTTCGAAACTTACGGCAGGGAGATAGCCGAATACGTCACCGATACAGGAGTGTTTTTGAACGACGCGCATAAAAGCGGTAAAAATATTATGTTCGAAGCCCAGCTCGGCGCGCTGAGGGATATAGATTACGGCATAGTTCCGTATACTTCGTCGTCGTCCACGATTGCGGCATACGCGCCCATAGGCGCAGGCGTGCCTAACTTAAAGCTGACAAATTCGATAGGCATTATGAAAGCGTATTCGAGCTGTGTCGGCGAGGGACCTTTCACCTGCGAATATTTCGGCGAAAAGGCTGAAAAACTCAGAGCCGCAGGCGGAGAATATGGTGCTGCGACTGGCAGACCGAGAAGGGTGGGTCCGTTCGACGTAGTGGCTTCGCGTTACGGCATACGCTGTCAGGGCGCGGACGAAATCGCGCTTACTAAGCTTGACGTTTTAGACGGATACGAAGAAATCGAGATATGCACGCGATATCTTTTAGACGGAAAGGAAATTGACGAATTTCCGTTTACCGACGTTTTAGACGACTGCAAGCCCGTGCTCGAAAAGGTAAAGGGGTGGAATAAGGATATTTCGAAATGCAGGAAAAAGGAAGAACTTCCGAAGGAAGCGCTCGACTATATCCGCCTTCTCGAAAAGCTGTGCGATTGCAGAATAAAGTACGTTTCCGTCGGCGCGGAAAGGGAAGCGTATATCAAAATGTACTGATAAAAAAAGAGTTGCTTTAACCGTAGTTCCCATAGGGAATTTTACCACAGGAACAGAATATAAGTATAGCGCACTATACCTTGCAAGCAAGGCAAGTGCGCTTTTACTTTACATTCTAATTTGATTGTTGTATAATAACAGATCAATAAACAGTAATTTAGAGGTATGTATGGACGAAATTTCTCTTCGTATAATGACAAGAGAACTTTGTCATCAGTTATACAGAGATTGGGAAAATGACCCTTCGATTTATATGGATATGCGTTTGTTTACAGCATACGAATATGAGGGAAACGCCGTAAATAAATATTTTGAAACAAAACAAAATCCATCTCGCATTCTGTTTGCAATAATGAAAAATGGGAAACCGATTGGAGAGTTGCAATTAAAAGACATAAATCGAACAAGTCGGGAATGTACATTGAGCATACATTTGCAAAATGATAGTGTGAAAGGTAAAGGATATGGCACACGTGCAGAGCAGTTGGCAATACAATATGCCTTTGAAGTGTTGAATATGGTTGCTGTAAATGCTGATACGATTATAAAAAATACTCGTAGTCAACACGTGCTTGAACGAGTCGGATTTAAGTTTATTAGAGAAGAATACGGTTTCAAATATTTTAGATTTGAACGTTAAATTTCAATTTAGCTTACTTAATTACTCGCAGAAAGAACTCTCGAACAAATTGTTCGAGAGTTCTTTCTTGCTATTCGTTTTTATTCCCTACGGGAATTGTGCTTAAAGCAGCTCTTTTTATTTTACAGATAATATTTTGTTTCGGAAGCTTTGCCGACGAGGGTTACAAATTCCTTTTTGTGCTCGTCGTCGCCGATATATCCGCTCAGCGCGTCGAGTCTTTCAATGACTGCTGTCAGCGAGGCAGTGCCCCTGTATTCCGATTTTCTTAAAATAAGTCCGAATTCGGCGACGCAGCTTATGAAAGCCAGATCGTCCGAGGACGGGTCGTTTAAATTTACCGCACGGGTCACGCTGTCGCTCTTTTCGGCTTCGCCCGTCACGTCCTTGTATCTGACCTCTACGTCGGCAAGCTTGCCTTCGGCGCTGTCGGAAAGTATTATTTCATAGAGTGCGGATACGCAGAGGGAGGAACCTATTTCGCCTGCGTCGGCTTTTTCGTTATTGAAATCGTCCTCCGAAATGAGTTTCGTGTCGTAGCCTATAAGCCTGTATTTATTTACGGCGGAGGTGAACGTTACGCCTGCCTTTGCGTCCTTCGCAACGGTGAAGAGGTTGCTTTTCAGCTCTTCTATGAAGATTTTTCTCGCCTCTTTTTCGTCGTCGCAGTAGGCGTAATTTCCGTTTCCGCTCTTTGCGAGAGTCTCTAATAAATCGTCTCTCGTGTTGCCCATTCCCACGCCTATAACCGAGAGGTAGATATTCGTTTTCGCCTTGTCCTGAATAAACTCTTTGAGCGCGTCGGTCGAGCTCATTCCCACATTGAAGTCACCGTCGGAAATGATTATCACTCTGTTGTTTCCGCCCGTTATGAAGTGCTTTTGCGCAATGGCGTAAGCTCTTTCGATTCCTCCGCTTCCGTAAGTGGAGCCCGAAGCCGTCAGCGAAGATATCGCTCTTTCGATTTCCGCTTTGCCCTTAGCGGAACATTCTCCGCCGTCAAGCACGGTGTCTACTCCGCTCGCGTACGTTACTACCGAAACAAGGTCGCGTTCGCCCAGCTCGTTCAAAAGCATTTTAAGTCCCTTTTTCGCAAGACCAAGTCTGTTGTCGCCCGACATCGAACCCGAAACGTCGATGAGGAAAACGTAGTTCGCGTTGACGTATTCTGTGTTGTATTCCGCGGTTTTAAGCCCTACGGACAGGAGCTTTCCGTCTTCGTTCCAGGGGCAGGGGGAGAGCGCTGTCGTCAGCGCGACGGCTTTGTCCTCGGGCTCGTCGAAGCCGTAGTCGAAGTAATTTATCATCTCTTCTATGCGCACGCCTTTCGCCTCTACTTCTACACCGCGTTCAATCTGGTTTCTTACAAGCGAATACGAAGCCGTGTTTCTGTCAAGCGAGAAGTAGGAGGACGCCTGATCGGAAACGCTTGTGAAATCCTGTTCTTTGACAGCGTCGTAAACGTAATTTCCGCCTTCGGTGTTTGCGTCCGGAATTTCAAACCAAAAACCGCCGTTCGGCACTCCGCTGTTGTCGGGAGCCCGTGAAAAGCATCCGCTTATCAAAGTGCAGGAGACTGCAAGAACCGCAATGCAGGATAACAATTTTTTCATAATTTCACCTCTTAAAATATTTTCTGACAATAAAACGATTTGACTTGTGCGTTTGTCCCGCATTTTTCAAAAATTTTCCAAAAAAATTTATTTTACTATCAGGTAGAGGTATTTTATATACGCCTCTTCGTCGGGTGACGAGATAAAAAAGTAATATTTTACGCCGTTGTACGATATGTGAAGTTTGAACTCCGGTTCGCCGTTTTCGCCCGTTTGTTCGGTGAGGTAATATTCGGCTCCGTTAAAGTAATATTTAGTTCCCCCGTAATAGTCTTTAAGCTTGCTGTAAACGAGATTTTCTTCCGTAAATTCGACGTAAATTTTTGTTCTGTCGCGGTTAAGCCCGTATCTTAGCTCGCTATCTGCTTCCACGAGGAAGAGTTTACCGTCCTTATATCCGGCTTTACAGCCGCTTACCTGTGCGTTGTCGGCTACCGCTAAGTTCTGTAAAAATATCAGCGACTTATCCAAGGACGAAACGGAATAGGCGTCGGCGTTCCTCGATTCGAGTTCGCTGTCGGAGTAGAATCTGAAAATGCTTTCCGACGGCGGAGAAGCGTCGCTGTCTGTCGAGCCGTCCGTCTTTTTAAATAAATCGGTTTTTAATATTACGGTGAGCGAAAGTGCAAACACCAGCAAAAAGCTTGCCGCAACCGAAGCGAACTTCAAAAATTTCGGCATAGCTCTTTTTTCGGTGCGGACGTATTTTTTCGCGTCGCCCGTTATATTGTCGGGAGTATTTACGCCTTTGAAATACTCTTCGAACTCTTTTTCAAGTTTATCATCTTTCATTCGACACCTAATAAACGATTTGAACTATTCGTTTGTCCCGCCGTACAGCAATTCTCTGAGCCGTGCTTCGGCTTTTTCTTTTAACCGCTGTACTGCGGATTTGCTCATTTCAAGTTCCGAAGCGGCTTCTCTCACCGTCATATCGAGATAGTAAATCAGATAAAGTATCTTCCTTTCTTCTGGCTCGAGCTTTGACATCGCCTGTTCAAGCATAATCGCGTTTTCGCGCTTTTCGGGCGAGTAGCCGAGCGAGGAGAGCGAGTAAAAGGCTTCTTCGCTCACTTCGTTTCTTATTTTTTTCGCTTTGATAAAATCGAGCGCGGTATTGCGCACGATTTTTATAAGCCAACCGCAGGGATTATCGCACCAGCTGTATTTTTTTGCAAACCGCGCGATCTTGATGAAGCTGTCGTGAAGAACGTCTTCGGCGTAATCCCTGCCGACAAGGCTGAAAGCCACGGCGTACATCTTTCCGCCTGCCAGAGCGTAAATACCGTCAAGACAGTCGGCGTTGCCCTTTGCCACGGCGAAAATGAGTCTATTAAGTTTTTCGCCGTCATTCGTCTGCATAGTTATATTGTGTAATATTAATGTCCGTTTGTCAATAATTTACTTGCAAAAACAGCTTAAAAAGAATATAATAGCGGTGATGAAGTTTTATAAAATGCACGGAATAGGAAACGATTACATATATTTCGATTGCTTCAAGGACAAAATTTTCGATCCCGAAAAACTTGCCGTCCGCCTTTCGGACAGGCATTTCGGCATAGGCGGAGACGGAATAATACTTCTCTGCCCGTCGGATAAAGCCGATATCAGAATGCGTATGTTCAACGCCGACGGCTCGGAGGGCAGAATGTGCGGAAACGGCATACGCTGTTTAAGCAAGCTTGCCTGTATTTTAGGCTACGTCAAGGGCAGAAATTGTACCGTGGAGACGCTCTCGGGCATAAAGAAAGCCGAATTTATAATTTCGGGGAACGATGTCGAAGCCGTCCGCGTCGATATGGGCGTGCCGAAACTTAACGGAAACGAAATACCCTCGCTCTTCACGGGCGAAACCGTCGTAAATAAGCCTCTGACTGTCGGGGGCAGGCAGTACGGAGTAACGCTCGTCAATATGGGCAATCCGCACTGCGTCGTGTTCGAAGACCCCGACACAACGGATATCGAAACGGTGGGAAAACTTTTCGAAAACCATACCGCTTTCCCCGACAGGGTCAATACCGAATTCGTTAAGGTTATCGATAAAAACAAGCTTAAAATGCGCGTCTGGGAGAGGGGTAGCGGAGAAACGTTCGCCTGCGGAACGGGCGCGTGCGCCTCGGCGGTTGCTTCCGTTTTAAACGGACTTTGCGACAGGGACGCGGATATTACCGTCTGCCTTCTCGGCGGAGAGCTGAAAATAAGATATTCCGACACCGTGTATATGACGGGCGGCGCAACGCTCGTTTATACGGGTGATATAAAGATTTAAAAGAGGTAAAAAATGAAAAAGAAGCTGTTGATAGTACTTTTATGTATAGTGACCGCGATAGGGTGCGGAATAGGACTTGCGGCTTGTAATCTGTTCGGGGACAACGAACACCACGGCGAACACGTACATATCGGCGAGCACGTAGCGGCAAAGAGCGCAACGTGCGCGGAAGAGGGAATAAAGGAACACTGGTACTGCAAGGGCTGCGCAAGCTATTTCTTGGACGATAAGTGCGAAAATAAAGTGGCGTTTTCAAGCCTGAAAATAGAAAAGACTGCGCATACGGAAGTAACAGATAAAGCAGTGCCCAAGACCTGCACGACGAGCGGACTTACGGAGGGTAAGCATTGCTCGGTATGTAAGGAAGTAATAGTAAAACAGGAGGTTATCCCCGCAGGACATTTAGAGGTGATAGATAAGGCGGTGGAGGCGACCTGTACTACGGACGGAAAGACGCAGGGCAAGCACTGTACCTTCTGTAATACCGTAACCGTACCTCAGCAGATAATACCTAAGGGACATACGCTTATAACGCAGGAGGGAAAGGAAGCTACGTGTACGGAGAGCGGACTTACCGACGGAGAGTACTGCACAAAGTGTAATTATAAAGTAGAACAGACGGTGATACCAAAGAAGGGACATACCGAGGTTACGGACGAGGGAGTAGAGCCGACGTGTACTACGGACGGCAAGACCGAGGGGAAGCATTGCTCGGAGTGCAGTGAAGTAATAGTCAGGCAGACGGTGATACCAAAAAACGGACACGCGGAAGTTATAGATACGGGCAAGGCTGCAAGCTGTACCGAAGACGGACTTTCCGACGGTAAGCACTGCTCGGTGTGCGGTACGGTTTTGGTCAAACAGGAAGTTGTTCCCGCAAGCCACAAATTCGGAAGCGATAAGCTTTGCACAGAGTGCGGGGCGCACGCCGAAAGCGAAGGGCTGGAATATAAACTGCTCGACTACCACCGTGACGATTTTACCGGACAGGGTTATGAAGTTACGGGTATAGGCACATGTACGGACAGCGATCTGTATATCCCCGCAACGCATTCCGGATTGCCCGTTATATCCATCGACGATAACGCGTTCAAAGACTGCAAAATAATTAAAAACGTAACATTGCCCGACGGAATGATTTACGTTGATTCGGCGGCGTTTGATTCGTCTTCGGTTGAAACTATTTTTATAAGTAAGAGCATAACTTCGGTAAGTTATTTTTTCCGCGCATATTTGCTTAAGGATATTACGGTTGACAGTGCAAACCCCTATTATAAGGGCGTTGACGGTGTACTCTATAATAAGGATACGACGAGTATTCTGTGTCATCCTATCGGTAAAAAGGCGACTTCATTTACAATACCTTCTACTGTGAAATATATCAGTTTTGCATCGTTTGAATATAATTCGGCTTTGCGCAATTTAGTTATACCTGCAAGTGTAGATAGTATAGGCTCTCGCGCATTCCGTGGCTGTGAAAATCTTTCGGATTTCACATATCCTACGGCTTTGAAAACTATCGGCGGAAGTGCGTTCGAGGACTGCAAAAAACTGACGCAGGCGAATATCCCGGACGGCGTAAAGGCGATAGGCGGAATGGCGTATTGCAGTTGTTCCGCAATTACGAAGATAAGCCTTCCCGACAGTCTGATAAGTATAGGGCATCAGATTTTTATCGGAACGGCGTATTATGATAACGACGCGAACTGGGAAATCGAGTATAACGGCAACAACGAGTTAAGATATAAAGCGCTATATATCGGTAATTTTCTTTTGGAAGTTTTAATAGACGATGCGAATGAATTTACCGTAAAAGAGGGAACGAAATCTATTGCCGTATTTGGCATCGTAAATCTGAATTTTAATCACGATTTAGCAAGCGAGGAATATCTCAGAGAATTTTCTATTGAATTAACTATACCCGACAGTGTAATTTATGTTCCCGAATGGCTTTTCTACGGTTACGGTGATAACGTTTCCATAGATATTAATTCACAGTCGCAATGGAAAGCGGGATATGATAACGAAGATAAAAATCCCTATATTTTTTCCTATGAAGAGATGATAATGTGGATACAGCTAACGGCTGTGAGGTCTATGATAGAAAATAGCATCGGCGACAACGGTTATATAAAAATTTAATTGCTCGTGCGCTCCGCTTAAATTTAAGCGGAGCGCATTTTTGCTTTTAATTGTCTTGCTTTTTAATTCGTTTATATGATATAATTTAGAAAATTGTTTTTAACTGCTAGCCACTAGTCACTAGCCGCTAGCCACTAATTTTATGAGGTGTTTTTGTGACTAAGTTCGTTTTCGTTACGGGCGGCGTAGTTTCGGGGTTAGGCAAGGGCATAACCGCGGCTTCGCTCGGCAGACTTTTAAAATGCAGGGGATATAAGGTCGCCTGCCAGAAGCTCGACCCGTATATCAATATCGATCCGGGCACTATGAGCCCCTTTCAGCACGGAGAAGTGTTCGTCACCGAGGACGGCGCGGAAACCGACCTCGATTTAGGACATTACGAAAGGTTTACGGATGAAAACTTAAATAAATTTTCCAACCTCACAACGGGCAAAGTTTACTGGAACGTTTTAAACAAAGAGCGCAACGGCGAATATCTCGGTCAGACTGTGCAGGTCATTCCGCATATAACGAACGAGATAAAGTCGTTCATTTACAACGTCGGGAAGACGGCAGGCGCGGACGTGGTTATAACCGAAATCGGCGGAACGATAGGCGACATAGAGGGACAGCCTTTTATCGAGGCAATAAGGCAGGTTGCGCGTGAAGTCGGCAGGGAAAACTACTGCTTTATCCACGTCACCCTCGTGCCCTATATTTCGGGTTCGGAGGAGTTCAAATCCAAGCCTACTCAGCACTCGGTAAAAGAATTGCAGGGTCTGGGAATCAATCCCGATATAATTATCGCAAGAGTCGATAAGGCAATGCCTCGGGACGTGCGTGAAAAAATTGCGCTGTTTTGCAACGTGGACGAGGGTTGCGTTATAGAAAACCTGACACAGCCCGTATTGTACGAATGTCCCGTTATGCTTGAAAAATGCAATTTTTCGTCAATCGTTTTAAAAAGGCTCAATCTCGTTCGGGGTAAGATAGACCTTACGGAATGGAACGCTATGCTTAAACGCATAAAGGAGAGGAACAGGACGGTAAAAATTGCACTATGCGGTAAATACGTTCAGCTTCACGACGCGTATCTGTCCGTAGCCGAAGCGCTTGCGCACGGCGGTTACGAAAACGGCGCGAACGTAGAGATAAGCTGGATAGACACGGAGCAAGTCAATTCGCAAAACGCAGACAGTCTTTTAGGCGGAGCCGACGGTATAATAGTGCCGGGAGGCTTCGGCGAAAGAGGTATAGAAGGTATGCTCGAATGCGCACGTTACGCACGCGAGCGGAACGTGCCGTATCTGGGCATATGTTTAGGAATGCAGACGGCGGTAATCGAGTTTGCAAGAAACGTTTTAGGCTTTAAAGACGCCAACTCCGCGGAGTTCGATTCGGGTTCGGAACATATGGTCATCGACGTCATTGCGGACAACTGCGCAAAGAAAGTCGGAGGAACGATGCGTTTAGGCGCATATGAATGTAAAATCACAGGCGAAAAACTTAAATCGGTTTACGGTGCGGACACGGTATGCGAACGCCACCGCCACCGCTACGGCTTCAATTCCGCTTACGGAGAAGCGTTCGAAAAGGCGGGGATGAAAATTTCCGCCGTTTCTGCGGACGGCAAGACGGAAGCCGTCGAACTGCCCGAAAATAAATTCTTCATAGGCGTGCAGTTTCATCCCGAATTTAAGTCCAGACCGCAGTCGGCGCACCCTCTGTTCCGTGAATTTATAAAAGCAAGTCTTGCTCCCTCAGAACTTCGCAAATAGAGTATGTATACAAGGTATAAAAATATATGAAATTCAATGAAAACTTTAAAAATATAGCAGAAAATTATCTGTTCGCGGAGGTCGCGGACAGAACGAAGAAATACGCTTCGGCTAATCCCGATAAAAAGATTATAAAGCTCGGCATAGGCGACGTGACGCTTCCGCTCGCGCCTGCCGTTATAAAAGCTATGCACGTCGCCGTGGACGAAATGGCGGACGCAAAAACTTTTAAAGGCTACGGCCCCTATGAGGGGTATTCTTGCCTGCGTGAAAAAATTCAGAGCTATTACCGCTCTTTCGGCGTGGAAGTCGGAGTTGACGAAATTTTCATCTCAGACGGAGCAAAGTCGGATCTTGGCAATATTTTAGATATCTTTGCAAAGGACAATACGGTGCTCGTCACCGATCCCGTTTATCCTGTTTACATCGATACCAACTTAATGGCAGGGCGCAAGGTAATTCTTGCCGACGCGACGGAAGAAAACGGTTTTCTGCCTATGCCCGATAAAAAGGTAAAGGCGGATATAATTTATATATGTTCGCCTAACAACCCGACGGGCGCCGCTTACACCAAGGCGCAGCTTAAAGAGTGGGTCGATTATGCAAACGGCATAGGCGCGGTAATTCTCTACGACGCGGCTTACGAGTGCTTTATAGAGGATAATTCGCTTGCGCGTTCGGTTTATTCGGTGGACGGTGCAAAGAGCTGTGCTATAGAGTTTTGCTCGTTTTCGAAGATGGCGGGCTTCACGGGTACGCGGTGCGGTTATACCGTAGTTCCCAAAGCGCTCGGCGACGCAAATAAAATCTGGTACCGCAGACAGGCTACCAAATTCAACGGCACTTCGTACGTCGTTCAGAAGGGCGCGGAGGCAGTCTTTTCGCAGGAGGGACAACGGCAGATAAAGGCAAATATCGGCTTTTACAAGGAAAACGCAAAGCTGATTTCCGAATGTATGGACAGACTCAAAATAAAGTACACTGGCGGTAAAAATTCGCCGTATATCTGGCTGAAATGTCCCGACGGAATGAACAGCTGGCAGTTTTTCGACTGCCTTTTGGAAAACGCGCAGGTGGTCGGAACGCCCGGTTCGGGCTTCGGCAGAAACGGCGAGGGCTTTTTCCGTCTTACGGCGTTCGGCGGAAGGGAAGAAACGGAAGAAGCGCTTGAAAGAATAGAAAAACTTTTTGCAAAGTAAGGTGTTTTATGATAGGAATATACGAAAGGGGAGCAGGCGTGCTTTGCGCGATTTCTTCGCTTCCGAACGAGTACGGAATAGGTTCGCTCGGCGACGAGGCTTACGAATTTGCACGGCTTTTGAAAAAGGCGGGCGTTAAATACTGGCAGATTCTGCCCACCGTTCAGACGGGCTACGGCGACAGTCCCTATCAGTCGGTTTGCTGTTTTTCGGGCAATCCGTATTTTATCGATTTGAAAGCTCTGCACAGAAACGGGCTTCTGGACGAAGAGGAACTGCAATCGGCTGTAATGCCCGAGGGCGATATCGACTATGCGAAGCTGTACGAGTGCAGGTTCAATCTTCTGCGCCTTGCCTATGCAAGGTTCAACGTCAGGGATAAGGAATTCACCGCGTTTGTCGAGAGCAGGGAATTCGACGACTACGCGCTGTTTATGTCCTTGAAATCGCGCTACGGCGGTACTTTCGATACTCTGCCCGACGCGTACAAATACAGAGAAAAGCTTGCAATGCTCGAATTCAGACGTTCGGTAATGAAGAGCGACTTTTTATTCTGGCAGTTCGTGCAGTTTGTTTACAGACAGCAGTGGAACAAGTTGAAGGCTTACGTCAATTCGCTGGGCATAAAGATAATCGGCGATATTCCGCTTTACGTCGCGTACGACTCGTCCGACGTGTGGTCGCACCCCGAACTTTTCAAGCTCGATAAAAATCTCCGCCCGACTCTTGTGGCAGGCGTTCCGCCCGATTATTTTTCAAAGAGCGGTCAGCTTTGGGGCAATCCCATTTACAACTGGGAAGTTATGTTCGGGGACGGCTTCGACTGGTTCGTAAAGCGCATAGAAAAGGCGAAAAATCAGTTCGATATCGTAAGGATAGACCATTTCAGAGGGCTTGACAGATATTACGCCGTTCCTGCGGACAAAGAGGACGCGACGGAGGGCGAATGGATGCAGGGTCCTTCCGTGAGGCTTTTCTACGAAATAAGAAGAAAGATAGGCGACGTGAATATCATTGCCGAAGATCTGGGAATTACCGACGCAGGCGTAACGAGGCTTATAGAAAGAACGGGCTTCCCCGGAATGAAAGTTTTGCAGTTCGCGTTCGATAACAATCCATTCAACGCATACCTTCCCGAAAACATAAGGGAAAACAGCGTAGTCTATACGGGCACGCACGACAACGATACGACGCTGGGCTATCTCAACGCAATGACGGATGAAGAATTTAAAGACTTCAAAACACAGCTCCGCGCCGCGCTGAAAAGCGAAAACGCAGTTTATCCTTTCGTGACGAGAGAACAGGCTGTATGGGCAATGAACGTCTGCGCGCTTGCGTCAAACGCAAATATCGCAATTCTGCCCGTGCAGGACGTAACGGGACTTGACGGCAAGGCGAGAATGAACGTGCCTTCCACTCCCGACGGAAACTGGAAATTCCGTATGGATAAAATGCCTTCGCGCCGAAGCATAGCTCTCTTAAAGCGCGCGATAAACGATTATAACAGATAACTTTTAATAATAAAGTCGTTCGGCGGTTTTGCCGAACGGCTTTTATTTTTAGAGTTCGCGTAAGTCGATTATTTGAATATGTTTACCCTGTTTTTCAGCATAGCTTAAAGTGTAGAAAGTCCCGCCTTTCTTTTCACCGTTGAAAACGGCTATAACCAAATCGCTTTTATCAACCATATACCTATTGCGCTTAAAAAGACAGCCGTTGAAATACCTATCCGAAACCAAAGTAACTTTATCGGCGCTTTTCAAAATTTCGTAGTTTCTCTTTTCGTCCTCAAAGCTCCATCTTACGGAATAATCGGGATACGGCATAGCACATTCGAGCGTTATGGGAAATTTTGCTTTGAGCTTTAAAATAATTTCCGCAAAGTCTAAGTCAACGCCGAGCGACATACCCGAAATGAATTGAGTTGCGCCCTGCTCGACAGCAAACACGATTTTCGATTGCAGAGCCGTAAGATAGGCGTTGCGCTTTTCTTCGTCCTTAAAATAATCAAACGGAAATCCGTTGGGGCGGTGCCCCGTACAGCAGCAAATTTTCATAAATCAATGAGTCCTTTTTTTATTTATCTTTTCACAGCAGAAATATTTTACTGTACCATTCCCAAGTGTCTTTGAGAAAATTCAAAGCCCTTTCTTTCCCTAAAACACAAATTAGGCAAATAATGTATACGGCTAATATCGCAATGGTAATCACAAAAAATAACATCAAATTGTGTAAAACCAAACTTAACATTGAATTAAGATCTTCATTTTCGTCTTGTTTTAAATGCTCACCGTTCAGTTTTTTTCCTGTTCTGAAATTATGTTTTTTCATTGTTTTTTCCTTTTTAGTGTTAGTTTTTCATAAATTAATCTAAAATGTTAAAACTAAAAATAGTTTACAACAATAAACTATTTTTAGTTAAGCGTTTCCCATTAGAAACTAATATTTTGTTTTGCTTCGTTAGACTTATAACAAGTGTTTACTGTTGGAAACGCTTGGAGGTTATAATGAAGCTAATCGAAGCAATTGGTATAAGATTGGATAATTTAATAGATGAAAATAATACGACAATATATAGTTTGGCAAAAGATACGGGTGTACCGCGTTCAACCGTATGGAAAATTATTCACCCCGATTTAACGCGAGTTAAAACCGTCAAAATCGATACTATTTATCAACTTACCGACACTCTCGGAATTACTTTAAGTCAATTTTTTGATAATCCCATATTTAATGAAGTAAATGATTAGTTAATTTAAGAATTAAAAAAGTGTGCTTCAAATGAAGCACACTCGGAAATGCACGTCATTTGATTTTTTGCAACAAAACTCAAATAATAGACCAAGTACGGCAACTGTGCATATCCTACAATGTAGAATATGCCGTAATTGATCAATTATTAGAAAAGTTTTGTTGCGGTTTTATTTTAACACAATCAAATTAAAAAAGCAATAAATTATGTTGCATTTCAAGCAGTCGGGAAACGGCAAGAGTAAATTATATTATAACTGCATAAAATATATTGACAGAATATCGTAATTTTGATATAATTACGATATTAAATTAGGGGGAGCTTTTATGCCTGATATAAGACCGTCGGCGGACATACGCAATAATTATCCGGAAATTTCAAGGCAGTGTAAAGAAACGGGACAGCCGGTTTACATAACGGTAAACGGTAAGGGCGACGCCGCGCTTATCGATATAGCCGTATTAGACGAGCTTTATGCAAGGATAGACTTATACGAAAAGCTTTCAGTCGGACTCCGCGATATCGACAAGGGCAATACGAAAACGCATAGCGAAGTGTTTTCCAAATTCAGGGCGTAAATTATGTATCAACTGATTTACGCAGACGAAGCCGACAAAGATTTAACGGCGATTTACAACTATATTGCGTGTGACAGCGCAAAGCGTGCAAGCAAATTTCTCGGTCAGATAGAAAACTGCATTTTACAGTTGAGAGATTTTCCCGATATCGGCGTCGAAAGTAAATACAAAGAATTGCGTGCGTTGGGAATAAGAGTACTGCCGTATGAAAAATATTTTATTTTTTATACGGTGAACGATAATGTTAAAACGGTAAGTGTAATCAGAGTGTTGCGCGGCTCCGTCAATTACCGTAATTTGTTTTAAAAAGTTATTAATATAAAAAAACGGACAGGTTTTTACCTGTCCGTTTTTTTGTCTGTGAACGTCAATTATTCCTGTGAACTTTTGAATATTCTTGTGCAGAGGACGGTCATATCGTCGGTAACTGACTTTGCGCGTTCCTTTGCGGCGTTTAAAAGAGTGTCTGCAAGGTTCTGCGGATTTAAAGGTTTAAGCCCTTGCAGGTATTCGTACAGTTCCGTAGACGAAGGGAATGCGGAAGTTATGCCGTCGGACATAAACACCACAATGTCGCCCTCTCTGAGCTGTTCGGTGCAGACGGTGGGGCGCAGATTTTCGAGAATACCTAACGGCAGGCTCTGGCTTTCCAAAACCTTTATTTCGCCCTCGCGCACGATAATTCCCGCGGGCGAGCCGATTTTGACGAAGTCCGCCATACCCGTGTTAAGGTTTATTGCGGCGATATCTATGCAGGTAAACCTCTCGTCGCGGTTGAACGACAGAAGCTTGTTAATAGTTTTCAACACGGTGCCTTCTGGCATTTCGGCGCGGTAAAACGCTTCTATCAGCGATATCGCCGATTCGGAAACTTTTTTGGCGTATTCTCCGCTGCCCATTCCGTCGGACAGCGCCATTAAAAAGGAATGTTCGTTAATTTTTATCACCGAATGAGTATCGCCCGAAACCTTTTCGCCGTTCTTTATAGCGTAGGCTACGCCGAACGCGGCGTCGAGGCGCGGAGGGGAAGAGAACACAAGACAGCTCTTTTCGTCGTCGTAACTGAGTTTATCTTTCAAAAGGTACCTGCGCTTTGCGGTATCGCTAAGAATCGCAGTCATAGTTTTTACGTCGGCTTTACCGCAGACAACCGCCATTATTTCGGAATTTTCGCCGTCGACGAAAAGCTCGGGGCAAGCTATACCGCAGGTCGAAAATTTATTTTTAAGCGCCTTTTCAAGGTCGGAAAATTCACGCGAGGTACGGCACAGCTCAACCGCGCAGTTTTTCATAACCTCGGAAACGCCGTGCGCCTGATCTGCGAGCAGAATTCTTCCGCTTTTAGCGTTTTCGGCTTCGGTCATAAAGCGGCGGTATTCGGCAATAAGCCCGTTCAGCCTAAGCAGTAAGTCGGTCGGATTCGAACAGTTTATCGTGACTTCCGACGGCAGGTCGATAAGACTTACTTTGCCTTTTATGCACCCCGAATCTATGAGTTTTCTGAACCCCGAATAGACGTTTGTTTTTGCACAGCTTTTCGCCCTGTCGCAGGTTTTACAGCATTTTTCTTTGAGCTCGTCAAACATTCTCTGCCGCGTCGCGGAGTCGTTTATATCGTCGTCGAGGGCGTTGAAGGCGCACTCTATTTCCTTGAAAACCTCCGAAATCCTGTAAAGTTTTTCGCCCGTCCGTCTTCGGCTTCTCTCCACCGCAGTGTCGGGCAGAACTTCCTTTACAAGCAGTCTGTCCTTTATGCTTTTGAGTTTTGCGTCGGAAACGGCGGAGGGCGAGGCGGTCGTGACGAGCAGAAGAAGGCTTCTTAAAACTATCAGATAGACGGCGCAGTCGAATCCGCCCGTAAAGTATAGGTAAGGCGCGGACAGCGCCGCTAATATGAAGCTCGGCGCGAATCTGCCTGCGCAGGTGAATAAAAGCGCCGCTGCGGAAGCTGAAAGATAGATTGAAAAAGGCAGAGCCGAAAGCGTTAAAACCGACGGGGGGATCGCCGTGATGAGCGCGACGACGAACGACGCGGGCGAGCGGATAAGCCGTACGGAAAAAATTATTACTCCCGCCGCGAGCGCGGTATAGATAAAATAACCGAACAGATTGTATACGCCTGCGCCGAATGCGGTGTAGACGACGGCGCAGCAGACGAGCTCGTCCTCTCTGAGCCTGCACCGAAGCGCTCTGTACATAAGCGCGTAGACCGTTCTGAAACAGAAGTAAGCAAAGACTATGACGGCGACTGCCGCCAGACCCTTCATTGCGTATTCGCTGTCTATAAAGTCAAGTCCGCTTTCGCGCCATCTGCCGAACGCGACGTAGGGCGCGAGGGCTATTGCGAGATATGCCGCGGCTTCTATTCTTATTTTCCGCCGGCTTTTACGGTAAATGAAAGTTACCAATCCCAAAAATACGCCCTCGAAAAGGCACAGAAGCGTCGATATCCAGTCGAGGTGCACTACGGAAGCTATTACATATATAAGCGGTGTGATTATAACGTTGGTTCCGCACGCCAGCGCGCCGAAGCAAAGCCCTATCGATAACGGTATGCCCGAGAGAGCTTTATTTATAAAAATTACCGCCGCTGCATAAATTAAGTACAGCGCCGTACTTTTGGCGTTGATTTTCAAAGTCATAGCTCTATTTTAAAGCGTGACAGTATAAAAAATTTGTCTTTTAATATAACTAAATGTAAAATATTACATAAAATTAATGATAATTTTTTTTCTAAGAGGGATAATAAGTTAAAGGACGGCAATCATTGCCGATAAATTTTGTCAACAATTCAAAAACAAACGCATATTGCTTGACGGAATTTGACTTAAAGTGTAGAATAATAAAAAATAAATTACTCGGAGTATATATGGAAAACGAGAAAGAAGAAGGGGGCGTAACTTTAGGTTACGTATTCCGCACGATATTTTCACAGAAATGGCTTGCGCTTTTAATTGCGGCGGTGATTACGGTTGCAGGCACGCTCGGACTGTATTTTTTAGGCAAGACCAACGAGGTTTACAACGTTTCTTTCGTTACCAACCTCCCCGGTTCGCAGAGCTCGGCTTCGTACTTCGAGTTTCCCGACGGTCAGACGCAGCACTTCACCGAAGCCGTTTCTTACGAAAACCTGGAAAAGGTTAAGGAAAGCAACGCCGCTTTCGGCGATATCGATATTAAAAAAATGTATGAAAAAGGCGATATTTCCGTCAGGTGCGACATTTCCGAAATAGTAGAAGGCTCGAAGGAATATTCCGTAACATACATGCTTACGGCAAAATCTAAATACTTTAAGTCGCAGACAGTCGCACGCGATTTTTTAAGTGCGGTTTCCAACTATCCCAACGAATACTTAAAGAGTATGAAGATAGACTATACGACCGCACTCGAAGCTTCCAACGACACAATTATGTACGACAAACAGCTCGACGCTTTGCAGGAACAGATAGAGTTTATCAATTCCGAGTATGCCGATCTTATTAGCTCGTACGGCGGTAATTTCGTCGTCAAAAACGGCAGGACGCTCAACTATTTCAAGAGCCGTTTGCAGGCATTTGTCGATCTCGGTGAAATTTCGAGATTGAAGACCAACGCGATAGAAAACGGATATCTTAAAATCGACGAAGAGACGGGCGAGGTCAATCAAAAGGCAAAAGCCAAATACGAAGCCGAAAGATACAACAAAGAGAGAGAAAGGGACATCGCAAACAAAGCTTTGACAGACGCTTTGGATAAGCTGAGCGGTAATGATGCAAGCGGAGAGGGAAGCGGTTCGGCTACCGGCGTGATAATGATAGACGCTCAGGCGGTTATTGCACTGACAAGCCAGATTGCAAGGCTCGATAAGGAACTCGAAGAAATCGATAATTTCATAAACAACGGAAAAATCGATATAAATTTCGACGGACAGGTCAAGGACGTTTATAACAAAGTCAAGGAATTTACCGACGAATTTGCGGGTATTTCTTCTACCGTATATACGACGAGAAGCGCCGTGAGCTATCTCAATACTAATGTAATTATTGACGAGGGCGGAAGAAGCTGGGTTATGTCGCTTGTAATAAGCGTCTGCGCCGCAATCGTACTTGCTGCGATAATAGCTTATATCGTCGGCTGGTCGTTGCAGAGAAAGAAGGCGGAAAAATCGGCGGTATCCTCGCCGGTGTTCGTTGATGCGCAGGCTCAGGCAGCCGCCGCCGACGAAACCGTTTCCGACGAAACCGATAAAGAATAACTTAATCAAATCAAAAACGGAGCTTCGGCTCCGTTTTTTGTCGTTTTATGGGGTATACAAAATTGTTTAAATGCGGTCTTGCTTTTTTTTAAATGCTGTGTTATACTTTACTTTTAGTAGGCGGTTATGACTGAAATTCAAAAACTTTTAAACTTAATATCTCCGCATAAAGAGCCCGACAGGCAGTTTTATCTGTCGCTTCTGGACGGCGAAAAACAGCTTGCGGAGGAGCAGGAGCATTTAAAATCCGTTTTGCTCGTTCTTAAAGCGCTGTATATCAACAAGCTTAAAAGGGCGATTCAAAGCGCAGAAGCGGAACGCGACGCTATCAACAGCGGTCCGGCGCATACCGCCGAAGATTACAGGCGCGTATTACAGCTCGATTCGGATATTTCCGCACTCGGAGCAAAGCTTTTGACGTATAAGCCGTTTTTCGACGAGCCGTATTTTGCGAGAATGGATCTCGAAGACGATAAAGAGGGTTACAACAGCTATTATATAGGCAAGCGCGGAGACGAAAGACTTGAAATAGTGGACTGGCGCGCTCCGCTTGCAAGGCGGTACTATCAGAAGAGCAAGACTTCTTTCAAAATTAACGAATACGACTACAAGCTCATTCTTCGCAGGGCGCTGAGAACGGGCAGCGGAAAGGTGCTCGATATGAAAAACGAGTATCTCTGCCTTAACGGCTATCTTTCCGACGACGAGATAGACGGAAGAAACGAGAACCTCGTTTTCGATCCGTTTTTGAAAGAGATACTCGAAACGCGCAAGGAAAAAAGAGAAATCTGCGACATAATCGAAACCATACAGGAAAAGCAGTACGAAATAATCACCCTGCCGGAGGACGCGCAGTTTATTTTACAGGGCGTCGCCGGAAGCGGCAAGACTATGATTTTACTGCACAGGCTTTCTTACGTTCTCTACAATAACGAAAAACTTCGTCCGTCGGACGTGATAGTCATTACCCCGTCCGATTCGTTCAATGCGTTCATTGACGAGCTTGCGCAGATTCTGGAACTCGAAAGAGTCAGAACGTCGACTCTCGACGGCTATTTTACCTCTGTTTTAAAAAATTCGGGAGTGGACGTTTCGGCCAGAACCGATTATTTTCAGCCCTTGAACGGGGAATATCTGAAATACGTTTATTCCGACGGCTTCGTCAGGGAAATACGCAAAAAGCTTATGAAAGTATACGACGGTATTTTAGGTATGTTCGTATCCGATGACTGTCGTGAAGCGGTTGAAACGGTGAAGAACGCCTGCGCGGAAGAGGAAGAAAAATATACTTTTATAAAGAATGCGAGTTTAAGGGTAAGGCGGAGCGTGCTCGGTGAGATAAAGGAGAAAAAGGACGGAGGACTTTACTATACCAAGCAATTCCGGAATATGTTCAACTGCATTACGGAGGTGCGTGAATTTTTAAATCTCTTATACGACGAAAGGATGAAGAGCCACGCCTTCTTTTACCGGCAGTTTTTATCGTTCTATAAAGCTTTGAGGTTCGTCAGAAGATATTCCGAAAAAATCTGCCTTTCGGCGGTTTCCGATCTCAACGATCTGAGTTCGGCCGTAGAAAGGGAAATAAACGATTTAAAGCGTTACCGCCAGATCAGGGACGGGCAGGAAGTGCTGACGTACCGTGACAGAATAGAATCCCGCCGTCAGCTGTTTGAGGAAGCAGAAAAAATCAAGGGCTATGTAGAGGAAATTTTATCAAGTTTGTATCCGCTGTACGATTTCTGCGACGTGTTGAAGGGCGAAAGCTATCTTGTAAACGTCGGAAAATGCGAGACGACTTATGATATTTTACGGTTTTTTTACCGCGAAACGGTCAAAAAAATAAAGGTAAGGTATCAGATATCGACGAAAAAACTCTGCCGTACCGATCCGTATTCGCTGTGTCTTCTGCTGTCTGAGCTCGGTTTTACTCTGACGCCGAAGTACCGCTTCGTATTCGTCGACGAGGCGCAGGATATCTCGCCGTCGGAATATGCGGTGCTCAGAAAAATAAACGACAGGGCGTATTTCAATATCTTCGGCGACTTGAAGCAGAATATTACGGACTATCGCGGAATAAAGAGCTGGGGCGAGTTGGGTTATAAGGAATACAATCTCGATCTCAATTACAGAAATACGAATGAGATAGTCGGATACGTTTCCGAAAAGCTCGGCATCGCTATGCGCGCTATCGGCTCGGAGGGCGGAGAAGTCAGAGTGATTTCTCAGCGCGGCGTTAAGAGTTTTCTGGGCGAAAAGGGTCTCCGCGCCGTGATAACGGGCGAAAAAAATCTTGAAAAATATTCGCGCAAGTCTTACAACGAAGTCGGAAAAAGCGGAAAGATCTCAAAGACCAAAATCAACGTTCTGACAGTGTATGAGAGCAAGGGGCTTGAATTTACGTCCGTTGCGGTCGCCGACGAAGATATGACCGAGAACGAGAAATATATCGCATACACCCGTGCGCTGAAATCGCTGGCAGTGATCCGCTGATTTATACCGCGTACAGGGGCGTTTGTGCGCAGACGTACGATTCTTTTAACAAAAAATTCATAATTCTGCGCTTGTCAGAAAAGGTAAAAAGTGGTAAAATAATTCTATGGCTAATAAAACTAAGAAAAACAGTATGATAGAACTCGAAGGCGAACTTTTAAATTCGGTAAGCTATGCAACCTACTATTGCCGCTTACCGCTTTTTACTACGTTTAAAATTTTCAACCGCTCGGAAGAGAATGCGCAGGATATTTCGGTTCATATAACCGGCGGAGAACTCATTCTGCCGACCGACATAGATTTAAGCGAGATTCCGCACGAAAGCAGTATGGAAATTTCGGTCGAGAACATACTGAATCCCAAATATCTCGCTGATTTAGAAGAGCCGACTGACTGTAAAGTGCATATAAAGCTCACTCAGGGCAATGACGTTATCTGTTCGCTTAACGCGTCCGTCAAGGCGCTTCCCATAGATTTTTGGAGCGGACTTTCGGGAAACTGCGAAATGCTCGCGTCTTTCGTCCGTCCCAAAATAGCCGACTGTCAGAAAATTTTAGCCGAGGCGGGGCTTCAACTCAAAACGTGGGGCTATTCTTCGGAGTGGAGCGGTTACGCAGGCAACGACAGAAACGCGGTGCGCAACGCCGCCGCCGCAATCTATTCGGCGATAAGGCACCTCAATATCGAGAGGGAGTCGGGCGCGGATCTCAGCGAAACGGTGTGCGCAGGCGACGTGAGCAAAATACTCAAAAACAAATCCGCAACGCCTGTTTCGCTTGCGCTTTTTGCGGCTTCCTGCTTCGAGGCAACAAAACTGAATCCCGTTCTGGTGCTCGGCAAAAACAAGATAGGCGTAGGCGTATGGCTGTACGAAAGCTGTTTTTCAAACCCCGTTCAGGACGATATGTCGGTAGTTGAAAAGTACGTTTCGGACGGCGTAAATAACCTTGCGATTTTCGATTGCGACGATATGTTCGCGCATAAAAACGCAAGCTTTACCACGAGCGCTTCGCACTTCGAGCAGTTTGTCAGAAGCAACTCTTTCGAGGTTTGCCTCGATATAAAGCGTGCGAGAATAGGCGGAATTTTTCCTCTGCCGTTAAAAGTTAAGACGAAGGGCGGATACGAACTGCTGGATGAAAAACAGCTTTCGTACAGCTCTAAGCCGAGAGAAGTCATCGACGTAAACAAGTACGAATACGCGCGGACTGAATCAAAGGACAAGTCGTGGCAAAGGCGGCTTCTGGATCTGTCGCAGAGAAACAATCTGTTGAATTTCCGTTACAGACGCGACTGTCTGCATATCCTATCGGCGGATCTGCCTGCATTCTGCGACAGGCTTGCGCTCAAAAACAAATTCAGACTCAATCCCCTTTCAACCGCGATAAAGGACGCGGCGTATTTCGGCGGAGCCACCGTAAAGAGTATGGAGGAGCTCATCGCCATCGAAATGAAGGCGGGGAATCTGCGCTGTTATTCGGGTGCGGAGACGCTTTCCGACGTTGTGGGGTCGCTGATAAGAAAGTCGCGCGCAAGCGAGGAGGAGACGGGCTCAAAGACGCTGTATCTTGCATTCGGATTCTTAAAATGGAAACACAAGAACGAGTCAGAGGCAAAGTTCGCTCCGCTTGCGCTTCTGCCCGTAAACGTTAAAAAGACTAAAAACGCAGGCATAAGCTTAGAGGTCGGCGAGGGCTACGAGGTCAACACCACGCTTCTGGAATTTTTGAAACAGGAATTCGGCGTGGATATAAGGGGGCTTGACGGCAAATCGCTTCTGCCTAAGGAAATACTTGCAGTTTTCCGTTCCAAGACCGCGAATATGAAGGGCTGGGCGGTGTACGACGACGTTTATCTTGCACAGTTCACTTTCGCGCGTTACGCAATGTGGGCGGACGTCAAGAAGAATATTTCGGAATATAAGAAAAATCCGCTGATTGCCAGTCTTTTAACAAATTCTAACAAGCTTGAAAACAATAAGCTTACGGGCGAGGACGAAGATGAGGGCGAGCCCTGCGGAATAATAACTCCGCTTGCCTGCGACAGCACGCAGTACGCGGCGGTTGCGGAATCGGCAAAGGGAACGACTTTCGTTCTGCACGGTCCTCCCGGAACGGGCAAGAGCCAGACGATAACCAACATAATAGCAAACGCCGTTTACAGCGGGAAACGCGTGCTGTTCGTCGCCGAAAAACAGGCGGCTTTGCAGGTGGTTCAGAAGCGTCTTTCCGACGTCGGCGTGGGTGAATTCTGCCTCGAACTCCATTCGGGAAAGTCCGTAGACAAAGGCGAAATAGTTTCGGCGATTGAAAATACGCTTGCCTTAAAAGCAGGCAACGACAACGAAAAATTCATAAACGCAGGCGAAAGAATCAAGTCTGCGCGCAATACTTTAAAAGCTCCGCTTACGGCTCTGCATAAAAAGAGAAGACTTGGCGTTTCGGTGTACGAGGCGATTATCTACTATCTCCAGAACAAGAACGCGCCCGAGCTTGTGGATATTGAAAGCACCTTTTACGACAGTCTTACGGAAAGCAAGCTTGCCGAGTGCGAAAGAATGCTTTTAACTTCGCAGGCGGCGGCAGAGGAGTGCGGAGGAGTTTACCGTTCGCCTTTTTCCGGCGTGAATCTTACGCTCTGCGACAAGTACGTCAGAACGGGCGTGCTGTGCGTTTCCGAAGTGCTTATCGCCGAACTCAAACATCTTAAAAACTATATCGCGCTGTTCAACGATACTTTCAATCAGAAGGTAAGTAAATTCACTGCAAAGAAACTCAAATCTCTGTCCGATATCGCAATGATGCTCAAAAGCGGAGATCTGGACGAATTCTTCGACTGCGACGAAACCGAATTTTACAAATTCTACAACGCGAATCTGAAATACGACAGCGCGGTCAAGCTCTGGCTTACGCGCTTTAAGGAAGTACCCGAAATCGGTAAACTTGCCGACAAGGTCGACAGCGAACTTGAAAACTGGGCGGACAACTACCGTTCGTCGAAAGTGCTTCTTAGCGTTATCAAAAAGCTGAACAAGTGCGCGGCCGTTCCTCTTAAAGAAAAGGAAGAGGTCGAGTGGATAAAGCGCGCGAAAGAGTTCGAAGAGGTCAAGCGCAGAATTATTTCCAACACTAAATTAGGACTGCGTTTCGGAAGCCCGTCGGGCGTTATCAACGACAGAAAGAGAGAGGAATTTTTAAAGCCTTTGTATGATCTGCACGCGCTCTGCGCGCAGGTGTTTATGGACTATAACGCGGACGCTTTCAACAGCGTGTGCATAAACGCTTCCGGCGGTCAGTTAAAACCGCTTATCTTCGGGCTTATCGCGGCTATAGGTTCGTTCAACAAGAGTTCGGACACTTTCTTAAAGACACTTAAAATCGATAAAAAAGAAATTTCGGACTGCGACATTTTCGAATATTTCAATCTGAAATGCACCGCGCTTATCGACAATATCGACACTCTGCCTGCGTGGTGCCTCTATAAGGCGACGGCGAAAGAACTTGAAGACAGCGGGCTTAAATTCATAACCGCCGCAATGGAAAGCGGAAAGATAAGCGGAAATGCGATACTCTCATCGTTCAGAAAAAACGTTTACAGAAACTTTATTCAGACGAATATCCCCGCCGACGAGGATCTCGCCTCGTTCTCTGCAAGCGTGCAGGAGTCTACCGCTTCGAACTTCGCGCAGTCGATAGAGGAGTTCAACGCGCTCACGCGCACGCACCTCAGGGAAGTGCTCATTTCCCGACTGCCCGAACCCGAAACCGAGGGACCGCTCGCCATAGAGATGATGGCGTTCAACCGCAGTATAAAGGGCAATCTCAGAAACTTCAATTTAAGGAATTTATTTACCGAAATCCCCTCGCTTTTAAAGGTTGCCGCGCCGTGCTGCCTTATGAGCCCCGCGACGGTTTCGCAGTATCTTCCGCCCGATCCCGAACTTTTCGATTTAGTAATTTTCGACGAGGCGTCGCAGATGCCTACCTGCGAGGCGGTGCCCTCGCTTGCAAGGGCGAAGAGCGCGATAATAGTCGGCGACCCGAAACAGATGCCCCCGACAAGCTTCTTTACGGCTACGGGTCAGGAGGAGGACAACCCCGAAACCGAGGATCTCGAATCGGTTCTGGACGACTGCCTTGCGTTGGGTATTCCCGAAAAGCACCTCGTATGGCACTACCGCTCCAAGCACGAAAGCCTGATTGCGTTCTCTAACATTATGTATTATTCGGGCAGACTGTGCACTTATCCTTCGCCCGACGCGCTCGAAAGCAAGGTTTCGCTTAAATATTTAGAGGACGGAGTATACGACAGAGGCGCAAGCAAGTGCAACAAAAAGGAAGCGCAGGCGCTTGTCGACGAGGTTATAAGCCGTTTAAAAGACCCCAAGGCAAGAAATTCGAGCATAGGCATAGTGACCTTTTCTACGCCTCAGCAGGTGCTTATAGAAAGACTGCTTTCAAAGGAAATTTCAAAGCGCCGTCTGGAAGAGGCGGCATACGAGAGGGAAGAACCGCTCTTCGTCAAAAATCTTGAAAACGTTCAGGGCGACGAGAGGGATATAATTCTGTTCTCGGTCTGCTACGGTCCTGACGCGCAGGGAAAAATTTCTCTTAACTTCGGACCGTTGAACCAGCTCGGCGGTTGGCGCAGGCTTAACGTCGCTGTGTCGCGCGCAAGGGAAGAGATGATAGTTTTCTCGTCTATGCGCTATTCTATGATAGATATGTCGCGCACAAACTCAAAGGGCGTAGCGGGACTTAAAGCATTTCTTGAATTTGCCGAAAAGGGCAGGACGAATATTTCCGTCAAGAGCAACGAAATTATTTTGAATAAACAGGGCATAGGCAAATTCATTGCCGAAGAACTTTCTTCTTACGGCTACGAATGCCGTTGCGACGTCGGCGTTTCCGACTTCAAGATAGACGTTGCCGTCGTCGACCCTCAGAACAGGCACAGCTTTATACTTGCGGTGCTGTGCGACGGCTCGCAGAGCGCGTTCTCGGTAAAGGACAGAACCATTTTGCAGGTTCAGACCCTGAAAAGAAACAACTGGAACGTGGTAAGACTGTACGCCATTAACTTCTTCAACAACCCGAAGAGGGAAATCAAGAAGATAAAAGATTTACTCGACAGACTGACCGACACTGCAAAGCCCACGGTGACGAACTTCAAAAAACCGTACAAACTCTGCAAGGCAGACGTCAAAGCCTGCCTGCCCGAATATATTTTAAGCGGACAGAACGACGCCGAGGTTATTAAGGTCATTAAAGCCGTAGTTGCCGCCGAAGAGCCTATTTCACATCAGTTTCTGATTAAACGCACGCTCGCGCAGTACGGCATATTGAAGTCGGGAATAAAACTTGACAACAAGCTGACAAAGCTTATCAAACTCTGCGGTTTCGAATGTAAAAAAATTCTTTCCGTAAAGTATTATTTCAGAACAGACAAATATTCGTCGTTCGACCGATACCGCGTAGAGGATAGCAATCCCGTGCGTTCAACCGATACCGATTTCACTCCTTACGATATCATTTCGCTTGTCAAGGGCATACTTTTATCGAGGGTAAGCATCTACGCGGATGAACTTATTCCGCTCGTTCTGAAAGAGCTGAAAGTCCGCTCGTCCGATAAAATGACTTCGTTCATTTCCAACTGTATCGACGAGGGCGTAAAACGCGGAATTTTCGTCCGCAGTATCTCCGACAAAATAACTTTAAGTTAAATTAAACAACCGCCGTTCAAAACGGCGGTTGTTTTTTGTGCAAACAAAAATTTGGGGCGACGGTTTACCGTCGCCCCTTAGCGTTTAAATCATATCTTCCATATCGTACATACCGGCGGGCTTGCCTTTCAGAAAGCAGGCGGCTTTTATAGCGCCTGCGGCAAAGACCGCCTTAGAGCGCGCCGAGTGCGAAAGGGTTATAATTTCGTCCTCGCCTGCGAAAATGACTTCGTGTTCGCCGACTATCGTTCCGCCTCTCACGGAGTGCAGTCCGATTTCTCTTCCGCGTTTTCCCTGTCTGCCGTTTAAAAGCTGTTTTTTATCTTCAAACGCCGAGTTTGCGCTTTCCGCGAGCATAAGCGCGGTGCCGCTCGGTGCGTCGATCTTTTTGTTGTGGTGCTTTTCGATAATCTCGATATCGAAGATTTCGCCCAAAACGCAAGCCGTTTCGCGTACGAGCTTTTTTAAAAGATTTACGCCCAAAGAAAAATTTGCCGTTTTGAATATCGCGATTTCTTTCGAGGCGTTTTCAATCTCCCGAAGCTGTTTTTCACTGTAACCCGTGGTCGCAAGCACGCAGGGGATTTTGTCTTTAACAGCGTAACCGAGCAGTCCGCCGAGCGCGTTCGGGGAGGAGAAGTCAATAATAACGTCGGGCTTTTCTCTTACCTCGTCAAACGAATTGTAAACGGGGATATCAGCGTTTTCGGGCGCGGACGCGTCAACTCCGCAGACGGCTTTCGCGTCCTTTTCGTTTTCAAGAAGGTTTAATACGGTTTTACCCATTTTGCCGCTTATTCCGCACAGTAAAATATTCGTCATATCAGTTTTACCTTTTTCATTTCTTCGATTAATAATTTTTTATGCGTATCCTCGATTTCCGTCAGAGGTGCGCGCGGCGCGCCTGCGTCGAAGCCCAGAAGAGTGCAAGCCGCCTTTACGGGAATGGGGTTGACTTCCGAAAATAATGCGGAAATAAGCGGTAAAAGCTTATCCTGTTTTTCGTTGGCTTCCTGTAAATTTCCTTTCTTTACCGCCGAATAAATTTCCTTGACCTTATCGGGCGCGATATTCGAAAGGACGGAGATAACACCTTCGCCGCCGACTGCGAGTATGGGCACGTTGAGTGCGTCCTCGCCAGAAAAGACGTCCGTCTTTCCTCTTACACGTCGCATAATTTCGCAGACCTGCGCCATATTTCCGCTCGCCTCTTTTATGCCTGCAAGGTTTTTGATTTCCGCCAGCTTTTCCGCCGTTTCGGGCAGGATATTAACGCCCGTGCGCGACGGCACCGAATAGGCGATGACGGGCAGGGGGGAAGCTGAGCAAACCGCTTTGTAGTATTCGATAAGCCCTTTCTGCGTGCATTTGTTGTAATAGGGCGTAACCGCGAGCACGCCGTCCGCGCCGAGAGCGTGCGCTCTCTTTGTTGCGGAAACGGCTTTTTGCGTGTCGTTGCTTCCCGTGCCTGCAATTATTTTTATACGTCCGTCGGCTTTTTGGACTGCGTAGGACAAAATCTGACTTTTTTCATCTTCGGAGCAGGTCGAAGCTTCGCCCGTGGTTCCGAGGATAACGAGCGCGTCGGCTCCGCCCTTTATCTGAAAATCAATCAGCTTTCCAAGCGCGACGAAGTCGACTTTGTTATCTTTAAAAGGCGTGATAAGCGCGGTGATGACACCGCCGAAAATACCTGTCATAAAAAAACCTCTTGAATTATAAATATCCTTTTGCACAGAGAAGCTCGGCAAGCAGAACGGCTCCGCCTGCGGCTCCGCGCAGGGTGTTGTGCGAAAGACCTATGAATTTATAGTCGAAAATTTCGTCCGCTCTCAGCCTGCCTGCCGAAACAGCCATTCCGTTTTCGAGATTTCTGTCAAGCCTTGCCTGCGGACGGTCGTCCTCGGTGAAATAGTGTATGAACTGTTCGGGCGCGGAGGGAAGGCGAAGCTTCTGCGGCTCGCCGGAAAACTCTTTCCAAGCCTTTAAAATTTCCTCTTTGGACGGTTTTTTATCGAACGAAACGAAACACGCCGCCGTGTGTCCGTCCGATACGGGGACTCTCAGACACTGTGCCGTTATTTTTAAACCGTTGCAGGGGACGATTTTTCCATCTTCGACTTTGCCGAAAATTTTCTTCGGTTCGTTCTGGCTCTTTTCCTCTTCACCGCCGATATACGGAATAATATTGTCGGTTATCTCGGACATAGTTTCAAAGGTTTTGCCTGCGCCCGAAATCGCCTGATAGGTCGTGACTGCCACGCTCTTTATTCCGTATTTTTTCAAAGGATACAAAAGCGGAACGTACGATTGCAGGGAGCAGTTGCTCTTTACGGCGATAAAGCCTCTTTTCGTGCCTAAACGCTTTCTCTGCGAAGCGATAACATCGAGATGCTCAGCGTTGATTTCGGGTATAATCATCGGCACGTCGGGGGTATCCCTGTGCGCGGAGTTGTTTGAAACAACGGGACATTCGGCTTTTGCGTACGCTTCTTCCAGAGCCTTTATTTCGTCCTTTTTCATGTTGACTGCGCAGAAACAGAAATCTGCCGACTGCGCGATTTTACCGATGTCGGCTGCCGCGTCGAAAACTTTCATTTCCGCAAATTTTTCTGGCATAGGAGTTTGAAGATGCCACTTTCTTATCGCGTCTTTGTAATTTTTTCCTGCGGACGAAGATGAGGCGGCAAGCGCGCTTACTTCGAAATAGGGGTGGTTTTCAAGCAGGGTTAAAAACCTCTGCCCGACCATTCCCGTTGCGCCTATGACGGCAACTTTGTACTTTTTCATAAAATCTTCTCCCCGATGCGTTTTGCGCCTTGTGAAAGTTAATTTATTTTATCATAACGGATAATTCAAGTAAAGCATTTTTATGTAATTTGAATTTTGTTGACTTATCCGTGCCTGCGGTGGTATAATAACTCTATATTATATGAAAATTTAAAGGAGGGGTTTATGCATCCCGATCCTCTGTTTACGGTATTCGGACAAGGCGTATATCTTTACGGCATTTGCTTTGCGCTCGGCGTTATCGCCTGTTTTGCGTTTCTTATCTTTACGATGTGGTATAAAAATTTCAGCGAAACTTCGTCAAGCGCAATTTTATTTATAGGAATTTTTGCGACTGCGTTCGGCGCGCTGTCGGGTATGGTTGTACAGGGCATTTACGACGTTATCGACGGAAAAGATTTCAGCCTCAGCGGTATGACGTTTATCGGCGGACTTATCGGCGGAGTCGTAAGCTTTCTCGCGGTGTGGAATCTGTATATGTTCGTCATCCGTCCGCGCACAAAAATAAAATGGCTCAACGGCGCTATGAACGCGACGCTCTGCGACGCGCTTCCGTTTATACCCATAGGTATCGCCATAGCCCACGCGCTGGGCAGGTTCGGCTGTTTTTGGGCCGGTTGCTGTTACGGCAAACCGGCGGAATGGGGCATAGCCTGCGCGCACGGTTACAACGGCGATCTGAAAATGAATATGGACGGAGTGAAAGTCATTCCCACCCAGCTTTTCGAAATGTCGTTTTTAATCGTGCTTGCTGCGGTAATGGCGTTTTTGTATTTCAGATATAAATTCAATTATAACTTTGCTGTTTATTCTGTTGCCTACGGAATTTTCCGCTTCACGATAGAATTCTTCCGCGCCGATTACAGAGGCAAGTTCATAGGCTCGGTTACGCCCTCGCAGTTCTGGGGCATTGTGATGGTGTTAATAGGCGTTGCGTACGTCTTTGCACAGTATTATCTTTTTTCTAAGTTTATGAAAAATCCCGAAAGCCGAAAGCTTTTTGCAAAGGCAACCGCGGCTGAAACTTCCGCGGAGGGAAGCGAAGACGTGGAAGAAACCGGGTCTGACTACGACGTCGAACAGGTTAAAAAAGAAACAGACAAAAAGGAAAACGAATAAAAAAACCTGCAAAAAAGCAGGGCTTTCGTTTCGGCAGCCGACGCTTGCCTGCTGACAAAAAAGAGTATTATAATAAAATACGGAAAGCGGTTTTGCCTTCCGTATTTTTTAATCGGAAACGTTTGCGCCGTCTTCGGAGAACGGCACGGACACATTTCACGGGCGAGAATTAAGACGATATTTGTTGACAAAGCGTAAGTTATGTAGTAATATAATCAAGAATACGATACTGCCGTACTGTGTGCTTCCGGCGTATGCGGAATAATTTTTCCGAAGGTTTCAGCCGACGGCGATATTTCGGAAAATCTTGCAGGAATCTGAGTAATGAACGCAAAAAAGAAAATTCTTATAGTAGACGATTCGGAAATGAACCGCGCTCTTTTAGAGGATATGCTTTCCGATGATTACGAAATTCTGGAAGCCGAAAACGGGCTTGTCGCGTCGCAGATATTACAGGAAAACGAAATGGATATCTGCCTCGTGCTTCTGGATATCGTAATGCCGGTGATGGACGGCTTTGCTCTTTTGGAGCTGATGAACAGGAAGGGCTGGATAAAGAATATCCCCGTCATTATGATTTCGGCGGAGACGGCTTCCACTTATATGGACAGGGCTTACGGGCTGGGAGCAGTCGACTACGTTTCGCGCCCGTTTGACGAGCGTACTGTCCGCCACCGTGTTGACAGCAACGTAATTCTTGCCGAAAAACAGCGCGATCTGTCGGCGCGGCTCGCCGCTCAGATTTACGCCAAGGAAAAAGACAACCGTCTGATGATAGAAATTCTGTCGCACATAGTCGAGTTCCGTAACGGCGAGAGCGGTCTGCACGTCATACACGTTCACGCAATCACCGAATTTCTTTTAAATCAGCTTTCAAAGCGGACGAGAAAGTATAATCTTAACCATAAGCTAATTTCGCTTATAAGCAACGCGTCTGCGCTTCACGACGTAGGAAAAATAGTAATTCCGTCCGAAATCCTGAACAAGCCGGGGAAGTTCACCGACGAAGAGTTCGAAATAATGAAGTCGCACACCTTAGAGGGCGCGAAGATGCTGAAAGATATTCCTTTCAGAAGCGACGAACCGCTTATAAAGATCAGCTATGAAATATGCCGCTGGCACCACGAAAGGTACGACGGCAGAGGCTATCCCGACGGATTGAAGGGCGAAGAAATTCCCATTTCCGCACAGGTCGTCGCGCTTGCCGACGTCTACGACGCGTTGACGTCGCGCCGCGTCTACAAGCCGGCGTTTCCGCACAAGCAGGCTATCGATATGATAATCAACGGCGCGTGCGGTGCGTTCAATCCGCTTCTTTCGGACGTTTTAAGGGAGTGCGGAGACGAGCTGTATCTGAAATTGCAGGAAACTTCGCAGGGCGATTCGTCGGCCGCGGAGATAGACAGTACGCTTGCGCGCACGCTGAAAACAGAGGGAACGGAAGCTTCCGACAGGACTGTTAAACTTCTCGAACACGAAAGAACGAAGTTCAAGATACTTTCCGAGCTTTCGCGCGAAATCATTTTCGAATACAACGCCGAACCCGAAATGATAACTCTTTCGGAGTGGGGCGCCGATTACCTCGGAATGCCTGTTAAAATTTTCAATCTCGAAGAGAGTTCGTTTGCTACGAAAGTCTTCGCGAAGGGCGATTTTTCCGCCCTTCTTCAAAAGCTGAAAACGGCTTCTCCCGAAAATTCGAGCATTATAGAAAAATACAGGCTTGACATCAAGGGCGTAAATACCTGGTGCAAGGTTTACGCAAGGACGATATTCAGCGACGCCGAACCGCCCGTTCTCGAAGGCGCGATAGTCAAGATAGTCGACGTCAACGACGAAATCAGCGAGATCAAGTCGCTCGAACACGAAGTCGAAAAAGATTACGCTACGGGACTTTTGAACCGCAAGGCGGCAAAGGAGCGCATCGATTCTGCGCTTTCGGATATAGGAAACAGAAAATTCGCGCTTGTATTCTTCGATCTGGATAACCTTAAAGAGGCGAACGACAACCGCGGTCATCTGTTCGGGGACGAGCTTTTGAAGCACATTGCCGAGGTGACTAAGCAGAATACGCGCACGGAAGATGTCGTTGCGAGAATCGGCGGAGACGAATTTATCATATTTATGGAATATACGGCTTTGCCCGAAGAACAGGTAAAAAGAATTTTCAGCCGTATTACGCAGAAGTTCGGCGATTTTAACGTCAGCGTAAGTATGGGCGTTGCCTGTGCGGACGGCGAGGTCACCGATTACAAAGAGCTGTTCGAAAAGGCGGAAAAAGCCGCCTATTCGGTCAAGAACGATAAAAAGAACGCTTACCGCTTCTATGACGGCTCAATGGCGAACGTTTTAAAAAACAGAGGTGTACGTTAAGTATATGACGGTTAAAGAATGTTATGAAGTTATGAAAGGCGACTACGACGACGTTTTGAGCCGCCTGCGAACAGACGAACGAATTAAAAAATTTTTAATAAAGGTTTTAAGCGATCCGAGCTTTTCACAGCTTTGCACCGCTATGGACTCTGAGAATATGGAAGAGGCGTTCCGTGCGGCGCATACCTTAAAAGGCGTCTGCAAGAATATGTCTATCACTAATCTTGCCTATTCCGCAAGCAATCTTACCGAGGCTCTCCGCGGAAGGCAGACCTACGGCGACGACCTCGAACCCCTTCTGAAAAAGGTCAAAAAGGACTATGCGCTGACTATGGCGTGTATTCAGATGCTTTAATATTGCTTTCTGATCCGCAACCGCATTGTCTTGTCCGTTTATAGAAAGCAAAAAGTTTCTTGTTTTCAAAAACGAAAAAAACGATATAAAACTTATGTTTCGACATTTACTTTACAGTTTATTATATAATTAAAGGAGATTTTCTAATGTTACAGAAATCCAAACTTAAAAAGGCGATAAACGTCAGCAGGAAAAAAATTGCATTTTTGGAGCAGAAGCGCACCCGTTCGCAGGCAGCGCTTGTTTATGCTCTTTTAAATCATACAACGCCTAACGATACGGATATAGAATATTTCAATCAGTTTACCGTCCAGATAGAGAACGAGCGCGCGCATATGCACGAGCTTATGGCAGAGCTTGACAAACTTGCTTAAAGTTTTTCAGTCTTAATGAATGCGGTGTTAAAAAAGACACCGTAATTTTTGCATATGGCGAATAAAAATTTTTAATGCAGTCAATAAACAAATTGACTGTTGTACATATGCAAATCAATAAATTTACAAGGGAGGTGTAGCATATGATTTTAGCCGATTGGATAATTCTTGCATTGCTTTTGATTTTTGCGCTGCTTGGAATGCTTTTAGGTTTCGGAAAAGGACTTAAAATTTTTACGGGCGGAATTTTCGGCGTTGCGATTTCGATTTTCGTGTGTTACGCTGTCGGGGGACTGATAATAAATATCGGCTTTATCCAAAGCGCACTTATGAATATGCGTTCGGCTATTGCCGCAAAGGACAACGGTTTTTGTGATTTTCTTTTGACTATTCATATTGATATCATAGTCTATTACGTCGCTCTCTTTATAATCGTGCAGATACTGCGCATAATCATTGTAAGAATAATAGCAAGCATTGCCGAAATCAACAATATCGTTCTTATCATATTCAATAAGACTCTCGGCATAGTTCTGTTTTTAGGCGTTCTCACGCTTTTGACGCTGTTCGTATTCCAGATGATTTATCTGATAAGCGGAGGGGTGGAATCTTCGTTCTATACGTCCACTCTTGCAGGCAGTAAATTGAAGCTGGACTGGCTGTACGAACACAATCCTTTTATGACGATAATCAAGGTTATAAGAATAGAATTACCCGTCAAGTTATAAACAGAAAAAGCTTTCGGTGACGAAAGCTTTTTTATTTTGTCAAAATTTGCGTTTTCAAAGCATATATTTTGTATATGGAACTTTCATTTTCGCAGTTAAAACAAAAAGACGTCGTGTCGGTCACGGACGGCAAAAATTTAGGCAAGGTGTGCGATATTTCGCTCACTTTTCCCGATAATAACTGGCTCGGAATAACGGTGACGGGCTGTAAGGGCTTTAAGCTCACAAATAAAAAAGAGCTGTTTATTCCCGTCGGTGAAATAGTCAAAATAGGACAGGACGCAATACTTGTCAAAACGGGCGAAAAAAAACCCGACTG
>Ga0137306_100146_pt1 | contig 114139 bp, 83 predicted proteins | sample Inofroosms_March_FD_97187 | JGI IMG/M metagenome (GOLD analysis project Ga0137306, IMG submission 97187) | Mouse cecal microbial communities from Vienna, Austria - N-Acetylneuraminic and N-Acetylglucosamine D2O microcosms_March | ecosystem: Host-associated > Mammals > Digestive system > Large... | reverse complement strand
TCACAGCTCCGCAGCAGACTGGAATGTGCAACTGGCGGCAACGCGGAAAGGTAGAGGGAAAAGATGTGCGATTTGTTCGCAAATCTACCAACGTCGAATGCAAGCCGAATTCATAGAATCCGGAGCTCTTAGACGGGTAATTGCAGTTTACAGAGCTAAACACCGGCTTCAGCCGGGCGAGCCGAAGCCCCGCCCTGCGGAGGCTCGCAGATACTCGCCCCGCTGGCTTCGGCCCGAAAACAACACAGCACCGACCGAAGCAAAGCTTGCGAACTTACAACGTACGCTCTTTCTGAACGAAGCGAACGCTGCCTGCGGAGCAGCGAGTCCGGCGACAGCCGAAGCGGCGAGCCTCCGCGTCGGAAGGCTGCGACTTGCGCGACACTGCGAATTGCAGAAAGCAATCTTCGAAAAACGACCGCAAACAACGCAATTCAAAGAATTGCAAAACCGCAGAACGACAAAAACCGGCGCAAAACAACCGCAAACGAACAACGATTTTCCGTAATCCTCCCGCGCCATTACGCCGCCAGCGGACTGCTGAATCTACTGACCACGCTGGCGCAAGCCGTAGCCTGCACCACTCCGGGCACTCCGACTGCTTTCAGAGGAAAACCGTATGGCAGAACAAACTACCGCCGATAACGGAGCGGCAAACCTCCGAATCTATGGCTGTGCAATGTTTCAGAATACTCCCAAGTTGTCCAGGAATACCAGCAGCAGCACCGCCGGGCAGAGGTAACGCAGCAACACAGCGAAGATACGCCGTATGCGGAAGTTGAGACGTCCCTGGTTGGTGATTTCAGCCTCCAGAATCTTGGGATCGAGGCGCCAGCCCACGAAGATGCAGGTGAAGAATCCGCCCACGGGCAGCAGGATGTTGGCCGTCACGTAGTCGAGCGAATCGAAAAGGTTGAGTCCGCAGATCCGCCATCCGTCCAATATGCCGAGCGAGAGCGAGGCCAGTGCGGCCAATGCCAGGGTGCCTCCCGTAGTGGTCCAGGCGGCTCCGCGACGGCTCAGATGCCACTCCTCGTGGAGGTAGACCGTGATGACTTCGTGCAGCGAGATGGTCGACGTGAGCGCGGCGACGACCAGCAGCAGGAAGAAAACCGACGACCACACCATGCTCAGCGGCATGCCGTTGAAGATGCCCGGCAGCGTGATGAATACCAGCGAAGGGCCCGACGACGGTTCGATGCCGGCGCTGAAAACGGCCGGAAAGATCATGATGCCGGCCAATACGGCCACCAGCGTGTCGAGGATCGTGACGTTGAGCGCCGTGTGCCGCAGGTTGGTTTCCGGCTTGAAGTAGGATGCGTAGGTCACCATCGTGCCGATGCCGATCGAAAGCGAGAAGAACGCCTGTCCCAGAGCCGTCAGCACCGTCGCAGCGGTCACTTTCGAAAAGTCGGGCAGCAGGAAGAACTTCAGCCCCTCCGAGCCGTCGGGCATCAGCAGCGAATGGATCGCCAGTGCGATCAAGATGATGAACAGCAGCGGCATCAGCACTTTGGCCGACCGCTCGATCCCTTTCTGCACGCCCATTGCGATGACGAAATGGGTGGCCAGGACGAAGACGGAGGTGTAGAGCAGCGGCCGCCACGGATTGCGGATGAAGCGTTCGAACATGCCCGCGTACTCTTCGGCCGTCGTATATTGCGCCAGCTCGGCCGTCACCGAATGGACCATGTATTCGGCCGTCCAGCCCGAAACTACAAAGTAGAAGCCCAGAATCAGGAATGCGGCCAGCACGCTGTTGTATCCCAGGAAGCTCCACTTGTTGTCGAGTGCCCGGTAGGCACCCACGGCGTTGCGGTGCGAGGCGCGGCCCACCGTGAATTCGGCGATCATCAGCGGCAGGCCCAGCATCAGCACGCAGAGGATGTAGATGGCCAGAAAGGCCCCGCCGCCGTTGTTGCCGGCCACATAGGGGAAGCGCCAGATGTTTCCCAGCCCCACCGAGCTGCCTGCGGCGACCAGCACGGCGCTCAGTTTGCCGCCCAGCGTGGCGCGTTGCGTTCGATTCATATCCGTCTCAACCTAACTTGATCTCTGTGCTTTGTTCCTCAGTGCATTCCGCGCGCCGAGGCTATGACTTCGGCCATGGCGAAGTCTTCGGGATAGTCGATGTCCATGCCTTCGATCCGGTCGACGACGGCCATGTAGGGGCGGTCGCCGATGCGGCGGCGGCGTTCGCACCACAGCGGGCGCGGGAAGATGAAAAAGGCGCTCGTTTCGATGTAGACCGGTTCGATGGTCTGCGTGCGGGGAATGTTGTCGGGCGAGTAGTTGAGCGGGCGGCCTTCGTACCAGGCGAAGGTCTGTATCTTCTCCGCGCTGAATGCCGAATCGCAGTTGCCCGACCGTACCTGTTCCAGGGCTTCGTCGATCGTCTCCGGGCGGATGAAGGGCGAGGTCGCGTGTGCCAGCACATAGAGGTCGGCATGCACTTCGGCCGTGAAAGCGTCGTATATCTCGGCGCCCAGCGTGGTGTCGCGGTCGAGCCGCTCGGGGCGCTGCAGGAACCGTACCCCTTCCGGCAGCAGCGGACGGATCGTCTCGTTGCTGCAGTAGACATAGGTTTCGTCGATGCCCTGCGTGCGGAGCAGGGCCCGGAGTATGTGGCACAGCAGGGGTTCGCCGCCCAGCAGGCGCAGGTTCTTGCCCTCGACGCGCTGGCTGTTCAGACGGATGGGTACGAATGCTACGGTTTTCATCGGTTATTGTACTAAAAGGTTGCAGCCCCGGATTTCGGCGCGGTCGATGCGGCCTTCGATTTCGAACGAGCCGTCGGCCAGCACGCGGCCCACGTCCTGCGTCTCGATGAAGGCGCACGACCAGCGGTTGGCCAGGTCGGCGATGTTGAGTCCTCCGCGGGCGCCTGCTGCGAGACGGTCGAACGGGTCGTTCACGTCGCGCGTCGTCACCCGCATCCAGCCCGGGCAGCGGAAGCGGTTGCCTCCCTGCGAGTAGGCTTGCGAGGTCAGTTCGGCCATGCCGTACTCCGAGTGGATTTCCGCAACGCCGAATGCTTCGCAGAGTATTTCGTGCAGGCGTTCCTTGGCCACTTCCTCGCGGTAGCCTTTCATGCCGCCCGTCTCCATCACGACGGTGTTTTGCAGTTTCGGTGCGTAGCGTTCCGCCAGTTCCAGCAGGGCATAGGTCACGCCCAGAAGGATTTTGGGTTTCGGGTCCGCCGCCATGTCGCGCAGCAGGGCTTCGTGGTCGTCGAGGTAGAAGCCGCCCGAACCGCAGTCGCCGATCAGCCGGTCGGCCATGTAGACCAGCGACGAGCCTTTGCGCCGCAGGTAGTTGGGCAGCAGGGCGTAGAGGCTCCATCCGGCCGGTTCGCCGTAGAAGGTGCGGAACGAGGCCCTGAACGCCTCTTCGTACATCGCCAGCGAGCGCATCGGGTGGCGCGAAGGGGTCATGCCCGTGGTCGACGACGAGGTGAAGACGGCTTCCGGTTCGCATCCGCCGCAGTAGACGTTGTGCGTCTTGAATAGTTCGATCGGCAGGTAGGGAATCCCGGCGAACGTCCGCACTTCTTCCGGCCGGATGCCTGTCAGCGACAGGTATTCGCGGTAGGGCGGGCACTCCGCCGCCTGGAAGCGGAAAAGTTCCAGCGCCGCCGCTTCGAATTCCGCGTCGGTCCTGATGCCGAATATGTCGTGTGTTGCGTTCTTCATCGGAGGTCGTGTGGCATCTGCTGTATTCTTGTTTTTGCCGGTTCCGAGTGTGTCGTGCCGGTTTTGCAATGGCCGTGGTCGAAACTATCTTCTTCCCGTTCCGGTAGGGTGCACAAAATGGCTGTCTTTCCGGTTCTTCAGAGGTGTCCGGAAACCATAATCGGAACCCGCGGGTTCCGATTATGGGGTTTCATGCTGCCGCAAACGACTATTTCTTGTTTTTCGGAGCGAGCATCATGTTCATCTTCTTGCCGTCAAGCTTGGGCATCATCTCCACCTTGGCGACCTCCTCGAGGTCGGTGGCGAAGCGCAGGAGCAGAATCTCGCCCTGCTCCTTGAAGACGATCGAGCGGCCGCGGAAGAAGACATAAGCCTTGACCTTGGACCCTTCCTTGAGGAAGTTGGTCGCGTGTTTGAGCTTGAAGTTATAGTCGTGGTCGTCGGTCTGAGGCCCGAAGCGAATCTCCTTGATGGTGACCTTCACCTGGTTGGCCTTCAGTTCCTTGGCTTTCTTCTTCTGCTGGTAGAGGAACTTCTGGTAGTCGGCGATGCGGCAGACGGGAGGATCGGCCTTGGGCGAAATCTCGATCAGGTCCAGCTCCATCTCGTCGGCCAGACGCAGGGCGTCGCGGATCGACAGAACCTGCGGCTGTTCGATGTTTTCGCCCACCACGCGCACTTCGGGAGCGGTGATCTCCGAGTTGATGCGGTGGGGATTCTCCTTGACAGGCGGGCGGCGTCCGCCCATGGCCGGTTTCGGTCGGTTGTTCCCGGGGTTGAACGGCCTCGGCGGGAACGGTTTCGGTGCTGCGATAGTTGTAGTGTATTAGTGTGTGTTACAATCTGTTGCGGCCTATGTCGCAATCGTTATTCCTTTTTCAGCTTGTTGGCTTCCATTTCGTCCTTGACCAGCGAGGTCATGCGGTCGCGGAAAGCCTCCATCGTCATCTGGCCCTGGTCGCCGTCGCCTTGTGCGCGTACGGAAACCAGTCCTTCGGACGCTTCCTTTTCGCCCACGATCAGCAGGTAGGGGATGCGTTTGAGTTCGTTGTCGCGGATTTTGCGGCCGATCTTCTCGTTGCGGTCGTCGATCTGCGCGCGGATGTCGTTGACGTTGAGATAGTCGACCACTTTCTGCGCATAGTCGTTGAACTTCTCCGAGATCGGCAGCACCACCACCTGGTCGGGCGAGAGCCACAGCGGGAACTTGCCGCCCGTGTGCTCCAGCAGCACGGCCACGAAGCGTTCCATCGAGCCGAACGGCGCGCGGTGGATCATGATCGGGCGGTGCAGTTTGTCATCGGCACCCTTGTAGGTCAGGTCGAAACGCTCGGGCAGGTTGTAGTCCACCTGGATCGTTCCCAGCTGCCATTTGCGGCCGATGGCGTCCTTGACCATGAAGTCCAGCTTGGGTCCGTAGAAAGCGGCTTCGCCGTATTCCACCACCGTGTTGAGGCCTTTCTCCTTGGCGGCCTGCATGATGGCCGATTCGGCTTTCTCCCAGTTCTCGTCTGAGCCGATGTACTTTTCGCGGTTGTTGGGATCGCGCAGCGAAATCTGTGCCGTGTAGTTGTCGAACTTGAGCGTGCGGAAGATGTAGAGCACGATGTCGATCACGCGTTCGAACTCTTCCAGCAGTTGGTCGGGGCGCACGAAGAGGTGGGCGTCGTCCTGCGTGAAGCCGCGTACGCGCGTCAGGCCGTGCAGCTCGCCCGACTGTTCGTAGCGGTAGACGGTGCCGAATTCGGCCAGACGGACGGGCAGCTCCTTGTAGGAGCGGGGCTTCGAACGGTAGATCTCGCAGTGGTGCGGGCAGTTCATCGGTTTGAGCAGATACTCCTCGCCTTCGATGGGCGTGTGGATCGGCTGGAACGAATCCTTGCCGTATTTGGCATAGTGGCCCGAGGTCACGTAGAGTTCCTTGTTGCCGATGTGGGGGGTGATGACCTGCTGGTAGCCGTACTCCTTCTGCACGCCGCGCAGGAACTGCTCCAGCCGGTCTCTGAGCGCGGCGCCCTTCGGCAGCCACAGCGGCAGGCCCTGGCCCACGCGCTGCGAGAAGGTGAAGAGTTCGAGGTCCTTGCCCAGCTTGCGGTGGTCGCGTTTCTTGGCCTCCTCCATCATGACGAGGTATTCGTCGAGCATCGACTTCTTGGGGAAAGCGATGCCGTAGATGCGGGTCAGCATCTTGTTCTTCTCGTTGCCGCGCCAGTAGGCACCCGCCACCGAGGTCAGCTTGATGGCCTTGATATAGCCCGTGTTGGGGATGTGCGGACCGCGGCAGAGGTCGGTGAATGCGCCGTTGGTGTAGAACGAGATGGTGCCGTCCTCCAGGTCGGAGATCAGCTCCACCTTATAGGGGTCGCCTTTTTCGGTGAAGGTCTTCAGCGCTTCGGCCTTGGGCACTTCGCGGCGGACGAGCTCCTCCTTGTTGCGTGCCAGCTCCTGCATCTTCTGTTCGATCTTCTCCAGGTCGGCTTCCGTGATGGGCGTCGGACAATCGACGTCGTAGTAGAATCCGTTTTCGATGGCCGGGCCGATACCGAAGCGGATGCCCGGGTAGAGCGCTTCGAGCGCCTCGGCCAGCAGGTGCGACGACGTGTGCCAGAAAGCGTGCTTGCCCTCGGCATCGTCCCATTTGTAGAATCTGACCGAGGCATCCTCCTCGATCGGGCGCGTCATGTCGGTCGTTGCGCCGTTTACCGAAGCGGCCAGGGAGTCGGCAGCTAAACGAGGGCTGATACTCTCCGCGATCCGGTAGGCAGTCGTTCCCTTTTCGAACTCGCGGACCGAGCCGTCGGGAAAAGTGATTTTGATCATTGCGTTGCTGAAGTTTGGTTGCGGGCCTCGGGCGCTTCCACAATTACGAGACGGAATACGTCCTCGGGAGTCCGGTTTTACGTTGCAAAGTTATAAATAAAAAGTGAAACACGGAAGCATGCGGCAAAGGAATTGACGACCAGGTGCTTTGCGGACGTAAAACACGCTATCGGCATTGTTCGGGGAGCGGCCACGGATTGCGGATGTATTCCGGGTGGGGCGGTACGCCGATGGGCCGGGCCGGCACTCCGGCCACGGTCGTCTCCGCCGGGACGTCGCGCGTGACGACGGCTCCCGCACCGATGCAGGCGCCCGGACCGATCTCTACATGGTCCACGATGCAGGTGCCGGGTCCGATGTAGACCCTGTCGCCTATGACGGCGGCCGGGGCGGGGACGTTCGACCCGATGGAAGTCAGCTGGCCCATGTTGACATTGTTGCCGATGACGGCACCCGGCGTGATGACCGTGCCGCAGCAGTGCTGGAGGTAGAATCCGTAGCCGATGCGCGTGCGCGGCGGGATCAGCAGCCCGTAGCGTTTGTAGCGGTGGGCCATCATCTTGGTGAAAGGGTAGAGCCAGCCCTTGTGCTGCGAGAGCCGGAACCAGAACGAGAAGCCGACGGAGGTGCGCGTCAGACCGCCCAGCCAGATGCGGAAGAGGCCGTGGCGCCTGCCGCTGTGGCGGAAGTAGTCGGAGCGGATGAGTTCGGCGCAGTCGCGGTAGCTGCGGGGTACGGGCACGGTCACTTCTCCCTCCCCGATCCGGTATTTCTCGAAGTCCATGGAGTGCGGTTCTGTTATGCGTTGTCGTCGATGGATTGTTCGGCTTATCTTTCTCGCTCCGGACGTGTCTGTTCCCTGGCCGACGAGTCGCGGTTGTTGCGTTCGCGCTCGGCACGGGGGAGCGGATCGGCCGACCAGCGCGTCCAGGCGCGGCGGTGTCCCACGATGTCGATGGCTGCATAGATGGCGTTGCGCATCGACTGCGCGTCGGCCTTGTCCTGCCCCGCAATGTCGAAAGCCGTGCCGTGGTCGGGCGATGTGCGTACTTTCGACAGCCCGGCCGTGAAGTTCACGCCGTCGGGCGAGAGGCTCTTGAAGGGGGCCAGCCCCTGGTCGTGGTACATGGCCAGGATGCCGTCGTAGCGGGCGTAGCCGCCCCCGGCGAAAAGCCCGTCGGCCGCAAAGGGGCCGAACGCCAGGATTCCCTGTCCGTAGGCTTCGACGATGGCGGGCTTGATGATCTCCTCTTCTTCGGTGCCTAACAGGCCGCCGTCGCCCGCGTGGGGATTCAGCGCCATGACGGCGATGCGGGGTTCCACGATGCCGAAGTCTTCGATCAGCGTGCGGCGCATCGTCTGCAGGTCGCGGACGATCTTCTCCCGGGAGATGCTGCGGCTGATCTCCGAGACGGGTATGTGCTTGGTAACCAGTCCTACACGCAGAATGTCGCTGCATAGGACCATCAGCGGTTCGCCCTCCAGTTCGGCGCCCAGAAATTCGGTGTGGCCCGTATGGCGGAAGTCGTCGCTCTGCACCGTCTCCTTGTCGAAAGGCGCCGTCACCAGGGCGTCGATGCGTCCCTCTTTCAGTTCCTGCGTGGCCCGGCGCAGCGCTTCCACGGCCGCACGGCCCGCTTCGGGCGTCGCCTGACCCGGCGTCACCTGCTCCACTTCGCCGCAGGCCACCAGATTCACCTTGCCGCTGCGTGCTTCGTGGCCCGAGACGACCGGATTCAGCGCGGCTTCTTCCATGCCGGCCAGCAGTTTGCGGTAGTGTTCGGCCGCGCGGGGCGAGCCGTAGATCACCGGTGTGCACAGCTCGGTCATGCGCGTGTCGGCCAGTGCTTTGAGAATCACTTCCCAGCCTATGCCGTTCGGATCGCCCTGGGCGATGCCTATCTTGAGTTTCTGTTCGGACATGTCGTTTGCTTTATCATTACAAAAATAGTGCGTAAGAAGCGGATTGCCAAATTTATCGGGCGGTTTTTGGCCGGGAATCTTGCGGGGCGTGCGGACTTCCTCGGCCGGATACTCCCGGGCACCCGGTCCGTCGTGCCGCTTGCGTCGTGCGGGCGGGTGCCGGCGGACTGCCGTTGGGGCGGGAAGCCGGTGTCTGGCCTTTTCCCTCCCCTCGGATCCGCGGCGTCAGCGCCGCCGCCGGAACTCCGCGCATACGATGCCCGTGGCCATCGCTACGTTGAGCGATTCCGAACCGTGGCGGTCGGCGGGATAGGGCGGAATGAAAAGTTTGCGGGTCACCGTGCGGGCCGTTTCGGGCGTCACGCCGCGTCCCTCGTTGCCCATGACGACGATTCCGCCCCGCGTGAGCGGCGCGTCGTAGATGTTGTCGCCTTCCAGAAAAGTGCCGTAGACCGGCGTGCCCCGTCCGGCTGCTTCGGCGAGGAAGCGCGGCAGGTCGGTGTAGTGCACCCGCACCCGTAGGATGGCGCCCATGGTCGCCTGCACCACCTTAGGATTGAAGCAGTCGGCCGTGCCGGGCGAGCAGACGATGTCGCCGATGCCGAACCAGTCGGCCAGCCGGACGATGGTGCCCAGGTTGCCCGGATTCTGCACCTCGTCGAGCGCCAGCACCAGTTCTTCGTCCGCATGTACCGTTCCGAGGTCGTGGCGGGGTATCTCCACCAGCGCCAGCGAGTTGTTGGCCGTCTTCAGCTGCGACAGCCGTTCCATGTCGCGGGGGCTTACCGGCTCCACTTCCGGTCCTTCGAACACTCCTTCCAGTGCGAATATCTTGCGGATTCGCAGGTGCGAGGCGCGCAGTTCGCCGATCAGTTTTTCGCCCTCGGCCACGAATAGCCCGTGCTGCGTGCGGCCCCGTTTGTCGGCCAGCGAGCGTACAAGTTGTATTTCGGCTTTCGTCATCGGTTCTCGGTTTCGGGACGTTGTTTTTCGATCGTAAAGGTGCTTCCCTCTACAGCAGGGTAGGTCTCGGGAAAGAGTTGGCGGGCCTCCTCGACCAGCACGCCCTCGTCCTTGTAGCGCGACGAGTAGTGGCCGATTATCAGCCGTCCGGCTTCGGCCCGCAGGGCCGCTTTCGCCGCTTCTTCCGTCGTCGAATGGCCCCGTTGGCGGGCCACCTTGCGCTCGGCCGCCGCGTAGGTCGCTTCGTGGTAGAGCAGATCGGCTCCCCGCACCAGCTCCGCCGCCTTGGCCGAGTAGGCCGTGTCCGACAGATAGGCATAGGCCCGGGGGCGGTAGGGCGCGTAGGTCAGTTCCGCGTTGGGCAGCACCTCGCCCGTGTCGAGCGTCACCTCTTCGCCGCGTTTCGCCGCCGCGATCTGTGCGATCGAGAGCCCGTATTTCGCGATCTTGAACTTGTCGACGTTCAGCGGCGGTTCTTTCTCGCGGAAAAGGAATCCGGCCGTGGGGATGCGGTGGCGCAGCGGGACGCTCCACACTTCAAGGGTGCGGTTTTCGAAGAGCAGCGCGTGTTCCGTCGTCCGCACTTCGTGCCACTCCGCTTCGTAGGGCAGATCGCTGTCGAAGTAGCGCAGGTGGCAGGCCAGCATCTCGCCGAACGGCGCCGGTGCGTAGATGGGCAGCGGGGTGCGGCGCCCGTAGAGCCCCAGCGTCGAGAGCAGCGGAAAGAGCCCGAAGACGTGGTCGCCGTGCAGGTGGGAGATGAAGACGGCCCGGAGTTTCAGCGGGTTGATGCCCGTCCGGGCCATCTGCCGTTGCGTTCCCTCGCCCGCATCGACCAGGTAGTGCTGTTCGTGTACGTTGACCACCTGCGCCGACGGGTGCCGCGTCGCGGTCGGCTTGGCCGACGACGAACCCAGTATGGTGACGTTGAAACCCACTCTCCGGTCGCTCCTATCTCAGCAGAAAACGTTCGCAGTCGAGCGCCGCCACGCAGCCCGAGCCGGCGGCCGTGATGGCCTGGCGGTAGTGGGGGTCCTTGACGTCGCCGGCAGCGAAGACGCCCTCGATGTTGGTCTTCGACGAGCCGCCCTGCACCTTGATGTAGCCCTCGGCGTCGAGCTCCAGCTGGTCGGCGAAAAGTTCGGTGTTGGGATGGTGGCCGATGGCAAGAAAGAAGCCCGCGATGTCGATCTTCGTCTCCGAGCCGTCGTTTTTGCGCAGCAGGGCGCCCGTGACGCCCGTCTCGTCGCCCAGCACTTCGGCCGTGTTGTGCTCGAAGAGCACTTCGATGTTGGGCGTGGCGAAGACCCGTTCCTGCATCGCTTTCGAGGCGCGCAGATAGGGCTTGCGTACGACCATGTAGACCTTGCGGCAGAGCGATGCCAGGTAGGTCGCCTCCTCGCACGCCGTGTCGCCGCCGCCCACTACGGCCACGTCCTTCTTGCGGTAGAAGAAGCCGTCGCACGTGGCGCAGGCGCTCACGCCCTGGCCGCGGAACTTCGTTTCGGAGGGGAGACCCAGGTATTTGGCCGTCGCTCCCGTGGCGATGATCAGGCTCTCGGCCCGGATCTCTTTCGTGCCGTCCACCACGATGTGGAACGGCCGCGACGAAAGGTCGGCCGTGGTGATCGAGCCCGTGCGGATGTCGGCGCCGAAGCGTTCGGCCTGCTTGCGCAGGTCGGCCATCAGTTGGTTGCCGTCGACGCCTTCCGGATAGCCCGGGAAGTTCTCCACTTCGGTGGTCGTCGTCAGCTGGCCGCCCGGTTCGATGCCTTCGTAGAGCACCGGCGCGAGGTTGGCGCGCGACGTATAGATGGCGGCGGTGTAGCCTGCAGGGCCGCTGCCGATGATGAGTACCTTTACTTCTTCGATTTCCATGGTTGTGTCGTTATTTTTCAGATTTTGCATGCGTCGATGGTCGTGAACTCCGTTCGTTGCCGGCCCAGGTAGTCGAACAGCGCCCACAATCCGTTCTTGCGGACGTAGACTACGCTTTCGGCCGGCTTGTAGTCTACGATTTCATATTCGGGCGGGATGACGTAGCTGCCTTCGCGGTCGATGAGCCCCATGCCCGTCGGGGTCTCCACTTCGGCGCGTCCCTCGCGGAAGTCGTCGGCCCACAGGTAGCGCGATGCGATCACGGGGCGGTTGTCGGTGTCGACGTAGCCGAATCCCGTTTCGTCTTCCACGCAGACCAGGCCTTCGAACACGTGGCTCGTCCAGCGGTGTCCCTCCAAGGGTCGTACCGGATTGTAGGGCGCCGCCACATCGTGGGCCGCCGATGTTCCGCCTTGCTCCGTTATCCGGCGGCGCAGCGCTTCGATGGCTTCGGCGTCGCGCCCGCGGTCGCCGCCGATGCGGGCGTCGTGGTAGCGCAGCGGGACGAAACGGCCGGCGCTCCAGCGCAGGTTTTCGGCTTTCAGTCCGTTGTGTGCGAAGTCCAGTTCCGTCAGCTCCCGTTCGAGCGTGTCGAGTGCTTGCAGCAGGGTGTCGCGGCTCTCATACAGCAGCGCTTCCTCGAAATCGCGCCCCTCGGGCAGGTGTTGCAGCACCAGATCGCAGCTCCGTTCCTGCCCTGCGGCATCGGTCCAGCGCAGTTCGTCCGGCAGGATGCGGTAGTCGCTCAGGGCCGGCGTGTTGAAGCGCTTGACGGCCAGCGCCGTCCGTTCGATGAGCGGCAGGGCCGACGGGGTCAGCGGCATCGAGAGCAGCCAGCGGCGTCCCTGCCAGCGGATGCGGGCTTCGACGAAACGCGTCGTGCGCATCAGTCCGGGCACTCCGCTGCTTCCCGTCTCGGCGCAGGCGTCGGCGAGGGTGCGGAAAGAGAGGTCGGGCGTGAGCAGCGCCCGCGAAAAGATCGGAAGGGTCGGGATCATCGTTCATTCGGTTTTGACGCTGATGGAGCCGATGTTCAGCATGGCGATCAGGTCCGCGGCCGAGGCGTTGAAGCTCATGCCCCGGAACGGAGGGAGCGCCCCGGCGCCCTTGACTTCGCGGATCGCCGCGTCGAAAAGCGCCGGCATCGGACTGGAGCACTCGTAGAGCAGCCGGGCGTAGCGGTTGGGGTAGTCGGCCTCCTCCTCGGTCGGGAAGAAGATCGTGCGTCCGCTCTCGTCGGCGGCTATGTGGATGTTGATCAGCAGGGCCTTGCCGTCGGCCGTGGCCAGGGAGCGTATCTGTCCGGCCACCATGCGCAGCTCTTCTGCGTCGCAGTCGGTGGCTTCGCCGTCGGTGATGTTGAAGATCACGGGCGGAAAGCTCGCCGCATTCTCTTTGTGTGCGCACCAGGCCGCCGCCATGTCGCGGACTTCGGCCAGCGCCTGGTACATCGGGGTCTGCCCGGCCGCGCAGGGTTCGATCCAGGCCGGCGAGGGTATCTCGCGCAGGGCGATGGAGCCGTCGGGCAGGCGGTGTTCCACGGTCTGCGTGCGGACGGGCATCTCCAGCGCCGCCAGCTCGCTCACGGACATCATGCTGCGACCGCCGGGCAGCAGCGGCCGTACTTCGTCGTCGCCCGAGTAGCCCACCGCCGCCAGGTCGTAGTAGTCGCGCACGCCGTCGTCGCGCCGGGCCCGTTCGATAAGCTCGAACAGCAGGTCGTTGGCTATGGCCGCCACCGCTTCGGCCTTGGTCGTCGTGCGGCCGCGGAAACGGATCGTTTCGGCCATCGAGCCCGAGCCGTCGATGGCCAGAATGAACGCCGTGCGGCGGGTTCGCGTGATGCTCTGGGTGTACATGTCTTTGCTATTTAAGTCCGCGCACGGTCCGGTAGTCGGCCCCGATCTCTTCCGGGTCGTCGCTGTCGAGTCCGTAGCTCACGGCCAGTTCCGGGGCGCAGTCGCGGTCGCGGTCGGCGTCGGTCGTGCGGCGCATGTCCCGGTGGGCGTTGCGGCCCGCCTCGATCGCTTCGGCCGCTTCGGCGGCGGTGGGAGCATGACCCAGTAGCGATGCCAGCACCTGTTCGGCCCAGCTGCGGGCGTACTCGGCGTAGTGGACGTGGAACACGCGGAAGCGGTTGTCGATCTCCTCGAAACTCCGCAGCCGGCCCGCTTCGATGTCGTCCGCTATGGCTTCGGCTTCGCGTTTGGTGATGTATTGGCCCGCCATGTCCAGCCAGCGGCCCGTGCCGTCGTAGCGTTCGTTGGGTGCGGAGCCGTCGAGCATCGCACCCAAGGCCGCTACGATCGCTTTGTTGTAGAGTTTCACGCCGCGGGCCAGGGCCGTGGAGCGGATCACCGTTTTGTTGTAGTTGTATTGTGCGGCCGCAGGGTCGTTTTCCTGCAGCGTATGGAGCGTGTCGACGGCACGCAGCATCGCGCCGGCGGTGTAGGGGTTGTATTCGTCGAAATCGATCACGTCGCGCTTCACCGTGCGGCGGTCGCGCGCCGGCCACTTCTCCACGTCGCGCACCGTGCCGTAGCTCGTCAGGTTGGCGCCCGGCATCAGCTGCGAACGCCCCTCCTTTTCGATCAGATAGGAGTAGGGAAAGAGGGCCGTGTCGTGGTGGTCGGCGTGGTGGCCCAGCACCATGGTGAAGGCTCCTTCGACGGCCGGCGACATGATGTAGGCGCCGCTCGCGAACTTGCAGCCCCGCAGGTGCGCCGACTGGTGCACGGCGCCGCTCTTGAAAAGGTGGTTGCTCTGGTTCGAGCCGCTGCCGGCGTTGAAGAAGGAGAACATGCCCGCAATGAGCAGCGACGACTTGTGGTGCGAAACCGTGTAGGGGCCTGCGAAGATCGAGGCCGCTTCGCCGTTTTCGCAGTGCGAATTGGCGAAAAAGAGCGAATCCACGGCCGTGAAACCCTTGTCCAGCCGGCAGCTCTCGCCCACGAAGCAGCGTTCGAGCGTGGCGCCGTTGTCGATCCGGGCGTTTTCCGCCGCGATGAAGTCGTAGGCCTTGACGTCCGCGCCGATGCGTGCGCCTGCGCAGAGCGTGCCGTTCTCCAGCAGCGAGGCGCCGTCGATCTCCACGTTGTCGCCCATGCGTACCTCGCGTACGAAGCGTGCACCCGCGATGCGGCAGTCGCAGCCCGTCTCGCCCAGGTCGCCGGACCGGCTTGCGGCAAGGTCGCCGGCCATCTTGTCCAGTGCGGCGATCAGCTGCGGACGGTGGCGGTAGACGACCGTCATGTAGGCGGTCTGGGCCGACATGCGCTCGGTGATCTTCACCGTGCGGCCCCCGCATTCGTTCATGGTAGCGACCGGCGTGCCGTTGCCGAAAGAGCTGCACCGGCGGCACTCCAGTGCCGTCACGCCCTCTACGAGCGTTCGCGCTCCGAGGCGGTAGTTCTTCACGGCGGAACGGTGGATGCGTGCGCCGGAGCCGATCTCCACGCGCCCCTCCAGCCGGCATTGCAGCAGCTGCGAGGGGTCGAAGTCGTCGGTGACGCTCACCAGCGCCCATGCTTCGGCCGTGGCGCCGCGCGCTTCCGCGGCGGCGATCTCCGCGGCGGTCATCTTTCTGAAGTCGGACATCTGCAAGGTTTGATTCGTGCAAATATAGCGATTCGCAACTAAATATCCAATTCGCGGCCGCGGCGGTCGATCTCCGTGCGGCGGCCTGCGCGGATGACCTGCGCCCGGCCGTTGCGGAACGGTTTCACGGCTTCGCAGCGGGGGCAGTTCAGCACCGTGCGTCCGGCCGTGTCGATGAAATGCCACGTGCGCCCCAGCCGCACGGCTGCCAGGCCTTCCGAGAAGTCGAATCCTTCGTCGTAGAGCGGCGGTATGGCCGGCCGGTCGCCGCATCGGTAGCCCCACAGCCCGTTTTCGACGAAGAGTTCGGGCGTCTGCGCGGGCGGTTCGTCCGCTGCGGTCAGCCGGCGCAGGAGCTGCGGCAGGTCGGGCAGCCGGAGCGTCGGCGACAGCAGCAGGCGCGCCAGGCGGTACTCTGCCGCCATGCCGTGCCGTTCGAAAAGCGCCAGCACCTCTTGCAGGGCCGGGTCGGCCGCGATGCGTTGAGGCGTGAAAAGCAGTCCGTCGCACCGATGGCGGGCGTAGAGCGTCGGGTCGAGACGCAGGGCATGCAGCGCCGTGGCGATGAGCGCCGCAGGGTAGTCGTCGAGCGAGGCATCGAAGTGCGCTGCCGTGCGGTCCGGATGCTGGAAGGCTGCCGTGCCGATTTCGGAACTCGTTTCACCGGCGAATTCAGGCAGGAACGAGGCGTCGAGGTCGATCGGGACCAGCCGGCCGTCGGGCGTGAGGATGAGGTTCTCGGGTTTGAGATCGCCGTGCGCGCGGTCGTCGGTCACCAGTTCCAGCGCCAGCCGGTCGAACGTTTCGGAGAGTTGAGCCAGACGTTCGCCGTCGCCCGATTCGGCGGCCCGGGCGATGGCCGCATGGAGCGTTTGGCCCTCCACCCAGTCGCAGAGCACCGCATCGACCCATCGGCCCTGCTCGGGCGTGGTGTAGAGGTAGAGTTCGCGGGGCAGGTAGCGTTTGCCATAGATCGCTGCCAGCCGGCGCATCGGCCGGAAGTAACAGCGCAGGGCGCAGGTCCGGCCCTGGCAGCGGATGCGGAACACCGCCGCGCTGTTGCCCGTGCTGTAGATTGCCCGGCCCCTGTCGTCGCGGCAAAGGCTCGCTTCGCCCAGCCGGCGCGTGAGGCCGTGCGGGTCTTCGAGGGTCTGGAGATATTGGCGGAGGGAGTACAAAGGGAAAGTGAAAGGTGAAAAGTTAAAAGTGAAAGGTTGAAGGCAGATTTTGCAGGCATGCTATGCCGGTCGGGTGCGATGATGGTGCAAGCCGGGAGTCCTGCCGAACAAGTTCGGATATGGCTAAGCCTGTCCGAAACGCATCCGGAGTCAAGCCCCCGAAGGAGGCTTGAAAGCGAGGGGCTGGAAACCAGAGACAGAGCCGCAGAAAACGAAAAGGCGAAAGGTAAAACTTGTGACGTTTAACCTTTCACCTTTCGCTTGCAGCTTTTCACCGGATTGTAAGCCCCCGGGGCTTCCGGCGTTTAGTGGCAGTTGCAGTGACCGTCGTGGTGTCCGTGGTCGCCGCAGCCGCAGTCGTCGTGTCCGCAGTCGTCGCCGCATTCATGATCGCCGCCGCACGAACCGCAGGAGCAGTGGCCCTGCAGGTCTTCGGGCGTCACGTCGCGCACCGTCACCACTTCGACCTCGAAATTGAGGGTCTTGCCGGCCATCGGGTGGTTGAAGTCCATCTTCACGGTCTGGTCGCCCACTTCCTTGACGATGCCCATCATGCGGTTGCCCTGGGCGTCGCTCATCGGCACCTGCGAACCCACGAAGAGGATGTCTTCGGCCACCTTGCCGTCGACCATGAATATCTCTTTCGGCAGGTCGACCACCGCTTCGGGGATCAGTTCGCCGTAGCCGTCCTTGGGTTCCAGGGTGAACGACACCTTGTCGCCCGGTTCCTTGCCCTCGATGGCCGCTTCGAATTTAGGCAGGAGCATGCCCGTTCCGAAGATGAATTCGAGCGGCTGGCCCGGCCGCGACTGATCGGCTATCTGTCCGTCGACGGTCAGTTTGTAGTCGACGCCGACCATTTTGTTCTGTTCTGCTTTCATGTCTTTTCAGTTAGAGAGTTGCAAAGGTAGTGAAAATCTTCGGCTTTCAAAATCTGTTCCGTTCGTGCGGATTTTCGCATCGGAGGTGCGACCGGTCCGGGCCGACGCTATGCGGCGGCTATTCCGCGTTCACGCAGCACAGGTTGCGGTCGCCGTAGCCGTTGTCGATCTTCGAAACGTAGGGGAAGAACTTCGCTTCGCGGATCCAGGCCAGCGGGAACGCCGCTTCTTCGCGCGTGTAGGGATGCGTCCAGTCGCCCGCCAGTTCGACGGCCGTGTGCGGTGCGTTGACCACCACGTTGTCGGCCTCTCCGACGGCCGCCTCGCATTCGCGCTTGATGCTGACGAGCGCTTCGATGAAGCGGTCCATTTCGGCTTTGGGCTCCGATTCGGTCGGTTCGACCATCAGCGTTTCGTGTACCGGGAACGAGAGGGTCGGGGCGTGGAATCCGTAGTCCATCAGGCGGTGGGCGATGTCGCCGCAGTCGATGTTGTAGTCTTTCTTGAACGACGTCAGGTCGAGGATCATCTCGTGGCCCACGCGGCCCGTCTCGCCCGAATAGTAGGTGCGGTATTCCGACGCCAGAGCCGCCGACATGTAGTTGGCATTGACGATCGCCATCTCCGTGGCGCGGCGCAAACCCGCTTCGCCCAGCATCTTGATGTAGCCGTAGGTGATCGGCAGCAGGAGTGCCGAACCCCACGGTGCCGAGGCCACGGCCGTGATGCCCTCGTCGCCGCCCGTGGCCGCCACGGAGTGCGATGGCAGGAAAGCCCGCAGGTGCTCGGCCACGCAGATCGGACCCACGCCCGGACCGCCGCCGCCGTGGGGCATGGCGAAGGTCTTGTGCAGGTTGAGGTGGCAGACGTCGGCGCCGATGTAGCCCGGATTGGTCAGGCCCACCTGTGCGTTCATGTTGGCGCCGTCCATGTAGACCTGGCCGCCGGCGTCGTGCACGATCTCCACGATTTCGCGGATGCGGCTCTCGAAAACGCCGTGCGTCGAGGGGTAGGTCACCATCAGTCCGCACAGCTCCGAGGCATGTTCCCGGGCCTTGGCTTCGAGGTCGGCGACATCGATGTTGCCCTTGGCGTCGCAGGCCACCGTCACGATCTTCATGCCCGCCATGGCCGCCGAGGCCGGATTGGTGCCGTGGGCCGAGGCCGGAATCAGCACGATGTTGCGGTAGCCCTGCCCGCGGCTCTGGTGGTAGGCGCGGATCACCATCAGTCCCGCATATTCGCCTGCGGCGCCCGAGTTGGGTTGCAGCGAGCAGGCCGCGAAGCCCGTGATGGTCGCCAGGTCTTCCTCCAGTTCGCGGATCAGCTGCATGTAGCCCTCGGCCTGGTCGGCCGGTGCGAAGGGGTGCATGTTCTGGAACCCGGCCAGCGAGAGCGGCTGCATGAGGGCCGAGGCGTTGAGTTTCATGGTGCACGAGCCCAGCGAGATCATCGAGTCGGCCAGCGAGATGTCGCGGTGCTCCAGTTTCTTGATGTAGCGCATCAGGGCGCTCTCCGAGCGGTAGCTGTTGAAGACGGGTTCCTGCAGGTAGGCGCTCGTGCGGCGCAGTCCGGCCGGGATGCAGCTCTCCGTGACGGGTTTCACCGTCTTGACCCGCTTGCCCTTGGCCGCGGCGAAGATGCGCACCGTCTCCTCGATCTCCGCTGCCGTGGTCACTTCGTCGAACGACATGCGCACCGACCCCTCGGAGGGGTAGTGGAAATTGATGCCGCATTCGAGCGCGAGCGACTGCACGACGGCCGCTTCGGCTTCGACCTCCAACGTATCGAAGAACACGTCCGATGTCAGCCGGTAGTCCAGCGCTTCGAGTGCCCGGGCCACCGTCAGCGCGGCGTTGTGCGCCGTTCCGGCCGCACGCCGCAGCCCCTCCGGACCGTTGTAGACGCAGTAGAAACCCGTCATCGAAGCCATCAGCGCCGAAGCGGTGCAGATGTTGGATGTCGCGCGTTCACGCTTGATGTGTTGTTCGCGCATCTGGAGCGCCATGCGCAGCGCCTTGTTGCCCAGGCGGTCGACCGAGACGCCGATGATGCGGCCCGGCATGTTGCGCTTGTAGGCTTCGCGCGTGGTCATGTAGCCGGCGCCCGGACCGCCGAAACCCATCGGCGTGCCCAGCCGCTGGGCCGAGCCCACGGCGATGTCGGCGCCCCATTCGCCCGGGGCTTTCAGCAGGGCCAGCGCCAGCAGGTCGGCGACGGCCGTGACGAGCGCTCCGGCGGCATGGGCCGCGGCCGTGAAAGCGGCGTAGTCGCGCACGCTGCCGTCGGCGGCCGGATACTGGACAATGGCGCCGAATTCGCGGCCCGTGAATTCGTATTGGTCGTAGTCGTCGACAATAAGTTCGATGCCGAACGGTTCGCTGCGCGTGAGCAGCACGTCGAGCGTCTGCGGAAAGAGGTTGCGGTCGACGAAAAGCTGGTTGCGCCCCTCTTTGACCGCTTCGCGCGAGCGCAGCGAGAACATCATGGCCATGGCCTCGGCTGCGGCGGTGCCTTCGTCCAGCAGCGAGCAGTTGCCGATCTCCATGCCCGTGAGCGAGATGACGGCGGTCTGGAAGTTGAGCAGCGCTTCGAGACGTCCCTGCGAGATTTCGGCCTGGTAGGGGGTGTAGGAGGTGTACCACGCCGGATTCTCGAAGACGTTGCGCACCACGGCGGCCGGCACGGCGCAGGGGTAGTAGCCCATGCCGATGAACGAGCGCAGCGGGCGGTTGCGGTCGGCCAGCGCCCGGATGTGGGCGGCGAACTCGTATTCGCTCATCCCTTCGGGCAGGGCCAGGGGTTTCTTCAGACGGATCGACGCGGGGATGACCTGCGAGATGAGTTCGTCGACCGACCCGACGCCGATCGTGGCGAGCATCTCTGCGAGCTCTTTTTCGTTGGTGACGCCGATGTGGCGCGTTGCAAATTGGTCGAACATTTTGGCAAGGGTTAAAAGTTCAGATGAAAGGTGAAATGTGAAAAGTGAAAGGTTCAGGTGTAAGGAATCATATACTTTACATGTTGCAGAGGCCGTCGCAGCTTGCGGAGCACGCTTGCGGGCTTCTGCCGGGGGAGGCTGCGGCCCGCAGGCTCTTCGAGCCGCAATTGCAACACGAAACTATGATAATGCCGAAAGCAAATGGCCATACTTCTCGCTTTTCATTTTTCACTCAGTATTGAAAGCTGCTTCCGCCGATGAACTCGCGCAGGATCGACGTGGGCGGTATTTCGTCGGGCGCGATGGGGATGAAGTTGTCCAGAAACTTGAGCATCCGGCGCGCCTCGTCGTATTCGGGCACCGTGTCGGGCACTTCGCGCAGCATCTTCTCGGCGTAGGGCCGCAGGACCGATATTTCGTAGAAGAGCGACGAATTGAGCATCACGTCGGCGTTTTCCTGGTAGGGGAAGATGTGGCGTTCTTCGCCGCGGCGCACGCTCGGCCAGCGCGCCAAGGTCGACAGCGCGTCGGAACCCCGCTGCCGCGAGTCGCGGACCAGCCGGCGCAGCAGGCGGTTGTCGGTGGTGGCGATGCGCGAGAGGTTGTCCATGGCCACCGACGTGAAGCACGAAATGTAGATGCGGAACTTCTGCTCGTCGGGGATCGAGGGCGTCAGCCGCGGATTGAGTCCGTGGATGCCCTCGACGATCAGAATCGAGCGTTCGTCGAGCGTCAGCGGCGCATCGTGCTTGGTGCGGCGCCCCGTGACGAAATCGTAGCGCGGGATGTCGATGCTCTCGCCCGCCATCAGGCGGCGCAGGTGGTCGTTGAAGAGCTCCAGGTCGATGGCTTCGAGCGCTTCGTAGTCGTATTCGCCGTTTTCGTCGCGCGGGGTCTTCTCGCGTTCCACGAAGTAGTCGTCCAGCGAGATCATCACGGGTTTGAGCCCCAGCACGCCCAGCTGGATGCCCAGACGCTTGGCCGAGGTGGTCTTGCCGCTCGACGAGGGACCCGAGATCAGCACCATGCGGGTGCCGCGCGTGAGGTTGGCCTCGTAGATCGAGTCGGCCACCCAGGCGAACTTGCGTTCGTGGAACGCCTCGGCCAGCTTGATCATGCCCCCGGCGTCGCCCGCCAGCACCTTGGCATTGACGTCGCCCACCGTGGGCACGCCCATGATGCGCACCCACGACTGGTATTCGCGGAAGATGCCGAACATCTTCTCCTGGTAGAAGTCGGTGTGGATGCGGTCGGGTGCCGTGCGCAGCGGCAGGGCCAGGTAGAAGCCGTTGTAGTAGGGTTCGATGCCGAAAAGGCGGACATAGCCCGTCGACGGGGCCAGTGCGCCGTAGAAATAGCCCACCGTGTCGTCGAGCGTGTGGTATTCGCTGTAGAGCCGCGGCCGCGTGTCCAGCAGGGCGATCTTGTCGTCGTAGCCCTGGGCGGCGTAGCGGGCGCGCACCTCCGAAGTGAGGGCCCGCACGCGGCGGATCGGGAGGTCGGCGCCGACGATTTGCTGCATGCGTTCGCGCAGTGCGTCGGCCTCGGCGGCCGTGAATTCGTCGATTCCCTCGATCTCGCAGTAGAAGCCGCTGCGGCCCAGCGAATGCCGGATGTGGAGTTTCTGCGCAGGGTAGAGGTCTTGCACCGCTTTTTGCAGGATGAACCAGGCGGTGCGCTGGTAGACGCGGATGCCGGCGAACGACGAGAGATCGACGAAGCGCACCGTGGCGGGCGCGTAGAGCCTGTAGCTCAGTTCTTTGATCCGGTTGTCCACTTCGGCCGCCAGGAAGGGGAGGGTGCGCGGTCCGATGCGTGCCGCAAGCTCCGAAAGCGAGGTGCCCGCAGCCGCCTCGACGCGGCCGCCGAGGTTGTCGCAGACGATCTGGATGGTATCGGTCATAGGGAGACGATTATTCGCGAAACGACATGTAAAGATAGAAATTATTTTGTAATTTTGGCCATCGCAAACCGATTATGACAACAAAACCGACAAATATGAAACATTTGTTCCGTGCGTTCTTTCTGACGGCCGCGGTTCTGACGGCGGCCTGTACGCCGCGCGAGCGTACGCTGGTGATTCTCTCGACCAACGACATGCACGCCAAGATCCAGCGTTTTCCGCAGCTGGCGGCGGCCGTCGAGGCGTGCCGCGACACGGCGCAGCTCGTCGTGCTGGTCGATGCGGGCGACCGCTGGACCGGCAATGCCTTCGTCGACAAGGTGTCGGTTCCCGGCAAGCCGATGATCGAGCTGATGAACCGCCTGGGCTACGACGTCATGACCTTCGGCAACCACGAGTTCGACCATGGTCAGGCTTTTCTGGGCCGCATGGTCGACAGCATCTCCGCCGAGATCGTCTGTGCCAACTGCATCAGCGACACCTGCACGTTCCCGCAGGTGGCTCCCTATGCCGTCATCGAGCGCGACGGCATCCGCATCGGTTTCGTGGGTGCGGTGACCAACTACGAGGGTCCCGGCCATCCGGCGGGCCACGCGTCGTCGTTCGTGGGGCTGGAGTTTCCCGATCCGCAGGCCGAGGCGATCCGTTATGCAGAGTATCTGCGTCCCCGGGTCGACCTCCTGGTGCTGCTCTCCCACATGGGCGACGACCGCGACATGGAGCTGCTGGGCAAAACGCAGTTGTTCGACCTGGCCATCGGCGGCCACACCCATGTGCAGCTCGATACGCTGGTCAACGGTACGTTGCTCACGCAGTCGGGCAAGAACCTGCAGAACGTGGGCGCCACGATCGTGCGGATGCGCGGCCGCAAGGTCGAGAGCATCGATTATCGCATCGTGCCGCTCGACGCCTGCGAGCCCGACGCTTCGTTCGCCGAGCAGGTGGCAGGTTACTATGCCGATCCCGAGCTCAACCGCTTCATCGGCAAGTTCGCCGTGCAGCCCGACAAGACCGGACTGGCCAACTGGATGGCCCGCGCCATTGCGGAGGATGCCGGGGCCGACATCGGTGTCTATCATGTGGGCGGCGTGCGTCTCGACAGCATCGCTGCCGGCGACGTGAGCCGCGCCCGGGTCTACGATCTGGAGCCGTTCGGCACCAAGGTCGCCACGCTGCGCATGACGCCCGGGCAGATGCGGCGCATGATCATCGCCAAGTACAACGAGGATACGCGCGAGGGACACCGCGTAGACATCATTCTTTCTACGCCGTATACCATTCTGGTCGACGAATCGGACCGGGCGTTCGACGTGCGCTTCCACGCCCTGCGCGAGGATCGGGTCTATTCGCTGGCCATGAGCGACTATATTTATAAGAATTACAAGGAGCTGGAGTATGCCGACGGTTCCGTCACCGACGTCGAGGTCGCCGATGTGCTGATCGACCGGCTGCGGTCGGGGAGCCCGTTGCGGCCCGACAACGTTCCGCACCAGCAGGTGCTGGTCGTGACGGATCGGTGAAAAACGGAGTGTCAAAGCGATAGGGTCTGCGATACGGCAGACCCTTTTTTGCGTTTGTTCGTGGATTTATGCTCGTCCGATTCTCCTGCCCTCCCCCTCCCCCTCCCCCTTCTCTCTCCGGCTTTCCCGGCTTTCCGGTGGCGCGTGCAAGTCGGTGCAGATGCGAAAAGGGAGCCTTCGAAGGCTCCCTTTTCCATGTTGCATGCGTGTCGCGGATCAGTCTTCGTTGCGGTACATGTGCTCCACGTAGACTGCGTGCATCATCGCCTCGCGCTTCTGCACCGAAGGCTTGGTGAAGTACTGACGGCGGCGGAGCTCCTTCAGGACACCCGTACGCTCGTATTTGCGTTTGAATTTCTTCAGGGCGCGTTCGATGTTTTCGCCCTCCTTTACCGGCATGATAATCATGGTATTCTCTTTTTTGAATTTTACGTTTCTTAGTCGTTCGTTTCTTGTTTGCAGCGGGTGGAATCTTCGGATTCCCCATCGCTCTGCGGGGGTGCGTAGGACTCTTCGTCGGTATCGTTCGGAAGCCCGAAACTCAAGTACGGAACCACGCGTGCGGCTTCGTCCGGAGTGAGTATGTTTTCTTTCAGAAATGCTTCCGCGGTGATCCAACCTCCTTTCTGCTGTCTTCTCTTGTTGATTTTCCGAACCGTCCGCGGCTCCAGGTAAGGATGTTCCGCCAATCGTTCAGAGGGCACAAAGTTAATAGGAATTTTCCTAATTCTGCAACTGTCGCAGTAAATTTGTTGCAAAATTTTTTCGTAGTTCTCTTCCGTCACTCCCCGTACCTCGGCCAGTTGTTCCGCCCGTACGAAGCCGCCCAGGCGTTCGCGGTAGGCAAGGATCGCGCCTGCGGTTTTCGGTCCGATGCCCTTGATGGCCACGAGCGTCGCCGAGTCGGCCCGGTTGATCTCGACCGGATGCCGGGGCTCCGGCTGCGGAAAGATCAGATAGGGTTCGAGCACCCGCGCCGTGGAGTCGTCGATCGCATAGCACTTGCGCACTTCGTCCATGTCTTCGATCGGGTGCGTGTCGCGCCACTTGACGAACGTTTCGGCGCGGTGCTGGCTGAGCAGTCCCGTCGCTCGCAGATAGCGTGCACTCACCGTATCGACCCGGAAAGGCTGCGGTTCGATGGGGTGCGCCACCATCCGGTCGCTGCGGTATCGGCGCGGGATGCGTGCATAGCGCCGGTGGATGCGGATGTAGGGTTTCAGCCGCCGGTAGAGCGAGTCGCCGACGGTGTAGCAGGTCGCCACGTCTTCGGGTATGCCGAAAATCTTGCCGCCTGCGCGGTAGTTGATCAGCCCGGCCGCTTCGACCGGGTCGAGGCCCATTCCGCGCAGTTCTTCGTAGGTCACCGTGTTGGGATCGAAGGGGCGGGGCCGCAGCGTGTCGTTCTGGCGTTGGGCCGTGGTGCGTTCGGCTTCGAGCAGGGCCTGCGGGTCGTGTTTCGGGCGTACCAGCATGGCGCCGACCGTCACCAGCAGGGCCAGCGGCAGGAAGATCGCCGTTGCACGTATTTCGCGTTCGGTGAATAGTTTCATCGTCTTGTGGGCGGGGTTGCATCCCGTTTTGCAAAAATACTTTTTTTCTTGCGTTTTTGTCTCTCCGTCTTCGTTTTTCCTGCTTCAAACGTCGTTCCGAATGTAAAACTAAATATTTTAGTTGAAAAACTATGAAAAATAGTTGCGTGTGAACTTTTTTTAGTTACCTTTGCATTCGGGGACTTCGCTCCGGGGCGGCCGCGCTGCCGAGGCATGGATGAGCCGGGATGTGTGCTCCGAAGCCGGAGGCGGGTCTTCCGGCCGCAGAAGCTGCCGAAAACAAACACCGTACGTCATGGAAAAACTCACGCCGCGCGAAGAAGAACTGATGCGCTGTTTCTGGGAACACGGACCTTTGTTCGTCCGCGAGCTGGTCGATCTCTCGCCCGAGCCCAAACCCCATTTCAACACCCTCTCCACCATGGTGCGGGCGCTCGAAGCCAAGGGCTACGTCGCCCACAAGGCTTTCGGCAGCACCTATCAATATTATCCCATGGTTTCCGAGTCCGAATTTTCGCGCCGGACATTGGGCGGCGTCATCCGTAAATATTTCGAAAACTCCTATCTCGGAGCCGTCTCCGCGTTGGTCGAGGAGGAGAAGATTTCGGTCGAGGAGCTGCGCGAACTGGTTGAGCGCATCGACCGCCAAAACCGTGCTTAGTCATGTACGCTCTTTTTATATATAGTCTCAAGGCTGCGGTTTGTCTTGCGGTCTTCTATCTGTTTTTCAAGTTGTTGCTCAGCCGCGAGACGTTCCATCGCTTCAACCGCTTCGTCGTCCTCGCCGGCATGCTCCTCGCTTTCGTGCTGCCGTTGTGCGTCGTGACGGTCTATCGCGAGCTGCCGGTGTTGCCCGCGGCCGCGGTTCCGCTGGACGGAGCGCCCGGAATCGTCGTGCCCGAGGAAGCCGCGTTCGACTGGCGGTCGCTGCTCGGGGTGCTTTTCGTGGTCGGTGCCTCCGTCATGTTGCTGCATACCTTGCGCTCGGTCGTCGGGGTGGCCCGCGCGGTGCGTTCGGGCCGTCGCGAACGGCTCGACGACGGCACGGTGCTCGTACGGATGCCGGCCGGAAGCGTCGCACCTTTCAGTTGGTGGCGCTATGTCGTTGTCTCCGAAGACGATATGTCCGCCAATGGCCGCGAGATTCTCTGCCACGAGCGGGCGCACCTGCGGCTGCGCCATTCGGCCGATCTGCTGATCGCCGATCTGGCCGGGTGTCTGCAGTGGTTCAATCCGGCCATGTGGCTGCTGCGCCGCGAACTGCGGGCCATCCACGAATACGAGGCCGACCGTGCCGTGATCGCGAGCGGGGCCGATGCGCACGACTACCAGTTGCTACTCATAAGGAAAGCTGTCGGCGGGAGGTGGTATTCCGTTGCCAACAGCTTCAATCACAGTAAACTTAAAAACCGTATTACCATGATGTTGCGTAAGAAATCGTCACGGTGGGCAGGGGCCAAGGCGCTCTTCGTTCTGCCGCTCACGGCCATGGCTCTCGGAGCCTTCGCCGAAACCGTTTATGTCGTGCCCGACGACAAAGTTAACAAAGAATCCGTTACGGCCGTTGTTTCCGGAGCGGAAAATTCAAAAAAAGAGGGTCCGCTCTATCTGGTCGACGGGCGCGAAGTGGCTTCGATGGATGAGGTGGCGATGGACCGGATCGCGTCGGTCGATGTCTACAAGGCGGGTTCCGCCGAAGCGGAAGCCTACGGTGAAAAAGGACGCAACGGATTGATCGTCGTTACGCTCAAGAAGCAGGGCGGCGATCGTACGGATGCAGCCGATGTCCGTTGCGACGAGATCGTCGTTGTCGGTTACGGAGATGCTCCCAGGGAGACGTCGCAGGCGGTGCCGCTCTACGTGGTCGATGGCAAGGAGACAGCTTCGATAGACGGCATCGATGCGGCGCAGATAGCCAACATCGAGATACATAAAGATGCCGAAACGCTGGCTGCCTATGGTGAGAAAGGACGCAACGGGGTGGTCCTCATTACGTTGAAGAAGCCCGGCGAACAGGCCGCGGCTGCATCGCAGAGCGCGCGTACGTTCGGAACAACGTTCCGCATCAGCGGGAAAGGCAGTGCCTGGGCGACGGGCAAGCCTCTCTATCTGGTCGACGGCGTGCAGGTCGACGACATCGATCATCTGTCGGCCCAGGCGATCGAATCCATTACGATAGAGAAAGGCTCTTTGCCCGAAATATACAAGGAGCAGGGCTACGACGGCATGATCGTGGTGACTACCAAGAAAGGAGACGCTGCGCAGGCCTTTTTCCAGTCCGACGCGTGGAAGGAGGCCCAGCGCAAGCTGAACGAATCCGCCGCTTATTTCCAGTCCGACGAGTGGAAGGAGGTGCAGAAGAAGATGGCTGAGCAGAACGCCTACTTCGAAAGCGACGAATGGAAAGCTGCGCAGAAGCAGATCGAAGAAGCCGGAAAGAGTGCAGCCGAAGCTGGAAAGATTGCAGCCGAAGCCGGAGCGCGGCTCGAAGCCGGGCATCTTTCCGTGACTTCCGGCAATTCGCGCCGGGAGCAGGTCGGGACCGTCAAGATACAGAACTCCGGAGAGGCTGCGCAGACGGTGTCGATCCATGCCGACCGCTATGCCGAGCAGGAGGAGTCCGGTGTAACCCGATCGACCGGGCGTATCACGGTGACCGGCACGAACGGAATTCCCGACGACTGCCTGATCTTCATCGACGGCAAGCGTGCCGCCAAGGACGACATAACGAAGATCGCGGCCGGGAAGATCCGCCGCATGGACATCTACAAGGGGCAGAAGGCCGTCGACAAGTTCGGGCCCGAAGCGGCTCACGGTGCCATCGACATCCGCACTCGCAAACGATAGGTTTTTTCAATAAAAGTTCATTTTTCAGGCAGGTTTTCTCGCTTCGGCACCTCTCGACAGAGTCGGGATTGCCGGGCTGATCGAAACCGGTTGGTTCCCGCCCCGGCGGCCGATGCATATCGGCCGCCGGGTTTTTTGCGTCTCCGCGCCACCTGCGGGAATCGGAGCCAACTTTCCGGAAGTGAGGGCGGTAACGATGGCCGGATGCCTGATTGCTGCATTTTGTCTGCCGTTGGGCGCACTCTTTGTGGACGAAGGGCGATACGTTTTTCGTGCGGAAATACGTTGTATAGGGAGTCATGGCGGTTCGCAGGTACATATTGCTGTTGTTGCTCGGCGCAGTCTCGGTCGTCTGCCGGGTCACGGCCGCACGCCCCGACACATGGGTGGCCGAGCGGTTTCCCGAAGACAGCCTGTCGCGCATGGCCGAGGAGCGCAACCGGCGGCTCTACGACAGCCTGCAATCCAAGGCCGGACGCCATGCCCTGCCGCGGATGCTCTACCGGCTGATCTCGGCGCGCCCCAGGGTCGACACCCTCGAAAACGACCGCGTGCTGGACGAGAGCCGTGCGCTGGCCCGCTACAAGGGCAAGATCATCGGCGACATCATTATCGAGCGCCGGCAGGTTTTCCGTCCCGACGGCAACTGGCTGCAGCGCACGGGCAACAAGGTCCATCTTCTCACCCGCGAGCGGGTCATCCGCCGCGACCTGCTTTTCCGGTCCGGCGACCCGTTCGATCCCGGCCTGGTCGTGCGCAACATGCAGCTGCTGCGTTCGCGGCGTTATATCTCCAACGTCGGACTCACGGTCCGGCCCGACACGCTCGACACCACGCGCGTCGACCTGGTGATCCGCACGCGCGACAGCTGGACCGTCTCTGTCGACGTGGGGTTCCACTCCGAGGGGCGCACCATGGCGGGGCTCTCCGACGCCAACATCCTCGGCACAGGCAACATGCTGGCAGTCAAGACCAATTTCAGCCGCAAGGATTTCTCCTACGGCGGCAACCTGATCGAATACGGAATCCCCAACGTGCTGGGCACCTTCTTCACCGCCGACTTCGCCGCCGGGCGCGACTTCTACAAGTCGACGCTCGACATGAAGCTGTGCCGCGAGTTCCTGCGGCCCACCGACTACGAGGCAGGCGCCTCGTACAGCGACCTCAAGTTCAAGCAGTATATGATCGAGCAGGACACGTCGCTGCTCGTCAAGGTGCGCAACTTCAACGTGTGGGGCGGTTACTCCCGTTTCTTGGCGCCCATCCGGTCGAGCGCTTTCCTCACGGCCCACTACAACCGGCGGCGCTTCGTCCGGCGGCCCGACGGGGTCTCGGCGTCGCACCATCCGGCGCTGCACGGCCGCGACGTCATGCTTTTCGGTGCGGGACTCTACCGCGAGAAGTTCTTCACGGCCAATATGATCTACGGATTCGGCACCCGCGAGTACCTGGCGGCCGGTTACAAGGCCGAGTTCGTGAGCGGCTATTCGTGGGGCGAGTTCGACGAGGGGCTCTACTTCGGCGCCGGACTCAAGGCCGGCGGGTTCTGTTCGCTGGGTTACATCATGGGCGGCTTCTCGTTGGGCAGCAGCATCGACCGTGCCTCCGGCCGATGGAGCCGCAGTGCCGTGGATGTCGACCTGCGGTGGTTCTCGCCGCTTTTCATCATGGGACGGAGCCGCGTAAGGCAGTTTCTGATGCTCAACTACACCCAGGGTTGGAACCGCGATACGGGCAACGACGAAAGCATCCGGTTCACCCGGCGCAACGGCTTGCAGGCGCTCAAGGAGCACGTGATCGGCACCAACCGCACGGTGCTCAATACCGAGACCGTCTTTTTCACGCCGTGGCAGCCTTTAGGTTTCCGCATCGCTTTTTTCGGATTCGCCGATTTCGGTCTGATCGGTCGGTCGCCCAACACGTTCCGGAACGATTTCTTCGCTTCGCTCGGCGGCGGCATCCGTATCCGGAACGAGCGTTTGATTTTCAGTACGTTGCAGATCAGGTTGGGCCTCGCTTTCGGCAAGGGAGGCCTGGTCGACAGCGAGTATTTCCGTCTCTCCAGCTACACGCGGCTCGAGCAGTATCGTTATCGGCCCCAGCGGCCCGAAATGGTAGCGTTCGAGTAGTCTGTTGGTTGTCATCCGCTCTCCGCGGTCCGTCATCTGGCGGGTTCCGCGGCCGGAAAGGCGATTCCGTTCAATAAAAAAGGCCTGCCGCAAGGCAGGCCTTTCCGTCTTCGGAGAGCGTTGGTTTCTCGGGCTCATCCCGTCTTCTCGGGGATTGAACTTTGGTGTCTCTTGGCTTCCTGGCGTTTGTCGCCTTTTGCCGCCACCCTCTCTCTCCGTCTCTCTCCTCACTCACACTCTCGCTTTCCGCTTTCTCTCCTCACTCACACTCTCGTTCTCCGCTTTCTCGCCCCTTTCTCCGGGACCCTTTTCAGCGGCGGCCTTCTTTGGCTTCGATACATTCGGTCGCGTGGGGTACTTTCATCAGGCGTTCCTTGGGGATCAGTTTGCCCGTGGTCTTGCAGATGCCGTAGGTCTTGTTTTCGATGCGTACCAGGGCCATCTCCAGGTTGCGGATGAACTTCATCTGGTGCGCCGCCAGCCGGCCGCTTTCTTCTTTGGAGAGGGTCGCGGCGCCTTCTTCCAGCACCTTGAAGGTCGGCGAGGTGTCTTCCGTGTCGTTGTCGGCCGTATGGGTGATGGTCGCACGCAGCAGTTCGTAGTCGGCCCGTGCGTTCTCCAGTTTTTTCAGAATGATCTGTTTGAATTCTTCCAGTTCGGCGTCGCTGTATCTGTTCCTCTCGTCTGCCATAGTCTTTGTCGCATTAGGTTTTACGTAAAATTAAGTATTATTTCCGACAATACCAAATTTTGCGCCTTATTGTCTCGCAGAGTTCTCCCATCTTCCTTGCGGGTGCCGGTCTCTGAAAAATCCCCCGCGTCGGCGGGGGATAATCGCTTGGTTTTGCGTCATTGCCGGAGTGTCCCGTCTCGTCGGGCGGTTTGTTGGGGGCGGCCGGTTTCATCGGGGGGGGGCTGTGCCCCGGTCCGTCTGCCGGGCACCGCTTTTTCGTTCGGCCCGACCGGCGGTTCCTTTCCGTCTCTGCCTTTCTGTTCCTCCGCTCCGGTCTTTCCTTCCGGTCTTCCTTCCCGGCCCGGTTCGTCAGACGCGCGTCAGCGCTATGCGGATCGGGCGGTCGTCGATTTCCGATTCTGCGACCGCTTCGCCCGCCGGTTCGGCTGCAAGGCGTACTTCGTCAGCCAGCGTCTGCTGTGCAATGTAGTCGGCATGGCGCGCTACGGCGTCGGTCACGAAATCGAGGTCGGCGATCTCGACACGGATGCGGTCCGTGACTTCGAATCCCGAATCCTTGCGGATGTTCTGGATGCGGTTGACCAGTTCGCGGGCCACGCCCTCGGCACGCAGGTCGTCGGTCAGCGTGATGTCGAGCGCCACGGTCAGCTTGCCTTCGGCGGCCACCAGCCAGCCCGGCATGTCTTCCGACGTGATTTCGAAGTCGGCCGCGGTGACGGCGATGCGTTCGGGGCCCAGGTCGAGGATAGTTTCGGCGGCGTTCTCGATTTCGGCGATGCGTTCCTGCGTGAATTCCGCCGTCAGCGCCGCGATCTGTTTCATGTATTTGCCGTAGCGCGGTCCCAGGGTCTTGAAGTTGGGCTTGATACGTTTGGTGATGATGCCCGCCGTGTTGCGGATCAGCTCCACTTCCTTGACGTTCACTTCGTTCATCACCAGCTTCTTCACCGCTTCGATGCGGGTAGCCATCGTCGGGTCGAGCACCGGAACGATGATCTTCTGCAGCGGCTGGCGCACTTTGATCGAGACCTTGCGGCGCAGGGCCAGCACCATCGACGAGAGTTGCTGGGCCGTGGCCATCATCTCCTCCAGATTCGGGTCGATCAGTGCCGGGTCGGCCTTGGGGAAGGTCGCCAGGTGGACCGATTCGTCGTTGTGACGGCCGCTCACGGCGTTGAGATCGCAGAAGATGCGGTCGGAAATGAACGGTGCGAAAGGTGCCGAGAGCAGTGCCACGGTCTCCAGACAGGTGTAGAGCGTCTGGTAGGCCGCCAGCTTGTCGGCGGTCATCTCACCGCCCCAGAAGCGCTTGCGGTTGAGGCGTACGTACCAGTTGGAGAGGTTCTCGCCCACGAATTCCTGGATGGCGCGGGCCGCAGGCGTGGGGTCGTAGTCCTCCAGACAGCGCGTTACCTCGGCGACCAGCGTGTTCAGGAGCGAGATGATCCAGCGGTCGATCTCGGGGCGCCCGGCCACGGGTATCTCCTTTTCCTTGCCCGTGAAGCCGTCGATGTTGGCGTAGAGGGCGAAGAACGAGTAGGTGTTGTAGAGCGTGCCGAAAAACTTGCGGCGCACCTCGTCCACACCCTCGCGGTCGAACTTGAGGTTGTCCCACGGCTGCGAATTGGAGATCATGTACCAGCGCGTGGCGTCGGGTCCGTAGGTGTCGAGCACCTCGAACGGATCGACGGCGTTGCCCAGGCGCTTGGACATCTTGTTGCCGTTCTTGTCCAGTACCAGGCCGTTGGAGATGATGTTCTTGAATGCCACCGAGTCGAAGAGCATGGCGGCGATGGCGTGGAGCGTGAAGAACCAGCCGCGCGTCTGGTCGACGCCCTCGGCGATGAAGTCCGCCGGGTAGACCTGCCCGAAGCCCTCCTTGTTCTCGAACGGGTAGTGGACCTGCGCGTAGGGCATGGCGCCCGAGTCGAACCACACGTCGATCAGGTCGGGTTCGCGGCGCATGGGCTCGCCCTTGGACGAGACCAGCACGATCTGGTCCACGTAGGGACGGTGGAGGTCGATGTTGGCGGTCGAATAGTTTTCCTTCGACATGTCGCCGACCTTGAAATTCTTGTAGGGATTCTCCTGCATGAATCCGGCGGCGATCGATTTTTCGATTTCGGCCATCAGTTCCTCGGCCGAGCCGATGCACTTGAGCTCCGCGTGGTCTTCCGTCGCCCACACAGGCAGCGGCGTGCCCCAGAAGCGCGAGCGCGAGAGGTTCCAGTCGACCAGTCCCTCCAGCCACTTGCCGAAGCGGCCCGTTCCGGTCGATTCGGGGCGCCAGCGGATGGTCTTGTTGAGCTCGATCATGCGGTCGCGCAGCGCCGTGGTGCGGATGAACCACGAGTCGAGCGGGTAGTAGAGCACCGGTTTGTCGGTGCGCCAGCAGTGGGGGTAGGAGTGGGTGTGCTTCTCGATCTTGAAGACCTTGTTTTCGGCCTTGAGCATCACCGAAAGGTCGATGTCGAGCGTTGTGTCGGCGTCGGTCAGCTTGTCGTCGTAGGCGTTCTTGACATAGCGGCCGGCATATTCGGCATAGTGTTTCGTGTCGACGTGCGTGCGCACGAAGTCGGGATCGAGGTCTTCGAGCAGGAAGAACTTGCCCTGCTTGTCGACCATCGGCTGTTCCTTGCCGGCTTTGTCGACCATGAACAGGGGCGGGATGTTCGCCGCACGCGCCGCACGGGCGTCGTCGGCGCCGAACGTCGGGGCGATGTGCACGATGCCCGTACCGTCGGAGGTGGTCACGTAGTCGCCCGCAATGACGCGGAACGCATCGCCGTCGGGCTTCACCCACGGGATCAGTTGTTCGTAGCGGATGCCGACGAGTTCTTCGCCGCGCCAGCATTCGCCCGTCACTTCGTAGGTGCCCTCCATCTTCTTGGTGAAGTAGGCCGGCACGAGGTCGCGGGCCAGAATGACGGCCTGTTGCGTCTCGGTGTAGGGGTTGGTGCAGCGCACCTTGACATATTCGATCGCCGGGCCGACGGCCAGTGCCGTATTCGAGGGCAGTGTCCAGGGTGTGGTCGTCCAGGCCAGGAAGCAGAGCGGGCAGTCGTCGGAGCCGAAGAGCTTTTCGCTCGCGGCGTCGCGGACAACGGCGAACTGCGCCGTGCAGGTCGTGTCTTTCACGTCGCGGTAGCAGCCCGGCTGGTTGAGTTCGTGGGTCGAAAGCCCCGTGCCGGCCGCCGGGGAATAGGGCTGGATGGTGTAGCCCTTGTAGAGCAGCCCTTTGTCGAAAAGCTGCTTGAGAAGCCACCACAGCGTCTCGATATACTTGTTGTCGTAGGTGATGTAGGGGTCGTCCATGTTGACCCAGTAGCCCATCTTGCGCGTGAGGTTCTCCCACACGCCCGTGAACTCCATGACGGCTTCGCGGCAGGTGCGGTTGTACTCCTCGATCGAGATCGTGCGGCCGATGTCCTCCTTGGTGATGCCCAGTTTCTTTTCCACGCCCAGTTCGACGGGCAGTCCGTGGGTGTCCCAGCCGGCCTTGCGGTGCACGCGGAAGCCCTGCTGCGTCTTGTAGCGGCAGAATACGTCCTTGATCGTGCGGGCCATGACGTGGTGGATGCCCGGCAGGCCGTTGGCCGAGGGGGGACCTTCGTAGAAGACGAACGAGGGGTGTCCTTCGCGCGTCGAGATGCTTTTGCGGAATGTGTCGCGGGCGTCCCACTCGCCGAGAACCTCGGCGGCGAGCCCGGCCAGATCGAGACTTTTGTACTCCTTGAATTTCATAGCTGCGGACGCTGTTTGGGTGTCGGAAGTCCGACAAGCGACAAAGATACGAATAAGTGAGCGCAAAAGCAAGCGTGCTTGCATTTTGCCGAACGGGAGTATCTTGGGCGTAAGCCAAAGTCGAATAAGCCGAGCACAATGCCAAATTTATTTGAGCATTGTCGAGGCGAGAGTATCTAAGACGGAGTCAAAGATACGAATAAGCGAGCGCAAAAGCAAGCGTGTTTGCATTTTGCCGAACGGGAGTATCTTGGGCGTAAGCCAAAGTCGAATAAGCCGAGCACAATGCCAAATTTATTTGAGCATTGTCGAGGCGAGAGTATCTAAGACGGAGTCAAAGATACGAATAAGCGAGCGCAAAAGCAAGCGTGTTTGCATTTTGCCGAACGGGAGTATCTTGGGCGTAAGCCAAAGTCGAATAAGCCGAGCACAATGCCAAATTTATTTGAGCATTGTCGAGGCGAGAGTATCTAAGACGGAGTCAAAGATACGAATAAGCGAGCGCAAAAGCAAGCACGCTTGCATTTTGCCGAGCGGAAGTATCTTGGGTGAAGAAAAATCGGAAATTCATAATCCGCCGTTCACAATTTCGCGTGCGCGGCGGCTGCGGAGGTGTTTTTGGCCGGAACCGGGAGGTGCGGCCGCGGATGGCGGGACTGAGAAAGTCTTGCGGTCCGAGATGGATTCATCGCTTCGCTCGGAGTGACGGAACAAGCGCTCGGAATGACAAAATGATTTTTTTTCGTTGCCTGGCTGGGGCGGTCGTGCAAAGCGCGAGCCGGGCAACGAGGATAATATATATTGAATGATTGTGCCGGGGCGTCTACTCGAACGACTGCATCTCGATGAGTTTGGCATAGATGCCGCCCTTGGCCATGAGTTCGGCATGGGTGCCTTGCTCGGCGATGCGGCCGTGGTCGACCACGAAGATGCGGTCGGCGCTGCGGATCGTCGACAGCCGGTGGGCGATGACGATCGACGTGCGGCCGACCAGCAGTTTGTTCAGCGCCTCCTGCACCAGTTTCTCGCTCTCCGTATCGAGGGCCGAGGTGGCCTCGTCGAGAATCAGAATGTCGGGGTTTTTCAGTACGGCGCGGGCGATCGAGAGGCGCTGGCGCTGTCCGCCCGAGAGCTTCGAACCCCGGTCGCCGATGTTGGTGTCGTAGCCATCGGGCGATTCGCGGATGAAGGCGTCGGCATTGGCGATGCGGGCCGCCTCGACCACTTCCGCATGGGTGGCTCCGGGACGTCCCAGAGCGATGTTGCTTTCGATGGTGTCGTTGAAGAGCACCGTGTCCTGCGACACCACGCTCATGTGGGCGCGCAGACTCTCCTGCCGGTAGTCGCGCAAGGGGATGCCGTCGATCAGTATGTCGCCCGCCGTGGGGTCGTAGAAGCGGGGGATCAGTTCGCTGAGTGTCGATTTGCCGCCGCCCGACGGACCCACCAGAGCCACCGTCTCGCCGCGGCGGATTTCGAGCGACACGCCGTCGATCACCTCGCGGCTGCCGTCGTAGGAGAAGTGGATGTCGCGGAATTCGATCTTCTCCTTCAGCCCCCGGAGCGCCTGCGCTTGGGGCTTGTCCTCGATTTCGCTGCGGGTGTCGATGATCGAGAAGATGCGTTCGCCGGCGGCGATGCCCTGGTTGATGTTGGCGAACTGGTCGATGAACGTGCGCACCGGGCGCGTGATCTGCGAGAACATGGCGATGAAGGCGATGAATCCGCCCGCATTGAGCGACCCGCGGACCACCAGCGCCCCGCCGAAGACGAGCATGACGCCCACGGCCGTGATGCCCAGGAATTCGCTCATGGGCGATGCCAGCTGCTGGCGCCGCGCCATCGAAAGGGTGATGCGCGAGAGGTCGGCGTTGATGGCGTAGAACTTGCGCTTGATATAGTCGGTGGCGTTGTAGCTCTTGATGACCTTGATGCCCGAGAGCGATTCGTCGAGCGCCGAGACCAGCTCGCCCATGCGCTGCTGGTTCGTCAGGGCCGGGTGCCGCAGCCGCTTGACGATGCTGCCGATGAGCAGGGCCACGATCGGGAGGTAGAAAAGCGAAAAAAGCGACAGCTCCCACGAGATTCCGACCATCATTATAAGGTAGAAGATGATCAGAAACGGTTCGCGGAACGCCACCTGCAGCGTGTTGGTGATGCAGAACTGCACCACGTTGACGTCCGAGGTGATTTTCGAAATGATGTCGCCCTTGCGCTGGTCGCTGAAGTAGCCCGCGTGCATGTCGATCACGCGCGTGAACATGTCGTTGCGGATGCGCTGCAGGGTTTTGGTGCGCAGCTGCTCGACGGTCCACGACCCCAGATAGCGGAAAAGGTTGCTCAGAAAACTCGACCCCACGGCGATGGCGGCCAGCAGGATCAGCACGTTCTCGATGCGGAACTGGGTGAAAAGGCGGCCGTAGCAGTAGTTGAACAGCGTTTCCAGATAGGCCGAGTCGAGTTCCACGGGCGGCAGCTTCTCAACGACTTCGAACGCATAGTCGGGCTTGAACATCGTGTTCAGGATCGGGATGATCAGCAGAAACGTGCACGAGTTGAAAAGCGCGTAGAGAAGCGAGTAGAAGAAGTAGGGAACGGCATAACGGCCGATGGGCTTGGCGAATCCTAATAGCCGCAGGTATGTTTTGAGCATCCGGGTCGGGGTTTTGTGCGGCGAAGATACGAAAATAAAGTGAAAGGTGAAAAGCGGAAGGTGAAAGGTTCGTTTCTTCGGTCGATCTGTCCGCTTCGGTTCTTTTGCGGATGCGCGCACTGCTTTGCGTACTTCCCGGCTTGGCAGAAACACCCGTTTATCTCCGGCCTTTCACTTTTCACCTTTCACCTTTCACTTTCCGAAGTCGAACGCCACGTCGATGCGGAGTCCTTCGTCGCCCTTTTTGATCCGGATGTTGCCCGGCTGGCTGTTGGGGCCCTGCTGTTCGATGGGTTTGAACGAGCGGATGGCCGGTATGTCCAGCAGCAGCGAGAGGTCGCCCTCGGGGAATGCCGGCATCGTGGCGCCTCCGCCGCCGGCCGGTTCGCGGGGCGTGAACATCCGCAAGAAGATGCCGTCCGAGAGGGCATGCACGCTCCATGGTGCCGGGGTGCCCTCGATGGTGGCCCAGTAGAGTTCGGCGTGGTAGCCCTTGAACTCGGGATATTCCAGCGCGTCGAAGCTTTCGCCCGTGACGGTGTCGTTGTAGGCTTTGTGCCAGATGCCGTGGCGCGTTCCCTCGATGCGGTTCTTCCATACCCGGTAGGGGCCGCGGCCCAGCCAGCGCATGCCCGTACAGGCGCTTTCCGGATAGGAGAAAGTGAGACCCAGACTATGGACTTCGGGGTCGGTGAAGGCGTCGTCGAAACCGCCGCCGCCCGATGCCCTGTTGAGCAGCAGGGCTTTCATCTCCAGCAGTCCGTCGGGTGTCAGGCGCCAGACGATCGAGTCGACGCCGCCCCGGTAGCGGGCGCAGTAGACGGCTCCGTCGGGTGCGGTGCGTATGCTGCCGCGTTCGGGTTGGCAGATCATCTTCATGCCCACGGCCACGGGACCGTCGGTCAGCGGTATGAGGCATCCGTGCGAGCGGATGCTGCGGAGCATGCCCGTGGCGGGATCGAACGTCGCTTCCGTGTCGCGGTTGCGCAGTACCACGGCGTCGGCCGTGCGTATGGCTTCGGGCTGCGATGCGGCCGCCCGGGGCGCTTCGCTCCTTTCGCGTTCGAAATAGGCCCGGGTCCGGCGGATCGGGTAGCTCCACGTGCAGACGCTGCGGCCGTCGGGCCCGAAAGCCTCCAGTTCCAGCAGGTCGCCGTCGCGGAAGCCGGCCGGAAGGTCGAAGCGTGCCGTGCGCGTCTCGCCCGGTGCGGTTTCGGGCAGCCGGACTTCGCCCTCGGCCACGATGCGGCCCGCCGCGGCGTTCCTCCGCAGCGGCGAGGGGCACGTGCGCACGGTGTAGGCCATGCGGCATTGCGACAGATCGGTGAAAAGGTATTCGTTGCGTACGCGGAACGAGCCGTCGAAGCGTTCGGTCACATGGAAAGGCGCGATGCGCACGGGCGACCATTGTGCCCGGATGGCGTGGTAGCTCCCTTCCTTTTCGCGGCGGGGCCCCACTACGCCGTCGGGCGCGTTCGAGCCGTCGGAGTCGAGCATGCCCCCGCGGTCGGTGCGTTTTGGCGCTTCGTCGCAGAAAGCCCAGATGAAACCGCCCGCAAAGTAGGGCGAGGAGAGCCACCGGTCCCAGAAGTCGCGCAGCCCGGCTCCGCCGCCCTGGTCGTACATGGCGTGCATGAACTCGGTGGGCAGGAAGACCTTGTAGCCGTTCGTGAAACGGCCCACGCCGGTGAGGTAGGCCGGGTAGTGGTGGGTGTCGATGCCGTCGAAATCGGCCCACGGGTGGATGACGTGCCGCCGCTGCAGGCGGTCGTGACGGGCGAACAGGGTGTCGATTCGGGTGTTCCAGCCGCCCTCGTTGCCGTTGCTCCACAGCACGATGCAGGGGTGGTTGGCGTCGCGTTCGACCGTCTCGCGCACGAGGCGCCGCCCCGTTTCGGTGTCGTAGGCGTCGTGCCAGCCCGCTAATTCGTCGATGTAGAGCAGTCCCAGCGAGTCGCACATGTCGAGGAAATGTTCGTCGGGCGGGTAGTGCGAGCGCACGGCGTTCATGTTCATCGAGCGGATCAGTTCGGCGTCCTGCCGGCTCAGCGCGGGGCTCGTCGCCCGGCCGCCGTCGACCGAAAAGGAGTGGCGGTTGATGCCTTTCATCACCAGCTTGCGGCCGTTGAGGTAGATGCCGTCCTGCGGCACGAATTCTACCGTGCGGAATCCCACGCGCGTCTCGCGTTGCTGGATCGTCCGCCCCGCAGGGTCGAGCAGTTCGAGACGCGCCGTGTAGAGGTTGGGGGACTCCGGAGTCCAGGGGCGGATGCCGGCCCATGCGCTTTCCAGCAGGGTTTCGGCGCTCCCGACCGGCATCGTCGCGCTCGTCTCGCCCGCCGTGGTCATGACCGGTTCGTCGTCCGCCAGGTTCCGCAGCGAGAGACGCAGTGCGTGGCCGCCCGTGTCGCCTTCCAGCTCCGCCAGCAGCCGCAGGCGCCCGTCGTGCGAAGCGTCGAGCAGATAATGGCGGATGTGGGTCTGCGGCACGACTTCCAGCCACACGGGGCGGTAGATGCCGCCGTAGAGCCACCAGTCGGCCTTGCGTTCGGCCGCATTGACGCTCTTGTTGGCCGAGTGCTTGGCGACCCGCACCTCCAGCAGGTTGCGGCGCCCGGGCCGCAGCAGGTCGGTGATGTCGTAGCTGAAGCGGTAGAATCCGCCCCGGTGGACGTCGCCCGCCCGGCGGCCGTTGACCATGACTTCGGTGTCGGTCATCACGCCGTCGAAGACGAGTTTCACCCGTTGTCCGCGCCATGCCGCCGGTACGTCGAACTTCCGCCGGTAGATGCCTTCTTCGGCGCTGGGTTGGGCTCCCTTGACCGTATACCAGCGGCCGTAGGTGTAGTCGCCGAAGCCTTGCAGCTCCCAGTTGCAGGGCACGCCGATCGGGCGCCACGCGCCGCTGTTCTGTCCCGCCGAGCAGCGGAACTCCCAGGTTACGGGGGCGTCGACGCCGCGGCCCGAAAGGTAGATGCGTTCGGAATGGGGCGCCTGCGCGGCGGCGGAGCCGCAGGCGAGCAGCAGCAAAAGAAGAAGCCGGCGTATCATGTCGTTATTGCAGTTTGTAGACCTCCGATCCGGCCAGCAGGAAACAGCCCAGGCCGAAATCCTCGAAGTCGGGCATCGAATCGTAGCGCACGGGCTGTCCGTCCTTGGGTTCCTTGCCCGTGCCCTGCACGTAGCCGAGGAATCCGTTGGGGTGGAGCGCCTCCTCCGTCATGGCGTTCCAGGCCTTGATTACGACGGGCAGGTACTCCTTGCCGTCGAGCAGGCCGTTGTTGATGCCCCACGCCATGGCATAGACGAAGAGCGCCGTGCCGGTGGTCTCCTTGCCGCCGAAGTTCGATTCGTCGTGCAGGCTCACGTTCCAGAAGCCGTCTTCGCGCTGGCAGGCTTTCAGTGCCTTGCACATGGCCTTGAGGTCGGCAATGTAGGTGGCGCGGTGCGCCTCGTCGGCCGGCAGGTCCTGCAACACGCGCACCAGCGCTGCGGCCACCCAGCCGTTGCCGCGCGACCAGTAGCAGTTGCGGCCGTTGGGTTCCTTGTAAGGCGGCACGAAGTCCTTGTCGCGCCACCAGAGTCCCTCCTTGGCGTTGTAGAGTCCTCCGGCCAGCGTGTTGCGGCTCCAGGCGTACATCTCCCACGCTTTGTCGAAGTAGCGCCGGTCGTTCTTCACGCGGCCCAGCTTCGTCAGCACCGGCATGCCCATCTGGATGGCGTCGATCCATGTCCAGTCGTCCACCTGCGGGGTGTTCAGCAGCCGGTTCATCGACGCGAGGGTCTTGGTCAGCATGTGCGGCTCGGGGCAGAGTTCGTAGAGGTCGATGTAGGTCTGCGAGCAGCAGTAGTTGTCGGCGTTGCGTGTGGGGGTGTCGTCCTTGCGCATGCCCCACTTGTGGAAGTCGGCCCACTGCCGCGCGTAGTCGTAGTAGCGGTTGTCGGGGTGGATGGCGTAGAGGGCCATGAGTCCTTCGTAGTAGACGGCGCGGGTCCAGATGTTCGATTCGTAGACCTTCTTGCGCGAGTAGTAGGGCATGACGGCCGTCGGGTCGGCATATTTGCGCATGAAGTAGTCGTTGGCGCGCACCAGGGCGGCGAGGGTCTGCTTGCGGGCGGGGAGTTCCTGGGCCCGGGCTGCCGGCAGCATGGCCGCGAAGAGCAGCAGAGCGAGTAGTTTTTTCATGTTATCGGATGTTTTTCGTCGTTACGGGTATGAGTTTCACGGCCGAACCGAGCCCCGAGGGCTCCGAAGACCAGGCCGAGGTGTCGAACGGGCCGTTCTGTGCGCTCACGATGTTGGCGTCCTTGAATTTGCGCCACTCCACGCCGCGACGGTCGTAGGCGGCGATGAGGTTGGCCGGGAGGTTCGTCACGTCGATTTCGATGCGGTTTTCGCCTGCCCGCAGCCATCTCCCCACTTCCAGCCGGAACGGCACCGACCAGGCGATGCCCGCTTCGTGGCCGTTGACGCGTACGCGGGCCGATTCGCAGACGGCACCCAGGTCGAGCACCCAGCTGTCGGCCGCTGCCGGGTCAGCCACGTCGAACAGGGCCGTGTAGCGGCCCGTGCCGCAGAGGTCGGCCAGCTCGGGCGCCAGATCGTTCCACGTGCGCGGTCCGTCGAGCCGGAACGTCTCCGCCACGGCAGGTTCCGAATCGGGGAAGGAGAGCTGCCAGCCGCGGCCTTCGATCGCCGGACCGGCTGCACCGGCATAGCGCCAGGCCGGCGTGTCGTCCGCAGCGTCGGTGCGGGTCTCCAGCAGGAGCGACTGTCCCGGTTCGAGTTGGAGGTATATTTCTGTCGTGCCGCGACCGGTGGGACGCGATGCCGCCGTGCCGCGCCGGCCCGTCAGCGGGTCGGTCATGATGACTTGACCGGCGGCAGTGCCGATCTCGTGCCAGCCGTCGAGGGCCGGAGCACCGGTCAGCCAAAGGAAGTAGCGTTTGCCGCCCGCTTCGCCGTTGCGCCGGACCAGCTGGCAGCCGGCAGCCTTGAGCGGTTCGTTCGCGGCGCCGGTCGCCGCAAGCAGTTCCGGCAGGTCGCTGCCCGTGAGCAGGCGGCCCCGGCCGAAGCGGTGTTCGGCCAGCGCGCCGAAGTCGGCGGCGGGCAGTTGGCGCGTCAGCTTGCGGAGCGCCTTGCGGCGGCTCTCCAGGCGGGCGAGGCCGGCCACGTCTTCCGGATAACGTTCCAGAAATACCACCGTGGCGCCTTGCCGGGCCAGCCGCAGCACCTTGGCGAGCGTTTCGTGCGGGATCAGCCGGCATGCGGGCAGCACGAGCGCCTTGTAGCGGGTGCCGGCCTCGGTGACGAGCGTCCCCTTTTCGACCCGCAGCCGTTGCACGTAGCGGTCGGAAACATAGTCGGCGTCGTAGCCGCCGCGCACGATGGCGTTCATCGTGCGTTTGAGCCCGGGCATGGTGCGGTCCATCTTGTGGATGTCGAAGAGCAGCAGGTTCTTGTCGCGCTGGGCGTCGCCGATGTCGTCCATCGGGATGTAGAGCAGCACGTCGTTGTCGGGCGTGCCGGCCTGCAGGAACTTCTGGCAGCGGGCCACGTAGCCGAGCATTCCCTCGGCGTCGCGCCACAGCGTGGCCGTGGGCGAGAGGTTGATCGAGGCATAGAAGAGCCAGCCCGGGAAGGGGGTGTCGGCGGGCGAGTAGGGGGCGCCGTGGAAGTAGACATGGTTGACGCCCGAAGCCAGTATCTGGTCGATCTCGGGCTTGCAGCGCGCCAGCGAGGTGCGGAAATGCTCGGTGAGCCACGTCAGCGTCTCGCACGAGGTGAGCCGCTTGCCCGTGACGTGGGCGGCCGACGAAGCGAACTTCAGCACGGCCGGGTCGGCGTCGCTCCTCTTGGCCGCAGGGTCGGGCCTCAGTCCCGGGATGTCGAACTCCGTGCGGCCGAACGACTCGCATTCGGGGATGTCGACCGCGGCGTAGAAGTCGAAGATGTTGCCCGGCGAACCGTGGGCCTGGTTGCGGATGCGCACGCCGCGGGCGTGGGCCCATGCGGTCCACGTCTCGGTGAAGTTGTGCAGCAGCATGTCGGCCAGCGTCTGCCGGTAGTCGTGCACCACGCGGGCCGAGCGTTCGTCGGCGCCGGCTGCTGCGAATTCGGGCAGGAAATCCTGCAGCCGGTAGCCGTGGTCGCGCTCGAACTGCTCCAAAAGGGTCGTGTCCCAGCTTGAGCCGTAGACCTCGAACGAATCGTTGAAGAAGGTGTCGGGCCACGGCGCTCCCGCGTCTTCGAAGGCTTCGTCGAAGCGGGCCAGGTAGTGTTCGACGGCCGCACGGTTGTAGTGGTTGAGCACCAGCCCTTCGCCGCCGGGCGCCGCCCGCTTGACTTTCTGGAACGTACGGCCTGCCCACAAGGCGTAGAGGGTCCATTCGCCCTCCGGAGCTTGCCAGTCGAGGCTTCCGTCGCTCCCGATGCAGGGCAGCAGATCGATGCGCCGGTCGCCGCTGACGGCTTGCAGGGCTTGCAGCTGCGCCACGGGGCGCTGTTTCTCTTCGCCCGGCAGCAGGGGGCTGTCGAGCCGCCCGCCGGCGGATAGCCGGCGTGTTTCGAGGATGTATTTCTGTGCGCTGTGCGCCGTGGTCACCCACGGACCGCCGAAGGGCCAGCCCGTGCCGTTGTTCATGTCGACCTGCAGGCCCAGCTCGGCAGCCCGGGCCACGGTGTGCTTGTAGGCCTCCATCCAGGCGGGCGAGAGGTACGCAAGGTCGTTGGCTTCGTTGCCGCGCACGCCGTATATGGGCGTGATCTCCATGCCGCCGATCCCCTTGCGGGCGAATTCGGCGAGGTTGCGGTCGAGCCCTTCGGCATCCACCGCGCTGCCGAGCCACCACCAGCGTACGTAGGGCTTGTGTTCGGGCCGGGCCGGAGGGGTCGCGGCGGCCGAGGCGGCCGCAAGCAGGGCGAGGGTCAGAAGCAGTCTTCGCATGGTCTATTCGCTTTGCAGGGTCACGGCCATCAGACCGATCACCACATCGTTGGACAAAGTTTCGAGACGCAGCCGGCGCAGTTCTTTCGCGGGGTCGAGACGCAGGTCGACCAACGTTGCGGCACCGCCGTCGATCTGCCGTCCGTAGACTCCTTCGATGCCCAGTTCGTCGCCTAAGCGGCGGCTGACGCGTCCCGATCCGAGGTGGAGCCGGTAGGGCGGCAGCACTCCTTCGGGCAGCGCGAAAGCACCCTCGTCGAAGTAGAAATCCTGCTCGATGGGGGCCCAGTTGAGCGGATTGACCAGTTCGAGCCGCTGTTCGGTGCCGTCGGCATATTCGACGGCGACAAGGCCGTTGGCGATGTCGTACTGCATGTGGTTGGTCGAGCCAGCCAGCAGCAGGTAGGCGTGCGACGCCCGCCCTTCGAGGGGCACCGCTGCGGTCGTGGGGTAGTTGTCCCACAGCGAGGTGTAGAGGATGTTGGGACCCTCGGCCGGCGTGCGGAACGGAATGCTGAGCGAGGTATCGATCGTTCCTCGTTCGCCCGCCAGCGCCCGCAGGCCGCTGTCGTCGATTTCGGCCGTCTGTTTGGGGTGGCACCATTCGCCGATGCCCTGTACGGGGATCTGCAGCGTCGTGCAGTCGGGTCGCGGCGAGAGGTAGCGGTTGCGGAAGATGTCGGTCACCGAGGCGTTGAACGGCACTTCGACCGTGCGGCACGCTTCGCTGCGGATGTCGTCGAAGCCGTTGTCGGGCGTCGGTGCGGCTGCTTCTTCGCGTCGGGCGGGGAGCCACCATGCGACGTTGGCTTGCCGCATCCGCACGAAGTCGACGGGACCCACGCTGCGGGTTTCGCGGATGCCTGTTTCGGTCCGATGTTTCCGGGCCGGCAGCCATGCGATCTCGATTTCGAGGTTCGGGGCGTCGCCCGCGTCGATGCGGATGCGGGGCTGCCCGATCGAGTTCTCCACGGATCGCCAGGCGGCGCGGCGGCCGTTGATCGTCACTTGTTTTACACCGTTGACGGAAGCCGGAACCACCAGTTCGATCCGCGTGCCGGCGGGGAACCTGTTCTCCACCGAGTAACGCACTCCGTGTGCATCGCGGTGCATCGAATAGTTCAGGTCGGCCATCTCGACGGAGGCTTCGTCCCACTCGGCGGGGAAGCCGGGGCGCAGCTCCACGCGGCCGCCGAACAAGTCGGGCCGGATGCCGTAGAGACCCTCGACCAGCGCTCTCGACCACACGCCCACCGGGTCGCCGAAGTCGCGGTAGCATTCGCCGCGCGCCGCATCGTAGTGGCTGATCTGCCCGAAGTTGAGGGGCGAGGCGCCCAGATACATGTTGTCGAGCGCCACGCTTTTCATCAGGCGGAACGCCTCCTCGGGCCGGTCGGCCTGCCAGTAGGCCAGGGCCGTGTGCATCATCTCGGCGATGGCCACGTTGTTGATGCTCCACGAATAGGGTTTCCAGTTCGTGGTCGAGATGACGGCATAGCCCTCTTCGAGGTCGGGCGAAACGACCGGGATGCGGGGAATCCGCTGCTCGACGTACTCGGTCGCCGTCCATGCTTCGAACGGATCGGCCGTCTCGGAGTCGATGGCATGGTAGACGGTCCACACCGCGGCGTTCTCGTGCAGGCGGCGGTGCCCCATCTTGTCGCGGTATTCGGCCCAGTGGCCTTTGTCGGACAGCCACAGCTCGCGGCGCAGGGCTTCGAGGATGGCGTCGGCCTCGTCGCGGTAGGGCGCAGGATCGAGACCGATCGCTTCGGCGATGCGGGCCGCCTGGCGGTTGGCGTAGTAGTTATAGGCTGTCGAATGGGTCACGGCGCCGCCCGTGTAGTAGAGCGCATCGCTCGCCCAGATGCAGCAGTAGGCGTCGTAGAGATGGTCGCCGTCGGGGTCGAAGTTGCGCTTCTCCCACTTCAGATGGCGGTCGATGACCGGAAATATCCGCCGTGCGTAGTCGCGGTCGCCGGTCCATGCCAGGTGGCGCAGCAGTTCGTCGATGTAGCACAGATTCATGTCGTAGTGCGACATCTCCTCTTTCTTGCCCGGGCGGCGGGCGATGTAGCCGTCGCTGTACATCGGTGTGCCCCAGCGTTTTTCTGCGCGGGCGAGGTTGAGCGTCGAATCCTGCCGCGGATGCGCGTAGAGGGGAGGCGTGCCGGTCGCCTGGTTGGCCGCATAGGTGTCGAAATGCCTGCGGGCCCGTTCATGCCAGCCCAGGGCGTCGCCCACGTAGGCGCCGCGCCAGCCGCTGTAGGGCGCCCGCCAGCCCACGGCGCCGTGCAGCCACACTTCGCCGCTCCACAGTCCGTCGGCCGCCAGGGCCAGCGCTTCGCCGATGGGCGTGATGTAGGGGTCGGGCGTGCGGATCGTCAGCGCTCCGGCCAGTTCGGCGCGTTGGGTTTCCGCCTCGGCGAACCGCGCGGCCAGCGCTTCGGGGCAGAGGTCGGCGCGCGTCGTTGCGGGGTAAACGGCCATATAGCGCGTCTCGCCCGGCGCAAGGGTCAGCGACGCCTGCAAGGCCGGATGTTCCGAGATGACGATTTCGTCGGTCGGCAGCGTGAGCCGCAGTTTCGCGCGCGTTTTGCGGCCGTATTCCACTTCGGCGGTGCAGCCGTCAACGGTGTAGACGTTGCTTGTGCAGTAGGCGGGCTTGAAATCGAAGCAGTCGGGTTTGTCCACGCCGAGGTCGCCTTCGCGGTAGAACTTCACGTCGGCCGCGCCGCCGTAGCGCAGGGCTGCATGCACGGCTTCGTCGCCCGTGTTGGTCAGGCGCCACAGCGCCGCATCTTCCGATCGCAGCACCTGTGCCTCGATTTCTACCCGCTCATCGAGCCGGTAGATCATCCGCCCGGCTTCGTAGCGCGCCGTGCAGTGCTCATGCGGAATGTCGATCCGGAGATTGCCGCCCATGCGGGGCAGGTAGAGTCCGAATTCGGGCATGTCGCTGCACTCCAGACGGAATCCCGTGTGGGCGCCGTAGAGCGCCCGGTTGAAGCGCGCCGTGCCGTCGGTCGTCTCGGCGCCGTTGCCCGCAGGGCGGTAGTGCAGCGGCCGCGGGGTGGCTGCTGCGGTGTTCCAGGTGTAGTCTTCGTTCAGACGCGCAGGCTTCGTGCTCTGCGCCGCGGCGGACACCGTACCCGTGAGCAGGGCCGCGATAAGCAGGGTGGTTCGCATGGTCGGGCGCGGATCAGGGCATGGGTTTCAGACCTTCCCAGCGCACGTCCCACGTGCCGTCCTTGGGGAAGCCGGGATTCTCCGTTTCGCAGCCGTCCCAGCCGGCGCACATCAGTGCAACGGCCGTCAGCAGACCGCCGTTGCCGGGCAGGTAGCAGCGCAGACGGGCGTCCTGGTAGTTGTGTCCGTTGACAAGGTAGGTGTTGGTGCGCTTGTCCATGAGCAGGGCGTCGACCGCCTTTTCGGGTTCGCCCAGGCGCACGGCGTTCATGGCCGTCATGGGGTAGTCCCAGCCCCAGGTGCGTCCCCAGTTCCAGTTGGCGTAGATCCAGTCGAAGGTGTCGTGCATGATGTCTTCGCGCACGAGGGGCGATTTGGGCAGGATGCCCAGCGCGCCCAGCACGGCCATGTGGTCCGACGTGAAGCGTATGTCCTTGTAGGTGTCTTCCGCCGTTTCGGCCGCAAGGTAGAGCCCGTCCTTGGCTGCCAGGGGCGAAAGTTTGTCGATCATCTCGTCCCATTGCAGGTTGCGCCCTTCGCCCATGCGCTCGCGCCATTTCTGCGCCGTCGTCAGTGCGAAATGCCAGTAGGAGAGTTCGAAGGGCGGGTTGATAGTCTCGGAGGCCCGCAGGGTCTCCTGCGCCGGGATGGCGCCGCGCAGGACGTAGCGGTTGCCCATGCCGTCGTATTCGGCGAACGATACCATGAATTCGGCCGTTTTCTGCACCAGATCGTAGTAGGTTTTCAGCGTCTCCTCCGTCGGATTCGCACGATAGACCAGCTCGGCCAGGTAGATGTAGTGGGGCTGCTGCCAGATGAGGAACGAGCCCACCTTCGAGGGCGCCTCGATGCCCGACGGATCGGTCATCTTCATCCAGCGGATGCCCTCGAAACCCTGTCGGCGGGCGATTTCGCGTGCCACGGGCTCCACCGAGGGGTACCATGCGAGCGTCTTGGCCAGCAGCTCCTCGCGGCCCCACAGCGCGAACTGCGCCTGGTGCCACCAGATCATTTCGAGGTGGAACTTGCCGAACCACGAGTTGTAGGTGAGTCCCGTCTCCTGCGGCGGGCAGCTGCCGGCGCACTGGATGCCTAACAGATACTGCGACAACACCGTGCGGCGCTCCAGTTCGGCGGCCCGCGGGTCGGTGCAGCGGCTGAAATCGACGGCGGCGCCCTCGGTCCAGTAGCTGCGCCAGCGGTCGGCCGCGGCGGCTACGGCGGTCTCGGTGTCGGGCTGCGCTTCGGCAGGCATGGTATCGTAGAATCCGGCGCGCAGCGTGTAGCGGTCGGCCGTCGGGGTGAGCACGAAGCGGTTGCGGCCCGTCTGTGCCAGTTCGGCGCCCTCGAAGTCGAGCACGACGTAGTAGGTCGCGGCGTCCAGCGTACGCCGGATCAGCGCATGGCCTGCGCGCTGCTCCACGAGCTCCGAACGGTGCGCATCGTCGCGCGACCAGTCGCACGCGTCGTCGCAGTGGCCGCCCGTGGGGTAGGGGAAGCGCACGACAACGGGCAGGGCGGCCGCCGTGCGGATGTCGGCGGCGATCATGTCCTTTTCGGGATGGCAGACCGTGGTGACGTCGACTTCCTTGCCGTCGACGACGAAGTGCGAGTCGATGCGGCCCTGCCACAGATCGAGCTGCTGACGAATACCCTCAAGCTGTTCGGGTTCGATGCCGTCGAAGCCGATGATGCCCAGGTGGAGACGGTGGGGATTGACGCGGTACCAGTCGGCGGCCCGCTTCGGGCGGCCCGCTTCGTTGAACTGCACCGAGTAGGGTTCCGTGCGTCCGCGGCCGAAGTCGTAGTCGCGCATCGTTTCGTCGTGGGTGTAGCTTTCCGGGTTGGCGAAGCTGTGCCAGCCCCACTGGCTCTGGGTGCCCAGGGACACGCCCTTGCTGTAACGCTCGGGAAAGGTCTGGAGGCCCGTGGCATCGACCGTGAAGGCGAATTCGCCGTTGCCCACCGAGAGCGACGCCAGCGTATCGATGCTTGTCACCGCAGGGTTGTTGCGCGTCACCAGCGCCAGGCGGTCGATGGGTTTCCGGTGCGATGCGGTGCATCCGGCTGCCAATAAAGCGGTTAGCAGAATTGTGCGGAATCTTGACATTTCTGGTTTGTTTGGTTTGTCGGTAAAGTTAACGATTTTTGGGCAATATCGATTCGAGATAGACCTCCAGATTGGTGTAGTCGGCACTCAACGTGCGGGCTGCTCCGTCGGTCGGATCGGCCGGGTCGAGTCCGCGGCGGCGCTCCCAACGGTCGGGAATGCCGTCGCCGTCGCTGTCCTTGAGGGCTCTGCCCCGGCGCAGGGTCGGCCAGCCGCCCACTTCGTCCTGCGAGTCGATGATGCCGTTGCCGCCGCCGTCGAATGACGCGCCGTAGGGTTTGAAGGTGCCTTTGCGCACCTCTTTTATCACGCGCCGGTCGTAGCTGTCGCGGCGGTGCGAGCAGCCGGCGTTGTTCAGTATGCGGCGGTAGGCTGCCGCAGCATCTTCGTCGTACTCCGCCCCGGTTGTGAACGGTCGGTCGCTCAGCGTCGAGTCGCGGCGGTGTTCGCAGAGCCCCAGTCCGTTGTCGCAGGTCACGGCGTCGCTCCCTTCGAGGATATTGCGCGCCAGGTAACAGCGCGACGTGCCGTCTTCCGATGCGTCGATCAGGCAGTTGCGCTTGTCGGGCCGTGTAGCCGGTCCGGGTTTGTAGTAGTTGTCGGTCATGTCTATGCGGCCATGGCGTCCGCCGCCGTAGGCCGCCTTGAAACCCCAGTTGAAGACCGCATTGTGACGGAATTCGACTGGGGCGAAGCCGTCGGACCCGAAGCGCGGGTTGCGCGACGAGTGGTGGGCCAGCAGGTTGTGGTGGAACGTGGCGTGGCGGCCGCCCCAGATGCCGCCGAAGCCGTGGGCACCCTTTTCATGTTTGGATTTGGAGAGCGAGTGCGACACGAGGCACCATTGGAGGGTAAACCGTTCGGTTTCGTAGAACGAGACGCATTCGTCGATCGACCACGAGCAGGAACAATGGTCGACGATGACATCGTGGATTTTGCGGCCGCCCAGTGCGTCGTCGACGATGCCTGCCGCGTCACCCATGCGGAAGCGCATGTAACGGACGATGACGTTGTCGGCGGCGATGCGTACGGGGTAGCCCTTGATGCAGATGCCGTCGCCCGGGGCGCTCTGGCCCGCGAGCGTGAGGCTGCCCTCGCGGATAATCAGGGGGCTCTTGAGTTCGATGGTACCGGCCACTTCGAAGATTACGGTGCGGGGGCCCTTTTCGCGCAGGGCCTGGCGCAGGGTGCCGGGGCCGTCATCGGAGAGGCTGGTGACCTTGATAACCCGGCCGCCGCGGCCTCCCGATGCGTGTCGGCCGCCGCCCTCGGCCGTGGGGAAGGCGGGAGGCTGGGCCTGCGAGGCCAGGAAACCGACCAAGGCGAGGAATAATGTCGGCAGTCGTTTCATGGTTGCGGATTTTGTGGAAAAAGGCCCTTTGCCGGAGCGGTTGACTGCGCAGCAAAGGGCCTCGTTGTCGGTTTATGCTTTCAAGGCGTCGGGTTCGCCGTTGTTTAGTAGGCCGGGCACTGCTGGTCGCGCAGACCGGCGTTGACATCGATTACGGCCGTTTGCGAGAGGGGGCAGATCTCCGACTTGTTCTTCACCAGACCGCGGAAGAGCGATGCGTACCATGCCACTTTCGTGTAGTCTTCGGACCCGAGGTATTCGCGGTAGGCGTTGCCGTCGGCATCCTTGCTGTCTTTGAAGTTAGCCACCGTATATTTGAGATTGGAATTGGACGCACCTTTATTGTCGTGCATGTCGATTACGGTGACGCCCGTAGCCGTCAGTTCCTTGATCCGGGCGACGGTCATCTGTTCCTCTTTGTATCCGGTGAAACTCATGGCTACGGTAGGCTCTTCGAATTGCGCCTCCTTCGGAACATAGGTGCGATAACGGTCGATGCCGGTGAAGCGGCCTGTGCAGGCAGCCAGATCGATCAGCTCTTTTTTGTTTTTGGTAAGCGTTTCGTAGAGAATGCCCCAGCGGCAGAGCTCCGTACGGCGCCATGATTCGCCGGCGAACTCCAGCTTGTTTTCCTCGATGAGGGCGTTGCGGAAGCCTTCGTAATCCGACGGAATGACGCCGATCTTGCTTTGGTCGCCGCCGAAAGCGCGCAGGCGGATCTCTTTGAGGGCATCCATTGCGTCTGCATTGGGTGCGCCGTGGTAGTCGTTGAGCGCCTCGGCATACATCAGCAGGATGTGCGAGTAGCGCAGCCACGGCCAGTTGATGTCGCGTTTGTTGGGCTTGGTGCCGATTTCTGACTTCCATACGACACGGAACTTGCCGATCGTGTAGGAACCATAGGGAAGCATCTGCATCATGTCCTTGTTGTCGATGCTGTACTGGCAGATTGTTACGTCGCGGCGTGTGTCGCCCTCCTCGTAGTCGAAGTAGAGTGTCGGGTTGATCATCATGGCCGGAGCAGCCTTGCCGAACTTGCTGGAGGTATGGCAGAACATGCCGTTGGTGTAGCCGGTTTCCATGTTGACGTTGGCACCGTATTGGCCCTGCTCGAGCATCGACTCCTTGTTGTATTTGCCGAGTACCAGGTCGCGGAAAATCTGTTCATAGCTGTTGCTCAGTTCGAAAGAGTGGCGGGCGATGACTTCGGCGCAGGCGTCGGCGGCAATCTTGTTGAGTTCCTTGACGCGTGCGGCATCGTCGCGCTTGGCGATGCGGAGCGTGCCGGCATCGTAGGGTGCGGTGTCCAGATTCCACCGCAGGGAGTAACCGGCAGCATAGAGAGCCACGCGGGCCAAAATGCCGTAGACCGACTCCTTGCAGTAGCGTTCGGGGGTGAAACCCGAAATCTCGCTCTTCCAGGGGATGAGTCCTGCAGCCTTTTGCAGGTCGGCGACGCAGCCGTCGAGGATTGTGTCGCGGCTCACGCGCGAGGAGAGGAACGTGCCCATTTCGGAGACGGGAACCGTCGGATAGGGAACGTCGCCCCAGTAGCGCACCAAGTTAAGGAATGCGGCGGCACGGATGGCATAGGCTTCGCCCAGCAGACGTTGGTTCTCGGGGGTTTGGGCCATGGCCTCGATGCCGCGGATGCAGACGTTGGCATACTCGATGGCCGTATAGGAGGCGGTGTAGAGCGACGAACCTGTTACTCCGCCGCTCATCAGGTAATTGCCGATCTGGTTTTTCGAGTTGGTATCGCTTTCGGTGGAGATCACCTCGTCGGTGCCCATGCCCAGCTGGTACCACATCTCGCGGTTGAAGCCGGCATGGTAGGCTGCCAGGACCGCCATTTCCGCCCGTCCCGTCGTTTCGAAGATCGTGCTGCTGTCGAATTTGGTTTCGGACGGAATCTCCAGGAAATCTTCGCACGACACGGCGCCCAACGAAAGCAGTGCGGCCGCCATGTATATTATTGTTCTTTTCATATCGGTAATTCTCAGATGGTTAGAAAGTCAGGTTGAGACCCACTACGTAGCTCTTCGAACGGGGATAGGATGACGAGTCCATGCCGGCGCTCAGAATGCTTGACGTCGACGAGACTTCGGGGTCGTAGCCCGAATAGCCGGTAAAAGTGTGGATATTGTTCAAGGTTACGTAGACGCGCAGCGAGTTGATGTGCGCGCGGGTGAGGAGCCGTTTGGGCAGCGAATAACCCAGCGTGATGGTGTTCAGACGCAGGAACGAACCGTCTTCTACGTAATAGTCCATCGGGCAGGTGATGGCCAGTTTGTTGTCCGACTTGATGCTCCACATGGCCCGGCGGTCATGCTGATTCGGGTTGAGTTCGGCCAGACGAGCCAGATCGAAAGTTTCTTCGCCCGTGGCAGGATCGAGCAGCGTGAAGCGCGATTTCATCACGGACAGCGAGTTCTGGTTGGGAAGATACGGACCGATGAAACGCTGCGACGACATGTTGAAGATCTTGTTGCCGTAGGAGAAGTTCATGAAGATGTTCAGGTCGAATCCCTTGTAGGTAAATGTGTTCTGGAATCCGCCGGTGAACTTGGGCTGGGCCTGTCCGATGACCGTGCGGTCGTCGTTGGAGGTCGAGTTGAAGACGGGTTCGCCATCGGCGTCGACGGCATCGCTCAGGCGCTTGAGTTTCATGTCGCCGGGCTGCACGTCGCTGCGTTTGCGGTTCTTGTCGTAGGGGATGCCTTTTTTGAGCGTATAGATCGGGTCGCCGTTCTTGTCTGTCGACTGGTCGAACATGTCGGTGGTGTAGACACCGTCATAGATATAGCCATAGAACTGGCCCAAAGGCTGACCCACCTTGATCATGTACATGCAGTGGCCCGATTCCTGGCTGCGGGTGAAGTAGTCGTCGCCGCTTTCGCCGTAGATCGCGAGCACTTTCGACCGGTTGAACGAAATGTTGAAGTCGGTGGTCCAGCGGAAGCCGCCCGCATTGATGTTGACGGTGTTGAGGACGATTTCGAAACCGCGGTTGCGTACCGAACCGATGTTCTGGTACTGGTACTTGTAACCTGTCGAAGTGGGGATGTTGTTCTTGATCAGCAGGTCGTTGGACTGGTTGTTGTACCAGTCGACGCTCAGGTTGATGCGGTTGCGGAGCAGCGAGAGGTCCAGACCGACGTTGGTGCTGGTCGTCGTTTCCCATTTGAGGTTGGGGTTGCCCACGGTGTCGCCCGGTTTGAGGGTCGAGACGTCGGCATTGCCGATGGCGTAGTGGCCCGAACCGTAGTCGGTGGCGTACATGTTGTTGTCGATGTTGCAGTTACCCGACGTACCGTAACCTACGCGCAGTTTCAGATTGTCGATCACTTCCGAAACGCCGTTGTCTTTCCAGAAACGTTCTTCGGAGATGCGCCATGCGGCCGATGCCGAGGGGAAGAAGCCCCACTTGTTGCCTTTGGAGAATTTCGACGAACCGTCGCCGCGGACGGTAGCCGTAACAAGATAGCGGTTGTCGTAGTTGTACATCGCACGTGCGAAAACCGACACGATCGATGATTTGCCGATGCTTGACGATCGCGAGTAGGATTTGGCCATGCTTACGTCATTGAGCCCAAAGTTGTTTTCGGGGAAGCCGTAGTAAGTATTTTTCAGAGACATCGACTCGCTGTAGAGGGTCTCCTGACCGAGCAGCAGGTTGAGCGTGTGTTTGTCGGCGAAGGTGTTGCCGTAGGAGAGGGTGTTGGTAATCTGGTAGGAATATTTCTCCGAATTGTCACGCTTGCCCCAAGGGTGGATTTCGTCTTGTTCTTCGGTTTTGTAGTCGCGGGCCGAGCGTGTGGTGCCGTCGTCCCAATAGTCTGAGCGGGCCTGCGACCAGATGTAGCTGCCGGCCGTACGCCAGGTCAGTCCTTTATAGAGGTCTATTTCCACGCCGGCGTTCACGGAGTACTGGCGCGTGATCTTGTTCTGCTGTACGGCGTTGTTCTCCAGAATGGGGTTGTTCAGGTCGTACTGCGAGTCGAGCGCGGCCATTTCATCGCCCAGGTCGACATGAAGCATCTGGTCGTTGGTGTAGCGGATACCGCCGGTGACGGGTTGCAGAATCGTTTTCTTCAGCGTGCCGCCCAACGAACCGCCGCCCTCGATGTTGGTCGACTGGAAGTTGGTATTGAAGTCCAGACGTACGCCTTTCCACAGCTCGTGGTTGATTTTGGCGCGTACGGAGTTCTTCTTGTAGCCGTGGCGGGCCATGATGCCGTCCTGGTCGTTGTAGTTGTAGCTGAGCATGAACTGCGTCTTGTCGGTGCCGCCCGTGATGCTCACGTTATGGTTCTGCGTAAGGGCGTAGCCGCCGAAGACCTCGTCCTGCCAGTCGATGCCGGCGCGGCTGCCGTAGTCGCGGGCGATGCGGTCGTAGGCTCCGGTATAGAAGTCAGCGGCAGTCTTGTCGCCGCCGAACATGTCGGTCCAGTTGTCGATGTTGCCGGCATAGGTCTGGAACTCGTATTGGTATTTCACGTAGTCGGCGACATCGAGCAGGTCGAGTTTCTTGCCCAGCTTCTCGAATGAGAAATAGGTGTTGTACTGTACGGAGGTTTTGCCGGCCTTGCCCGACTTGGTGGTGATGAGGATAACGCCGTTCGAACCCTGGGCACCGTAGATGGCGGTGGCCGACGCGTCTTTCAGTACGTCGATGGTGGCGATGTCGTTGATGTCGACGTTTTGGAGACCGTTCTCCATGGCGAAGCCGTCGACGATGTAGAGCGGGGTGGTCGACTGCGTGATCGAAGAACCGCCGCGGACGGTGATGTTGATGTCGGCACCCGGCGCACCGCTCTGGGTGACGATGTTCACACCGGCGGCCTTACCCGTGAGCGCCTGTGCGGCGGTGGTCACGGGGACGTTTTTCAGGTCGTCGCCCATGACCGAAACCGACGAACCGGTCAGGTCCTTGCGCTTGACTTTGGCATAGCCGATGGCCACGACCTCCTCCATCATGACGGAAGAGTCGTCCAGCGTGAAGTCAAAGGCCGTTCTCCCCCCCCCGATCTTCTGGGTTTGGGACTCATAGCCAATGAATTGTGCGGTGATCTCCGCTGCGTTGGCGGGGATGCTCAATGAGTATTTGCCGTTGACGTCGGTCGTCGTGCCGGCCAGCGGGGAGGTCTTGTGCTGACCGTCCGTCACGAAAATGCTGGCGCCGATGACGGGAGAGGAGTCGGAGCCGACGACCCGGCCTGTGATCGTGCGGTTCTGAGCAGATACGGCGCTTGCCGTTACGCAGAACAGTGCGGTAAGAGCCAGCATTGTAAAGCGTTGTAGAGTTGCTCTCATAAGTTAGGGTTTTGGGTTGATTGGAAAAAGATATGTTTGGGTTATGTTTGTTGCCTTTGCGTGAGACCAATACAAAATTAAACACTTTTGACTTAGCGTTTACTGCGGAAAATGGCGGTTCGCATGTCAACCGTGGCGGTTCTGACTTTATTTTGCCATCGTTGCGGCCGGCCGGGCATCGCGGCGGCCTGCTTCCGAGTGTTTCCGGAGCTTTCCGGAGCGGTTCGCAAGGTTTCTTCGGGGCTTCTTCGGGAAGTTCTTCCGGTTCTTCGGAATGTCTCGGTTTTTTTCCGGCGCGTGCACGCCCGTTTGCAGGCCGGTTGTTCGTATCCGCCTGTTTGTCGTGTATGTTTCGTGTGTTTGCGTTCTCCGTTCTTCGGATTCCGCGGCCCTTCCGTTTGCCCGCTTGTTCTGCCCACCGTCACGGGCGGGCGGCGATCACTTCCGGCCGTAGTTGCGGTAGGCCGTCGGGGTGCATCCCGTGTGTTTCTTGAAGATCGAGAAGAAATGTTCGGTCGACTTGTAGCCCAGCGAGTAGGCGATCTCCTTGATCGAGAGTTCCGTGTCCGACAGCAGGCGCTGGGCCCGCCGCAGCTTGAGCAGCTGGAAGTAGCGCGCCGGCGAATGGCCTGTGTATTCCTTGAACGTCTTGCGGAACCACGAGTAGCTCAGATTGAGCTCCGACGCCAGGTCGTAGAGGTCGATTTCGCCGCTCACCCGTTCGTCCATGATGATCTTGGCCTTTTCCACGCTCTGCTCCAGCAGGTCGGTCGCATGGCCCGTGCGGTTGCGGAGCAGGTAGTTGAGCAGTCCGATCATGTGTTGCACGATCCCTGTCAGCAGCGGCTGGGGCGCCGTTTTGTTGTCGGCCGCGACCTCGAGGGCCCGGCGATAGAGCTGCGCCAGTTCGCTGTGCAGCCCGATGGGCCACACCTGCTGCCCTTTGCCCAGCCCCAGCCGGTCGATCAGCCGGTCGAAGGCGGCGCCTTCGAATCCGATGTAGTATTCCGTCCAGCCGGTCGACGTGTCGGGGCAGTAGGAGTGCAGTTCGCCCGGCCGCAGCAGGATCATGGTGCCTTTTTCCACCGTCACTCCCTCCGACGGCCCGGCGGCCGAGCGGAAGGTGCCTTTGCCCTGCGTGACGTAGAGCAGCTGGTATTCGTGCAGGACGCGCCCCTTCTGCATGTCGAAGTAGTAGTCGGCCGGATGCACATGCAGCGGGTATTCGTCGCCCGCAGCGATCTCCTGCGAGCCCACGGCATTGACCACGGCATTGAGGCTGCGGTCATAGTCGTTGGCTATCAGATAGTAGAACAGGGCGCTCGATCGGCGGGGGGTCGTCACTTCGTTCATGGCTCGCAGGTTGTTTGCGGATCGCTGTACTACAAGTTGAATGCCCGTTTGAGTTCGTCCATCTGTTCCTGCGTCGTTCCGGTGGGTTCGAAACCCATCGAGCGGGCCGTCAGATAGATCTGCGCCGATTTGGAGAGTACGTCCACCTGGTCGAAGGCTTCGAAGATGTCGGGACCCACGGCGCAGACGCCGTGTTTCTCCCACATCACCACGTCGTACTCTTTCAGCGCTTCGATCGTCGCTTCGGCCAGTTCCACGCTCGACGGCATTTTGTAGGGTACGATGCCCAGTCCTTTCGGGCAGAAGGCCCGCGTCTCGGGAATCATGCTCCACAGCAGGTTGGTCAGCACGTCCTTTTTCAGGAATGCGGGGTTGTGGGTCATGGCCACCAGATCGATCGGGTGGGTGTGGATGGCGGCTTTGTAGCCTTGGCCGTCGGCGATCATCTTGTCGTGCATCGAGAGGTGCGAGGCCAGTTCCGAGGTGGGTTTCACCGGTGCGTCGGCCACGATTTCATACGAGGCGCAGTCGTCGAGGATGCGGATCACCGATCCGTTCTCCATCGGGCGGCGCGCCAGGTCGCGCATGCGGCGGTTGGTGCCTTTGCAGAAGAACCAGCACCCTTTCAGATGCGGCAGCACCGTGCCGATGGGGTAGCGGGGGCTGATGGCCGGCAGGGCGCGTATCGCATCGTCGATGTGTTCCGTTACGTTTACGGTGATGTTGCCGCCGTTGCGTTCGGCCCATCCTTTCTGCCACAGATAGCCGGCTACTTCGGCCACCTTGTCCACTTCGGCGGCCAGCGCCGGGCGGTTTGCGAGTATCGATTCCATATATCAGAATAAGTTCGGGAATACAAGCGAGAAGATCAGCAGCGCCAGTCCGGCGACCAGCACGGCGATGGTCCGGCGGCCGACGCCCCGCCACTCTTTGAGCAGGATGCCCCAGACGTTGGAGAAGGTCACGTTGAGCGCCATGAGGATGCACCAGGCGAAAGCCGCCACCACCGAGCCCGCTTCGAAGAAACTTTGGCCCACGGCCAGTCCGAAGAACTGCGAGTACCACAGTCCGCCGGCCAGCGCGCAGAAAAGGAGGTTGTTGCCCCACAGATGCGTCTTGCCGTAGTCGCCGAAAGTGCGGTTCCTGGCGTTCTGGCAGAGGCAGTAGACCGCATTGGTCGCAAGACCTCCCAGCGTGACGGCCAGCGTGGCCGGCAGCGAGGCGAAAAGCGGGTCCATGCCCGCCGTCCGCAGTTCCCGGCCCGCGTCGAGACCCAGGTTGAAACAGGCGCTCATCACGCCCGCCAGCAGGGCCACCATAAGTCCTTTGGTCAGGGCGAACTCCTTCACCGCGGTCCGTTTCTCCTCGTCGGACATGTTGCGGGCCCGCAGCGAGCCCGCATAGCCGATGACCGCAATGCCGGCCAGGGTGATGCAGACGCCCAGCAGCAGGATCAGCCCCTTGCCCTCCAGCAGGTTCGTGCCGCCGAAAAGCGCCGGCAGCAGCGTGCCGAATCCGGCGCAGGTGCCCAGCGAGATCGACTGTCCCAGCGCCACGCCCAGGTAGCGCATCGAGAGTCCGAACGTCAGACCGCCCACGCCCCACAGCACGCCGTATCCGGCGGCTTTCAGCGCTGCCGTAGGCGCCGCCGCGAAGACGGCGCCCAGCGAACTTCCCTCGGGCACGGCCAGCAGGGCGCCCAGGAGCGGGAACAACAGCCAGGCGAAGAGGCCCTGCGTCATCCAGAAGCTCTCCCACGACCACTCCTTCACCTTGTTGATGGGCACGTAGGAACTCGACTGGCAGAACGAGCCCACGGCGATGATCAGCAGACCGAAAAGCGTATTCATGGGATCAGCCGCGTTTCGACGTTACGTCGCGTTCGTACTGCTGGATCTCGGCGATGTAGGCTTCGCCCACCGGTACGCCGCACTCGGCGCAGAACTTGTCCCACACGGCGTTCCACGGCAGCGACTTGGCCTCCTCCAGCAGCGCCAGCCGTTCGAATCCCTGTCCGGCGGCTTCGTATTCGCGCAGCTTGGCCAGCGGTTCGAGCAGCGCCTGCAACAGGCATTTCTGCGTGGCGCGCGTGCCGATGACGTAGGCGCCGATGCGGTTGATCGAGGCGTCGAAGTAGTCGAGTCCGATGTGCACCTTGTCGAGGGCGCCGCAGCGTACGATCTCCTTCATGAGGTCGAGCGTCTCGTCGTTCATGATCGTCACGTGGTCCGAGTCCCAGCGCACCGGGCGCGAGACGTGGAGCATCACCTCCGGGGTGAAAAGCAGCAGCGACGAAAGTTTGTCGGCCACGCTCTCCGTGGGGTGGAAGTGACCCGTGTCGAGGGTCACGATCTTGCCGCGCGAGGCGCCGTAGCCGATGTAGAAGTCGTTCGAACCTACGGTGTAGCTCTCCAGCCCGATGCCGAAGACCTTCGACTCGATGCAGTCTTTCATATGGTCGTATTTCGTGGCGAAGATCTCGTCGAGCGACTCCTTCAGCAGCCGGCGGTACTCCATGCGGTTGACCGTCTGGTCCTTCGAGCCGTCGTGCACCCACACGTTCATGATGCAGGGATCGCCCTGCGCCTTGCCCATCTCCTCGGCGATGGCGCGGCAGCGTTTCGTGTGCTCGATCCAGAAGCGGCGGATCGCCGGGTCGGGGTTCGACAGCGAGAGGTCGCCCGACTTGGGGTGCGAGAACGACGTGGAGTTGAAGTCGAGCTTCAGTCCGTGTTCCTTGGCCCAGGCGATCCAGCCCGCGAAGTGGCGCGGCTCCACCTGGTCGCGGTCGACCTGCTCGTCGCTGAATTCGCCGTAGATTTCGTGCAGATTCAGACGGTGGGTGCCCGGTATGTAGCTGCGGGCCTTGAGGATGTCGGCGCGCAGTTCGTCGATGTTGCGCGCCTTGCCCGGGTAGTTGCCCGTGGCCTGGATGCCGCCCGTGAGGTCGCTGCCGCGGTTTTCGAATCCCGTTACGTCGTCGGCCTGCCAGCAGTGCAGCGAAACAGGTATGTTGCGCAGCTGTTCGAGAGCCGCGTCGGTGTCGACGCCCACGGCCGCGTAGCGTTCCTTGGCTATGGCGTAGGCTTTTTCGATCAGTTCGTTTTTCATGTCGGTTTATTGTTTTTCTGGGTTGTATCTCTTGGTTGCGATCGAGCGGCGGATGCGTTGCCGCATCTCGGCCAGCGAGCCGGCCATGCCGGCCGTGCGGGCCTGTACCATGACGTTGCCCAGCGCCGTGGCTTCGGAGGGGCCCGCCACTACGGGGATGCCGCACGCCGTGGCGGTCATGCGGTTGAGCAGGTCGTTCTGCGCGCCGCCGCCGATGACGTGCAGGCACTCGATTTCGAACGGCGCCAGCCCTTGCAGCTTCCGCAGCACTTCGGCGTATTTGGCCGCCAGCGAGTCGAAGATCAGCCGCATCATCGCGCCGTCGTCGGCCGGTTCGTTCAAGCCGTGCTCCCGGCAGTAGGCGCGGATCGCCGCAGGCATGTCGGTCGGGGCTGCGAACTCGGCGGCATCGGGGTCGATCGTCGCCCCGGAGGGTGCCGCCGCTTCGGTCATCCGCATGATTTCGGGGTAGGAGTACTCCTTGCCTTCTTTGGTCCACGCGGCCCGGCATTGTTCCAGCAGCCACATGCCGGTGATGTTTTTCAGCAGACGCACGGTGCCGTCCACGCCGCCTTCGTTGGTGAAGTTGAGCGTGTAGGTGCGGTCGTCGATGACCGGTTCTGCCGCTTCGATGCCCATGAGCGACCACGTTCCCGAGGAGAGGTAGGCGAAGCGTTCGTTCTCGGCCGGTACGGCCGCTACGGCCGAACCCGTATCGTGGCCCGCAACCGCTATCACCGGCACCTTGCCCAGGCCCGTGTCGCGTGCTGCGGCGTCGGTCAGTACGCCGATCCGTTCGCCCGGCATCACCACGCGGGGGAAGAGCGATGCGTCGATGCCCGCCGCGGCAAGCAGTTCCGCATCGGGTCGTTTCGTGTGCGGATTCATGAACTGCGAGGTCGAGAGCACGGTGTATTCGCACACCGCTTCGCCCGTCAGCAGGTAGGAGAGCGCATCGGGCATGAAAAGTATCTTGCTCGCGTGTTTCAGCGCCGCGCACCCCTCCTTGCGGGCTGCGCAGAGTTGGTAGAGCGAATTGAAGTTCATGAACTGGATGCCCGTGCGGTCGTAGACTTCGCGGCGCGGCATCTTGCCGAAGAACGCTTCGGGAATGCCGTCGGTGTAGGGGTCGCGGTAGGAGCGGGGCAGACCTGCCAGCGTGCCGTCTTCGGCCACGAAAGCCATGTCCACGCCCCAGGTGTCGATGCCGATCGATTCGATCCGCACGCCGCGGCGTCCCGCCAGGCGCAGCCCCTCTACGATCTCTTCGTAGAGGCCGTAGATGTTCCAGCAGTATTTGCCGTCGAGACAGAGCAGCCGGTTGGGGAAGCGGTGGAGCGTCTCCGTTTCGAGACTTTCGGCCCCGACGGTCGCCAGGATCACCCGGCCGCTCGTCGCTCCCAGGTCGACGGCTATGAAGTGTTTCGTTTCCATGGAGCCGGGGATCAGCGCAGGTTCGTGCCGATGTTGTTCTTCTGCGTCAGCGGTTTTGCGCTCGCCTTCACGGTCAGCCCTTCGGTCTGCCAGTTCTCGGCCCAGCTTACCGAACCGCCGTTGAGCCCCTCCAGGGTCACGTTTTCGAAGGTCAGCCCTTCGACCGTCGAACTTTCGAGACCGCCCACCTTCATGCAGGTCGTCGCGTCGGTGGCCGTCACGTTGCGGAAATGGATGTCGCGGAACTTCGGCGTACCCTGCTCGGGGGTCACTTCGGCCAGCATCTTGTGCCAGTGCATCGGCAGTTCCTTGCCTTCGTATTCGGCCGGCAGGCGCGAGGTGCTGTAGGCCGGGTGCCAGTTGAGGTCGACCACGAAGGGGTCGCGCACGCCGCGCATCTCCACGTTGCCCAGCCAGATGTCCTCGATCGTGCCGCCGCGCTGGCAGGTCGACTTGAAGCGCAGACCGTATTTGGTGCCCAGGCCCGTCATGTTGTAGGCCGCGATGTGGCGGATCGAGCCCGACGTTTCGCTGCCGCACGTGAAGAGGCCGTCGCCGTGCCCCGCCACGCAGTTGCGGATGACGATGTATTCGCACGGACGGTCGACGCGCAGTCCGTCGCTGTCGCGGCCCGCCTTGAGGCAGAAGTTGTCGTCGTTGCAGTTGATGTGGCTGTTCTCCACCAGAATGTGGTGCGACGAATCGATGTCGATGCCGTCGGTCGAGGGGCCGCGGCCCTCGATGTTGTTCGAGATGATGACGTTGTCCACCGTCACGTGCTCCGAGTAGAGGATGTGCAGCGACCAGAAGCCCGGCTGGTAGAGCACGATGTCGCGCACGGTGATGTCCTTGCACTCCGAGACGAGGATGCCGCGCGGACGCTCGCAGTCGTAGTCCACGATCCAGCGCAGACCGCGCGGATCGTACTCCTTGCGCATCGACCAGTACTTGTCCCAGAAGGGTTTGCCGCGTCCGTTGATCGTGCCGGCGCCCGTGATGGCGCTGTTCGAGCAGTTCACCACGTTGATCAGCGCTGCCGGCCACTCCATCTCCACGCCCGCCACGCGGGTGGCTATGCGGCGGTAGTCGTCGATCTCCTGGCTGCCGATGAGGGTCGTGCCGCGCGGAATCTCGAAGTTGATGTTATCGCCGTCGATGAAGATCGAGCCTACCAGGTAGATGCCCGGCGCGAAGGTCACGCGGCCGCCGCCGTTGGCCTTGCAGGCGTCGATGGCGGCCTGTACGGCTTCGGTGCAGTCGGTCACGGCGTCGCCCACAGCACCGTAGTCGTTCGTGCGGAAGAGGGTTTCGCCCGTGGGGAAGGTGCGGGTGCCGGCTTCGGCGATCCATTTCAGTTCGGGGAAAGGGTTCTCCTCCAGGGAGGTCTGCGTGCAGGACGTTGCCAGGATCGTGGCCGCACAGAGAGCAGCCAAGCGTAGGTTTCTCATCATGGTATTCGGGTTGCTGTTTTGATTTTTTTCAAAATTAGCAAGTTTTTGCCGGATAATGAGCCCGAAAAATGATTTTGTCACTATTCGTCATGATAGTGATTTTTTTGAATAAAAATATAAATTTTTTGAATATATATGCGCGTTTTGCTCTTGGCGGGTCGCACGAAAAAGCCCCCGAATCTCTTTTCGGAGGCTTTTCGATGAAAAGTTATACGGTTTTTGATTGCTGCCTATCGCGCGATCTCTCCCTTGAATCCCCGCAGGTCGGTCTCGTCGCAGTCGGCGATTTTCAGCGCCGGGCCTTGGGCCGGAACGATCTCCACGTCGTCCAGCACGATCTTCCGTGCGTGGCGCATCTCGCCGCCGTGCGTCGAGCGGATGCGGGTCTGCGCGATGCGGATGCCCTCGATGGGCATCTCGGGTATGCCGTTGAAGAACATGGCCCGCCGTGCGCCCAGGCAGTTGAGCCGCCGGATATCGATGTTGCGGAACGCCGGCGTCGTCTCGTCCACGGGCGGTACGGTCGCTGCGGCGTGCTCCTCGCTGCCCGATTCGAGCACCTCGACGGCCGACTTGCCGCCGTAGAAGAGGTCGAAGAGGAGCGGTTCGGTGGCGATGTCGGACATGGAGGTGTCGTAGACGTAGATGTTCTCCACCACGCCGCCGCGGCCGCGGCGGCTCTTGAAGCGCAGCCCCACGTCGGTCGACACGAAGTTGCAGCGGCGGACCAGCACGTTGCGCACGCCGCCCGACATTTCGCTGCCCACCACGAATCCGCCGTGGCCGCGGAAGACCGTGCAGCCCTCCACCACCACGTTTTCGGTCGGCACGCCGCGCCGGCGCCCGTCTTCGTCCTTGCCGCTCTTGATGCAGATGCCGTCGTCGCCCACGTCGAAGCGGCTGTCGCGCACGATGACGTTGCGGCACGATTCGATGTCGATGCCGTCGCCGTTCTGCGCATAGGAGGGGTTGCGCACCGTCACTCCGTCGACCGTCAGGTTGCGGCAGAGCAGCGGGTGGATGTTCCACGCCGGCGAGTTCTGGAACACGACGCCTTGCAGCAGGATGTTCTCGCAGTCGATCAGACTGACCATCACCGGGCGCAGGAAATCTTTCACCGCGGCCCACTCCTCGTCGGTGGTCAGCGTGCGCGGCACGTTCATGTCGGCCACCGCGTCGCCCCGCAGCGCCTGTTCGCTCGGGAACCAGTAGGTCGGGCGCTTGTAGCATCCGCCGCGTGCGGTGATGCGGCGCCAGGTGCTTTCGTTGACCTTCTCGCGTTTGAGCGGACGCCAATATTCGCCGTTGCCGTCGATGACGCCCTGGCCCGTGATGGCGATGTTGCGGGCTCCGCGCGCCGAGATGGGCGACTGGCAGCGGCGCGTGTTGTCGTAGCCCTCGAACGAGGTCTCGACCAGCGGGTAGAGGCTCTTGTCGTTCGAGAAGAGGATGATGGCTCCCCGTTCCACCTCCAGGCGGATGTTGGAGCGCAGGACGATCGGTCCCGTGTGCCAAACTCCTGCCGGTATGCGCAGCGTGCCGCCGCCCTGGGCGGCCAGGTGGTCGATCGCCGCCGCGAAAGCTTCGGTCGAGAGGCGGGCACCGCTCGGATCGCCTCCGAAGCCGGTCAGCGTCGCTTCCCGTTCCGGGATGGCCGGCAGCGTCACCTCCGGCATGGCGAACGGCAGTTCGTCGGGGTGGTTGTCGCGGGGCGTCTGCGCCGCGGCCGTTGTCAGCGCCAGTGCGCCCAACAGCAGGGTCGAGAGTCGTTTCATGCTTGTTCGAATGATTATTTATGAAATAAGGGCGCCCATCTCTGATTTTGCATTCTGTTCTTTCGGTTTGTCATTCTGAACGATGTGAAGAATCTACATACATCGACAGATCCTTCGCTGCGCTCAGGATGACGATTCCACGACGGGAAGCTTTTCGTGATAGACCCTGTGGATTTTATGGGGCCGTTATTTTGTCGCGTGTGGAATTATTTCTCTCCCAGATAGTACGACGGCACCGGACTCTGCGGGTAGCCCTGGCTGCGTTCGACCACGTAGCTGCGGTAGACCGGATCCTGCATCAGCGTCGTGCGGCGGTCGCGGGCCGGCAGGCCGGTGCCGTAGATGCGGAGTTCGCCGTCGACTGACGTCACGATCTCTTCGCGCCAGTCGCCCGTGAGGTCGCCGATCAGGAGGATCGTGCCTTCGATGCCTTCGGCCACCGTCTCGCCGGGCCACTTCACGATGCGCGTGTCCTGTATCGTCTCGCGCAGCAGGTCGCCGTCCCACCACACCCAGTTGCGGCAGTCGGGCACGGGGCGGTTTTCCAGCTGCCTGCCTTGAGCCGTCGTCAGATAGCGGGATGTCTTGCCGGCCTTGCGGTCTTCCTTGGCGAAGCACTCCAGGCCCGGGTGCCGCGGGTCGATGTCGGCCGCCATGCCGTCGCCCACGTGGGTCGTCGGGGTGCCGATGTTCCACACCTGTTGCCCCGTTGCCGCGTCCACGCAGCAGACACCGCGGCCGGCGTCGTTGCTGATCTCGCTGCACAGCAGCACTTCCATGCCCGGACGGCGGGGATCGATGTCGGTGAGGTAGGTTTTGTCCGGATGTCCGATGCCTGCCGACCACAGCAGCGTGCCGTTGTCGTCGAGCATGCAGCCGCCCAGCAGGATTTCATCGCGGCCGTCGCCGTCGACATCGCCCGCCACCATGTTGTGTGCTCCCTGGCTGCGCACAACGGGGTTCTCTTCGTCGCCGTCCCAGCGCCACAGCCGCGTCAGGCGGCCGTCGTGCAGCTGCCATGCTTCGGCCAGCATCGCGCGGTAGGTGCCGCGCGCCACGATGATGGCCGGGGTTCGGCCGTCGACGCAGGCCATGCCGATCTGATGGCGGTTCTGGCGGTTCAGATCGCCCAGGCGCGGCGTGCGTTCGATCCAGGGCGCCCGGGCGATTTCATGGCCCGTCATGCCGTCGAGCACGACCAGATATTCCGTCCCCGAGCCCACCCGGCGGCGTTCGTCGCGTTTGCCGTCGGGGCAGATGCGCAGGGCTACTTCCGCACGGCCGTCGCCGTCGAAGTCGTAGACCGCGAAGGGCGAGTACCACACGCCCGGCTCCACGCCTTCGCCCAGGGAGTATTCCCATAGTTTGCGGCCGTCGCGGCGGTAGGCCGCGATGGTGTAGACCGAATCGTAGTGGCGCCCCTGCACGCCGGGATCCACGCCGGTGTCGGGCGTGCGCACCACGAAGTCGTATTCGCCGTCGCCGTCCAGATCGCCCACGCCCAGTTTGCCGACGCGTCCCGTCACAGGAATGGCCGTGTAGGGTTTGCCCGACCGCAGCGCCGCCAGGTCGACCTCCGTTTCGGCCGAGGCCGGCAGTCGGCGGGTGCCGTAGCGGGGCACGATGCGGTAGTAGGCTTTCTCCGCCGGTTCCGTGTCGGTGAAGTCGGTCGTAGCCGTGATCGGCTTGCGGTTCAGTAGCTCGTCGCGGTCGCCCGTGCGGCGGTAAAGGTCGAACCCGATCTCCGGGTGGTCCGATTCCAGCAGTCGCCAGCTCAGGTGCACGCTCCGGCCGTCGGGAGCCGGGCGGGCCGTCAGCGAGCGGCCGAGGTTTTCGCGTATGCGTTCCGTGGCGAACCCTTCCACCGGCGGTTTGGCTTCGTGGCTCGGCTTGAGTATCTCGTAGTTGTATACCCGTTCGCGGGGATCCTGCGCCCGGACGGGGAGCGCTGCGCTCCAGAGCGTCAGCGCCAGCAAAAGTTTTTTCATGATCGTGCGTGTCGGTTTATTTGCCCAGTTCCAGACAGCCCATGATGAAGGGGCCCGTCGCCTTGGCGTCGTTGTCGCGCATGCGTTCGCCGATGTAGTATTCGAAGCTGCCGTCGCGGTAGGGCGTGCCGCCCAGCCCGCCCACCTGGCAGCAGCGCGTGAGCGTCAGCGTGCCGTCGGCGTTCTCGCCCAGGAGTTTGCTGCGCAGTCCCTCGAAGGCCTTTTCGGCATATCGGCGGTAGCTCTCGTCGAGATAGCCCTTGTTCACCGCCTTGGCGTAGGCGTACATGAGTTGAGCCGTGACGGAGGCTTCGGGAAAGTTGCCTTTGCGCTTGGGGCAGTCGAGGACCTGGTACCACAGGCCCGCCTTGTCCTGGTATTTCGGCAGTGCGTCGGCCAGTCCTCGGATCAACGATATAATATAGGTGCGGTCGGGATGCTCCTCGGGGATGTAGTCGAGGTTGTCGACCAGCGCCATCATCCACCAGCCGATCGAGCGGCCCCAGAAGTTGGGCGAATGGCCCGTCTCGGGGTCGGCCCAGCGCTGCGAGCGGCTCTCGTCCCACGCATGGTGGTAGAGCCCCGTGGCAGCGTCGTGCGTGTGGAGGTGGCAGAGCTTGATCTGCTTGACGGCCTCCTCGATCCACTCCGGCTTGTCGAATTCGGCGCCGTACTGAGCCAGGAAAGGCGAGCACATGTAGAGCCCGTCGAGCCATATCTGATGCTGGTAGATCAGTTTGTGCCAGTAGGCGCCGTCGCACGTGCGCGGATGGCGGCGCATCTGTCCCACGAGGCGCTCCAACGCTTTGCGGTACTTGGCCTTGCCCGTCTCGCGGTAGCAGTCGAAGAGCACCTTGCCCGAATTGATGTAGTCGATGTTGTAGGTGGCCAGGTCGTAGAGGTGGATGTCGCCGTTGTCGTCGATGAGCGAGTCGGCCCACCGCTCCACGTAGTCGAAGTAGCGGCGTTCGCCCGTGGCTTTCCACATCCGCAGCATCGCACAGCAGCCCACGCCCTGCGCATAGCCGAAGAAGAGGCGTTTGCCGTGGTCGAGCTGCCACGCTTCGGGGAAGCGGCGCATCTCCGAGTCGGCGAACCGCCGGGCGTAGCTGTCCGGCTCCCACGCGTCCGTGCGGAACGGCACGGCCGGCAGTCCGGCGCCGTTGGCCAGGTTCACGCGGAACCACTTGCCCCAGCCGTAGCGCACCGCCTCGGGTTCGGCCACCTCGGGGGCCGTCAGCAAGATTTCATCGCCCCGGACTTTGGCTTCGGCGGGGTAGAAACGGCGGTCGGCGCCGGCCAGAAGGAATCCCTCGATCCGGTCGCCTGAGGCGGCATGCAGCCCTTCGGCATTGGCGAATTTCACGGCCAGCGTCCGCCCTTCGGTGCGGTGCGAGAGGTAGTAGGGGCTCTCGCACGCCACCTCGCGGCCATAGTCGCGGTTGAGCGCCCAGCGGGCCAGTCGTTCGCCCGGTATCTGCTTGTTGCGCGGATGGATGTCGAGCGAGTCGCCCGCATCGGTGATGACGGCCATGCCGGTGCGGCGTACCGAGCGCCACGTGCGGAACTGGGCGTCGCGGATGGCGGCGGGCTGTTGGTAATGGGGTGCGATCTGCACGAAGTAGAACGGCATGTCGGGCGCCTCGAACGCTTCGCGCCACGACGCGATGAGCTGGGTGAGTACCTGCTGGTATTTTTCCGCGCGCACCGAGTTCGATTCGCCCTGGTACCACACGCAGCCCTTCACTGTGTAGGGAACGATCGGGCGGACCATGCCGTTCCACAGCGTCGCCGGGACCTTGCACCAATCCTTGTTGCGTTTGATGTTTTTGGGGTCGAACTGTTCGAGTACGTCGGCATAGAGCTTGTTTTTCTCCATAACGCGGCGCGGCATCCACGATTCGGCGTGCGTGCCGCCCCACGTGGTCTGGATCAGACCTACGGGCCGCTGCAGTTCGAGGAGCAGTTCGCGGCCGAAGACGAAGCCCACGGCCGAAAAATCCTTCAGGTTGTCGGGCGTGCAGACCACCCACCGGCCTTCGCAGTCGTCGCGTTCGCCGTCGTGGGCCAGCTGGTGCTCGACATGGAACAGACGCAGGTTGTCGTAGGTGGCGCGCTCCATCTGCCGGTCGTAGTCGATCATGCCGGTCTTCCACTTGTTCTTGGGGTCGCAGGCCGTCGGGAACTCCATGTTCGACTGGCCCGAGCAGAGCCACACTTCGCCGACGAGGATGTTGCTTATCACGACGGAATCCTCCCTGCCGCTGATGGTAAGGGTGTGGCCCGTTGCTGCGGCCGGAGTCTCGATGTCGACGCGCCAGCGGCCGTTGCGGTCGGCCGTGGTGCGGTAGACGCGGTCGCTCCACGACGGGGCGACCGTGATTTTCTCTTTCGGATCGGCGTGCCCCCATACGGCGACGCGGCTCTCCTGCTGCAGCACCATGTTGTCCGACAGAATGGCCGGCATGCGGATCGCTGCCTGCGCAGGGGTGGATAGGGCGGCCAGCAGCAGCGCTGCCAGGACCGTGCAGAGTCGTTTCATAGGTCGGTTCGGGTTTGGTTTTCTACAAAATTAGGCATTTCGGCCCGAACCGGCAATCTTTGCCCCTCAACAAAAACATTTCGTTTAGTAGAAAGTCATTCGCTGAAAGCGGGAGGGGATAAGTGAAAGGGGAGCGGCATTTTTGTGACTGCGGCGCTGTGCAGCCGTGCCTTGCGGGCGTTGCGAAGGCAAGCCGTGTGTTCACGCCGAATGTGATAAGGGTGAAAAGCGCAGGTCCGGACCTTCACTTTTCACCTCTCGCTTTATTCCGGCCGGTAGCCCGTATCTTCGGGCAGGTCGGTTCCGGTGGCCGCTGCCACGGCGAGTTTGTCGCAGCGGTTGTTCTCGACGGTCTCGGCATGGCCTTTCACCCATACGAAGCGGACCTTGTGGCGCCGGTAGGCTTTCAAGAAGCGGACCCACAGGTCGGGATTCTTCTTGCCGCGGAAGAGTTTCCGTTCCCAGCTGAAGACCCAGCCTTTCTCCACGGCGTCGACCACATATTTCGAGTCGGAGTAGATCACCACCTCCGAGTCGGCGAATTTCAGCGCTTCGAGTGCCGCGCACACCCCCATGAGCTCCATGCGGTTGTTGGTCGTAAGGCGGAAACCCTGCGACATCTCCTTGCGGTGGGGCCCCGACACCAGGACGATGCCGTAGCCGCCCGGCCCCGGATTGCCGCGGGCCGAACCGTCGGTGTAGATGGTGATGGAAGACAAAGCGAGAAGTGAAAGGTGAAGAGTGAAACGGGATAGGTCGGGAACAGAGGTTTTCCGCCGGCATGTCCGCCGGTTCCGCGGAGCGGGCCGGCGAGAGGAAACAAGGAGGTGCGGAAAGATGAAAAATGAAGAGGAGCCGGACCCCCTTCGCTTTTCACCTTTTACCTTTCACCTTATTTCAGTGCCGAAAGCTGTTCCTTGATGGCGGCGATGCGGGCTTCGGCGTCGGCCTGCTTGGCGCGTTCGTTGGCCACCACCTTCTCGGGCGCCGACTGCACGAAGCGTTCGTTGGAGAGCTTCTTCATGACCGACAATAGGAACCCTTCGTAGTAGGCCAGATCGTCGGTCAGTTTCTTGCGCTCGGCATCGGTGTCGATCATGCCCGCCAGCGGCACGAAATATTGGGTCGTCTTGACGATGAACGCGGCGGCGGCCGGGTCTTTCTCCGTCACCTTTTCGATGGCCGACAGATTGGCCATCTTCATCATGACGGGAGCGTATTCGGCCGGATAGTTGTCGTCGGCGATGACATGGAGCGTCAGCGCCTCTTTCTGCGGCAGGTTCTTCTGGTTGCGGATGTTGCGTACGGCCGAGACGATCTCCTTGGCCAGCTCGAAGCGGGCCAGCAGCGCGGCGTCCTCCGCCTCGGGCTGCGGCATCGGGGCGATGCAGATCGAGTCGCCCTCGGCGCGGGGCGCCAGGTCCTGCCAGATCTCCTCCGTCACGAACGGCATGAACGGATGCAGGGCGCGCATCAGCGCGTCGAAGAAAGCGCGCGTCTGGTCCATCGTCTTGCGGTCGACGGGCCGGCCGTAGGCGGGCTTGACCATCTCAAGATACTGGGCGCTGAAGTCGTCCCAGAAGAGCCGGTAGAGCGTCGTGCAGGCCTCCGAAATGCGGTAGGAGCGGAAATCGTCGGCCACTTCGCGCAGCGTGCGGCCCAGGGCCTGGCGGAACCAGGCTGCGGCCAGCCGGTCGTTCTCGTTCTGCGCCGCCCGGTCGTCCACCGTCCAGCCGTTGACAAGCCGGTAGGCGTTCCATATCTTGTTGCCGAAGTTGCGGCCCTGTTCGCAGAGCGCTTCGTCGAACATCACATCGTTGCCCGCCGACGAGGACATCAGCATGGCCAGGCGCACACCGTCGGCGCCGTACTTGTCGATCAGGTCGAGCGGGTCGGGCGAGTTGCCCAGCTGCTTCGACATCTTGCGGCCGATCTTGTCGCGCACGATGCCCGTGAAATAGACGTTGGCGAAAGGTTTCTCGCCGCGGTATTCGTAGCCGGCCATGATCATGCGGGCCACCCAGAAGAAGATGATGTCGGGGCCTGTCACCAGATCGTCGGTGGGGTAGTAGTAGCGGATTTCGTCGTTGTCGGGGTTGCGGATGCCGTCGAACACCGAGATCGGCCACAGCCACGACGAGAACCACGTGTCCAGCACGTCTTCGTCCTGCCGCAGGTCGCTGAGCTGCAGCGACGTGTCGCCCGACTTGGCCCGCGCTTTCTCCATTGCTTCCTCGGCGGTGAGCGCCACCACGAAACCGCCCTTGGGAAGGTAGTAGGCCGGGATGCGCTGCCCCCACCACAGCTGGCGCGAGATGCACCAGTCCTTGATGTTCTCCATCCAGTGGCGGTAGGTGTTCTTGTATTTCTCGGGCACGAAGCGGATGGCGTCTTCCAGAACGGCCTTGGTCGCCGGCCCGGCCAGCTCCGACATGGAGAGGAACCACTGCATCGAGAGCTTCGGTTCGATGGCTACGCCCGTTCGTTCGGAGTAGCCCACGTTGTTGGTGTACTCCTCGGTCTTTTCGAGCAGACCCGCCGCCGCGAGGTCGCCCTCGATCTTGCGGCGCACGTCGAAACGCTCCTCGCCGACGTACATGCCCACCTTGTCGTTGATGGTGCCGTCGTCGTTGAAGATGTCGATGGTCTCCAGCCCGTATTTCTCGCCCAGCATGTAGTCGTTGACGTCGTGGGCCGGGGTCACCTTCAGCGCGCCCGTGCCGAACTCGATGTCGACGTAGGAGTCGCGGATGACCGGGATCGAACGGCCGACCAGCGGCACGATCACGCGGGCGTCGGCCGGCAGCCATGCGTAGCGCTCGTCGTCGGGGTTGACGCACAGGGCCGTGTCGCCCAGGATGGTCTCGGGACGCGTGGTGGCCACGATGATGTGCTTGTCCGTACCCTCGACCTTATAGCGCAGGTAGTAGAGTTTGCCGTGCGACTCCTTGAAAATCACCTCCTCGTCCGAGAGGGCCGTCTTGGCTGCGGGGTCCCAGTTGACCATGCGCACGCCGCGGTAGATCCTGCCCTTTTCGTAGAGGTCGCAGAAGACGCGCAGCACGCTCTCGGTGCGGGCGTCGTCCATCGTGAAGCAGGTGCGGTCCCAGTCGCACGAGGCGCCCAGCTTGCGCAGCTGCTTGAGGATCACGCCGCCGTACTTCTCTTTCCACTCCCAGGCATGGCGGAGGAACTCTTCGCGCGTGAGCGACGACTTCTCGATCCCCCGCTCGTGCAGCATCGCCACCACCTTGGCCTCCGTGGCGATCGAGGCGTGGTCCATGCCGGGCACCCAGCAGGCGTTCTTGCCCGACATGCGGGCGCGGCGCACCAGCACGTCCTGCAGCGTGTTGTTGAGCATGTGGCCCATGTGGAGCATGCCCGTCACGTTGGGAGGCGGAATGACGATCGTGTAGGGTTCCCGGGCGTCGGGCTCCGAGTGGAAAAGCCGGTGGCCGATCCAGTAGTCGTACCATTTCGTCTCGATCTGCCGGGGTGCGTATTTGTCTGCGATTTGCATGGAGTGTGGGTTTTTCTTTCGGGTTGCGAGGTGCAAAGTTATCAACAATCCGTTAAAGATGAAATAAAATTCCGTAAAAAAACGTTACCTTTGCGCCCGCATATATATTATGATGTAAGCGGTCGCGCCGGTTTGCGCGGCCGGCGGCGCAGGGCCCGCACTGCGACTTTCGGTGCGCAGCCGTTCCCGAAGCGGACCGGATTCGCGCTTGTGGCGGCCGGCCCCTGCGAGCGCGGCGCAAAGTTGCAGGCACGGCTTCCGGCAGGTTGCAGTCCGGAGGACCGATGCGAAAAACAGTGCATTATGAACAAAAAAGATAAAATCCAGAGCGTGGAGACCGACGATGCCGGTCTCTACCCCGAACTTTTCGACGGCAAGCACAAGGTGATTCCCATCGTCACCGGAGGGGACGAGCCGCAGGAGGAGATCGACATCCCCGAGATCATCCCCATCCTCACGCTGCGTTCTTCGGTGCTCTTCCCCGGCGCCATCACCCCCATCACCGTCGGCCGCGACAAGAGCATCTCGCTCGTGCGGGCCGTCAATGCCGACGGCGGCATCCTCGGCGCCGTGCTCCAGCGCGAGAGCGAGGTCGAGGACCCCGCGCCCGACGACATGTACAAGGTCGGCACCGCGGCGCGCATCATCAAGATTCTGGAGATGCCCAACGGCAACCTCACCGTGATACTCAACGGTCTGGAGAAGATCGAGATACGCGAATACGTCTCCACCGAGCCCTATTTCAAGGCCCGGGTCTCGGCCCTGCGCGATACGCAGCCCGACATGACGACCGTGGAGTTCGAGGCGCTCGTCGACTCGATCCGCGATGTGGCGCTCAACATCATCAACATCTCGCCCTCGATGCCCAAGGAGGCGGCGTTCGCCATCAAGAACATCGATTCGAAGCGCGGCATCATCAACTTCATCTGTTCCAACCTGGAGCTCTCCGACGAGGACCGGCAGTCGCTGCTCGAGGCGCCCGGGCTGCTGGCCCGTGCCCGCAAGCTGCTCGAAATCCTCATCCGCGAGCAGCAGCTGGCCGATCTGAAGAACGAAATCCAGGAACGCGTCAAGCAGGAGATCGACAAGCAGCAGCGCGACTACTACCTCCAGCAGCAGATGCGCACCATCCAGGACGAACTGGGCGACGGCGCCGATGCTGACATCGAGAAGATGCGCGAGCAGGCCAAAAAGAAGAACTGGCCGCGCGAGGTGGGCGAGACCTTCGAGAAAGAGTTGCAGAAGGTGGAGCGGCTCAATCCCGCCGTGGCCGAGTATTCGGTGCAGATGACCTACCTCCAGCTGCTGCTCGATCTTCCGTGGAACAACGTCACGCCCGACAACCTCGACCTGCGCTGCGCCCGCGAGCAGCTCGACCGCGACCACTTCGGACTCGACGAGGTCAAGGAGCGTATTCTGGAGCATCTGGCCGTCATCAAGCTCAAGGGCGACCTCAAGTCGCCGATTCTCTGCCTCTACGGCCCTCCGGGCGTCGGCAAGACGTCGTTGGGCAAGTCCGTCGCCGCGGCGCTCGACCGCAAGTTCGGGCGCATCTCGCTCGGCGGTCTGCACGACGAATCGGAGATCCGCGGCCACCGGCGCACCTACATCGGCGCCATGCCGGGCCGCATCATCCAGACGATCAAGCGCTGCGGTTCGTCCAATCCGGTCATCATCCTCGACGAGGTCGACAAGGTGACCGTCTCGAGCCACGGCGACCCTTCCAGCGCCTTGCTGGAGGTCCTCGACCCGGAGCAGAACACCACGTTCCACGACAACTACCTCGACATGGAGTACGACCTCTCCAAGGTCCTCTTCATCGCTACGGCCAACAACATCGCCAACATCGCGCCGGCGCTGCGCGACCGCATGGAGATGATCAACATCGCCGGCTATCTCATGGAGGAGAAGGTGCGCATCGCGCTGGACCACCTCCTGCCCAAGCAGCGCGAGGCTCATGGCATCAAGGAGCAGGAACTCACGCTCACGCCCGCGCTGGTCGGGCAGATCATCTCCGGATATACCCGCGAGGCGGGCGTCCGTTCGCTCGACAAGCATCTGGCCAAAATCGCCCGGGCGCGTGCCAAGCAGATCGCCTTCGACGAGGCTTTCGCTCCCGAGCTCACGGCCAAGGACGTCGAAACCATCCTCGGCATGCCCAAGTTCCTGCGCGAGGAGTACGAGGTGGGCGGCATGATCGGCGTGGTCACCGGACTGGCCTGGACCGAGGTGGGCGGCGACATCCTCTACATCGAGTCGGTGCTTACGCCCGGCAAGGGCCGCATCAATCTCACGGGCAACCTCGGCGACGTCATGAAGGAGTCGGCCACCATCGCCCACGAGTGGGTCATGGCCCACCATGCCGAACTGGGCATCGATCCGTCGATGTTCGAAAAACACGACATCAACATCCATGTGCCCGAGGGCGCCATTCCCAAGGACGGTCCGTCGGCCGGCATCACCATGGTCACCTCCATCGTCTCGGCCTATACAGGCCGCAAGGTCCGGGAGCGCATCGCCATGACCGGCGAAACCACCTTGCGCGGGCGCGTGATGCCCGTCGGCGGCGTCAAGGAGAAGATTCTGGCCGCCAAGCGTGCCGGCATCGATACGCTGATTCTCTCCGAGGAGAACCGCAAGGACATCGCTGAGATCAAACCCGAGTACATCGAGGGGCTGACGTTCCACTATGTGCGCACCAACGACGACGTGCTGGCGCTGGCGCTGGAAGCAAGGTGAAAGGTGAAAGGTGAAAAGCATTCGCCGGAGCCATGGAAAAGCCGCGATTCTGAATTGTGAGATATGAATTTTTTAGCCATCATTCCCGCCCGCTACGCTTCGACGCGGTTTCCCGGCAAACCGCTGGCCCTGCTGGGCGGCAAGCCGGTCATCCGGCGCGTCTATGAGCAGGTCGTCCGGGTGCTGGACGATGCCGTGGTCGCCACCGACGACGAGCGCATCCGCGATGCGGTTCTGGAGTTCGGCGGCCGGGTCGAAATGACCTCCCCCGACCACCGCAGCGGCACGGACCGCTGCCGCGAAGCCTATGACAAGGTCTGCGCGCGCGAAGGACGGGTCTACGATGCCGTTATCAACGTGCAGGGCGACGAGCCTTTCATCCACCCGTCGCAGCTCGAAACCGTCATGCGCTGTTTCGACGATCCCGCGACCGATATCGCCACCCTCGTCAAGCCTTTTTCCGGGGCCGACGGGTTGGCCGCGCTGGAGAATCCCAATTCGCCCAAGGTGGTTCTCGACGCGCAGTCGCGGGCGCTCTGTTTTTCGCGTTCGGTCATTCCCTATCTGCGGGGCGTGCCGCGCGAGGAGTGGCTGGAGCGGCATACTTTCTACAAGCATATCGGACTCTACGCTTTCCGGTCCGAGGTTCTGCGGGCCGTCACGGCGCTGCCGCAGTCGCCGCTCGAACTGGCCGAGTCGCTCGAACAGCTGCGGTGGCTTGAGAACGGGTACCGCATCGGCGTGGGTATCTCCGACCGGGAGACCGTCGGGATCGACACCCCCGAAGACCTCGCCCGGGCCGAGGAGTTTCTTCAAAGTGAAAAGTGACAGGTGAAAAGCGGAGACGGAAATGCCTTTCACCTTTCAATTTTAACCTTTTACCTATGATAAAGTTCATCGCCGGTCCCTGCGTCATCGAGTCGGCCGAGTTGCTCGACACGGTCGCCGAACGCCTGACGGCCATCAACCGCCGTCTGGGCACCCGCATCATCTTCAAGGCTTCGTTCGACAAGGCCAACCGCACGTCGCTCGGGTCGTTCCGCGGTCCCGGCATCGACAAGGGGTTGCAGATGCTCGCCGACGTGCGCGCCAAATGGGGGCTGGAGCTCCTCACCGACATCCACGAGGCCTGGCAGGCCGAACCGGCCGGCCAGGTGGTCGACGTGTTGCAGATTCCCGCTTTCCTCTGCCGGCAGACCGATCTGCTGGTGGCCGCGGCGAAGACCGGCAAAACCGTCAATATCAAGAAAGCGCAGTTCCTTTCGGGCGCCGACATGCGCTATCCCTACGAAAAGGCGCTCGAATCCGGCGCTTCCGAAATCTGGCTCACCGAGCGCGGCAACAGCTTCGGCTACAACAATCTGGTCGTCGATTTCCGCAACATTCCCGACATGCTCGCCATCGCGCCTACGGTGATCATGGACTGCACCCACTCCGTGCAGCGTCCCGGTGCAGCCAACGGCACCACGGGCGGCAACCGCGAGTTCGTGCCCGCCATGGCCCGTGCGGCCAAGGCTTTCGGTGCCGGCGGTTTCTTCTTCGAGGTGCACCCCGATCCCGACCGCGCCAAGAGCGACGGTCCCAACATGCTGCGTCTCGACGACCTCGAAGCGCTGGTCGCCGAACTGATCCGCTAATCCGACTTAATTGCGCGAAGCAATGACCGATACGACCAAAAAACAGATTCTCGATGTGGCCCGCAAGGCCATCCGTACCGAGATGGAGGCGCTGCGCCATCTCGAGGAGACCCTCGGCGACGAATTCGCCGCTGCGGTCGAACTGATTCTTGCCTGCCGCGGCAAGTGCATCATCACGGGCATGGGCAAATCCGGTCTCGTGGGGCGCAAGATCGCGGCTACGCTCGCATCGACCGGCACGCCGAGCTTCTTCCTCCATCCCGGCGAGGCTTTCCACGGCGACCTGGGCATGATTTCGCCCGACGACATCGTCGTGGCGCTCTCCTATTCGGGCGAGACCGACGAGATCCTCAAGATCGTGCCTTTCATCCACTCCAACGGCAACAAACTCGTCTCCATGACGGGCAATCCCGAGTCGGCGCTGGCCAAGAATTCCGACATCCACCTCAACGTCGGAGTCAAGGAGGAGGCCTGCATCCTGCACCTCGCGCCCACGACCTCGACCACGGCGCAGATCGCCATGGGCGACGCGCTGGCCGTCTCGCTCATGCGGATGCGCAACTTCACGAGCGTCGATTTCGCGCGCCTGCATCCCGGCGGCAGCCTCGGACGGCGTCTGCTGATGACCGTCGGCAATGTCATGCGCTCGCACGACCTGCCCGTCGTGGCGCCCGACTGTCCCGCTGCGGAGATGATCCACGCCATTTCGAAAGGTGGCCTTGGGCTGATCGTCGTTTGTCGCGGCGACCGCATCGAAGGCATCGTCACCGACGGCGACGTGCGCCGCGCCATGGAGTCGCGGCGTGCGGAGTTTTTCAACATCGTGGCCGCCGACATCGCCACGCCCGCTCCCAAAAGCATCGCCGCTTCCGAAAAACTGATCGAGGCCGAGAAGATGATGACCCGCAACAAGGTCACTTCGCTGCTGGTCACCGGCGACGACGGCAAGCTCCAGGGAGTCATCCAGATTTACGACATCAAGTTGTAGTTTTTAGGGACGCTTCCCGGTTCGGCGTCCGGCAGTTTCCGCCTCGGAGTGGCAAGGGTCACGGTTCTTGCCAGAGAGGTGGTAGATTCTGCAATCCGCTGGCGGCGCAATGGCGCGGGAGGGTAAAAGGGATTGTCCAGTTTCTTGCGGTTGTTTGCCACCGGTTTTTGTCGGTTTTGCAATTCGTGGAATTGCGTTGTTTGCAGTCGTTTTTTCGGAGATTGCTATTTGCAATTCAAGAATTGCGCGAGCCGCAGTCTCCCAACGTAGAGACTCGCCGCTTCGGCTTTCGCCGGGCTCACCCCCGCAGGCTGCGTTCGCTTCGTTCAGAAAGAGCGCAGGTTCGCAGGCTTGGATTCAAATTCTGTCTCAGCCGGCCGCAGAAGCATTCGTGCCGAAGCCGGCGGGGCGAGCCCCGTTAAGAACGGGGATTTGTAAATTCTGCGAGCCTCCGCAGGGCGGGGCGGGCCTATTTTCCGGTGCCGGCTTCGTGGTGCGAACCGGCGTGGGCCAGGATGGTGTCGGTCAGGGCCCGGATGATCGAATTCTTCACATAGGTGCGCCGCACGGCGATGGCTATCTTGCGCGACGTGGCTCCCTTGGCCAGCATCTTCAGCCGGTCCCGCCGCTCGGCGGGGATGTATTCCACGGCCATCTCCGGAATGACGGTCAGGCACGACGTGCAGTCGACGATGCGCATCAGCGTCTCCAGCGAACCCGATTCGAAGGTGTAGTGGGCCGGCATGCTGCGGCGCGCCTGGCACAGCTCGATGATCTGGTCGCGCATGCAGTTGCCCGGGCTCAGAATCACCAGATCCTTCAGGTCGATGTCTTCGATGCGGATGTTCTGCCGTTCGTAGAGCGGGTTTTCCGGCGACACGTAGGCGAAGAAGCGGTCGTTGAACAGCTCCTGTTCGAGAATCCCCTCGCCGCACGTCCCGCTCGCCACCAGCGCCGCGTCGATGCGGTCGCGCTTGAGCGCCTCGACGATCTCCGAAGTCACCATCTCCGAAATCTCCAGCTCCACCTTGGGGTAGTCGCGCACGAAGGCCGGGATGAACTTGTGCAGCAGGTAGGGCGCGATGGTCGGAATGACGCCCAGGCGCAGTTTTCCGGCCGTCTCGCCTTTGAGTTCCGCCACGGCTTCCTTGATGTAGTTGTAGGCGGCAAGGGTGTTGCGCGCCTGCTCCAGCACCACTTCGCCCGCTTCGGTCGGGATGACCGGTTTCTTCGAGCGGTCGAGCAGCACTACGCCCAACTCTTCTTCGAGCGCCTTCACCTGCATGCTCAGCGAGGGTTGGGTCACGAAACAATGTTCCGCGGCAAGCGAGAAACTCCCGCAGTTGGCCACCGCCAGGAGGTATTCGAGCTGAATGATGGTCATAATGGAAGTCTATTTTCGTGGACGAAAGTATAAAAAAAAACGATATTCGGCAACTTTTTTAGGTCGCACACGCGCTTTTTCGTAAGTTTGTGCGTGTTTAGTTCCGGGCGGAAGCGGTTGTTTCCCGCTTCGGGGCACCGGTGGCGTGCGGATTTGCGCGGACCGCAGCCTTTGTGCTGCGGCGGTCTGTCGGGATTCGCTTCGCCGGCCGAAAATATCAACGTAGAAAGCAAGATGAATCTATGGGCAAAATAATCCTTACCGGCGACCGTCCTACGGGCCGTCTCCATCTGGGCCATTACGTGGGGTCGCTGCGCCGTCGCGTCGAGTTGCAGAACTCCGGCGAATTCGAGAAGATCTTCATCATGATCGCCGATGCCCAGGCCCTCACCGACAACGCCGACAATCCCGAGAAGGTGCGGCAGAACGTCATCGAAGTGGCTTTGGACTACCTCTCCGCGGGGCTCGATCCCGAGCGCTCCACGCTTTTCGTGCAGTCGCAGGTTCCGGAGTTGTGCGAACTGGCGTTCTATTACATGAATCTGGTCACCGTGCAGCGGCTCCAGCGCAATCCGACGGTCAAGGCCGAGATTCAGATGCGCGGGTTCGCCGAAAGCGCCGTCGAGGGCGATACGGCCCAGCGGCAGGGCATTCCCGTGGGTTTCTTCACCTATCCCATCAGCCAGGCTTCTGACATCACGGCTTTCCGCGCCACCACGGTGCCCGCCGGCGAGGACCAGGAACCCATGATCGAGCAGACGCGCGAGATCGTCCACAAGTTCAATTCGGTATACGGGCCTACGCTCGTCGAGCCCGAGATCCTGCTGCCCGACAACGCGGCGTGCATGCGTCTGCCGGGCACCGACGGCAAGGCCAAGATGTCCAAATCGCTGGGCAACTGCATCTATCTTTCCGATACGGCCGACGAACTGAAGAAGAAGGTCATGGGCATGTATACCGACCCCGACCACCTGCGGGTCGAGGACCCCGGCAAGGTCGAGGGCAACACGGTTTTCACCTACCTCGATGCTTTCTGCCGCCCCGAGCACCTCGCCGAGTTCCTGCCCGACTATGCGTCGCTCGACGAGCTGAAGGCGCATTACCGGCGCGGCGGTCTGGGCGACGTGAAGGTCAAGAAACTGCTGATCGCCGTGCTCAACCGGACGCTCGATCCCATCCGCGAGCGGCGCCGCTACTACGAAAGCCGCATCGAGGAGGTCTATGCCATGTTGGAGGAGGGTTCGGCCCGCGCCCGCGCCGCTGCCGCCGCCACGCTCGACGACGTGCGCAGCGCCATGAAGATAAACTACTTCGGCGACAAGGAGCTGATCGCTTCGCAGGCCAAGGCCTATGCCGAGAAAATTCACAATTCATAATTCACGAGTTGCAATTTCGCCGGCATCCGTGGTGCGGGTGCCGGACGGTTGGTAAAAAGGGTGAATTTTGAATTCTCAATTCTGAATTCAGGAAAAATGCGTCTCCGCACCGAACGTCTCTACACCTATTTCCTCCACCTTACGCGGAGGCTCTCCACCCGCCAGGTGATGATGCTGCTCGCCGTGTTGGTCGGTGCGCTGGCCGGTGCGGCCACCTATTTGTTCGAGGTGCTGCTTTACGCCATCAAGGGCGGGTTGACGCGGTGGTTCCCGGTCGAGAGCGGCCATCCGCTTTTTCTGATCTATCCTGTCGTCGGTATCGTTCTGGCCACGCTTTTTGTCCGTTATATCGTCCGCGACAACATTTCCGAGGGCGTCACGCGCGTGTTGCAGGCCATGTCGAGCAAGAATTCGCGCATCGCCCGCCACAACTGCTGGACTTCGGTGGTCGGCGGCGCCACCACCATCGGATTCGGCGGTTCGGTGGGCCCCGAGGCCCCCATCGTGCTGACCGGAGCCGCCATCGGCTCCAACGTCGGCAAACTTTTCCGGCTCAACTACAAGCACACCACGCTGCTGCTCTGCTGCGGCGCCGGAGCCGCCATCGCCGCCATCTTCAAGGCGCCGATCACCGGCATCGTCTTCGTGCTCGAAATCCTGATGCTCGACATCACGGCCGCTTCGGTCATCCCGCTGCTGATCGCCTCCATCACGGCCACCACCATGGCGTTCATGCTGCGCGATTTCGATCCCATCCTGGCCGTCACGCTCAAGCCCCAGGACGCTTTCGAGTTGTGGCAGATTCCGCTTTTCATCTTGCTGGGCATCTGCTGCGGGCTTATGTCGTGGTACTTCACCTCCATGAATTCGCGCGTCGGCACCTTCTTCAAGGGGCTCGACCGGCAGTACAAGAAGTGGATCGCCGGCGGTGCCCTGCTCGGCGTGCTGATCTTCATCTTCCCACCGCTCTACGGTGAGGGTTACGAGGGCATCACTTCGCTCATGCACGGCCATCCCGAGGCGCTGTTCGACAATTCGTTCTTCTACGCGTTCCGCAACATCGACTGGGTGGCCATCCTGTTCGTCATCGCCATCATGTTCTTCAAGGTCATCGCCATGTCGGCCACCAACGCCGCGGGCGGCGTCGGCGGTACTTTCGCGCCGTCGCTCTTCGTCGGCGCCTTCACCGGTGCGGCACTGGCCCTCACGTGCAACGTCCTTTTCGACTGGCAGGTGTCGCTCGTGTCGTTCACGCTCGTGGGCATGGCCGGCGTCATGGCCGGCGTCATGAACGCCCCGCTCACCTCCATTTTCCTCATCGCCGAGTTGTCGAACGGCTACGGACTCTTCATCCCGCTGATGATCACGGCCTGCATCTCGTTCGCCGTGGGCTACTGGCTCGACCCCGATTCGATCTACACCAAGCAGCTGCGCCTGCGGGGCGAGCTGCTCACCCACGACAAGGACCAGTCGGTCTTCGTCTTTCTGAAGCTCGACGAGCTGATGGAGACCGACTTCATCCGCATCCGCCAGCGCATGACTTTGGGCGACCTGGTGCACATCATCTCCAGCGCCCGGCGCAACATCTTCCCCGTCATCGACGAGTTCGGACGCCTCTTGGGCGTCGTGCAGCTCGACGACCTGCGCGAAGACATGTTCAAGCGCGAGAAGTACGGCCATCCCGTCACCGACTACATGATCCAGCCGCCCGACCGCATCCTCGAGCACGAGTCTATCCAGAGCATCCTGCCCAAGTTCGAGGACAAGCACACGTGGATGCTGCCCGTGGTCGACAAGCAGGGACGCTACCTCGGTTTCATCTCCAAGTCGCGGATCCTCAACGCCTACCGCGAGCAGCTGGTCAAGATCCAGCAATGACCGGCGGCCCGGTCGGCCGGGCGAAGCCTTTTTTCGGTTCGTTGCGTTTCGGGCGGGCGGTAGGAATTGTAATGCTTATCTGTAATAATGTCCGTCTGCCGTTTTTTTGCGGCTCTCGGAGCCGCGCGGGCCGCAGCCTCCCCCGGCGGAGGCCCGCAACCGTCCGCCTGTCGCCGGGCGTGCCCCGCAGGCTGCGGTCCGTCGACCAACAAACCGAATACGGAGTCGAACAGGGTATGCTTGCGGATAAGCATGGAGTGATATATTCGTTTTCAACCTTATACTTTGTCAGTCATGCAGGATGTTTGGTCCGACGAACTCGACTGCGCCGTGACGGTGTGCGACACCGACGGCGTGGTGATCTACCAGAACGGCCGTTCGCGCGAGGTGAACGGCGGGATGCAGGGCAAGTCGCTGATTCCGTGTCATAACGAACGTTCGCGGACCATCATCCGGCGTTTGCTGGACGAAGGCGGCCGCAACGTCTACACGATCGAGAAGAAGGGCGTGCGCAAATTGATCTACCAGACCGTCTGGCGCCGGGAGGGCCGGGTGTGCGGACTGGTCGAGTACTCGATGGAGATCCCGTCCGAAATGCCTCACTATGTCCGCGGATAATTCGGGCGCCCGAAGCGTTCGATTGCTCCGATGGATGACGTTTATTCTTTTGTTTCTGTCATGAACGACCTTGAAAGAATGCGTGCGGGAGAATGGCTCTACGCCATCACTCCCGAGATCGGCTCGGCATTGCGCTACGCCGAAGAATTGTGTTTCCAGCTCAACGGACTGGCGCCGGGCCGGCGCGAGGAGCGCGATGCCGTGGTCCGCCGTCTTTTCGGACGCGTCGGCCGGAACTGCATCCTCCACAGCCCGTTCCATTGCGATTTCGGCACGCAGATAACGATCGGCGACGATTTCGTGGGCAATTTCAACCTCACGATCCTCGATGAAGCCCCCGTTACCATCGGCGACCATGTCTTCATCGGCCCCAACGTGGGTATCTACACTGTCAACCATGCTCTGCTGCCCGACCAGCGCAATGCCGGTCTGATGCGTTCGCTGCCCGTGACGATCGGCAGCAATGTCTGGATCGGCGGCAATGTCGTCATCACCCAGGGCGTCGCCATCGGCGAAGGCAGCGTGGTGGGGGCCGGCAGCGTCGTCACGCGCGACATCCCTGCCGGAGTCGTCGCTTGCGGCAATCCCTGCCGGGTTCTCCGGCCCGTTACGGATGCCGACCGTGTGGCCATGGGGCCGCAGTAGGTCGTTCGGTGCTGGAATCGACAAGATTGTCCGCCGACCCTTTTGGCGCTCAAAATCGCGCCGGTGTTCGGCCGGCAGGTCGAAGAGATGTTCCAACTCGAAGACGAGGATCGACGGGCCGGCCGGGTGCAGGCCCGATGCAGAAACCGATGCCCCCAAAGGGCGTCGGTTTCGTGCGTTGTTCGGCGAATGCGCGTGCTGTGCGACGAAACGAGCGGCGGTCGGCTTGAGCTGCGGGCAAGTCCGCTGCTGCGTTAGCGCCGCCCGGCTTTTCGTTGGGTTCGGGGTGTGCCTGAACGGGAAGAACCGTATGAATAGGAGCCCTTTCGTTATGAATTGTGAATTCTTCTTCCTATCTTTGCAAGGTTATAGATAGATATTGAAGATTATGGAGAAGCTGATCGATACGATCGTCGGTGCGATTGAAGATAAAAAAGGTAAGAATATTGTATCGCTCGACCTCTCGGGATTCGACGGGGCGATCTGCTCGGCGTTCGTGGTGTGCAACGCCGATTCCACCACGCAGGTGGCGGCCATCGCCGCAGGCATCGAGGAGAAGGTGCAGCAGACCTTGGGCGAGAAGCTTTGGCGCATCGAGGGCCAGCAGAGCGCGCTGTGGATCGCCATGGACTATGTGGACGTGGTGGTGCACATCTTCCAGACCGATCTGCGCGAATTCTATCGCCTGGAGGAGTTGTGGGCCGATGCGCCGCTGACCCGCTACGAATACGAAGAGTAAGACGGTTATGGTACGTAAGAACAAGAACGATAACAACAGGAAAAAGCCCGGCGGGCTGCCGCGGCCCTCGATCTGGTGGATCTACGGGCTGGTCGGAGCGTTCATCTGCGGGTGGTATCTTTTCGGCGAAAGCAGCGAAGCTCCGTTGGAGAGCGACTGGTCGACCGTCGGGGAGATGGTCGGCAAGGGCGACGTGGCCCGGATCACGATCGTCAACCGAGACCGTGCCGAGGTCTATCTCACGGAGGAGGCTGCGCCACGTTACCGGCAGGATACGACCGGCAATTTCCGCCGTCTGCCCGAGCGGGGGCCTCAGCTGTACTTCACGATCGGTTCGGTGGATTCGTTCCGCGAGGATCTCAAAGCCGCCGAGACGGAGTCGGGACAGGCTGTCCCCGTGGTCTACGAAAACAAGACCAACGAGTGGACCAACGTGTTGGTCAACCTCCTGCCGTGGGTGCTCATCATCGGCGTATGGTTCCTCATCATGCGGTCGATGTCGCGCGGTGCGGGCGGAGGCGCCGGGGGCGGCATCATGAACGTGGGCAAGGCCAAGGCGCAGGTATTCGACAAGAACAACGCACGCCGTGTGACTTTCAAGGACGTGGCCGGTCTGGAGGAGGCCAAGGTCGAGATCATGGAGATCGTCGATTTCCTCCGCAAGGCCGACAAATACAGGGAGTTGGGCGCCAAGATTCCGAAGGGCGCCCTGCTGGTGGGTCCTCCGGGTACGGGCAAGACGCTGCTGGCCAAGGCCGTGGCCGGCGAGGCCAACGTGCCGTTCCTCTCGATTTCGGGTTCGGATTTCGTGGAGATGTTCGTCGGCGTGGGCGCTTCGCGCGTGCGCGACCTTTTCGAGCAGGCCAAGCAGAAGGCGCCCTGCATCGTCTTCATCGACGAGATCGACGCCATCGGCCGGGCCCGCGGCAAGAACGCCGGGTTCTCGGGCAACGACGAGCGGGAAAACACGCTCAACCAGCTGCTTACGGAGATGGACGGTTTCCAGACCAACACGGGCGTCATCGTCCTGGCGGCAACCAACCGGGCCGACATCCTCGACAAGGCGCTGATGCGCGCCGGCCGCTTCGACCGGCAGATCGAGGTGGGACTGCCCGACGTGAAGGAGCGCGAGGAGATTTTCGCCGTCCATCTGCGGCCGCTGAAACTCGATCCGGCGCTCGACCGTTCGTTCCTGGCGCGTCAGACGCCCGGATTTTCGGGCGCCGACATCGCCAACGTCTGCAACGAAGCGGCGCTGATCGCAGCGCGGCACAATAAGAAATACGTCGCCAAGGAGGATTTCCTGGCGGCCATCGACCGCATCATCGGCGGTCTGGAGCGCAAGAACAAGATCATCACCGACGAGGAGAAGCGCGTGATCGCCTATCACGAGGCGGGCCATGCGACCGTGAGCTGGATATTGGAGAATGCCAGCCCGCTCATCAAGGTGACGATCATCCCGCGCGGCAAGGCACTGGGGGCGGCGTGGTACCTGCCCGAAGAGCGGCAGATCACCACGCGCGAGCAGATGATGGACGAGCTGGCCGCCACGCTGGGCGGCCGCGTGGCGGAGCAGCTCACCTTCGGCGAGATGTCGACGGGAGCGCTCAACGATCTGGAGCGGGCGACGAAACAGGCCTATGCGATGGTCGCCTATTACGGCATGAGCGAGGAGGTGGGCACCCTGTCGTTCTACGACTCGACGGGGCAGAGCGATATGGCGCTGACCAAGCCCTATTCGGAGCGGACAGCCCAGCAGATCGACGCCGAGTCGCGGCGCCTGATCGACCGGGCCTATGCGATGGCCGAGCAGGTGCTGCGCGACCATGCGGCCGGTGTCGAACAGCTGGCCGAGCTGCTGCTGGAGCGCGAGGTGGTCTTCACGGAGGATGTGGAACGCATCTTCGGCAAACGCAAGAAGGACATCGAGCGCGAACGCCGCGAAGCCGAAAAGGCCGCCCGGGAGCAGGCGGAGAAGAAGTCCGCACGCAAGACCGCAGCCGGAGCGCAGGCTTCCGCCGATGAAAAAGGCGGGGCGACGAAGCCCGAGGTAAAGAAATCCGCGGCGAAGAAGTCCGGCGGCGCAGCTCCTGCGAAACGTGCGGAAACTGCGAACCAAGGGGCGGCGGCCGACGTTGCGGCGGCATCCGGGCCGGCGCGCAGACGGCGGACGTCCAAATCCGGAAATGCTGCGGGAACCACTGCGGCAGATGCAGCCGCGAAGACCTCGGCAGCCGGAAAAACGGCGGCCGGGCGGTCTTCCCGACCCCGAAAACCGAAAACGGCGGACAAGGGCGATGCCCCGACCCCGACCAAATAACGATCGAACTGCTAACCTGAATCGGAATCATGACGGAAGATAGGAAAAACCTGATGACGCGTACGCTCAGCGGCGCAGTGCTGGCGGTGGCCATAGTAGGCAGTCTGCTCTGGTCGCCGTGGAGCTTCGGCGCCGTGCTGGCGCTGCTCGTCGCGGGCGGCATGTACGAATTCTACGCATTGGCCGAAAAACGGGGCTCCCGGCCCCAGCGGGTGCTGGGCATTGCCGTTGCACTGGCGCTTTTCGGGCTCAACGCCGTGGTGACGCGCGGTGTGGCCGGAATCGGTTTCGAATCGGCGCTGCTGGCGTCTCTTGCGTTGCTGCTGTTGATGGTGCCGGTGCTCCTCGTCTGCGAACTCTACCGCAAGAACGACGATCCTATGGCGGCGGTCGGTACGACGCTCCTGGGTATTCTCTACGTTGTGCTGCCGATGATCTGCCTTTTCCACATCGCCTCCGCAGGCGGAAAGGGCTGGGATTGGAACCCCCGGGCAGCTCTCGGTTACATCTTGATTATCTGGGCCAACGACGTCTTCGCCTACCTCGTGGGCAGGAAGCTGGGGCGCCACAAGCATTTTTCGCGTCATTCGTCCAACAAGTCGTGGGAGGGTTTCTTCGGCGGCGTGGCGGGTGCCGTGGCCGTGGGTCTGGCGGCCGCATGGTGGTTCGGCGGCAACCTGTGGGCCTGGGGCGGACTGGCTCTCGTGGCTGCTGCAACGGGCGTGTTGGGCGATCTGACCGAATCGATGTTCAAGCGGGCCGCCGCCGTCAAGGATTCGGGCGATCTGATGCCCGGCCACGGCGGGGTGCTCGACCGTTTCGACGCCGTGCTGCTCTCGGCGCCTTTCGTGGCGGTCTATCTGCTGTTGTGCCGTTACGTTTTCGACGTCGCTCTCTTTTGCTGAACTGCTAAACCTAACGCTTCATGAGAATAAATAAGGAAGGCTACAAAATCATCTTCGTTTCGCTCGTCGTCTGTGCATTGATCTGGGGCAGCTTCTATGCGCTGTGGATCTGCCGCTGGCAGACGACCTTCATCTGGACCAGCGTGATCTTCTTCATGGCGCTGTGGCTCTTCGTCGTGGCGTTTTTCCGCGAGCCGCGCCGCGTGCGCATCCATGACAACGATCTGGTCTTCGCGCCGTGCGACGGCCGTGTGGTGGTGACGGAACGGGTGCGCGATGATGAGTATCTGCACGAGGAGATGCTGCAGATTTCGATCTTCATGTCGATCACCAACGTCCACATGAACTGGGTGCCCGTCGCCGGCGAGGTGGAGTATTTCAAATACCATCCGGGCCGTTTTCTGGTGGCCTGGCATCCCAAGTCGTCGACCGAGAACGAGCGGACCACCACCGTGGTGCGCATGGCTTCGGGGCAGAAGGTGCTGTTCCGCCAGATCGCGGGGCTGATCGCCCGCCGCATCGTCTCCTACATGAAGGAGGGACACGCCGTGGAGCAGAACAGCGTCTGCGGCTTCATCAAGTTCGGTTCGCGCGTGGACGTGCTGATCCCCAAGAACAGCGAGTTGCTGGTGGAAATAGGCGATGCGACCGTCGGTTCGCAGACGCCCATCGCCCGGTTGCCCAAAAAGGCGTGACGCATGACGATGACGCCTCAGACCGTGCTGCGTTTTCTCGCCGGTGCCGCCGTGGCGGCCGGCGTGCTCTTCATCGTGTGGTATTTCTCGGCGATCGTCGGCTATATCCTCGTCTCGGCCGTGCTGGCCGTCATCGGCCGGCCGTTGGTGGGGCGCTTGGCAGCCCTGCATGCCGGCAAGTGGCGCGTGCCGCGTCCGTTGGCGGCGCTGGTCACGCTGATCGTGATATGGACCGTCGCCGCGGTGCTCTGTTCGCTCTTCGTGCCCCTTGTCTTCAACAAGATCAACCAGTTGGCCGAAGTCGACTTCGGTGCCGTCTTCAACAGCATCGGCGAGCCCATCGCCCGGGCTCAGCACAGGGTCCAGGAGTTGTTCGCCTTGTCCGAAAGTTCGTTCTCGCTCTCCGAGGAGCTCTCCTCGGCGCTGCCGCGGCTGCTCGATCTCGATTCGCTGAACACGCTTTTCTCGTCGATCATCGGGATGCTGTTTTCTTCGGTCATCGCCATCTTTTCGATTTCGTTCATCACGTTCTTCTTCCTCAAGGAGGACGATCTGTTCTATACGATGGTCACGGCCGTATTCCCCGAGCGCTACCATGACAACATTACGCGGGCGCTCGATTCGGTGACGCTGCTGTTGGGCCGCTACTTCACCGGTATCCTGGCCGAGAGCCTCTTGTTGATGATCGCCGTGTCGCTGGCGATGATGGCTTTCGGGATGCCGGGCGCCGACGCCTGCTTCATCGGGCTGGTGATGGGCGTGATGAATGTCGTGCCCTATGCCGGACCGCTGATCGGCGGCGTGATTTCGGTTTTCGTGGGCATCGTGACGCCCATCGAAGGCGCAACGGTGGGGCACACGGCGTTCATCATCGTTTTTACGTTGCTTGCAATCAAGGGAATGGACGATTTCGTACTCCAGCCGTCGCTCTATTCGGAGCGTGTCAAGGCCCACCCGCTGGAGATCTTCCTGGTTATTCTGGTAGCCGGTTCGCTGGCCGGAATCTGGGGCATGCTTCTGGCCATTCCTTCCTACACGGTGCTGCGCGTCTTCGCCAAGGAGTTCTTCTCGCAGTTTGCGCTGGTGCGGCGTCTGACGGAGAAGATATGAGCGCACCGGTCGTCATAGAGGGGATCGTGGCGCACGGCCGCAGGCTGGGGCGCGAACTGGGGTTCCCGACGGCCAATCTGCCGGCCGGGGCCGATGCGCCGGCCGAAGACGGAGTCTACGCCTCGGAGGCTGAGGTGGACGGCGTGCGCTACCGGGCCATGTCGAACCTGGGCAGCAACCCCTCGGTCGGCGGCCGCGAACGCAGGCTCGAAACCCATCTGTTCGGCTTCGAGGGTTCGCTCTACGGGCGGCGTCTGCGGGTGCGTCTGCTGCGGAGGATACGCGACGAGCGGCGCTTCGACTCGGTGGAGGAGCTGCGCGCGCAGATCGAAAAGGATAAGGAACACATATTAAAGCTACTGTAAACCATGTTTTTGGACAACGCTTTGCCCTACAAGGTCGCCGACATGTCGCTGGCCGAATGGGGCCGCAAGGAGATCGCCGTTTCGGAGTACGAAATGCCGGGTCTGATGGCCGTGCGCCGCAAATACGGCCCGCAGAAACCGCTGAAAGGGGTGCGCATCATGGGCTCGCTCCACATGACCATCCAGACGGCCGTGCTGATCGAAACGCTCGTCGAACTGGGCGCCGAGGTGCGCTGGTGCTCGTGCAACATTTTCTCGACGCAGGACCATGCCGCCGCCGCCATTGCCGCCGCGGGGGTTCCCGTCTTCGCGTGGAAAGGCGAGACGCTGCCGGAATACTGGTGGTGCACCGCCATGGCGCTGTCGTTTCCGGGCGGCAAGGGCCCCCAGCTTATCGTGGACGACGGCGGCGACGCCACCCTGCTCATTCACAAGGGATACAAGGCCGAAAACGATGCTTCGACGCTCGACGTGGAGCCCTCGTCCTACGAGGAGAGCGTGATTCTCGACACCTTGCGGCAGCTGTTGGCCGAAGACGGCGACAAATGGCACCGCACCGTGGCCGAATGGCGCGGCGTGAGCGAGGAGACGACCACGGGCGTACACCGCCTTTACCGCATGATGGAGGAGGGCGAACTGCTCGTGCCGGCCATCAACGTCAACGATTCGTGCACCAAGTCGAAGTTCGACAACCTCTACGGCTGCCGCGAGTCGCTGGCCGACGGCATCAAGCGCGCAACGGACGTCATGATCGCCGGCAAGGTGGTCGTGGTGTGCGGCTACGGCGATGTGGGCAAGGGCTGTGCGCGGTCGATGCGCTCGTACGGCGCCCGGGTCATCGTCACGGAGATCGACCCCATCTGCGCCTTGCAGGCGGCCATGGAGGGCTTCGAGGTGAAGAGCGTGGAGAGCGCTCTGGCCGAGGGCAACATCTATGTGACCTGCACGGGCAACTGCGACATCATCACGCTGGAACACATGGAGCGCATGCGCGACCAGTCCATCGTCTGCAACATCGGCCATTTCGACAACGAGATCCAGATGGACCGGCTCGAAAAGTCGGGCGCCGCGAAGACCAACATCAAGCCGCAGGTCGACAAGTATACTTTCGCCGACGGTCATTCGATCTTCGTTCTGGCCGAGGGCCGTCTGGTCAATCTGGGCTGCGCCACGGGCCATCCGTCGTTCGTTATGTCGAACTCCTTCACCAACCAGTGCCTCGCTCAGATGGAGTTGTGGCAGAAAAAGCTGGAAGTAGGCGTCTATCGTCTGCCCAAACACCTCGACGAGGAGGTGGCGCGGCTTCATCTGGACAACCTCGGCGTCGAGCTTACGCACCTGACTCCCAAGCAGGCCGACTATATCGGTGTGCCCGTAGAGGGACCTTTCAAGGCCGACCACTACCGGTATTAAATCCGGGTGAAAGGTGAAAGGTTAAAGGTGAAAAGCAGGGCAGAGACCGCTGTTTATGAATGCTTTCTGAACGGTTGTCGGCTATTCATCGGTCCGGCATGTCGGGTCCCCGCAGGGGAGATTATGCCGAGCGGCCGAACTGCTGCAACTGGATTTTGCGTCGGTTGCATCCTCCTCGGAATGTCGACTGCCATCAACCTTAATAACCGGGGCACCTCTTTACGAGGTGCCCCGGTTGTGTATTGCTTGGGGTAAGCGGACAAGAGGACGGGGTAGAATGAACCGGCGGAATGGAGGAGGATAGCCGACGCTTCGGAGTAGGATAACGGGGATGGGCGAGACCCGATACGGCCCGGCCGGCCGAAGAGGTCGGATGAGAACGGACTGCCGGCATTCGGAGCGGAGCGGGCGGAGACGGCAGGTGGCCGGAACGGGATGGAACGCGAACGTCTGCGGTGGGGCCTATGCCGGTACAAGTAACAGGGCCGGAATCGGATGACGGGGAAAATCCGGATACCGGGAACCTTCTCCGTGGGGCTGTAGCTTCTTTCGGTTTCGGGCGGTCCTTGGGCTCCAGCGTCAGAAGATGGCCGTCACCCACGCCTTGAACGGCCCCCAGGTGTCGGCGATGACGAGCACGAACATGCCGATGGCGGCGGTGAGCTTGATGCCGGTGCCGACGGCGAAAGCGAGGAACGAACCGATGCCCACCTTGAATGCGCGGCCTTTGTCGGTGCTGTCGTGCAGCAGCTCGCCGATGATGGCGCCGGCGAACGGTCCGAGGAGGATGCCCCACGGTCCGAAGAAGAGCCCGACGAAGATGCCGATGGTGGCGCCCAGCGAACCGGCCCGCGAACCGCCGAAGCGGCGGGCCATCCACCCGGGCAGGAAATAGTCGGCGACGGTGACGGCGACGGTGACGGCGAGCCAGATGCAGACCGTCGCGACGGAGAGCTCCGACCACGAAGCGCCCCAGGCGCAGAGCACTCCCACAAAACTGAGGATGACGCCCGGAAGGGCCGGAACGATGCACCCGACGATGCCGACCAGCGTGCAAAGGAGTGCGAGAAGGCTCAGCAGAAGATCCATGGCGCGCGGGGTGTTATTCGACCAGCCGGTTGGTGGCCGTGTCGGGGAAGACGATCCAGGGGCGGAACCGCTTGGCCTCCTCGAAGTCCATCAGGGCGTAGGAGGCGATGATGACCACGTCGCCTACCTGCACCTTGCGGGCCGCCGCGCCGTTGAGGCAGATGCAGCCGCTTTCGCGCGGACCCTTGATGACGTAGGTCTCGAAACGTTCGCCGTTGTTGATGTCGAGAATCTGGACCTTTTCGCCCTCGATGATGTTGGCCGCCTCCATGAGCGCCTCGTCGATGGTGATGCTCCCCACGTAGTTCAGATCGGCCTGGGTGACCGTCACGCGGTGGAGCTTGGATTTGATGACTTCGATCTGGAATTTCATTATCGGATGCGGATGTTGTCGATCAGACGGATCTCTCCGGCCTGCACGGCGATGCAGCCCTGGATGCGGGCGGCGGCGTCCCATGCGTCGACCTCCTGCATGGTCAGGGCGTCGACCGACTGGTAATAGATGACTTCGAGCAGCGGGTTGCGCTCTGTTTCTTCGATGACCCACGCTTTGAGTTGGGCGGGGGTGAGGGTGTGCGACTTCTCCGCGGCGGCGCGCAGCGTGGCGTAGATGTGCGGTGCGGCGGCGCGGTGCGCAGCGTCGAGCAGCTGGTTGCGCGAGGAGAGGGCCAGGCCGTCCGCATCGCGGACGATGGGGCACTCGACGATCTCGACCGGGAGTTGCAGCTGCGCTGTCATGGCCCGGATGACGGCGATCTGCTGGAAATCCTTTTCGCCGAAGTAGGCGCGGGCGGGCCGCACGATGTCGAACAGACGGCTGACGACCTGCGCCACGCCGTTGAAATGGCCCGGGCGCGTGGCGCCCTCCATCACCTTGTCGATCTGTCCGAAGTCGAACTGCCGCGTGTCGGGTTCGGGGTATATCTCTTCCACCGAGGGCATCAGCACCAGATCGGCGCCGGCCTCTTCCAGCAGCCGTGCGTCGGCTTCCGGGGTGCGGGGGTAGCGGTGCAGGTCGTTCCGGTCGTTGAACTGCGTGGGATTGACGAACACGCTCACGACCACGACGTCGTTTTCCTTGCGGGCCCGCTCGACGAGCGACCGGTGACCGGCATGCAGGGCGCCCATCGTGGGCACGAAACCGATGCCCGCAGCGTCTACCTGCTCCAGCTCGGCGCGCAGGGCGCGGACGCTTGTGAATAACTTCATCTTCTTTAGAATCGGGTTGCGGGGCAAAGGTAGAAATTCCCGCAGACATAACGAAGCATTTTTTGCGGAAAAAATGCGACGGGCGTTTCGACGTCGGGCTGCTGCTGGGGCGTGAGTTCCGGACGGGGAGTTGCGGGTGAGGCGTTGCGGGGCGGGGTGTCGAATCTTCCGCGGGCGGGCGGCAATGCGCTGTGCGGGTTCTTCTGTGTGCGCAAGGGCGGACCGGTTTGTTGCAGGACGGACGGAAATGCGGCAGGCCGCACGGAACAAGCGGCGCTCGTACGGTCGTTTTGCAGCGCGTTTTTGCCGGATTTTTGCTATCTTCGCGCAAAACAATACCCGAACGACATGAAAAAAATCGCAGTTATGTCTTTTTCCGCCATTATGCTTGCTTCGTGCGGCTCCTCGCAGGACGAGAAACCGTGGATCGTCGACCGGTTCGACGACGTGAAGGTGATCCGCTACGAAGTTCCCGGCTTCGACGAGCTCTCCCTGGAGCAGAAAGAGCTGGTTTACTACCTCGCCGAGGCTGCCAAATGCGGCCGCGACATTCTTTTCGACCAGAATTGTGCAATGAACCTTGCGGTGCGCCGCACGCTGGAGACCGTCTATGAAAACTATGCGGGCGACCGCACGACGGCCGAGTGGAAAGCGCTGGAGAAGTATCTGAAGAAAGTGTGGTTCGCCAACGGCATCCATCACCACTATTCCAACGACAAGTTCGTGCCCGAATTCACGGAGGGCTATCTGCTCACGGTCATCGAGACCATCCCCGAGGAGAAGTTCGGCGACGAGCTCAACGCCCTGCGCGGCGAGGTGTGCGTGGCGATCTTCGATCCTGCGGCCTATCCGACGCGGCTCAACCAGCGGGCGGGCGACGACCTGCTGCTCACCTCGTCGAGCAACTACTATCGCGGAGTTTCGCAGGCCGAGGCGGAACGTTTCTATGCTGCCATGGCGGCGGCCGACGCCGGCAATCCCGAGCCGGTCTCCTACGGGCTCAATTCGCAGCTCGTGAAAGACGAAGCGGGAGTGCTTCGCGAACGCACGTGGAAAGTCGGCGGCATGTATTCGCCCGCCATCGAACAGATCGTCTTCTGGCTTGAAAAGGCGCAGTCCGTGGCTGCCGAGCCGCAGAAGTCGACCATCGCTTCGCTTGTCGATTATTATCGCACGGGCGATCTGAAGAAGTTCGACGACTACAACATCCGCTGGGTGAAGGACACGCTTTCGAACGTCGATTTCGTCAACGGATTCATCGAGGACTACGGCGATCCGCTGGGCCGCAAGGCGTCGTGGGAGGCCAACGTCAACTTCATGGACAGCGCGGCCTGCCACCGCACGGCCGTCATCTCGGAGAACGCCCAGTGGTTCGAGGACCATTCGCCCGCAGCTCCGGAGTACAGGAAAAAGGAGGTCAAGGGCGTTTCGGCCAAGGTCATCACCGTGGCGATGCTCGGCGGCGACTGCTACCCGGCCACGCCCATCGGCATCAACCTGCCCAACGCCGACTGGATCCGCAAGGAGTACGGTTCGAAGTCGGTGACCATCGACAACATCACCTATGCCTACGACATGGCGGCCCACGGCAACGGATTCAACGAGGAATTCGTGCTGCGGGCCGAGGACCGCGACCGCATGGAGCGCTACGGCAAGCTGGCGGACGACCTGCACACCGACCTGCACGAGTGCTTGGGCCACGGCTCGGGGCAGCTTGCGCCGGGCGTTTCGGGCGGCGAGCTCAAAAGTTACGGTTCGACCTTGGAGGAGACCCGCGCCGACCTGTTCGGGCTCTATTATCTGGGCGATCCGAAGATGGTGGAGCTGGGCCTGATCCCCTCGCTCGACGTGGCGTGGGCGGGCTATGCCAAGTACATCATGAACGGCATGATGACCCAGCTGGCACGCATCGAGCCGGGCAAGAACGTCGAGGAGGCGCACATGCGCAACCGCAAGCTGATCTGCGAATGGTGCTACGAGCGCGGCAAGGCCGACAACGTGATCGAGTGGGTGGTCGAGGACGGCAAGCGCTACGTTGTGGTCAACGATTTCGTGAAACTGCGGACGCTTTTCGGCGAGATGCTGCATGAAATCCAGCGCATCAAATCCGAAGGCGACTACGAAGCGGGCCGCGAGCTGGTAGAGCGCTATGCTGTGGCGGTCGACCCCGAACTGCACGCCCAGGTGCGCGAGCGCTATTATGCGTTGGGTATCGAACCCTACGGCGGCTTCCTCAATCCGGAATACGAGCTTGTTGAGCGCGACGGCAAGGTGGTCGACGTGAAGATCGTCTATCCGACCGACTATGCTGCGCAGATGATGGGCTATTCGAAGAATTATTCGTTCCTGCCGCTGAAAAACTGAGTTTCCGGCTTTGTAAAACAGCTTCCGGCCCGGAGTGGCGCGGGCTACGGCTCGCACCAGCGCGGCCAGGCAGATTCAGCAATCCGCTGACGGAGTCGCGTTTCCGGCCGGAGTTCCCCGGCCGGAAACGCCCGTCAGTTTTTCATCCCAGTTCATGCCGGAGCCGGATCGCAACGAAGTCTTCGGCATGTCCATTCCAGCGATTGCTTTTCGCTCCTGCTGCGGGCCTCCGCATCCGGGATACGGGAGCCCTGGCCAACGTCGGCACGAACGGCTACTATTACTCTTCGTCGCCCTTCGCGTCCGGCAATATCTACGCGGGCTTTCTGAACTTCAACGCGGGCAACGTGAACCCGCTGAATACTGCCATCCGGGGCGATGCCTTTCCCGTGCGCTGCGTCCAGCATCTGCCGAAGCTGTTTTTGGTTCTTTGACTTTCGTGTAAAACAGCTCATGGCCCGGAGTGGTGCAGATCATGGTTTGCGCCAGCGCGGCCAAGCAGATTCAGCAATCCGCTGACGACCCGGTCCCGGCTATCCCGAATCCGCCGCAGGGCCCGTCGTCAGTTGTTCATCCCAGTTTGCCGCAGAGCCTACAACGATAACCCCGGCGTTCCGTACGACGGTCGATGCGAAGTCTTTGCGGCATCCATTCCAGCGATTGCTTCCACATCGCCTGGACTGCTGCGGGCTACCGCAACAACGCGACGGGAGCCTTGGGAAACGTCGGCACGAACGGGGAGTATTTCTCTTCGTCGCCGCTTTCCGCCAGCATTGCTCAGGCGAGTGCGCTGTGGTTCAATTCGGGCAATGTGAACCCTTTGAGTAATCCGAATCGGGCGAACGGACGCTCCGTGCGCTGCGTCCAGCATCTGCGAAGCTGTTTTTTTATTTCCGACTGCAAAACAGACAGCTTCCGGCCCGGAGTGGCGCGGGCTACGGCTCGCACCAGCGCGGCCCGAGTAGATTCAGCAATCCGCTGACGGTTCCGGTCCCGGCACTCCCGAATCCGCCGCAAGGCCGCACCGCCAGCTATTCATCCCAGCCTGCCGCAGAGTTTGTGGCAATGGAGCTTACACGAGATGTCGCAGTTTCGGGCGCAGCCTGCGGGGCACGCTTGCGGGCCTCCGCCGGGGGAGGCTGCGGCCCGCACGGCTCAAAAGAGCCGCACGATACAACGGCAATCGTAGCAAGAACCTTTGTTCCGCACTCTCCGCGGCATCCATTCCAGCGATTGTTCCTTGCGTCCTGCTGCGGGCTACCGCCACTGGACGACAGGAGTCTTGACGAACGTCGGTGCCGAGGGCGACAGCTGGTCCTCGTCGTCCTTTGCAGCCGGCGACCATCGCGCGGGCTACTTGAACTTCAACGCGACCTGGGTGAACCCGCTGAACGCGTGGTACCGTTCGATCGCTTTTCCCGTGCGCTGCGTCCAAGCATCTGCGGGCTGTTTTCGTGCAACGAAAACGGGAGGCATAAAGCCTCCCGTTTTGCGTTTGTACGACTTGCAGTATTATTTCTTCTTGGGGTCGGAGCCGTTGTCGATGGCGAAGGTCGATACGATGACCATTTTCTCGTCGACGTTGTTGGGGTTGGAGACGATGACTCCGTACTCGCCGTTGGGGCGCGTTTCGAAAACCAGCCGATAGCTGCTTTCGCCGTACTTCGATGCGGTGAAAGGCAGGTATTCCATCGTGTTGCTCTGTACGTTGAACGTGCCTACGGCCGAAATTACGGCCGAACGGTTCTTGGCCGTGGCTTTCATGCGGAAGACGCGCACGATCGACATCGGGTCGGCCTTGTTGTCCTTGGCGCGGACGATCAGTTCGATGGGCTGGCTGCCGTCGAGCCGTACGCCGGCTGTGCTGCCGTCGATCACGACTTTGGTCTTCTGCTTGGCGGCGGCGAATCCGGCAATGTAGACGCCGGCTCCGGTCTTGATGCGGACGTTGTGCTTTTCGAGCTTGTGCGACGAGCCGTCGGGGAAGACTGCTACGACTTCGCCTTCGAATTCAGGTTCGAGGGATTGTGCCGAGAGCGGTTCGGTCCCCCACGCCATGGCTGCGAAAGCCATCAGGAAGAGAAACTTTTTCATGGACTTTGGGTTTAGGAGTTGTGTCTGTTGCAAAGATAACCATTTCTGTTTAACGTTGTTCCCCCCCCCCGTTTTTTTTGTTCATTTGGTCTGAAAACGGGGCGTGCGCAGACCCCGAAAACGGTAAAAAACAGCTTCCGTGGGGTAGATGCTGGACGCAGCGCACGGGAAAACCGGCGGAACGGTACCACGATTCGAGTGGGTTAACGTTGTCTGCGTTGAAGTTCAGATAGCCCATTCCGGCCTGGTCGGCAGCAAGCGGCGAGGACGAGAGCGAGTACCCGTTCGTGCCGACGTTCGCCAGGGCTCCCGTCGTTTCGTTGCGGTAGCCCGTAGCAGGGCAATAAGCAATCGCTGGAATGGATGCCGCGGAGAGGGAACAAAACAGAATTCACAATTCAGAATTCAGAATTCACAATGCACAATTAACCCCTCTTCGAGGGTTTGATTCCGCTCTTGCTCAGCAAAGGCTTGTAGTTTGAGACATGCTTGCCGCAACGCCATGTTGAGCGAAACGGATCGACGAACGCAGCGAGTGCATAGTCCGAAAAAGACAAACGAAGTGCAGTCAAGAATCCGTATGCTGACGATACGGATTCTTCGTCGCTATGCTCCTCAGAATGACGAATTACTTTCTTAATTGTGCATTTTGAATTGTGAATTCTGAATTGTTTCCAGCTCTGCGGCAGGCTGGGATGAATAGCTGGCGGTGCGGCCTTGCGGCGGATTCGGGAGTGCCGGGACCGGAACCGTCAGCGGATTGCTGAATCTACTCGGGCCGCGCTGGTGCGAGCCGTAGCCCGCGCCACTCCGGGCCGGAAGCTGTTTTTACCGATGGACGGTTGCGAAACGCCGGTCCGGCGATCGTTGCCCGTGCTGTCCGATTGCGCCGTACAGGTCGTTTGTGCGGCGCGATGCGCACTCCGGCAATGCTTCTTCGGGCAAAGAATCGTGTGCAGAACCGAACCTGAAGTTTGCCGGGATGATAGGCAGCAACGAATCGGATCTGTCACCGCATCGTTCCCCGGAATGCTGCCCGGGGCGGCGATGTGTGCGCCGCGGCGTTATTCTTCTTCCGGAGCGTCCGTCCGGCTGCCTTGCGGCGGTGCCAGTTCCTGTTCGAGTTTTTCGGCTTCGGTGCAGGAGACGTAGAGACGGTCTTCGCAATCGGTGATGATCTCCACGAAGTTGCGCCACTCGGTGGCGTAGAGTTTCACGCGCGTGAAGCTCCGCAGGTCGTAATAATGGCCGTAGTAGCCGAAGAACCCGCAGGCGCCGAACAGCGGCACGATCCAGGTCATCTCCTTGGGCTCGACACGGCGTACGGAGACGATTTTGCTGCGGTCGATCTCGGTGATGTCGAGCAGACAGCGCACCTGGACCGTTTCGTCGGTGACGACGATCTTGCGCGGGACCGAGAGGGCCATCAGCGCGATAAGCGCAATGATGAACGAAGTGAACCAGGCCGAAAGATAACCGCCTTCGTAGAGGTAGTAGAGTCCGCCGCCCAGCAGGCTGAAGACGACCACATAGACCAGTGTCCAGTAGATCGTGCGGCGATCGAAACGGTATTTGTAGACGCTTTGCATGGGAAGTTATTCTTGGGGCAGCTCGTTGTAGGCATTTTCTTCGCGCAGGGTCAGCAGGGCTTCGGCCACGGCAAAATCTTCGGGCGCGGTGAGTTTGATGTTCTGCCGCTCGCCGTCGCAGAGACGGACCGCGTGGCCGGCGGCTTCGACGACCGATGCGTCGTCGGTGAAGCCGGGGCGGAAATCGGTCCGGTAGGCGTCGCGCAGCAGGTCGGCCCGGAAGAACTGCGGAGTCTGTACGATCCGCAGGCGGCTGCGGTCGACGATGCGTGAAACCTCGCTGTCGCCGTCGGTTTCGCGGTAGGAGTCGATGGCCTCGACGACCGGAACGGCGCTTCCGAATTCGGCGGCGAGGGCTGCCGTGCGACGGATCAGCTTGACGGAGCCCAGCGGCCGCACCGCATCCTGCACGGCTGCGATCTCGATGTCGGCCGGGAGTGCGGCAAGCCCGTTGCGCACCGAGTGGAACCGTTCGGCGCCGCCTTCGACAACGCTGTGTGCCGCAACGTCGAAGCGCGCACAGAGATTGTGCCAGAAGTCGACATGTTCCGCCGGCAGCACAACGACGATAGGGGCACCGGGCAGCGCTTCGGCGAAGTTGCCGATCGTGCGGGCCAGCACGGGGACACCGCCCAGCAGCGCGAACTGCTTGGGGATGCGTCCGCCGCAGCGTTTGCCGGCACCGCCGGCCACGATGATGACCCCGATGGGTGCCATGGCGCTATTTTTTAGCCGGTTTGGCCGTTGTCTTTGCCGGAGCGGCTGCCGCCGAGTCGGCCGGAACGGCCGGTTTCGTCAGGGCCGGGATCGAATCGAGCTGCGTGATGCGCTCTTCGTCGGAGATCGTGCCGTTGAGCTCGGCCATGATGCGCTCGCGGACATAGTCGAATCCGGCGCGGTTCTGCTTGCTGATGGGCTCGGCAGGTTTCTGGGGAATCTTCAGCGGGTCGATGGGCGTGCCGTTGCGCCAGATGCGGTAGTCGAGGTGGGGGCCGGTCGAAGCGCCGGTCGAACCGACGTAGCCGATCAGCTGGCCCTGCGACACGCGTTTGCCCTGGGCGATGCCCTTGGCATAGCCGCTGAGGTGGAGGTAGCCCGTCATGAGGTTGCCGGCATGCTTGATCTTGAGGGTCTTGCCGCCGCCGCCGGCCCAGCCCTTGAAGGTCACGACGCCGTCGGCCACGGCGTGCACGGGCGTGCCCTTGGGTGCGGCGTAGTCGACGCCGGTGTGGGGGCGGTAGACCTTGTAGATGGGGTGCTTGCGGGCGTAAGAGAACTTGGAGCTGATGCGCGTGTATTTGAGCGGGGCTTTGAGCAGCTGCTTGCGGAGACTCGCTCCGTCGGCCTCCCAATACTGGATCTTGCCGCCCTGGCGGTAGGGGATGGCGTAGTATTCCTTGCCTCCCTGCGTGAACTTGGCGCCCCAGACGCGGCCGATGCCTGCCGACACGGTGTCGTCGATGAAGAGTTCGTCGTAGATGACCGTGAAGCTGTCGCCCTTCTGGATGCCGAAGAAGTCGACGGTCCACTGGTAGATGTTTTCCATCTCGGCGGCGAGCGAATAGGGCAGGTTCTGCTCCATGATCGAACCCCACAGCGACGAATTGATCACGGCGCTGCGCTGGGTGCGGCGGATGGTCATGGGTTTGGTGTCCTTGCGTACCGAGACCGAGTCGTTGTCGTGGAATCCGAAGACGACGAATCCGGTGCGGTCGGTTTCATAGACCAGGTAGTCGAGGTGGGGGCTGTAAAGCGAGTCTTCGTGGATGAAGACCGTGTATTTGTGTCCGGGGCGGATGTTGCGCAGGGGGAAGATCTCCTTCGAGGCGCGGTCCAGCCGGTCGATCTGGCGCACGGTGATGCCGTAGCTGTTGAGAATCTTGCTCATGGTCTCGCCTTTGCCGACTTCGGCGGTTTCGAGGCGGTAGTTGTCGGCATCGATGCCGTAGACCAGGTTGCGTCGGGTTTCCGTCTCCTTCTCGGAGGTGCGGTTGCAGGCTCCCGCCGTCAGCGCGAGCAGTGCGAGGAGGTATAATCGGAGAGTTTTCATACGTATGGACAAAGATAGTGCAAGCCGAGCGGAAAAGCAAACGTTTTTTTGAGGCGCCGCCTATCTAAACCGAGGATTCATCCTCGGTAAAGTGCAAGCCGAGCGGATTTTCATTTCGGGGGACACGGCGGCGCCTGCCCGAATCCACAGCTTATCGAAATCTTTCGTTGCCCGGCTCGCGCTTTGCGCGACCGCCCCCGGCCGGGCAACGAGTAAATCCACGGTGTACATTTCTATGAGCAAGCGTGGGATCGGGATCGTTTGCAGCGGCAGGTTGGGTGCCGGCATGTCAGGTTTCGGCCGGGTGGCGGCCGGAGCGGCGGGTACTTGTTCATTCCGGGTGGTCCGAGCTTTCCGTGAGACAACCTTGGGCGCCGAATCCGGCGATGCGTTCTCCCCGGGCATCGTTTTTGCGCGGGCCGGCGGAAACCGACCGGATGAACAAGATCAAGCCCCATCTGGCCCTCCTGGCATGCAACTGCATCTGGGCCATGGATTTCCCGTTCTACAATCTGCTGCTGAGCCATTATATCCGGCCCTTGGCATTGGCCGAAGCGTCGTTGATCGCCACGGCCCTCATCTCGCTGGTGCCGCTTCTGTGGGAGCGCGCCGAACGGATCGACCGGGCCGACATCCGCAAGTTCTTGGGAGCGGCCATGTTGATGGGGGTCTTGCGCAAGGTGTTTCTGATGTACGGTCTCTCCGAAACGTCGCCCATCGACGGTTCGATCATCGATACCATCGTGCCGCTCCTCGTTTTGCTGCTCTCGGTGCTGTTAGGTCTCGACCGGTTCACGAAGTTGAAGGTCGCGGGTCTGTTGCTCGGAACGGGCGGTGCCGTGGCCGTGGTGGCGACGGGACATGCGTCGGCCCATTACCATGCGCAGCTGTGGGGCAACGTGTTGATTTTTCTCTGCGCATGCGTTTCGTCGGTCTACATGGTCTGCTTCAAGAAGCTGGTGGGCAAGTACCGCGTCACGACCGTCATGCGTTGGCTCTATTGCCTTGCGGCGATCATGCTGCTTCCGTTCAGCGTCGGCCAGCTGGTGCATACCGACTTCGGGGCGATGTTGCGGCATGCGCTCATGCCGACTCTGTGCGTCTTCCTGCTGCAGACCTACCTGCCCAATATTCTGTTCAACTATTCGCTGCGTTTCGTTTCTTCGACCGTGTCGAGTATCTATACCTATTTGCAGCCCGTAGTGGCCATTGCGGCTTCGGTGGCGCTGAGGCTCGACAAACTCCATTTCGACACGGTGGTCTTCGCGCTGTTGATTTTCCTGGGTGTCGGGATGGTGCTGCGCTCCTATGCCAAACAACCGTCCCGTCCCGAAGAACCGGCCGTGAAGCTGCATTAGAGGGTGTGAAGCTATTTCAGAAGCCTGCGGGCCGAAACTAAAACGCGCCTCCCGACTTGGGAAGCGCGTTTTTCGCTGCGAACATTGCGTCCGCTCCGGGCCATTTGCCTATTCGGCAGCCGAAACCGAGAACTTGATCGTAGCCTTGACCTCCTTGTGCAGGCGGGCCGTAGCTTCGTAGTCGCCGACGGTCTTGATCGTCTCGACGCTGATGACCTTGCGGTCCAGCTCGATGCCCTTGGCGGCGAGCGCCTCGGCCAGGTCGGCAGCCGTGACGGTACCGAAGAGTTTGCCCTCCTCGGCCTTGACGGCGAGCGACAGGGCGAGTCCCTCGATGGTCCGAGCCAATGCCTGGGCGTCGGCCAGGATCTTGGCGTCCTTGTGGGCGCGCTGGCGCAGGTTCTCGGCCAGCACCTTCTTGGCCGAAGCCGTAGCGGCCTTGGCCAGGCCCTGGGGGATCAGGTAGTTGTTCGCGTAACCGGGCTTCACGCTCACGATGTCGTTGGCGTAGCCCAGATTTTCCATATCCTTGATCAGAATCACTTCCATAGTCTCGTCCTCCTTAAATTATTTCATACAATCGGTTACGAAAGGCAGAATGGCGAGGTGGCGGGCACGCTTCACGGCCTGGGCCACTTTCTTCTGGAACTTCTGCGAGGTGCCCGTCAGGCGGCGGGGCAGAATCTTGCCCTGCTCGTTGAGGAACTTCTTGAGGAATTCGCCGTCCTTGTAGTCGACATACTTGATGCCCAGCTTCTTGAAGCGGCAGTATTTCTTCTTCTTGACGTCTACCGTTACGGGGTTGAGGTAGCGGATCTCGGATTGTGCTTTGTTCTCCTGTGCCATGGTTTACTCCTGCTTGTTAGAAAGTTTCGCACGACGCTTCTCCGAGTACTCCACGGCGAACTTGTCCTGCTTGAAAGTGAGGAAACGGATCACGCGCTCGTCGCGGCGATACTGCGTTTCGAGGGTGTTGATCAGCGAGCCTTCGCCCGTGAACTCCACGAGGAAGTAGAAACCGGTGGTCTTCTTCTGGATAGGGTAGGCGAGCTTGCGGAGGCCCCACGACTCCCTGTTCACGATCTGACCGCCGTTTTCGGTGATGACACCCTGGAATTTGTCAGCGACCTCCTGCACCTGCTGGTCGGAGAGAACCGGCGTGACAATGAAAACGGTTTCGTAGTTGTTCATGATACGTTGAAATTAAATGAATGTTCCCTTTTCGGGACGGCAAAGGTAGGAATTATAATTCAGAATTCAAAATTTCTTCCGATTCTCTTCATGACAGGCATACGTTTGCGGCTCCGGCGCCTGCGGCCGGCAGCTCTTCGTGCCGGGGCCGGTGTGTCTTGCGGAGCGGAACAGGCGCCCGGCAGCATGCTGCCGTTTTGCCGCCTCGCCCTTTTCACCTTTCACCTTTCACTTTCGACAAAGCCTTGGGCTTTGAGCCGGATGTCCGAACCGTCGGGCGTGACGAGGAAGCAGCCGGTCGATTCGGGCGTGATGTGGCCGATGACGTCGACCAGTCCGAGACCCATGATGCGTTCCTGCATCGACAGCGGCACGGTGAAGAGCAGTTCGTAGTCCTCGCCGCCGTTGAGTGCCGCTACGACCGGGTCGGCGTGCATCTCCTCGGCCAGCGCCGACGTCTGCTTGGCGATGGGGATGCGTTCGAGATAGATGCGGGCGCCGCAGTGCGAGGCGCGGCACAGCTGCATCAGGTCGCTGGCCAGCCCGTCGGAGAGGTCGATCATGGCCGTGGGCACGATCTGCTCGTCGGCCAGCGCTGCGATGATGTCGGTGCGGGGGCGGGGTTTGAGGTATTTTTCGAGAAGATATTCGTAGCCGGCGAACTGCGGTTCGGGGTCGGCGATGCCGGTCAGCACGCGTTTTTCGCGTTCGAGCAGCTGCAGTCCCATGTAGGCTGCACCGAGGTTGCCGGTGATGCAGATCAGGTCGTTCTGCCCGGCCCCGTCGCGGAAGGCGATGCGGTTGTCGTCGACGCGACCGATCGCCGTGACGGAGATGACCAGCCCGGTCATGGATGCACGCGTGTCGCCGCCGACCAGGTCGATGCTGTGTTCGTTGCAGGCGAAGGCGATCCCTTCGTAGAGGTCCTGGAGCGCTTCGACGGGGATCTTGGCCGAGACGCCGAGCGAGACCAGCAGTTGCGACGGCTGGGCGTTCATGGCCAGAATGTCGCTCACGGCGGCCGTTACAACCTTATAGCCCAGGTGCTTGAGCGGGAAATAGGTGAGGTCGAAGTCGACGCCTTCGAAGAACGAATCGGTCGAAACCACGGTCCGCCGGCCCTGCTCGTCGCCCAGCACAGCGGCGTCGTCGCCCGTGCCCCGGAGCGTCGAGGCGTTGCGGGGTACGAAACCGGCCGTGAGCTTGTCGATAAGACCGAATTCGCCCAATTCGGCTATTTCGGTACGTTTTTTCTGCGCTGCCATTCCTTAAAATTTTTACAAAACTAACGAATCTTTCCATTTTGTCCAAAAAAAGTTGTAGTTTTGCCGGGTCTAACCATCAGCCATTCGTTATGATGAACATCGTCTTGTTCGGCGCTCCGGGATGCGGAAAAGGCACGCAGGCCCAGCGTCTGAAAACGCACTACGGCATCGACCATGTTTCGACCGGCGAGGTCATCCGCGAGCACATCCGCCGCGGCACGGACCTGGGGCGCAGCATGGAATCGTACATTGCACAGGGCAAGCTGGCGCCCGACAGCATCGTCATCGGCATGATCGAGGAGTATGTCGCCGCGCACGCCGACGCCAAGGGGTGTATTTTCGACGGTTTCCCGCGCACTACGGCGCAGGCCGAGGCGTTCGACCGGATTCTGGCCGCTCACGGGCTGAAGGTCGACGTGATGGTCGACATCCATGTGCCCGAGGAGGAGCTGGTGCGCCGCATTCTGCTGCGCGGCAAGGATTCGGGCCGTGCCGACGATGCGTCGGAGGAGGTGATCCGCGGCCGTCTGGCCGTCTACCACCAGCAGACCGCCGTGGTCTCGGACTTCTACGCCGCCCAGGGCAAGTATGCTTCGGTCAACGGCACGGGTACGATGGACGAGGTCTTCGAGCGCGTCGCTACGGTGATCGACGGACTCGGAGAATAGTACGGCCGGAGGGCCGGCAATTAAGATAAGCAAAATGCGGAAAACTCCCGAGGAGTTTTCCGCATTTTTTTCATCGTTGCAGGGCTGCGGCCGGTCGTGCGGGTTGCCGCTTTTCACCTTTTACCTTTCACCTTTCACCTTTCACCTTTCACCTTGTTCAGTATCCATTCGAGGTGTCCGCGTTCGGTCTGCTCCGAGGTCCAATGTTCGTTGATGGGCGTAAGCAGCGCTTCCTTGGGACACGACAGCACGTTGTAGACCGCATAGCTGGTGGTCGCCGGGCAGGTGTCGTCGTTGTAGCCCCAGGTCATGCGGACCGGCACGCGGATCATGCGGGCGAAGTTCACCACGTCGTAATAGGCCATCGTGCGCAGCTTGTCGGGCGTCTCCGTTCCCGGTATCTTCGTGAAATGGGGGTAGCCGTCGGCTTCGTTCAGCTTGAAGCCGCGGGCCATGTCGCTCAGCGCCGGATGGTTGGCCACGCACGCCGTGATGCGGGGATCGAGCCCGGCAGCCACGAGCGCCAGCGCGCCGCCCTGGCTCCCGCCCTGCGCCACGAGGTTCCGCCCGTCCCATTCGGGCAGCGAGGTCAGGAAATCGGCCGCGCGCACGCAGGCCAGGTAGACGCGTTTCATGTAGTAGTTGTCGCGATTGTCCAGCCCGTTGGTCAGATAGCCGTTTTCACGGCCGTTGAACGCGGCGCTGATCTCGCGGAAGCGTTCTTCGGGCAGCTCGGGATGGAGTCCGTGGATTTCGAATTCGAAGCGGATGCAGCCCTGCTCGGCGTAGTACTTGCGGCGCAGGGGCTCCTTGATGGTCTTGATGCCGGCGCCCGGTGGGCAGAACACTGCCGGGCAGCTTCTCGGGCGGGCGTTGACGGGACGGAACAGGTAGCCGTAGATGCTCCGGCCCTGCTTGTCGATCTGCAGTTTGACCAGATGGCACTCGATCCGGTCGGTGCAGTATTTCTCCGCCCGTTCGATCGTGTAGCGAAGCGGCAGGGCGGCAAGCTCGGCCTTGTTGCGTTCCCAGAATTCGCGGAAGTCGGCGGGCAGAGCGGTGCAGGGCTCGATCTGCTCGGGCGAGAATCCCACCTTGACGTGGTATTTGTGGGCTTTGCCGTCGACGGTGGCCGTCAGCCGGCAGTCGCGGAAGCCGGGGCGCTTCATGGTGCCGACCGGGATTGTCGCTTTGCCCTCTTTCAGCACTACGCGGCCCGATTTGTCGGCCGGCATCAGTTCGTCGGCCAGTTCGTAGTCGACGGCGATGCCATCCAGCGGGATGCCGTAGCGGTAGAGCTGGATTTCGACCGTGGCTTTCTGCCCCGTCTTGTAGAGCCAGTCGGCACGGTCGGGGCGCGCGACCCACAGCAGGTCGCTGCGATAGGGGTAGTTTTCGGCCAGAAGCCACAGCGGCAGCCACAGAGCTGCAAGGAGAAGCATGAGGTATCGTTTCATGGAAGCAAGGTTGTTCGTTGCGATCGTAAAGATACGAATAAGCCGAGCGGAATGCCAAATTTATTTGAGCATTCCCGAGGCGGAAGTATCTTCAACGCAAGCCAAAGATAGCGAGAAAATAGTAAAAACAGCTTCGGGGCAGATGCTTGGACGCAGCGCACGGGGAAGGCCTCGCACCGGTAGGCGTTGGTTATCGGGTTCACGTTGCCCGAGTTGAAGTTCAGAAAACCGGCGCGGTTGGCAAGCGAACCGTCGGCTGCGAAGGGCGACGAGCAGAGGGCGTAGCCGTGCGTGCCGACGTTCCTCAAGTCTCCCGACACGTTGCGGTAGCCCGCAGCAGGACGCAAGGAACAATCGCTGGAATGGATGCCGCGGAGAGTGCGGAACAAAGGTTCTTGCTACGATTGCCGTTGTATCGTGCGGCTCTTTTGAGCCGTGCGGGCCGCAGCCTCCCCCGGCGGAGGCCCGCAAGCGTGCCCCGCAGGCTGCGCCCGAAACTGCGACATCTCGTGTAAGCTCCATTGCCGCAAACTCCGCGGCAGGCTGGGATGAATAGCTGGCGGCAGGGCCTTTCGGCGGATTCGGGGCCGCCGGAACCGTCAGCGGATTGCTGAATCTACTCGGGCCGCGCTGGTGCGAGCCGTAGCCCGCGCCACTCCGGGCCGGAAGCTGTTTTATGGTCGAAGATAGGTGCGCGAGGACAGAAGCCACTGCAAGTGGACTATGTCGAGCGGAAGCGACGATGGCACAAACCGAGAGCTGCGTCGAACTCGTTCGGGTATTTCCGGGGCGCCGCCCGTCCGAGACGCAGTCGGACACATACGTAGGGGTGGTAAGGCATAAGCGGGCGCCGGGTGGCATCGATCGAAAGGCTGCTTTCTTCAATACAAAAAAGCCACCCTTCGCAGAGTGGCTCTCAGTCGTCCCGTCCCGGCTTACAGCGCGTTCACGTGCAGCTGCAGGGCGCTCTTGAGGTTGGCGGCCTTGTTCTTGTGCATGATGTTGTGCTTGGCCAACTTGTCGAGCATGGAGGTTACCTTCGGAAGCAGAACCTCGGCGGCGCTCTTCTCGGTCGTCGTGCGCAGAGCCTTCACGGCGTTGCGGGCCGTCTTGTGGAACAGACGGTTGTGGGCACGCTTGGTAGCGGTCTGACGGATCCGTTTTTTCGAAGACTTATGGTTTGCCATAATTCGTTGTTGTTTTATTTTTTAACTTTTCGTGTCGTTGTCTGCGCAGCCGTGGCTGCCGGCGGATGGGCTTGCAGCCCGCTCCTGGGAGTGTCGTTCGCCCGCAGGGGTCGCGGTTCCGGCCGGGTCTTTCGCGTCTTGCCGCATGGTTTCAAGGCGGCCCTCGCTTTTCGAAAGCTCGGTGTCCCGTTTTCCTTTCCCTGCTTCTTCGCGTTCGGGAGTCTCCCCCCCCTCTCCGGTGACCTTTCGGCCCCTTCGTGGTAGCCCATAGCAGAATCGAACTGCTCTTTCAAGAATGAAAATCTTGCGTCCTAACCGATAGACGAATGGGCCTTACCGCTATCGCCGCTCCCCGCTCGGGGATGCTTTAGCGGTGCAAAGGTAACCAAAAAAGTGACTCGTGCAAAAAATACGGTAAAAAAAGTTGCCGTTTTTTACCGTTCCGCCGGGCGCAGACGCTTCGCCGCCGGATCGTATGTCACGCCCGATCCCGCAAAAAGTCGTTCGATAGCGCCGCTGGAGGCTACTTCCGAGGCCGGAATGTGGCGGAGCTGCGGCGTGTCGATCAGCAGCACCGCGTCGCAGTGCGACAGGGCGATCTCCAGATCGTGGGTCGAGAAAAGGACGCATTTGCCCTCGTCGCGGGCCAGGCGCGCAAGCAGCGACACCATGGCATAGCGGTTGGGCAGGTCGAGGAAGGCGGTTGGTTCGTCAAGAAGAATCACCGGCGTGTCCTGCGCCAGGGCCCGGGCGATCATCGCGCGCTGGCATTCGCCGTCGGAGAGGGTGTCCATCGTCTTGGCGGCATAGTCGGTCAGGCCAACAGTCTCCAGCGCACGGCGCACGGCGGCACGGTCGGTTTCCCGCAAGCGGCCGAGCCAGTCGGTGTAGGGCGCGCGCCCCAGGGCCACCATTTGTTCGCAGGTAAGGTTGGCGATGCGCAGCTTGTCCGTGGCCACGAACGAGACTGTGGCGGCGAGTTGTTTGGCTTCCAGAGCGGCGAGCGGACGTCCGCAGAGCCGGATTTCACCCTCCGAGACCTTGTTCAGTCCCGCAATCGCACGCAGCAGCGAGCTTTTGCCCGTGCCGTTGCGCCCGAGGAAAGCGGTGAGCGTTGCCGCAGGTATGTCGGCGGAGACGTTTTCCAGCAAGGTCCGCGAACCGTAGGCCAGTCTGATATTTTGCAGCGAGATACTCATCAGAAGAAGCTGCGGTTACGAAGAACGACGATGACCACCACCGGAATGCCCGTCAGCGCGGTGATGGTGTTGACGGGCAGCGCCAGCAGTTTCGAAACGAGGTCGCAGCCGAGCAGCAGGGCGGCCCCCGTCAGCATCGACGCCGGCATCAGCACCCGATGGTCGGCGCTGCGGAAGAGCATGCGCGCCAGATGCGGAACGGCCAGTCCGATGAACCCGATCGGACCGCAGAACGCCGTGACGGTGCCGGCAAGCAGCACGGTCGAAAGGACCAGCAGCGTGCGGGTGCGGCGGATGTCGAGCCCCATGGTGCGGGCGTAGCTTTCGCCTAAGAGCAGGAGGTTGAGCGGCTTGATGACGGCCACGGCGAGTGCCAGACCGGCCGTGACGACCGGAAGCAGAACCGCCAGCTGCCCGGCCGTGATGTCGCCCAGCGACCCCATGGTCCAGACGACGAAAGCCTTGAGCGCTGTTTCGGTGGAGAGGTATTGCAGGATCTCGACCACCGATCCGATGCCCGATCCGAGCATCATGCCGAGGATCAGAATGACCATGATGTCCTTGATGCGGCGGCTCACGGCCAGCACGACGGCCAGCACCAGCGCCGAGCCGAGCCATGCGGCTCCGACTACGCCGAGCGAGCGGAGCAGCGAATGGCCGGCGATGCCGAGCATCGGGGCCCCGAGCAGGAAGAGCGCGACGCCCAATGCGGCGCCCGAACTGACCCCCAGGACGTAGGGCCCGGCCAGCGGGTTGCGGAAAAGGGTCTGCATCTCCAGACCGCTGGCGGCCAGCGCCGCGCCGGCCAGCAGAGCGGCCAGGGCTTTCAGGAGACGGATTTTCAGCACGATGTCGTGCACGACAGGATCGGCGGCGCGACCGGTCAGCGCCTGCCACACCTCGCCCGGCGAGAGTGCGACCGAGCCGACGGCCAGATCGGCCGTGAAGAGGGCGACGGTTGCGAAAAGCAGCAGTGCGAAGAGCAGGGAGTGCCGGGACATCGCTATTCGAGACGCTTGTAATAGGTGAGCGTATCGGCGCCGAGCGACGGGTGGAGGATGGTCGTCAGATCGTGCAGCACCAGGTCGGGGTGCACGGCGCCCGACTCCCAGAAGTCGGAACCTCCGCCCGGGGTGAGCCGGCGGTTGTTGTTGTAGACCCTGCGGTTGCGTACGACGGGCAGCTCGGCGAACTTGGGGTTCTGGGCTTTCAGTTCATCGAGCGTGTTGCACGAGCCCACGTTGAGCCACACGTCGGCATCGCTGGCAAGCAGGTAGGCCTGTTCCAGATCGACGGGCCGCGAACTGTTGCCCTCCTCCGAGGAGGTGAAGGTGTCGCCTCCGGCGTCGCGGATGAGCTGCACCATGTAATTGCGTGCGGGCGGCATGAACCATGTATCGCGGTAGGGCGTGTTCAGCAGAACCTTGGGCAGGCAGGCGACGTCGGGAATTTCCTGCTCGACATAGGCCCGCACGCACTGCGCCGTGGCGTTGTAGCGTTCGGCGATCCGGTCGAAAACAGCGGTTCCGCGGTCGCGGCAGCCGCACAATTCGGCCGCGACCACCAGCCATTCGGCCTTGCCGAGGGGCGAGGGCTCGAGGTAGTCGCCTATATATATATAAGGAATGTCCAGCTCCCGGAGCTTGCCGGTCACGGCGGTGTTTTCGCCCGTCACGCCATACAGCAGCACGATGCTGGGGCGCATGACGGCCAGCAGCTCGAAATCGAGGTTGGTGTCGTAGCCGATGTCGCGCACTTCGCCGCAGAGCCGGTGGGCCCGGACGTAGGGGTTGGCTATGTAGTCGATGCCCGACACACCCTTGATGCGGCGCACCTCGCCCAGCGCGTCGAACAAGGCTACGTGGCTCGACGAGAGGCAGGCCACACGGTGCACCGGCGCCCGGACTGTCTGTCCGTCGAAATCGATCGGTGCGTCGTTGTCGTCGTGGAGCACCAGCAGATGCTGCTCCACCTTTTCGGCGCCCTGCCACGGATTGCGGATGGTGATCAGGGCCGCCGCGTCGTTTTCCGTGCCGCGGATGTCGAAGCCGGCGGCGTAGGCCGGGGTGTAGAGCGGGCGGTCGAAATCGGCCGTCGAGTAGTTCCTGCGGCTTTCGCAGGCCGTAAGCGTCAGGATCGCCAGGATGCCCGGGAGTATGTTTGACGGTTTCATCGACTTCAAAAGTAGAAAAAAATCTTCAGATTTTGTTGTTTTTAGAAAAATATGCTATATTTGCAGTCCCAAACCGATGGTTTCGGGTAATCGGGGCGTAGCTCAGTCCGGTTAGAGTACACGTCTGGGGGGCGTGTGGTCGCTGGTTCGAATCCAGTCACCCCGACAACAGGAAAAGCACTGATAATCCAACGGTTATCGGTGCTTTTCTGTTTTATCCGCACGGGCCGAAAATGGGCGGTCGACGCCACGGTTGACGCGAAAAAGTCAACCAAGAAGTCAACCGAATCCGATGAAAACATCCGTTTCCGTCGTTTGTTATAGGTACAAGGTACTTGCAAACGGAGAATCGCCGCTGATGCTCCGCATTTCCAAAGAGGGCCGCCGCACGATGAAAAGTCTGGGCGTGTCGGTCGATCCCAAATTCTGGAATTTCGACACCAACCAACCCAAGCCCAATTGTCCCAATCGGGCGTTGATTCGTCAAATCGTACTGAAATACGAAACCGAATACAACGGCAAGATTCTGACGAAAGAGATCAACGAAGAAGAATTTACCCCGCAGACGATTGTAGCCGAACAAAAGGAACGCATCAAGGTGCAGACCGTCGAGGAAGTCTACAAAACGATTATTGCCGAGTTGAAAGAACGGGGGAGTGTCGGCACTGCCTATGCCTATCTGAACTCCTACAACGTGTTGAAATCCTTTAATCGGGATAAACCGCTCAATTTCACGTTCAGCCGCATCGATGCCGATTATCTGGAACGATTCGAGGAGTGGATGCGGGCACGGGGGAATAAAGATACGTCGATGAGTTTTCAGATGCGCACTCTACGGGCCGTGTTCAATCGGGCGATTAAGTCGAAAGCCGTTGCCCGCGAGAAGAACCCGTTCGCCGACTATAAGATTAGCCGATTCAACACCCGCACCCCGAAACGGGCGTTGAGCAAGGCGGATGTAATGAAAATCGTCGATGCGGATTGCACGGCGGAAAGCGATTTTTGCCGACTGGCGCAAAACGTCTTTACGTTCTCTTATTTGTGCGGGGGAATTTCATTCGTCGATGTGGCGAATCTGACACCCGATAATATCATAGACGGGCGGCTGTCGTACAAGCGTCAGAAGACACACGGGACGATCGATGTTCCGCTGTCGGAAAAGGCGATGCGGATTGTAGACGGCTATGCCGAAGTCTGCGAACGGTCGGGCTATCTGTTTCCGATACTCGATTCGCGCAGGCATACGACGCCGATGCAGAAACGGAATCGGGTGCATAAAGTCTGCCACCATGTCAATACCGAATTGCGCCGATTAGCCTGCAAGTTGAATATTTCGGGAGAGGTAACGACTTATGTCGCAAGGCATAGCTTTGCTACCGTATTGAAGAAATCGGGTGTAAATATCGGCATCATATCCGAGGCATTGGGACA